>Ga0214472_10001353_pt1 | contig 27706 bp, 23 predicted proteins | sample RVTome_6_FD_207662 | JGI IMG/M metagenome (GOLD analysis project Ga0214472, IMG submission 207662) | Soil microbial communities from uranium-contaminated site in the Upper Colorado River Basin, Wyoming, United States - RVT140D175 | ecosystem: Environmental > Terrestrial > Soil > Contaminated >...
CTCCCCCTTGCTGCACACCTGGGCACAACGGGATCCCCTGGTTCCAGACCGGCCCACTGCAGACGATCCTGGCCGGCGGGTACCCGTATTACCGGGTCATCCTGCACGCCCGCTACCCGGAGGCCCAGTTCGACAACGGGGATGTGGGGGTGAAGGTCACCGGGGTTTATTTTTCGACCGCGTTTACCTGGAACCGGCCGAGCCTTTCCACCCCCGTGGTCATACACAACCCGACCGCGGATCTGACGGCCACACCCGGCGCATCTCCGTCGCCCGATCCGACCGCAACGCGGCCCGGCCGGTCGACCCCCACCCTTCAGCCGCCGACGCCGACATCCCCACCGCCGACCGAGCCCGGCCGCACGACCCCGACCGCCTCTCGAACGCCGACCAGCCGGCGTTGAATCGCCTCGTGGATCATGTAAAATGGGGCTATGCCAACCATCGCCGACCGCCTGAACCACTTCACCGAATCGGTCATCCGCGAGATGACCCGCATCGCCAATCAGCACGGCGCCATCAACCTGTCGCAGGGTTTCCCCGATTTTGACCCACCGGACGAGCTGGTCGCCGCGGCCGCCCGGGCGCTTGAGGGCGACTTCCACCAGTACGCGACCACCTGGGGGGCGCAGTCGTTTCGGGAAGCCCTGGCCGCCAAGCAGACCCGCTTCATGGGGATCGAGATCGACCCCGCCGCCCACATCACCGTCACCTGCGGGAGTACGGAGGCGATGATGACGGCCCTGATGACGGTCTGCAATCCGGGCGACAAAGTCATCGTCTTCTCCCCATTTTATGAAAATTACGGCGCCGACACCATCCTGACCGGGTCGCAGCCGATCTACGTCAACCTGCACCCGCCGGACTACCGTTTCGATCCCGACGAGCTGCGGCTGGCGTTCGAGCAGGGGGTCAAAGCCCTGGTGCTGTGCAACCCGTCCAACCCGACCGGGCGGGTTTTTACCCGCGAGGAATTGCAGACGATCGCCGACCTGGCCCAGGAGCACGACGCCTTCGTGATCACGGACGAGGTCTACGAGCACATCGTCTACGAGCCGCACGAGCACATCTACATCGCTTCACTTCCGGGGATGTTCGAGCGGACGCTCTCGTGCAGTTCGCTTTCGAAGACCTACGCCATCACCGGCTGGCGGCTGGGCTACGTGATCGCCCCGGAATACGTCTCGAACGGGGCGCGCAAGGTGCATGATTTCCTGACCGTCGGTGCGCCGCACCCGCTCCAGCAAGCTGCCGCGACCGCCCTGGCCTTTCCGGACAGCTACTACGAGAAACTGGCGGCGGATTACGCTCACCGGCGGGATATTTTTCTCAATTACCTGGATGTGGCGGGGCTGAATTTTTCGGAGCCCGAAGGGGCTTATTACGTCCTGGTGGACGTTTCCGAGTTCGGCGTCGAAGACGACACCGAGTTCTGCAAATGGATGATCCGCGAGCTCGGCGTCGCGGCGGTGCCCGGCTCGAGCTTCTTCCGCCAGAGGGTCAACCACCTGATCCGGTTCAACTTCGCGAAGAGGGACGAGACGCTGCATGCGGCGGGGGAGAGGCTGCTGCGACTCAGCGAGTCAGCGAGTCAGCGAGTCAGCGAATAGGCGAATTCGCCCATTCGCCTATTCGTCACCCATGTCTCCGCATAAACCGCGCCAGCCGCTCCAACGCCTCCTCGATCTCCTCGTAAGCCGTCGCGTACGAGCAGCGCACATACCCCTCCCCCCCTGCGCCGAATGCCGAACCGGGCACGACGGCGACTCTTTCCTCTTTCAACAGCAATTCTGAAAACGTGTCCCCGTCCATCCCCGAGGCGCGGATGCTTGGGAAAGCGTAGAACGCCCCGTGGGGCTCGAAAGTCGGCATCCCGAGTTCGTTCAGGCCGCCGACGATCAGCTTGCGGCGGCGGTTGTACTCGGCCGCCATCTCGGCGACGTGATCGGCGCCGTGCAGGAGCGCTTCGAGTGCGGCATCCTGGGCCATCGTCGGGGCGGACATGATCGTGTACTGGTGGATACGCAGCAGCCCCTGCAGCAACCCGGCCGGGGCGCAGGCGTAGCCCACCCGCCAGCCGGTCATGGCGTAGTCCTTGGAAAAGCCTCCGAGCAAAATCGTCCGGTCGTGCATCCCGGGCAGCGCCGGGAAACAGACGTGCGGGACGCCGTAGACGAGCTGGTCGTAGATCTCGTCCGAGATGACGAGCAGATCATGCTTCTCGGCGATCTGCGCCACCCCGGCGAGCGCCTCGACTGAGGCGACGGCCCCGGTCGGGTTGTTGGGGTAGCCGATGAAGATCACCTTCGTCTTCGGCGTGACGGCTGCTTCGATCTCGTCCGGATCCAGCACGAACCCGTTCGATACCCGGCTGGGGATCTCGACCGGGACGCCGCCTGCCAGGATGATCTCGGCCTGGTAGGCGACGAAGCAGGGCGTCGGGACGATGACCTCGTCCCCCGGCTCGAGGACGGCCGTCATGGCGAGGTAAAGGGCCTCCGAGACCCCGACGGTGATGACGATCTCCGTGGCCGGATCGTATTTCACGCCGTAGAGTGCATCGAGATGCCGGCAAACGGCCTCCCTCAGTTCGAAGATCCCGGCGTTGGAGGTATATCCGGTCCGCCCGGCGCGCAGCGAGCGCACCCCGGCCTCCAGGATCGGCGCCGGGGTGACGAAATCCGGTTCGCCGATGCCCAGCGAGATCACGTCGTCCATCGTGGCGACGATGTCGAAGAACTTGCGGATGCCGGAGGGCTGGAGGGATTGGACGCGATGCGTCAGGAAGCGTTTTGAGTCTCTGGTTTTCATTGTGTTGCTACAGGTCGGACGAAAAATGAGAATCATCCCCGGCGCTGATTATACCTGTGACCCCGGTCAGTGTGACGCGCTCACCGACGAGCGAGTCTTTGAGCCGGCAGGCGTTGATCTCCGATCCGTCTTCGACGATCGTGTTCTCAATGACCGAATTCACGATCCGGCATCCGGCGCCGATCGAGACGTACGGGCCGATCAGCGATCCTTCCACGACGGCCGAAGGGTTGAGAAACACGGGCGGGATGATCCGAGCTCCGTCCGATTCGACCTCTTCCGAAAAATTCGCCCTGCCGTTCTCAAGTAGATAGGCATTGGTCTCGAGCAGTCCGGCGAACGTCCCGCCGTCGTACCAGGTGTCGACGCTTCCTGTCCGCATCGGCAGGCCGTCCTCGAGCAGCAGATTGACGGCGTCGGCCAGGTAGAACTCGTCCCCGGTCCGGATATCTTTCACGAGCTGTTCTTCGATCGCATCGACGAGCGTTTCACCATCCGGGAAGTAATAGTACCCGGCGACGGCCAGGCGGTGGTCCTTCGACCGCGGTTTCTCGACGATTCGTTGAACCCGGCCATCCGGGCTCACCTGTGCGATCCCAAAGTGCTCCGGATCCGGCACCTCTCGCACCATGACGACGGCCTCCGAAGGCCGGTCTTCTATAAAACCCAGATCGGTCTCCACCAGGGTGTCCGGAAAGACCATCAGAAGCGGGCCGGTGAGATGCTCCCGTGCCCTGTAGAGAGCGTCGGACTGCCCGTGGGGGCCGGGTTGAAAGACGAAGTGGACCTTCCGGTCGTGGAGTTCTGTGTGGAGATATTCCTCCAGCCTTTCCCCTCCCGGGCCGGTGATGAAGACGATTTCGCGCGGAAGCGCAGGCGGCAACTTGTCGAGCCGGTCGAGGACGTGGCGGATGAACGGCCGGCCGGCGACGGTCAGCAGCTGCTTGGGACGGCTCCAGGTGTGCGGGCGTAACCGGACGCCGCGGCCCGCCATGGGGAGGACGATCTTGAGACTCATGGTTCGCAAAATAAAGATCGAGCCGAGCAACAGCTCGGCTCGATCTTTATTTTGCTGTGTTCCTCGTCCAGGGCCAGGCGCCAACCGTCAGGTTCCGCCGCTGGAACGCGAGGACGGCCAGCAGGAGGAAGACGGCGGCTGCGGCGAGCAGGGTCAGGGCGTCGCCCCAGGGGATGCCCTCCGTGAAGATTTCGGCTGAAGCGTTGTAGTAATTGAACGGCAAGAACGGCTTGAGAGGTTCGAGCGACTCGATCAGCCCGGAGAGGTTGTTCCCGAAATAGCTGCCGATCACGATGATGGTCCCGACCGTCGCAGCCACCCGCCGGTTGGGCAGGAAAGCGCCGAGAAAAAGGCTGATCATCATGAAACAGATCGTGATCGGCAGGCTGTTCCACACGGCCGGCAGTGCGTCGATGGGGGTGATCCCGGTCTCGACCTGCGAGGCCACGTACGCCACCGCCGCCATAACGAAGAGACCGGCGATCGCCAGGATGAACACGCCGGAGACGATCATCGCCAGCGCCTTGGCGATGACGATCTGCCAGCGCTGCAGCGGCATGGCGGCGAGCAGCTCGAGGGTGCCGGCTTCCTCTTCCCCTGCGAGGGTCGCCGTGCCGTTTACGACGGCGTAGATCGCAAAGATCACGGCGAAGAACTGCAGGACAGTGGAGGCGAAGTAGCCCTCGAAGGTTGCCATGCTGAAATTGCCCAGGGCCTGGTAAAGGGCGATATCCTCAAAGCTGATCCCGGAAAACTGATCTTGCACGGAAGGGTAGAACGGGAGATAGATGAACGCAAAGCCGGCCAGCCCGAGCCCCCAGCCGATGATCGCGCCCCGGCGGATCCGGATTTCAAAGCCGAGCAAATTAACCATGGTTGCCTCCACCACCGCCGTAATAGGCCCGGAAGACCTCTTCGAGGGAGACCGGGATGGTTTCCAGGTCGGCCACCCCGGCGCTGACAGCCTTCTCGAGAACCGGATGGAAATTCTCGCGGATCTCGAGGATGACGGTCCGATCATCGCGGGCGGTTTCGGTCACCCCGTCCAGTTCGAAAGCGGGCGGGGAATCTGGGAAGGTCAGCCGCAGCCGGCGGAACTGCTGCCGGATCAGTGTCTCGACGCTTTCGGTGGCGACCAGCCGGCCTTCCCGGATGATCCCGACCCGGTCGCAGACCGCCTGGACCTCGGAGATGATGTGGGAAGAGAAGAAGACGGTCCGGCCCTCGGTTTTTGCCTCACGGACGAGTTCGAGGACGGCCGCCTGGACGAGCGGGTCGAGGCCGGAGGTCGGTTCGTCGAGGATCAGGAGGTCGGGTCTGCGCATGAACGCCGCCACCACGCCGACCTTTTGCTTGTTGCCTCGGGAGTATTCGCGCATCCGGCGGTTGGGGTCGAGTTGGAGCCGGTCGATGAGCGAGCGGCGGTAATCCTGATCGACGTCGCCTCCGCTCACCGAGGCGGCCATGTCGAGGAATCCGCGGGCGGTCATATTGGGATAGAGGCTGAGCTCTCCCGGCAGGTAGCCGACCCGGGTGCGGATTGCGACGCCGTCTTTCTGGCAGTCCAGGCCGAACATACTGGCGCTGCCTTTGGTAGGCCGGAGGATGTCGAGCAGGACGCGCTGGGTCGTCGTTTTCCCGGCGCCGTTGGGTCCGAGGAAGCCGTAAACTTCGCCCTGGTTGACGGACAGGTCGAGATCGACGACGCCGCGCTGGTTGCCGTAGTAAACGGTGAGCTGGTCAGTTTGGATGATGGGGGGAGACATGACTAGCTGTGCCCCAACACCGGATGCGGCACATACGGCTCCTCGATCGTCGCCATCTCCTCATCGGACAGCTCGATCTCCAGCGCCGCCACCGCCTCCTCCAGGTGCTGCATCTTGCTCGCACCGATGATCGGGGAGGTGATCCCGGGCTTGTGAAGCAGCCAGGCCAGCGCGACCTGGGCCGGCTTGACCCCGTGGTTCCCGGCGACCTGCTCCACCCGTTCCAGAACGGCGAAATCCCCGTCCTCAAAATACATTTGGTGTGCAAACTCATCGCTCTTCGACCGTTTCGTCGGTCCATCCCCCTTCGCCTCCCGGTTGCCGGCCAAAAAACCGCGCGCCAGCGGGCTCCACGGGATCAGCCCGACGCCCTGATCGATGCAAAAAGGCACCATCTCCCGTTCCTCCTCCCGGTAGACGGCATTCATGTGGTTCTGCATCGAGACGAAGCGGGTCCAGCCGTGCAGGTCGGCGGTAAACTGCATCTTGGCGAACCGCCAGGCGTGCATCGACGAAGCGCCGATGTAGCGCACCTTTCCCGAGCGGACCAGGTCGTGCAGGGCTTCCATCGTCTCTTCGACCGGGGTGCGATAGTCGTAGCGGTGGATCTGGTAGAGGTCGATGTAGTCGGTCCCCAGCCGCCGCAGCGAGTTTTCCACTTCGCTGAGGATGTGCTTGCGGGACAGGCCGCCCATGTTCGGGACGTCGCTCCAGGGGAAGTAGACCTTGGTGGCGATCACGACCTCGTCGCGCTTTGCGAAGTCGCGCAGCGCCCGGCCGGTGACCTCCTCGCTGACGCCGCGCGAATAGGCGTTGGCGGTGTCGAAGAAGTTGATCCCCATTTCAAGGGCGCGCTGGATGAAGGGGCGTGAATTCTCCTCATCGAGCACCCAATCGCGCCATTCGGGCGTCCCGTAAGTCATCATCCCGAGACAGATCCGGGAGACTTTCAGTCCCGTGGACCCGAGGTTTGCGTATAGCATGTTCGTCTCCTTTATCCCTTTCCTAAGGATGACCGGAAAAGAGATGCAGATCGGGGCGACCGCCCCGATCTGCATCTCTTTTCCGGTTAATCACCTTGCAGCTCAGCTCCATCCGGCACCACGATCTGGCCGCCGGCCGGATTTTCGATTTCCACGTTCCCCCGCAAGACGACGTCCTTTCCGAAAGCCACGTCCCCCCGGATCCGCAGGCGTTCGCAGTCGATCAGGGACGGGGGTCCCTGGGGAAAACGGCCGTCGAATTCGTCGATCAGTTTATAGAACTCGGCGTCGAGATCGATCTCCGGCGGGACGTCCCGCTGCAGGACGACCCTGAAATCATCGGTCAGGGCGTAGGCGTCCGATCGGACCGCGAGCAGGTCGTCCGTCGTCTTGACCGGCGCGAACCGGTCCCGGGTCACGCCGACGGCCTCCGCTTCGTCGAAGACCTCGATCGCGGCGCCCATGGCGGTCTCAAGCTGGTAGACCTTCGGGGATTCGGGGTCGCGCGGGTCGAGGGTCTTCTCGTTGCGGATCAGCGGCAGGCCCAGGATCTGGTCATGTTCGTCTAGCTGACGCAGGAGGGCCGGCAGCTGGACCCACAGGTTGTTGGTGTTAAAGTACGGGTGGCGGGCCGGGTTCTGGAAATGGACCCGGTCCTCTTCCGGCGTCTGGGCCGTCTCCCGGAGAACGTAGCCGCCGCCCTTCCGCGCGGCGATGTGTCCGCCCTTGGCCACCGCTTCCTGTCTCCGGGCGACTTCCATCATGAACGGCAGGTCGTGATGGGCGAAATAGCCGAGCAGATCGTGGTCCAGCGCTGCGCCGAGGTTGTCCCCGTTGGAGACGAAGGCGTACTCGAACCCGGCATCCAGCAGCCGGTCGAGCATCCCACTGCTGACCAGGGCGGCGTAGATGTCGCCGTGTCCGGGCGGGTTCCAGGAAAGTGCCGGGTCGTCCGGGCTGCCGGCCGGGGAGAGATCGGCCTGCAGGACTTTGGGGAATTTATGCTGGACGAAATCGAGCCCGACGGCCGTGTCCCACAGCGCCGGGTACCCTTTGAGGGCTGCCAGGGAATCCTCCCGGGTGGCGAAGCTGTTCATCAGGATGAGCGGGACGCCTTCCGCCAGGGCGTGGCGCGCGATGATATCGATGAAGCGCAATTCCGCCCGCACCGGCAGCAGGGATTTGGCTTTCTGCATCCCCATGCTGGTCCCGAGCCCGCCGTTGAGCTTGATCATGACCGTGCGGGAGGCGGCTTCCCGGCCGGTTTCCCTGAACTTCCCCCTGAAATCGGCCAGCTCGGGCAGGTCGGTGACCGGTTCGATCGAATCCTCGGGGATCATCCCTGTCTCCCCCGAGTGCAGTTTGCGGTAGTAGTGGGCGAATGTCCGGATCGCGGCCTCGGGGAGGTCTTCCGCCCGCATCATCTCCTCGAAAGGTTCCAGTGCTTGGGCGAGCTCCATGCGGGTCAATCCCCCTGCCATTCGACCACGAGTGCCTCCCCCTGTCCGACTCCGACGCAGAGAGTCGCGAGACCGAAGTAGGGACGTTCGACGTACGGTGCCTGGCGTTTCATCTCGTGCACCAGGGTGGTCAGGATCCTTGCTCCGGAGCAGCCCAGCGGGTGGCCGAGGGCGATCGCGCCGCCGTTGACGTTGGTGATCTCCTCGGAGAGACCGAGTTCCGCCATCACGGCCAGCGCCTGGACGGCGAAGGCCTCGTTGAGCTCCACCAGGCCGAGGTCGCCGACTTTCAAGCCTGCCCGGTCCAGCGCCTTGCGGGTCGCCGGGACGGGACCGTAGCCCATCGTGCGCGGGTCGACCCCGGCGGCGGCGGTGCCCAGGATGCGGGCCATTGGTGAGAGGCCCAGTTCGACCGCCTTCTCGGCGCTCATCAGCAGCACGGCGGCGGCGCCGTCGTTGAGCCCGGACGAGTTTCCGGCGGTGACCGTCCCGTTCGAGCGGAAGGCCGGGCGCAGGCGGGAGAGGGCTTCGATGCTCGTATCGCGGCGGGGTCGTTCGTCCGTGTCGACGACGACCGGGTCGCCTTTCCGCTGCGGGATCGAGACCGGGACGAGCTCGTCCTTGAAACGCCCCGAGTCGATGGCGGCGACGGCGCGCACGTGGCTCTGGAGGGCGAAGCGGTCCTGCTCTTCGCGGGTGATGTGGGTGACGTCCCAGATATTCTCGGCCGTTTCCCCCATCGATTCGTTGCCGTACATTTCTTTAAGCTGTTTGTTCGGGAAGCGCCAGCCGAGGGTCGTGTCCCAGGCGGTCAGGTTGCCGAAGGGGTAGCCGCTTTCGGCTTTCGGGATCGCGTACGGTGCCCGCGACATGCTCTCGAGCCCGCCGCCGATGTAGACGTCGCCTTCGCCGCTCTTGATAGCCCGGTAGGCCTGGCTGACGGCGTGCAGACCGCTGGCGCAGAGGCGGTTGTAGGTCACTGCAGGGGTTTCGACGGGAAACCCGGCCAGCAGGACGGCCATGCGGGCGACATTGCGGTTGTCCTCGCCGGCCTGGTTGGCGCAGCCCATATAGACTTCTTCGACGAGCGCCGGGTCGAGGCCGGTGCGGTCGATCAGGGCTTTGAGGACGAGAGCGCCCAGATCGTCCGGCCGGACGGCGGCGAGGGCGCCGCCCAGGGCGCCAATCGGCGTCCGGACGGCGTCGATGATGACGACTTCGGGCATGGGGAATCTCCTGAAATCCAGATAGTGATGTGGGCGGGGGTACTGCCCCGCCTACATCATTTATCCGGTAATTATAACCTTTGGTCTGGATGCAGCCTCTGAGTGTAATTAAAACGTAACCATTCTCGTCTATAATCTCAAGACGGAGAAACCATGTCATCCAACGGAAAACACGAACCCCTTATCCTTTCCACCGCCCGCACCCCGATCGGCAAGTTCCGCTCGGCCCTCGGCGGCGTTCCGATTTCAGATCTCGCAGCCACCGCCGTGCGCGCCGCCGTCGAGCGCGCCGGGCTGGCCGGGTCGGACGAGTTCGACGAGGTCCTGATGGGCAACGTCGTCTCGGCTGGGGCGGGGCAGAACATCGCCCGCCAGTCGGCCATCTTCGGCGGTCTGCCCGTCACCGTCGGCGCCACGACCGTCAACAAGGTCTGCGGCTCCGGGCTCAAGACCGTCGTGCTGGCTGCCCAGGCCATCCGCGCCGGGGACGGCAGCCTCTTCGTCGCCGGCGGCGTTGAGAGCATGTCCCGAGCCCCCTACCTCGTCGACGGCCGGATGGGCGAGCTCAAGTACGGCAACGTCACCCTGAAAGACTCCCTCCAGGTCGACGGGCTGTGGTGCCCGTTCGAGGACTGGGGCATGGGCAGCGCCGCCGAGTTCATCGCCGAGGAGTACGAGGTGACCCGCGAGGCGATGGATCGCTACGCCCTCGGCAGCCAGGAAAAGGCCGTTGCTGCGATCGACCGCGGCGATTTCAAGGAAGAGATCGTCCCGGTTGAGATCCGTTCCCGCCGCGGGACAACCGTCGTCGACGCCGACGAAGGCCCCCGCCGCGACACATCCCTCGAAGCCCTGGCCGCCCTCACACCGGTCTTCAAGAGCGACGGAAAGATCACAGCCGGCAACGCGCCCGGCCTCAACGACGGGGCGGCCGCCGTGGTCGTAGCCAGCGCCGAAAAGGCCGCCGCCCTGGGCGCGCAGCCGCTCGCTCGCATCGTCGGTTATGCCCAGGCCGCCATCGACCCCAAATACATCTTTGCCGCCCCGGCAATAGCCATTCCAAGACTGCTCGAGAAAGTCGGCTGGACCTTCGCAGAAGTCGACCTGATCGAACTCAATGAAGCCTTCGCTGCCCAGGTCCTCGCCAACGGCTACGAAATGGCCGACCTGGGCTGGGATTGGGAAAAGCTCAACGTCAACGGCGGCGCCATCGCCCTGGGCCACCCCCTCGGCGCGACCGGCGCCCGCATCCTGACCACCCTTGTCCACGCCCTCAAACACCGCAACCTCGAACGCGGCATCGCCTCCCTCTGCCTCGGCGGTGCGGAAGCAGTGGCCGTGGCGGTAGAAATGATTTGATCGGAAAATGAGATCCCCGGCGGGGCTTTGCCCCGCCGGGGATCTCATTTTCCGGATTGATATCGTGTCCGACGTCTCCGACTTCATTGATTTCACCCAACGCGCCTCGATCGGCCTGACCCGCCGGATCGAGAGCGGGACCGTCCGGATGGGCAGCCGGTTCCACCCGCGCGAACAGCCGCCGCGGACCGTCTTCGTGCGCGAGTTCGAGATCGGCCACGTCCCGGTGACCGTCAACCAGTTCAACGCCTTCGTCATGGCGGAGACCTATGAGCAGCGCGAATGGTGGAGTGACGCAGGTTGGGCGTGGCGGCAGGGCGATGCCCCCGGCTGGGGCCGCGACGACCGGAGCCTGCCGGACGGCTGGAAGGTCCAGAGCCGCCGCTTCCACCACCCCGTCACCGGGGTGACCTGGCACGAGGCCAATGCCTACTGCCGCTGGATCGGGAAGATCAAGAAAAAATCCGTCCGGCTCCCGACCGAAGAGGAGTGGGAGCGCGCTGCCCGCGGGGGAGATACCCGCCCGTTTCCCTGGGGCGAGGAGTTCGATGCTGCTTTCGCCAACACCCTCGAATCCGAGCGCGGCACGACGGTCGGGACCGGCTCCCTCAACCACGACGCCTCCCCCTACGGCGTCCACGACCTGGCCGGAAACGTCCAGGAGTGGACCGCCAGCCCCTACGAACCAATCCCCGACGAACCCCACCCGCCCGTCCCCCACACCGCCGTCCGCGGCGGCTCCTACAACGACACCGCCTTCGGTGCCCGCACGTCCTACCGGCGAGGTTATCCGGAAGGGTATTTCTACCCGTATTTGGGATTTCGGATCGTGGTTGGGATGAAATAGTGCCTGGTGTGCAGGAGCACTCATAGGTTGGGAGGTGGAAAAATTGGATATCGAGCGCCCTGTCCGGCGAAGCCGGACAGGGCGCTCGATATCCAATTTTTCCCTAACAACTTTTGAGCTCCCCTTTGTACGTGGTGTGGCACCAGGTGCCAGGCACTATAATTCCGGCATGCGGATCCTGCTAATTAATTCCGAATTCCCCCCGATCGGCGGCGGGGCGGGGAATGCGAGTGCGCATATCGCGGCCTGCATGGTAGCGGCCGGGCACGAGGTCACCGTGATCACGTCGAAATACCGCGGGCTGCCCTGGACCGAAACCCGGGACGAGATCCGGATCATCCGAGCGCCTGCTCGCCGAAAACGGCTCGACCGTTCGCTGCCCTACGAACAAATCAGTTTTATTTTAGGGGGCTTCCTCCGCGCCCTGCCCGTAGCTCTCCGGAAACGGCCGGAGGTCACGCTGGCGTTCTTCGGGATGCCTTCCGGAGCGATTGCCCTGCCGCTCAGGCTTTTCCTCGGTATTCCTTACACCATATCCCTGCGCGGCGGAGACGTCCCCGGCTTCCGGCCCTACGATTTTGCCCTCTATCACCGGCTCAGCGCACCCCTGCTGAGGCGGATCTGGCGGCGGGCCGGCGCCGTGATCGCCAACAGCCGCGGCCTGCGGGCGATGGCCCAGCGGTTCGAACGGCGGGTCCCGATCGAGACGATCCCGAACGGGGTCGATCCGGTCGCCTTCCGACCGCCCGAACGGGATTGGGGAACGGTCCGGATATTATTCGTCGGCCGGGTCGTTTACCAGAAAGGCCTGGACCTGCTGCTGCATGCCCTCGGACGCCTGAAAGACCAACCCTGGACGCTGACCGTGGTCGGGGATGGGCCGCAGCGGGAACCGCTCGAAATCCTGGCGGAGCACCTGGGCATCGCCGGACGGGTCCGGTTTGCCGGCTGGCTCCGCGGCAGCGACCTCATCGCCGCCTATCACGCAGCCAACCTGTTTACCTATCCCTCCCGGCACGAAGGGATGCCGAACGCCGTGCTCGAGGCGATGGCGAGCGGGCTGCCCGTGATTGCGACCCGCATCGCCGGGAACGAGGAGCTCGTCGTCGAGGGAGAAACGGGTCTGCTGGTCGAATCGGAAAACCAGCAAGCCCTGGAGGCCGCACTGACCGCGCTGATGGCGGACGGCTCGCTGCGGCGGCAGTTGGGCGAGGCCGCGCGAGACCGCGTTGCGGACCGGTACCCCTGGGATCGGATCACGGAGGAGTACCTGGAGATCCTCAAACGAGTTTCCCTTGATCGATAATCCCGCCCGCCGCGTCTACCGCAGGATGTTCAAACCGGATCCCTGGCGGAAGTGGACGGCCGCCGCCCGGGCGCTGCCGGATTTCCTCGTGATCGGCGCTATGCGCAGCGGGACCACTTCCCTGCATGACCTGGTCTGCCGCCACCCCCAGGTGCTCGGTGCGATCAAAAAAGAGATCCACTATTTCGACCTGAATTTCACCAGAGGAGAGCCATGGTACCGGGCCCATTTTCCCCGGGCGGAGCGGCTCCGCAGCCGGCGCGGGATCACCGGCGAAGCCAGCCCGTATTACATCTTCCACCCCCTGGCCCACCGCCGGGCGGCAGACCTCGTACCGGGTGCAAGGATCCTCGCCTTCCTGCGACATCCGATCGACCGGGCCTATTCGCATTACTGGCATTCCGTCCAGCTCGGCGAAGAGCCGTTCTCCTTTGAAGAAGCCCTCCGGCAGGAAACCGCCCGGCTGTCCGGCGAGGAACGGCGCCTGCTCGCCGATCTCGAATACGTCAGCCGCCCGCACCTCCGCTGGTCCTATCTGAGCCGATCGATCTACGCCGACCAGCTCGAACGCTGGCTGACCGCCTTCCCCCGCAGGCAGCTGCTGGTACTCGAACACCGGGCTTTTTTCGAGGACCTCGAGGCCCGGTCCCGACAACTTTTCGATTTTCTCGGTCTGGACTCACAACCGGTGCACCTCCCCAAAAAGCTGAACCGGACGGCCTATCCCCCGATGACCCCTGAGACCCGAATGAGGCTCCTCGAATTCTTCGCGCCGCACAACGCCCGCCTGTTCGGTCTGCTCGGAGAGACCTTTGACTGGCAGGATTGACTTCCTCATCCTCGGGGCGGAGAAGAGCGGCACGACCTGGTTGGCCGATATGCTCCGCCGGCACCCTCAGATCTTTATCCCGGAGGAAAAAGAGCTTTTTTATTTCAACGCACAGTTCTTCGAGAGCCCCGATCTGCCCAACTTCAACGCTGCTCAGCCCCTCTCTTGGTATCTCGCTTTTTTCGAGACCGCAAAGCCCGGCCAGATCAAAGGCGAGGCCAGCCCGGCTTATCTCTGGGACGAGGCTGCCCCGGACCGGATCGCCGCCTTCGATCCGGATCTCCAGCTGGCGGCGGTGCTACGCGATCCGGTCGAACGGGCTTTCTCGCAGTACCTGTATTTCATCCAGCGCGGCCTGTTCGCCGGCCTGACCTTCGAGGGGGCCATCGACCGGCGACCAGACCTGCTGACCCGCGGCCTCTACGCCCGGCAGGTAGCCCGCTACCGGGAGCACTATCCGGCCGAGCGGATCCGGATCGTTTTTTTCGACGACCTGAAATCGGATGCCCGACGTTTCTTGACCGATTTCCAGACCTACCTGGGGGTCTCCGAGCACATCCCGGAAGACCTGGAGACGCGCGCCAATGTGACCGGAGTCCCGCGCTTTCCCTGGCTGAACCGTGCTATCGCCGCCGTCCGTTATCCGCTCCGCAAATACAACCCGGTCTGGCTCCTGCGCTTCCTGCGCAGGGCAGGGTTGGCGCGCCTGCAGGAGCGGATCCGGCTGCTGAACACCCGGCCGATGGAGACCCGCCCTGAGATCGCCCCGGAAACCCGCAGCCGGCTCAAGACGTATTTCCGATCCGATATCGAGACGCTTCAGGAAATGACCGGCAGAGACCTCTCCGGCTGGATAAAATAAGAACCTATCCGAAAATGGGAGCAGCGATCCAGGGGTGTGCACTGGTTTCACCAGTGCACACCCCTGGATCGCCAGGCCAAATTTCGGATGAGTTCTCAGCACCGGTTTCCCAAACGCCATGAAGATCATCGACCGCCTTTACGAGAAAGAGGCCAAGGAAACGATCTGGAGCTTTGCCACGAAGCTGGCCGCCGCGGTTCTCTTCGTCGTCCTGAACGCTTTCCTGGCCCGTTCCCTGGGACCGGAACGCTGGGGCAGCTGGTCATTCCTGTTTTCGATCCTGACCATGGTTTTTCTGCTGGCGCACCTCGGCCTTAACAACGCTGCCCGTGCGTACGCCGCCCGCTACATCGGTTCGGACGCGCTCCGGACAGTCCTCCGGGCGTCACTGGTTCTCCGGATCGCCGCCAGCGCGGCCTTCACTGCGGTATTCTTACTGCTCCACGAACCGCTGGCCGGGCTGATCGACCGCCCGGACCTGTCCGGGCCGCTCCGTGCCGCTGCCCCGCTGGTTTTCCTGATGGGGTTCTCGGAATATCTCAAACAGGTCTTCACCGGTCTTCACAGGCTGAAATTCCACCTGGTGATGAACGTGCTCGAATTCGGGGGCAAGATCGTCCTCTGCGTTCTGCTGTTCGAGCTCGCCGTCTCGCTTGAAAACATCGTTACCGCTTTCTGGTTGGCAGTGGGTCTCTCGGTGGCAGCCGGGATGTGGGTCTGGCGGCGGTTTTACGCCGATCCGGCTGCGGCCGGCGGGCCGGCCGGGGATCAAGCGCCCGCCGCCGAACCCGCCATACTGGCCGGGATCTTCCGCTACAGCCTGCCGCTCTTCCTGATCAGCATCGGATTCCTGGTCCTGACCGAGGTCGACACGCTCATGCTGGGGCTGCTCGCCTCCGACTTCGAGGTGGGGCAATTTGCGATTGCGAAACAGCTCGCCAACAAGCTGCCCCAATTTGCCCTGGCCCTCTCCATGGGCACCATGCCGGGCTTCGCCCGCCTGACGCCGGATAACCTGGCTGCCATGCGGACCAAATTCAACGGGGTGCTGCGGCTGAACGGGCTGGCTTTCATCCCGGGCGGGATCCTGCTGATCTTGCTCGCCCCCTGGCTGATCCCGCTGGTTTTCGGTCCGGAGTACGGCGGGGCTGTGCTTCCCCTCCAGATCCTGACCGTCTGGCTGGTGCTGACCAGCTTCAACATGTTTTTCAATGCCCTTCTGGATTATCAGGGCCGCGCGTCACGTCGGGCCCGGAACTTCCTGCTGACCATCGTCCTGACCGTCGGGCTCAACCTGGTGCTGATTCCCCGCTTCGGTGCGGTCGGCGCGGCAGTTTCGACCACGGTCTCGTTCGCACCCTACGTGATCCTGAACCTGATCGAGGTAAGGGAAATATTCAGAACCATTCCGAAAATTGGGGCGCCGATTTAGTGGCCTGCGCCGGTTAACCGGCGCAGGCCACTAAATCGGCAATCCCATCCCGGAGTCTCTCACTTCGGTCCGCACGAAGCCCTCCGTTTCGAATGCCGATACCCGGATCGCGCCGTCCGCAGGGGTGTATTTCCAGGCGTTCCCGAACAGGTTCGCCGGCACCTGGACCAGGCGGTTCGGGAGGCGTCTTCATCCCTGGGCGCCCCAATAGTCGCAGATGTCGTTCAGCGGGCAGGACGGACAGTCCGGTTTGCGGGCCCGGCAGATCTCACGCCCAAGGCGGATGATGTTCAGGTGTGCCGGGTAATAGGATTCGGGCGGGAACAAGCCGGCCAGGTAGTCGTGTGCGGTTTCAGCCGACATCTTTTCCGGCCGCAGCCCAAGACGACCAGTGACGCGGTGGACGTGTGTGTCGACCGGGAAGGCGGGGATATCCAGCGAGAACTGCAGCACGATGGCAGCCGTTTTGGGCCCGACGCCCTTGAACTGCATTAACCAGTCCCTGGCGTCCTCTGCAGTGAGGTCTTTCAGGAATCCCAGGTCCATGCTGCCGGTCTTCTTCGTGATCTGCCTCAAAACGGCCTGGATGCGGGGGCCTTTCTGGTTCGCCAGCCCGGCGACCCGTACGGAATCTACGACGGCCTCCTCCGGTGCATCCCGGACGGCCTCCCAGGTCGGAAAGCGCTCCGTCAGGCTCTCGAAAGCCCGGTCGCGGTTGACGTCGTTCGTATTCTGGGAAAGGATGGTCGAGACAAGTTCGTCCAGCGGCGGCAGGGGATTACGCCATTCCGGGTAGCCGTAGAGGTCGAGCAGCTGCTGGTGAACGAGGAGGGCCTTTTCGGAGAGCTCCATGAGCTGAGCTTCTCAAATCTGCCGCAGGAGCGAGAAATCGACCCGCGGTGCGCCGCTCCCGATCTCGATGCCGCGGTAGTTTTTCAACGTCCTCACCGGCCCGAATTCCCCCAACGCGTCCACCTGGGTTTCGTCCAGCGCTCCGAGGGCGCTCAAGAGTGCGAGGGCCAGAGCAGCCCGGACGGATCCGCCCGGATCGCCGTCGGAGACCTTGATCGCGATCCCGATCCCGGGAGATCCGGCCCGCAGCGAACCGGGCAGCAGGCCGATCCCCTGGTAGCCCTCCGCCCCGCCTTTCGAGACCAGCATCCCGCGGCCGGTTTCCATCAGCTGCGTGTCGAATTCGCCGGACCCGGCCACCATGTCGGGATGCGCCGTCATCGCCTCCGTGATCGCCCGGCAGGCGGCCTGACGGCCTTCCGGCAGCGTCTCCGGGTCGGCCAGCCGGCTAAAGGCCAGCGCAGCGTTGATAATCGGAAGGGCGAAGTTCGGCGCCGAGCAGCCGTCGGTTCCGATCCCGATCCGGTCCGGCGCGACGCCGGTCATCGCGCCCAGGGTCTCCAGGATGCAGACCTGAACGGGATGCTCGGGATCGAGATAGGAATCGAGCGGCCAATCCATCATGCGGGCAAAGGCCAGCATCCCGGTGTGCTTCCCGGAGCAGTTGTGCCGCACTGCGGTGGGCGCTTCGCCGGCCGCCTCCATCCTGGCGCGGGTCTTCCGGTCGCCGGGTGGGTGGATCCCGCATGCAAGGTCCGCTTCGCCGACGCCGGCTTTGGCCTGGACGGAACGGACCGTTTCCGCATGATCGTCCGTCCCCTGGTGCGAGGCGCACAGCACGGCCAGCTCTTTGCGGGTCAGTCCGAAATGCGCCGGGCCGCCGCGCTCGACGAAAGGCAGGACCTGGAACGGTTTCGCGGTCGAGCGCAGGAAGGTCTCCTGCTCCGGGTCGCCGATGGCAAACAGCAGGTTCCCGGCAGAGTCGACCGCGGCGCCCGCGCCGAAGTGGACCGATTCCTCCCGGCCTCCCCGGGTGCGGGCGTAGACGGGGACGTAGCCGCCGGTCATGCAGCCTGCCTGGTTTGCGGTCTCACTCGGGTTCCTCCTCGGGTTCCGGCAGGTAGTGCTTGATGTAGTACTGGCGCAGCCCGTGGGTGAGCCGCCGGGTGTAGAAATCCTTGCGCTCCGCCGGAAAATCAAACCGGGTCAGCAGGTTGTCGACCGTGTTGGCCGTCTCCTCCGGATCCGCACCGCGCTCGTCGAAACGGTCGAGACGCCGCTGGGTTTCCTTGAGGAACCGGCGCATCTCCCGGAGCTCGTCGTGGTCGACCACCCCGCCGCGGCTGCTGACGATCAGGTAATCCTTGTAGGGCCTGGTCAGCAGCAAGTCGAGCGAATCGACCCACTCGTCGATATCCGCGTCGGCCAGGAAAGGCGGCTGCCCAACGGTCATGACGTCGCCCACGAAGACGACTGCCAGCTCCGGGACGATCAGCCAGGAGGCGCCCGGGGCGGGGCCGGGATGGTGCTCGAGATAGAAGGTCTGATCGCCCCACTCGATGATGGCCTGCTCGGTAAAGGTGATGCTGGGCTTACCCCAGCGAATCCCGCTCAGGCCTTCGCAGAGCTCCCATTCCGCACCGGTGTCCGGGTTCTGGCCCTTGAAGATGGCGGGCCGGTCCTCGAGGGCGCGGGCGGTCAGCTCGTGGGCGATGACGGGGGTGTCCATGGCCCGCAACCCGATGGCCCGATCCGGATGCGAGTCCAGGACAGCCAGCAGGCGATTCGCCCCGGTCCCCATGCTCCGGACGATCCCCGCCCAGGCGCGACCGTCGTCGGGATGCGGGGGTGCATCGACCAGGATCGCGCCGTGCGGGTAGATCAGGGCTCCGAGCGTGATGCCGGGATAGTCGTCGTTGATATAGATACCGTTCTCGATTTCTTGCATGCGTGGTTATTCCTTTAAGTACCGTTCCGAAAATTCAGAGCGTGCTCCTGTCGGGAAGCGAGAAAACGAACCGGGCACCCCGCCCCTGGGCCGGCTCGATCCAGATGCTGCCGCCGTGGCCCTCGACCGCCAGCCGGCAGAAAGCCAGCCCGAGACCAAAGCCCAAATCGTGGCTGTCAAGGCGCGTATATTTGTCAAAAATGCCCTGCCAGTGCTCTTGCGGGATGCCCGGCCCGTTGTCCTCGACCCAGACCTCGACGCCTGCCTCGACCAGCCTGGCTCCTGTGCGGATCTCCCCTTTTCCGGGGGTGTATTTGACGGCGTTCTCCAGCAGGTTGATCAGCACGCGGGTGATCATGTCCCGGTTGATTTCGACCGTGGGCAGGTCCGGCCGGATATCCTCATCGACCCGTTGGTCCTTGGCTTCCGCGAGGGGACGGATGGCATCCACGGCATTGGAGATAAATTCCGCCACCGGCACCGGTGTGCAGTTCGTGACCGGCTGACCGGCCTCCAGGGTCTTGATGTCCAATAGGGAACTGGTCAGCCGCTGGATCCGGTCCACAGCCCGGTTGGCGACGTCGATCAGGGATCGGAACGTCTCATCCGAGGCGGGGATCATGGTCTGGAGCATGTCGATCGAGTACATCACGTTCGCCAGCGGCGAACGCAGGTCGTGATAGATCATGGAAATCAGCTCGTCCCGGAGTGCGTCGGCCGATTTGCGTTCGGTGATATCGTGCAGCAGCCACTGGAGCAGGTCCTCCTCCTCCAGCCGGATCCGCCTGACAAAAACACGGACGGGTTTCGCCCCGCCCGCGATCTGCAGCTCGGATTCGTAGGAGACGGTTTCCTCGCCGGTCAGCCGGGTGAAAAAATGGCTCCCGTTCTCGCCTTCGTCGAAGGCATGCAGTTCGTAGATGCTGCGCCCGGTCAGGCTGTCGCCGGGGGCCTGGATGGTTTCGGCCGCCTGACGGTTGAACTGCCGGATGACGCCCTGCCAATCGGTGATCAGGATCAGGTCGATCGACTCGTCGAACAGCTCCCGGTAGTTTTGATGGGCAGCCTGCAAGCGGTCGAAAAGCTCGCCGTGCCGGATCACGGAGCCGGCCAGGCTGCCGATGCCGGTCAGCAGGAGTTCGGTATCCGGATCGAAGGCGCCTGCGACCGGGTTGAACGCTTCGATCACGCCGATCATCTCCCCGCCTGTCCGGATCGGTGCGCAGGCGATCGCCCGGGTCCGGAAACCGGTCTGACGGTCGATGGTCGGATCGAAACGGTCGTCCTCCGCCGTGTCCGGAACGACCATCGCTTCCTCGGTCTGGGCGACCAGCCCGGCGATCCCGTCGCCGATGCGGATCTGCTTGCCGATGACCTTCTCAGATAAATGCCCGATCGAGGCCTGGAAAGTGAGCGTGCTGCGGTCCGGGTTGGCCAGGGCGATCGAGACGGCTTCGACGTCCAGGGCTTTTTTGACCTGTTCGAGCACGCGGGTCAGGATATCTTCGGTCCCGAGAGAGCTGGTGATGGCCACCGCGCTTTCGGCCAGGGCCGTCATGGCACGGGTCTGTCGCCGGCTCTCCTGGTACAGGCGCGCGTTCAGTACGGCGATCCCGGCCTGGTCGGCGATCGCCCGGATCAGGGCGCCGTGGTCATCGGTGAAGGTCCCCGGGGTCGGGTGGACGAGGGTCATCACCCCGACCAGTTCGTCCTTGGCTAGCAAAGGGGTGCTCATCGCCGATTTCGGCCCGGTCTGGTCCGGTTCGTCATCGGGGCGGCGGTGCCAGCGTTCGTCCTTGCTGGTATCGGAGATGACGGCGACCTCACGGTGTTCCGCAACCCAGCCGGCCAGGCCTTTTTTCAAGGTTGAGGAGAGCTGGCGGGTGGTGTGGTCGTACATCTGCCCCGTGTGGACGATGGCGGAATCGACCGGTTTGCCGTTCGCATCCAGCACGATGACGCTGCCGCTGTTCCCGCCGATCGTCTCGAGAGACAATTGGAGGACGCGTTGAAGCACGGTGGTGAGTTCGAGATCCGATGCCAGTTCGCGGCTGATGTGATACAGCAGTTCCAGCGTGGCTGCTGTTGTGCCGGACTTCTCCTGTGAGGATTGGACCGCCATAGACCTATTTTACCCTCAGCCGGGGCAGATCCAACATCAGGGTTTCGAGGACGAGCCGGGTGTTGGCATTGCGCTCGATTCGGTCCCGGGTCTGCTCGATGGATCGCACGGCGCGCCGCGCCGTCTCAACCGAGACCTGGCCGGCGATCGTCCGGAGCTCCGCCTCGCGGTCCGGGTTGGTCAGCGGGGCCGTGGTTTCCGCAGCAAGGATCATCACATCCCGCCAGTAAGCCGCCCAGAGTTCAAGCGATCCGCGCAGCATATCCCGGTCCCGGTAAGCCTCCTCCACGAAATCGAACCGTGCCCGGCGGGTCTCCGGGATGAGGCTCACGTGCCGGTCCAGGGCCTCGGTCCTTCTCTCCAGCGATTCGGGGTCTTTAATGAACAACCGGGCGATCCCGGGCCGGCCTCCGGAGAGATGGGCCAGAAGTTCGGCCTCGCTCGCCGAGATCCCCCAGGTCGGACCGATCCGTTCCGCAAACGCCCGGACGGACAACGGATACAGCCGGATCAGCTGGCAGCGCGAGAGGATCGTCTCCGGAAGCAGGTCCGGACTCTCGGCGGTGAGCATCAACACCACCCGGTCGGAAGGCTCTTCCAGGGTCTTGAGGAGCGCGTTGGCGGCGTGGCGCTGGGCCTCCTCGAACCGCAGCATCAGGGCGATCCGCCTGCCCGCCTCGTACGGTGCAAGTGACAGAAAACGCCCCAGCTCCCGCACCTGGTCGACCTTGAGCGTCCCCCCGACGGTCTCTGCCGCCACCACGACCAGGTCCGGGTGCGCTTGGGCTGCGATCCCCCGGCAGGCCCGGCAGGCGCTGCAGAATTGCCCGGGCGCCGGGGGGTCCTGGCAGTTGATCGCCTGTGCGAAACGCAGAGCCAGCGTCCGCCGCCCGACCCCGGTCGGGCCGGTGAACAGGTAGGCGTGGTGCAGGTTCCCGCGGGCGATCTGGCCCGAAAGGAAGTCGACAGCCCATTCGTGGCCGAGAAGGTTCCAATTCATGGGATTATTTTAGTGGAAAAATCGGATATCGAGCGTTTTATTGACATCCCCCTCCGCAAACCGGTACAATCCCCTGCATGGATTTATTGGCAGGCCTCAACCCGCAGCAGCGCCAGGCCGTCACGAGCTGGGAGGGGCCGGTGCTGGTGCTGGCCGGGCCCGGGTCGGGGAAGACCCGGGTCCTCACCCACAGCATCGCCTACCGCATCCGCCAGCTCGGCGCCCGCCCGTACAGCCTGCTGGCAGTGACGTTTACCAATAAAGCCGCCCGCGAGATGGAAACCCGGGTGGCAGGGTTGCTGGGCGAACAGATCCAGGGGCTCACCCTGGGGACCTTCCACGGCGTCTGCGTCCGTCTGCTCCGGCGAGAGGCCGAGCACCTCCCATTTGACTCGAATTTCGTCATCTTCGACGCCGACGATCAGGAGCGCCTGGTCAAGCAGGCCCTGCGCGATCTCGATATTGACGAGAAGCTCTATCGGCCGGGATCGGTCCACGGTGCGATCTCGCGCGCCAAGAACGAACTGCTCCTGCCCGAAGACTTCCCGATCCTCTCCTACCGAGACGAGGTCGTCCGGCGGATTTACGAGAAGTACCAGGACCTCCTGATCCGCAGCAACGGGCTCGATTTCGACGATCTGCTGCTTTGGACCGCGACCCTGCTCGACCAAGTCCCGGCCGTGCGCGAAAAATACGCCCGGCGCTACGAACACATCCTGGTCGACGAGTTCCAGGATACGAACATGGCCCAGTACCAGCTCCTGCGGCACCTGAGTTCGTACCACGGCAACCTCTACGTGGTCGGGGACGTGGACCAGTCGATCTACCGCTGGCGCGGGGCCGACTACCGCAACGTCCGCCGGTTCGAAAGCGATTTCCCGAAGGTCGAAGTGGTCTTGCTCGAGGAGAATTACCGCTCTACGCAGGAAATCCTGGATGCGGCCATGGCCGTGATCACCCCGAACCGCAACCGGAGACACAAGGAGCTGCGCGCTGTGCGCGGGACTGGGCAGAAGCTCCAGTTCTACGAAGCCTACGACGACCGGTCCGAGGCCGCCTACGTGGTGGACAGAATCTCCACGCTCGTCGCGATGGGCCGGGCCGATCCGGGCGATTTCGCCGTCATGTACCGCACCAACGCCCAGTCCCGCCTGCTTGAAGAGGCCTTCCTGCACGCCGGGCTGCCGTACAAGCTCGTCGGGGCGCAGCGGTTCTACGGCCGGCGCGAGGTCAAGGACGTGGTCGGCTACCTGCGGCTGGTCTATAATCCGGCGGATGAGATCAGCCTGCTGCGCGTCGTCAACGTGCCGCCGCGCCGGATCGGGCAGAAAACCCAGGCCGCGCTCCGGCAGCAGGCCGAACGTGCGCGCATGTCCGCCGGGGCCATGCTCCTCGAGCTTTCCCGGGGCGAGGATTCACCCTTTTTTGAGATGTTCAAGGGCCGCACGGCCGCACCGCTCGCCGTCTTCGGGCAGCTCTATGCCGGCTGGCGGCGGGCTCTCCCGGAGCTGACCCCGCTGAAGCTGATGGACCGGATCCTGGACGACATCGGTTACGAAACCTACCTCGATACGAGCAGCGACGAAGGGCTGAGCCGCTGGGAGAACGTGCTCGAGCTGCGCCGCCTGGCTTCGGAATACGAGGACCGCGGCCTGATGGCGTTCCTGGAAGACGTCGCCCTGATTTCGGACCAGGATACCCTGGACGAGGCCGGCAGCGTCCCGACCCTGCTGACGCTGCACGCCGCCAAGGGACTCGAGTTTCCCGTCGTGTTCATCGTCGGTCTGGAGGATGGGACCCTCCCGCATATCCGCTCATTCGATGACCCCGAAGCCATGGAGGAGGAGCGGCGGCTGCTTTACGTCGGCGTGACGCGGGCGAAGGACGCGCTCTACCTGGTCAACGCCCAGAACCGGACCGCCTTCGGGTATGCGGAACCGACCGAGCCGTCCCGCTTCCTGGGCGATATCCCCGACGATCTGCTCAATGGCTCCGTCCGGCTCCGCCGACGGGACCTGCTGTCACGCGAGTCGGCCGCCCAGCTGCGCTGGGACGACGGGAACGGGACCGCGGCCGCCGCAACTCGCAAATACGCGGCCGGGATGAAGGTGCGGCACGAGGTCTGGGGGGATGGGATGGTGCTCAACAGCCGCCTGCAGGACGGGGACGAGACGATCGATATCTTTTTCGAACAGGTCGGGCTGAAAAGACTGGCTGCCTCACTCGCCAGGCTCGATATCATGGAGCGCTGAGCTGGCGGCCGGGAAAAAACATACCCTGGTGATGTACCGGCGGACGATGGGCCGGCTCTGGCCAGGTTCGCTCGCCCTCGGGCTGCTGCTGTTGGCGCTGTGGCGCTACGGGAGCGCCTTCACTGACCTCTACCGGCCCGAACTCAACGGACTCATCCTGGTGGCGGGGGTTTACGCTACCGGGATCGGGCTGTTTGCGCTGCTGGCCCGCCGAATGGGCTACGTCCGAGCCTACGATCGCTTCCTTCTGGTTGCCACCCCGTTCTTCCGGTTCAAGACCTCCTACCAGCGCTTGCGCGGCGTCCGGTCCGTGGATTTTCACCGGCTCTTTGACCTGGAGGACCTGAGCTGGACGGAGGAGCGGTACGTCGCCCCGATGATCGGAACTACGGCGGTGGTGGTCAAGCTGACCCGGTACCCGATCTCGACCGCCGTGCTTGAGAAGTTCTTCCAGAAATACCTTTTATCCCCACAGGATACGGAACTGGTTTTTGTTGTACCGGACTGGATGAGCTTCAGCGTCGAACTGGACAGCCGCTACAACGAGTACCGGCAGTACCGCGGGGCGCGCAAACAGGGGCGCGGCTTTCAGCGGGGTATTTCGTAGGAGCCCCCTACTGGGCGGCCGGCAAGACGACGGTCACGGTCGTCCCTTTTCCCAATTCGGACTCACACCACAACCGACCACCGTGGTTCGCCGCGATCGACCGCACGATCGATAAACCCAATCCGGTCCCCACTGTGTCCATCGGGACGTTGCTGCCGCGGTAGAGCTTGTCGAACACGAACGGCAGATCGCTTGCCGGGATCCCGATCCCGTTATCGCTGACTTCCAGGATGACCTGGTCGCCCTCGGCGTACGCCCGGATCGTCACCCGGCTCCCCTCTGGAGAGTACCGGCAGGCATTCTCAAGCAGCGCCGCGACCAGCTGCCGGAGCCGGATGTGGCTGCCAAAGATGACCGGGAGACCTTTCTCGATATCGAGCACGACTTTCTGGTTTTTCTCATCAAAGTCCCGCTTGTGGTCGTCCACTGCGTACCGCAGGATCACCTGGAGCGGGAGCTGCTCCTTGTGCTGGTCGAAGCCCGCCTCGATCCGGCCGAGCTCGAGCAGGGCGTTGATCAGTTCGGTGATGCTGTGCACGCTCGCCTGGATCCGGTTCATGAACTCGCGCTGCTGTGGGTTGGCCTCCCCGACCCGGCCGATAAGTTCGACGTAGCCGAGGATCGCGGTCAGAGGGGAGCGCAGGTCGTGCGAGATGGTGGTGACGAACTCGCTCTTGACCGAGTCCAGCTCTTTGAAATGGGTAACGTCCTGGATGGTGATCGTCTTGCCGAGCCCGGGGAGGGGGTTGACCTGGGCGATATAGTGGCGCTTCTCCTCCGGCTCGAGCTCGAACCGGCGGACCACGGACTGGCCCGTCTCGGCGATCGCCGCAGTTAGCTCGGGGAATGCGAGCACCGCACCGATCGGTTGGCCGGTGTAGTCCCGGTCCTCCAGGGCGAAGATCTCCCGGGCGCGCGGGTTGAGGAGGACGACCCGACCGGCCTCGTCCACCACGATCACCCCGTCCGCGACCGTCAGGACAATCCCTTCGATCTTCTTCCGTTCCGCTTCCGCCAGGGAATAATGCCTGGCATTTTCGAGCGCCGCCGCGGCAAATTCCGCCAGGGTGGACAGGGCCGCGATGTGGCCCTGGTTGAAAACCGTCCGGCGCTGTTCGCGGTTATCGATGCCGAGCACCCCGGCTACCCGGTCGTTTACGATCAGGGGGACGTAAACGAGGGAGTAAACCGGATCGCGGGCTCGAATCGCCTCCGGCAAGCTGCCGTCCAGCAGGACCGGCTTGCCCGTTTCGATCACCCGGCCGGCCAGGGCGTCGACAACCGGCAGGTCCATCATCCGGACTGCGTCGTCTTCGAAATGGTAAGCAGCCCGGATCACGGGTTCTCCACCGCCCTCCGGCAGAAGCATCACCATGCCGTTTTCGGCGCCCGCAACCTCCACGGCTGCCCGGACGATGGCGGCCAGAACCCGGTCGAAATCCAGGACCGTTGCGACCGACCGGCCCATCCGCGTCGACTTTTCGATTATCCGGAGCCTGGAGAGTTCATCATCCCCTACTCCTGCGATGCGCTGATCCGACCAGGTTTCGAGCTGGCGCCGGAGCGCCAGGCCGCGGCTGACGGCGGTCATCACCTCATCCACCTGGATCGGGACGGCGAGACAGGCGAATGCTCCATGCTGGATGGCCTGCAGGGTCAGTTTCCCGGACTGGTTGCGCTGGGAAAGGAGGAGAACGGGGCTGGCAGGGTGGGCATGCCGCAGCGGTTCGAGCCGGTCGAGCGGATTGCCCCCGCTGTGGTCGCCGAGCACGATCATGTCGAATTCGCCCGTCGGGATCCTATCCGGGCGGGTCGTCGTGGTGATCGTGTGGCCGGCGGGGGTCAGGACATTCTTGTCCAGCCGGCCGAGAGACGCATCATCCAGGTCGATGATCAGGAAATGCTTGCCTGGCATTCGGCTTCAAAGAGTATCCGCAACCTGCCGCGTGTCGTTCAGTGCTTGCTGCAGCGATCTGGCGCGTTCTTCGAGAGCCTTGAACAGCAAGGCGTTGGCCATCGAGATCGAAGCGTAATCCGCAACGCCTTCAAGCAGCGTCAGTTCGGAAGCAGTGAACGGGCGCTCCTCCCGGTTGATGACCACCAACAGCCCGACCGTTTCCTTTTGAACGTTCATCGGGACGACGAGAACAGCCCGCCCCAACCGGGCGATCTTGAAAGGCTCGAGCGCCCGCCCGTGCATCATCAGGCTCTCTCCGGAGAGCGCTACCAGCGAACTGATCCCGTCGTCGAGCGGACGGTCCAGATAGGCCGACAGCGACTGGGGCAGGTTGAAATATGCCGAGAGAAGAAAAGCGCCGGTCTCGCTCCGAGTGAGCAGATAGCCGCGGTCTGCGCCGGTGACCTTGACTGCGCTGTCTACGGTGATCTTGTGGAGTTCCTTCAGGCGGGTGGATGAAGTGAGCGCCTTGCCGAGGGAGAAGATCGTGGTCAACTCGCCGACCCGGTTTTCAAGCTCCCGGTTAGCCTCCTCGAGCTGCCTCGCCAGGTTCTCCCGCTCGCGCCGGGCGCGGACGGTCTGGAGCGCCCGCTCCGCTGCAGCGACTACCTCGGTCTCCCGCAGGGGTTTGCGGATGAAATCGGTGGCTCCGAGCCGGAAGGCCTGGATCACCTCGTTTTCGAACCCCTCATCGGCGATCACGATCACGGGGGTTGGCAGGTTCTGTGACTGCAGCGCCACGATCAGGTCCTTCCCACTCAGATCGGGCAGGTGAAGGTTGGCAATGATGATGTCCGGGGTGTTCTGGAGGGCCAGCTGGATGCCGGTGCTGGCGAGCTCGGCGGTCTTGACCTGGTATCCGAGCGGCCGCAAGGCCTGGCGGGCGATCAGATCGCGATCTTCCAGGTTGTTTTCGACCACGAGGATCTTTTCACGAGTACTGTTGGAGAGCATAACTTTATGATAGCATGATTGGATATTTCCCGCTCACACCCCTGATTTTTGCCTGAGAACGTATCCGGAAATTCGGGGAGTTGGCGATTTTAGGGTGTGCGCCGGTGAAACCGGC
>Ga0214472_10001354_pt1 | contig 27700 bp, 38 predicted proteins | sample RVTome_6_FD_207662 | JGI IMG/M metagenome (GOLD analysis project Ga0214472, IMG submission 207662) | Soil microbial communities from uranium-contaminated site in the Upper Colorado River Basin, Wyoming, United States - RVT140D175 | ecosystem: Environmental > Terrestrial > Soil > Contaminated >...
GTGAACCCGAAGAGCGTGAATCGTTTACCCAGGTGATTATTAAAATTCGGAGCATTGCAATAAATGACGAAGAAACGCTGGTTGAAGGAAGGGTTTTAGCAAGGCTCGAACCTTATCCGGAAGTCTCCTACGGGGACATTATTAGGGCGGCGGGAGAGCTCACGATTCCGGGCAAATTTGAAACTGATACGGGGAGACTTTTTGACTACCAAGCTTATCTGGCGAAGGATGACATAGCTTTCGTTTTAAGTTTTGCAAAAACTGAAATCCTCGAGCGAGGCAAAGGTAATCCGATCAAGCAGAAACTTCTCGGTTTTAAACATTCTCTAATCAACAACTTTAACAAAAGCATCACGGAACCGAGCTCAGCACTTCTTTCGGGCATTCTTCTCGGGGTTGAAAGTTCTTTGGGTAAAGATTTGGAAGACAAGTTAAGGCAGACCGCCATCATTCACATTGTTGTTCTTTCCGGCTACAACATAACTTTAGTCGCCAGATTTGTTATGGGTCTGCTTTTCTTTATTTCCAGACGAAAGGCTCTCATTTTGAGCGTTGTCGGAATCGCCCTTTTTGCCGTAATGGTGGGGGGCGGACCTTCCGTGGTGAGAGCGTCCCTGATGGGGGCATTGGCGGCGGTTGCCGGTGCGACCGGTAGGCGTTACGACATCTCTCGCGCCCTTGTTTTCGCAGGGTTTTTAATGATTTTCTGGAATCCGAAAGTTTTGGTTTTTGATTTTGGTTTTCAACTTTCTTTTATGGCGACACTGGCTCTTATTTGGCTGGCACCGATTCTGGAAGAGAAATTAACCGTTGTTCCGAATAAGGGAGGATTGCGTGAGATTGCTTCGGCCACAATTGCTACACAACTTTTCGTTCTTCCACTTCTTCTTTTTCACACAGGTGAGCTCTCCATTGTGGGAGTGTTGGTAAATCTTCTGGTCTTGCCTGTCGTGCCGTTAATCATGCTTATAGGCTTTACTTCCGGAATGCTGGGATTTTTAACTTCTTGGTTAGCCTTCCCCTTTGCCGCAATTACTCAGCTACTTCTTTTCTATGTTCTTAAGGTCGTGGAATTTTTCTCTTCTTTACCTCTGGCTTCAATTAGGATTCCGTATTTCCCTCTTATTTTCATGCTGGTACTCTACACTTTGTACGGGTTTATCTTTTTGAAATTTTCAAAATCAATTCCGAAAAATTCCAAAAGCTCAGAAACAACACATCCTTAGTTATCATATATCGTATACTAAGGTCCCTCGATGCTTAAGAGTAACCTCTCTAGAAATCGCTTTTGCGTGAACCTCTAGTGTTGCGCTACCTTGTAATTTTCTTCCACCACACTCCAATTTAGATTTGAGAAGAAATCGTCAATGTAGTTTTTCTTGCCCGAAGGCTGGTAGTCGAAAACGAAAGCATGTTCCCACATATCAATTCCGAGAACCCACGGCAGAGCGTTCAGGTGCCCCAGATGTTGTTCGTCAATCCACTGGTGCAGAAGTCTCTTGGTTTGAGGGTCATAATACAAAACCGCCCAACCCACTCCGCGCGTAAGAGCAATTGATTTGAAAGTATTAAGCCAAGAGTCAAATGAACCCCATTCTTGGACAATCATTGAAAAAAGTTGGCTACCTTCTTCCGGGGATTTGGCACCGTCTTCCAAACTTCTGAAGTAATACTCGTGATTTCTCATACCGTTGAACTCAAACGAAAAACGTCTCTGAAGTTCTCCCAAAGCGTAGGCATGTTTCTCAGAGTCTCTCTTATATTCTTCAATTTTCTCAAGGACGGTGTTGGCGTTTTTTACATAGCCGGAGTAGAGTTTTAGATGTTCCTCAATGTTTTTGTCGGATATCCCTTTTAGAGAGGGAATATTAAATTTTTGTTCCGCAAATTGTTTCATGAGCCTCAGTAGATTATCTATAAAAGGAAACATATTATAGCATTTAGAGAATGCTTAGCGAAATCGTCAAATTTTTTAAAGAAAATACGCGAACATTGCTTTTTGCTGCCCTATTTTTTGCAAATATCATAATCTGGATTCACGCGCGAGGTATTGAGACCGTAAAGTACGTAGAGGTCGACTTTCTCAATGTCGGTCAAGGCGATGCGATTCTGATTGAAGCCACGAATCACAACCAAGTCCTTATTGACGCCGGGCCAAACCGGGCGGTTTTACGGGAACTGGGACGAGAAATGCCTTGGTTTGATCGCACGATTGACGTCGTGATTGCAACGCACCCAGACAGGGATCACATAGGAGGATTACCCGAAATTGTCAGACGTTACGAAATAGGTACTTATATTGAATCGGGGGTGGCGTCGGAAACTTCCGTGTACGGTGAACTCGAAAGGGTAATAAAAGAAAATCATATACCAAACCTTGTCGCTCGGCGGGGGATGGTGATTGATATGGCTGACGGTTCGTATTTGGAAATACTTTTTCCCGACAGAGACGTCTCAGGTCTAGATCCCAATGATGCTTCTGTGATTGCTCGTTACGTTTACGGTGAAACATGTTTCTTATTTACCGGAGATTCGCCTCAAAAGATTGAGGAGTATCTGGTCTCATTCGGCGACGGTTTGAATTGCGAAGTGCTTAAAGCCGGACATCACGGCTCGCGAACCTCTACGGGAGAGGTATTTGCCTCGGCAGTTTTGCCGGATTATGCTGTGATTTCTTCCGGCAAAGACAATAGTTACGGCCACCCTCACGAGGATGTTTTAATGAATCTTGCCAGTATTGGAGCGGTAATACTAAACACAGCGGAGTCTGGGACAGTTCGCTTCGTCTCTGACGGTATTTCTGTCCGAACGAAATAACATCCCCACATACTTGAGTATGTGGGGATGTTATTTTTACTGATTACTTACCACTGTTTACTATTTACTTAAATTACCCCCGCTTTCTTAAGTGCTCGATATGCACCGAGTTTGTTTATGGTTTTAATTCCTTTGGCTGACAAAGTTAGCATTAAAGTTTTTTTTAATTCCGGCACGTATACCCGTTTCTTTTGGAGATTGGCATATTTTCGAACCTTTCCGGTAGGGTTAAACTGAGTGGCGCGAGTGCGATTGCTATAGCCGCCTCCAACCTGGGAACTTCTTTTTGTAATTGCACAAACTTTAGCCATATAGGTTGAAAATGCTATCATACGGTTGTAAATAATCAAATATGGAATTCGTATTTCAAATAGCCATACTCATTTTGTCTGTCGTAGTTCACGAGGTATCTCACGGCTACGCGGCTCTATATCTGGGAGACAAAACGGCTTTTTACCAAGGACGTCTGACATTGAATCCCCTTCGTCACTTGGATCCCGTAGGTTCTTTTTTTGTCCCCCTAATTACCTATACTTTGGGTGGTTTCATTCTTGGTTGGGCTCGGCCTGTACCATTTAACCCGTATAATCTGCGCAATCAACGCTGGGGGGAAGCCATTGTGGCTGCCGCCGGACCCCTGTCTAATATTTTACTCGCCCTAATCTTTGGGTTGTCGATTCGCTTCTTTGCTCCCGTTTTGGCTCTTCCGGAATCATTCATTTTGGTTGCTCAGATTGTCGTTTTCATAAACCTAATCTTGGCGATTTTTAATCTCATACCAATCCCGCCCCTTGATGGATCTAAAATTTTATTCGCCCTGCTACCTCCCAGCTTATATAACTTGCGAATCAATCTTGAACGATTTTCACTTTTTCTCGTTTTGATCTTTGTTTTCTTTCTCTGGAAGTGGCTGATTCCGGTTGTTCTGAATATTTTCAGTTTAATAACCGGACTGTCATGACACTCAAGGCTCTAAATTAACCCCATTCTCTTGATTAAATTTGGCTGTATGCTACTATGGCACCCATTCGTTGTCGCCTCAACACCACTTTTTGCGACTGACGCTATGTAATTTCATGGCTACGATAAATCAACTGGTAAGAAAAAAAAGGAAAAAAATTCAACGAAAACCAAAATCGGTTGCTTTGACGCGAGGATTCAATACTCTCAAAAATCGTCCGGTCTTTTTCCCGTCTCCATTCAAGAGGGGCGTGGCTACTAAGGTGACCACAAAAACCCCAAAGAAACCAAATTCCGCCATTCGGAAAATTGCCCGCGTCCGACTTACAAACAATATGGAAGTAACGGCTTACATTCCCGGCATGGGGCATAATTTGCAAGAGCATTCGGTTGTAGTTCTCAAAGGAGGTCGGGTAAAAGATGTGGGACTTCGGTATTCTGTCGTACGTGGCGTGCTCGATTCCCAGGGGGTAGATAATCGCAAGAAAGGCAGAAGTCAATACGGAGTTAAGCGGCCGAAAGCTTAACAAGGGGTCAGTGTGCGAAAATTCGCACTTCACTCGAATTAGTTATGAGAAGGAAAGTCAGGAACAGAAATAAAGTTTTACCGGATTCAATTTATGACTCGGCCAGAGTAGCCAAGTTTATAAATTATTGTATGGAAAGCGGCAAGAAAAATACCGCTCGTAGGATTGTCTACACGGCTTTTGAACAAATAAAAGAAAAGAATAAAGTAGATGACCCGATTGAAGTTTTTGAAGCCGCACTGAAGAATACTTCCCCGACAATGGAAGTTCGCTCGCGTCGTGTTGGCGGAGCTAATTATCAAGTTCCTCGTGAGGTTAGACCCGAGCGGAGAGCAGCTTTGGGTATGAAGTGGATTATTGACGCGGCCAGATCTAGAAAGGGAGCGGCAATGCACATTAAGCTCGCGGATGAAATAATTCTTGCGGCAAAAAATGAGGGACAAGCGGTTAAGAAAAGAGAAAATACGCATAAAATGGCTGAATCCAACAAAGCTTTTGCGCACTTTGCTTGGTAATACGATACCGATTAATTTTAACCCTCGTCTATCATGAATCGTGATTATCCTTTAGAACGTGTGCGCAATTTCGGAATCATCGCACCCATCATCGCCGTGATCACACGGCTCTTTGAGAACCCACGGTTCTCAACGTTCGCTCCGCTTAAGCGGAGCTCGCTACTTTCCTCCACGGAAAAACTACAGTTTTTCCGACCCTTTTCGAACAATTTGGGCTATAATCCTCTAATACTTTTTTATGGAACGTGATTATCCACTAGAGAGGGTCAGAAATTTTGGGATTATCGCCCACATAGATGCTGGGAAAACGACCACTTCTGAGCGAGTCTTGTACTACACGGGTTCACAACATAAAATTGGCGAAGTTCATGAGGGTGACACGACTACTGATTGGATGGAACAGGAAAGAGAGAGGGGTATTACCATTACAGCAGCGGCAATAACTTGTTTCTGGGGACCAGCCTATTTGCCAACAGAAGAGAGATTGAAAACGGAAAATAAGTACCGTTTTAATATTATTGACACTCCCGGACACATTGATTTTACGGTTGAAGTTAAACGTTCTCTCCGGGTTCTGGACGGGGCGGTAGTCGTTTTTGACGGTGTTGCCGGCGTGGAGCCCCAATCAGAAACCAATTGGCGTTATGCCGAAGAAGCCAGGGTGCCGCGAGTATGTTTTATAAACAAACTGGACAGGACGGGCGCTTCCTTCGAGCGCTCTTACAAGTCAATTTTAAATCGTCTTTCAAAGAATGCAGTCCGTATGCAAATTCCCATTGGTGAAGAGGGGTCTCACGAAGGGATTGTTGATTTGCTAAAAATGAAAGCGTACTTCTTTGAGGGTAAGCTTGGTGAAGATGTTATTGAAAAAGAGATACCGGAGAATTTGAAGATTGAAGCGGAAAAATATCATCATGAATTGGTTGAGAAAATTGCCGAGACTGATGAAGAACTAACACACCTCTATCTTGAGGGTAAGGATATTTCGTTTGAGGATCTGAAGAAAGCCCTGCGCAAAGCTGTTATTAAAAATAAAATATTTCCCGTTTTATGTGGCTCTGCTCTCAAAAATAAAGGAGTTCAGCTGGTGTTGGACTCCGTCGTTGACTACTTACCATCTCCTCTGGATGTCCCGCCAGTCAAAGGTATTGATCCGCGAAATAGAGAGGAAGTTATTAGGCACGCCTCTGATGACGATCCGTTTTCGGCTCTGGCTTTCAAGCTCCAAGCGGATCCTTTTGTCGGACAGCTAACCTTCTTTCGTGTCTATTCAGGGACAATTGAAGCCGGGACATATCTTTATAATTCCTCAACCGGAGAAAGGGAGAGGTTGGGAAGAATCGTGAGACTTCAGGCTGATAGGCGAGAAGAAGTTAAAAAAGTTTTTGCCGGAGAAATTGCCGCCGCCGTGGGTCTCAAGGATGCCAAAACCTCCAATACTTTTTGCGATGAGGAACACCCGATTATTCTCGAAACGATCACTTTTCCAGAACCGGTTATTTCTCTTCGAATTGAGCCAAAAACCAAAGCCGACCAAGAAAAAATGGGGATGGCACTCAAACGTCTTTCTGACGAGGATCCAACTTTCAGGATTAAGAGTGACCAAGAAACAGGGGAGACGGTCATTATGGGAATGGGAGAACTTCACTTGGAGATTCTCGTTGACCGCATGAAAAGAGAGTTTAGCGTTGAGGCTAACGTCGGTAAGCCTCAAGTTGCATATAAAGAAACCATTACGACTGAAGCCGAAGAGGAAACAAAATACATAAAGCAGTCCGGCGGTAAGGGTCAATATGGTCATGTTAAATTAAAAATTAAACCTCTACCCCAGTATGACCCTGAAGAAAAAGTTCCCAAAAATGCCCATCGCGAACCTGGTTTTGAGTTTATAAACTCAATTAAAGGAGGTGTCATCCCACAGGAATTTATTCCAGCTGTTGAAAAGGGGGTCCGAGAAGGAATGGAGCGTGGTGTTGTGGCGGGGTATAAGCTCACGGATATCTCCTGCGAACTTACCTTCGGTTCTTATCATGACGTGGATTCATCGGAGATCGCTTACAAAATAGCCGCTTCCCAAGCACTTCAAGGAGCAGCCAAAAAAGCCAAACCAATGATTCTAGAACCCATTATGAAACTGGAAGTCATTGTCCCGGAGAAGTTCATGGGCGATATAACAGGGAACCTCTCCGGTAAACGCGGGCAAATTGAAGGCATGGAGGAAAGGGGTGATCTAAAAGTCATTCGCGCTCTCGTCCCTCTTTCGGAAATGTTTGGATACGTTACACAACTTCGTTCAATGACTGAAGGTCGCGGCTCTGCCAGCATGGAATTTGACCACTATGCGATTGTACCGTCTAACGTGGCACAGACTATAATTGAAAGTAGAAAATAAGTCCGCCGCATTTCCCGTACTTTAAGGAATTTTTATTACGCATTGACAGACTCTCCGTTTTAAGTATCTTTTTTGTCAGACCCCTTGTAGTAATCCCACCACCCCCTTCGGGAGTGCCTATGGCAAGTCTCACTGAGCGCAAGGCAGTACCAGTGAAGTTCTCCGAAACCCCGGCGGTAATCCGCCAAACTCTTCTGGCCATAAGGACGAATGGTCGCGGGCATAGGCACCGCAAGGAGCCGAGCCTCAAGAAGGAGAGGAAACGACGAATCCCCCCGCCCGGATGGAAAAAGGGTAAAGTGATGTAAGGACGGCCCCGGTCGCGCAGCGCGATCGGGGCCTCATAGTAGGTAAAATTTTCTTGACACCAATTGGGTTTTCGTTTAGGATATTCCTCACGCTCTGTGCGTATCTACCCCCTTGCTTTGGTAGGGTAGTTTTCGTTTATAGATTATTAAATTAGTTAGTTTTGCGAACTTGCCAAATCTCGCGCGGTGAGTTTGCAAAAGTAAAAATTATTATGGCAGACACATTTGATCGATCAAAGCCGCACATCAACGTCGGAACAATCGGCCACGTTGACCACGGCAAAACGACTCTAACAGCCAGCATCCTCAATGTTCTTGATATGTCTAAGGACAAGGGCTACGGTGCTCGGGTGGAGGGAGTCGATAAAATTGACAACGCTCCGGAAGAAAAAGCACGAGGGATCACAATCGCACTCCATCACTCCGAGTATTGGACACCAAACCGTCACTATGCCCACATTGACGCTCCGGGGCACGCCGATTACATCAAGAACATGATTACCGGGGCCGCTCAGATGGACGGAGCAGTTTTGGTTGTAGCCGCTTCCGACGGCGTTATGCCGCAGACCAGAGAACACGTTCTTCTGGCAAAGCAAGTGGGTGTTCCCCAAATTATTGTTTTTCTCAACAAGTGCGACCAGGTTACCGACAAAGAACTCATAGACCTTGTTGAGGAGGAGGTCCGAGAGCTTCTGACAAAATATGGATTTGACGGAGCCAAGGCGCCGGTCATTCGAGGTTCTGGACTGAAAGCTCTTGAAGCCAAGTCTCTAGACGATGAGTGGGCAAAGAAAATCATTGAGCTTGTTGAAACCCTTGACTCGCAAATTCCTACTCCCGTTCGAGAGGTTGATAAACCATTCCTAATGCCTGTTGAGGACGTTTTCTCCATAGAAGGTCGGGGTACCGTTGTGACTGGAAGAATTGAACGCGGCCAGGTAAAGGTTGGAGAAGAAGTTGAAATCGTCGGTATTAAAGAGACGGCCAAGACGACAGTTACGGGAATTGAGATGTTCAACAAATCGCTTGATTCCGGTATGGCAGGCGATAACGCCGGAATTCTTCTCCGTGGACTCAAGAAAGAAGACATCAATCGTGGTCAAGTGCTTTCTAAGACCGGCTCGGTTACTCCTCACACTGAATTTGAAGCAGAAGTTTACATTCTCAAAAAAGAAGAAGGTGGAAGACACACGCCGTTCTTTACGGGTTATAAGCCGCAGTTCTATATCAGAACAACTGATGTGACGGGCGAAGTCACCCTTCCCGAAAAGGTAGAGATGGTTATGCCCGGAGACACCATTACCTTTAAGGTTAAACTTGTCTCGCCGGTAGCTCTTGAAGAGAAACAGAGATTTGCTATCCGAGAGGGCGGAAAAACCGTCGGAGCCGGTGTCGTGACAAAGATAGTCGTTTAACGACAGCAATACTCAGACTCTGCGAAAGTTAACAGTTTGTCGCGAATAAAAATTATAGCGACAGGCTTGCAAAAGACACATTCGTTGATTTGTATGCCAAGCATGGCTAAAAGCACACCTACAAAAAAAAAGACGAAGACGGCGAAAGAACCCAAAGCATCTAAGGTCGTTAAAAAACCAAAGGAATCAAAGGCCAAATCGAAAGTCGTGGCGAAGCCGGAGACGATGTCCAAGCTCCGCATTCGAGTTCGAGCTTATGAGTATAAGATTCTGGATGTGTCGGTGAAACAAATCATTAACACCGCAATTCGTTATGACGCGAAGGTTCTTGGTCCCATTCCTCTTCCAACCGAAATAAAGAAGTACACCGTCAACAGGTCTTCTTTTGTTCACAAAAATGCGCGAGAACAGTTTGAGATGAGGATTCACAAGCGTCTTATCGATATCATTAACCCAACACCCAAACTCATTGAATCTCTGACCAATCTTTCGTTGCCGTCGGGGGTGAATATTGACGTCAAACTGACGTAAATTATACAGACATACGAACGCTTTCCCCGTGTTGCTTGTATTGATTCGTATATTTGTTAGATTCGTTAACTCGTATGTTTTTCATGAAGTTTCTTCTGGCAAAAAAGCATAGCATGACCCAAGTCTTCACACAGGAAGGCGAGGTGGTTCCTGTCACCGTACTCGAGTCTGCCTCGACGGTTGTGACGCAAGTTAAAGATAAGGAGCGAGATGGGTACAAAGCGGTTCAGGTAGGTTTTGGGGAAAGAAAAAGTAAGAATTTGTCTAAACCGGTCCTGGGCCATTTGAAAGAATTAGGTTCATTCGCCGTTCTTAAAGAATTCCGAATACCGCAGGGAGAAGAATCAAGGTGGAATGTTGGAGACAAAATAAACCTCTCAATATTTTCTGTTGGCGACAGGGTGGCAATTTCCGCGATTTCAAAAGGTAAGGGATTCCAGGGTGTTGTTAAGCGACACGGCTTTAAAGGCGGACCGAGGAGTCATGGACAAAAACACTCTGAAAGAGAGCCAGGCTCTATAGGAGGCGGATTGCGCACTAGAGTGCCTAAAGGTATGAGGATGGCCGGAAGAATGGGCGGGGATCGAACTACCCTAAAGGATGTGAAGATTGAAATGATTGACTCGGAGAAAGGTCAAATTATTGTAAGAGGGGCGGTGCCTGGAAGAAGAGGCACCCTGGTTGAGATACGCTCAAGAAATGAACGGTCTGAGAGAAAAAAAGTAGCCGACAAAGAGTAGCTTCTGTGGTTTGTGAGTTCTAGACGACACCAAAAACATGACGGAACTGAAAACAAAAATATACACCCAACAGGGGAAGGAGTCGGGAGAAATCGATCTTTCTCCGAAAGTTTTTGGCGTTAAGTGGAATTCCGATTTGGTTCATCAGGTGGCGACCTCTCTAGCATCATCGGCTCGTAAACCTTGGGCTCATGCAAAGACTAGAGGTGAAGTGTCGGGTGGTGGTAAGAAGCCCTGGAGACAAAAAGGTACCGGCCGCGCCCGACACGGCTCAACTCGTTCACCTATTTGGGTTGGCGGTGGCGTTGCTCACGGTCCGCGAAAAGATAAAAATTATGCTAGGAAAGTGAACAGAGTGATGAAAGACAAGGCTTTATCGGTGATTCTATCCAGAAAATTCAGAGAGGGTGAAATCGTCTTTCTGAATAATCTCGAATTAGACGAAGCAAAGACCAAACAGGCAAAATCGATCCTGACTTCATGGAAGCTGATCCCGAATATGAAAACGAGTGTTGACAAGAAAGATAACGCGCTTGTAATTGCCCTCCCCTCTAAGAATGAAACTCTAATGAGAAGTTTCGGAAATTTTTCAAACCTGGCTCTTGAAGAGATTCGTAATATCAATCTCCCGACCCTTCTTAAATACAAGAACTTAGTGGTCGTCAATCCCAAAGAATCTCTTCAGGCGCTTTATAAACGGTTGGGAGTAAAGGAGGATCTTTCCGCAGAACCCGAACTTTCCTTGTCGCCTAAAAAAACTTCAAGAACTCTGAAAAAAGCGACTCTTAAAAAATGATGGCAATTTTTGGAAGAAAAAAGAATACGGAGAAAAAGGAGAAGAAAAAGCCCGAAATCCAGGCAAAAAAGAGCGAAAAACTTGCTCCAATCAGAGTGGGTCGTTCCGTTGAGCATATCCTGCTTCGCCAGCGGGTTACGGAAAAAGCGACTGATAAATCTCTCAACGAGGGTGTTTATGTTTTTGAAGTTGACCGAAGATCAAATAAGAAGGATGTCAGAGAAGCAGTCTCAATTATTTACAAAGTGTATCCCAGAAAAATTGCGATAGTGAACACTCCTCGCAAGAAGATTTTTGTTCGTGGCAAGTGGGGTGTGCGACCGGGAAGTAAGAAAGCCTACGTCTATCTGAAAGATGGCGATAAAATTGAAATTGTTTAGGAGTTCAAAGAATTTAAAAAATCTTCCCGAAAAAATGTATGAAATCATATAAACCGACAACAAAATCCAGACGAAACATGACCGGTATAGAATACCGAAAAATTTTGACGCGGCAGGAACCGGAAAAATCATTAACACGAGGTAGAAAAAGACATGTCGGAAGAAGCGGTCAGGGACGCATAACGGTGCGTCATAAGGGGGCTGGTCACAAAAGGCTTTATCGGGAGATTGATTTCAAGCTTGAAAAAAGGGAAATACCCTTTGTAATCAAAAGTGTTGAATATGATCCCAATCGCACCGGATTTATCGGTTTGGCGGTTTATAAAGACGGCGAAAAGCGCTACGTTTTACTTCCCAAAGGTGTAAAGATTGGTGACGTGCTTTTGATTTCTGAAAAGGCTCCTCTGGTGCCCGGCAACCGCCTACCGCTAAGGGAGATAAGTGTTGGAACCTTTGTACACAATGTTGAGTTAAAACCATTGGGAGGAGCAAAACTCGGTCGCGCCGCCGGGAATCACATTGAAGTGGTAGCCAAAGACGCAGGTTACATTCACCTCAAAATGCCTTCAAGCGAAGTCAGGAGGGTTCTGGGAAATTGCTGGGCTACAGTCGGGGAGGTTTCAAACGAAGAAAATCGCCTCGTCTCTATTGGTAAAGCGGGCAGGAGCAGGTGGCTTGGAATTCGTCCGACAGTTCGCGGTTCTGCGATGAATCCCGTTGACCATCCCTATGGAGGCGGTGAAGGCCGGTCTGGAAGAGGCCTTCGCAGAGCCAAGAGTTTCTCTGGTAAACCCACAGGAAAAGGACAGAAATCACGCCGAGCTAAAAAATATTCTAATAAATTCATTGTTTCTCGGAGAAAAGTTGGTAAAAAATAGTCATATCTGTGTTTGTTTGTCTGTTTGACATAAAGGGCTTTTTTGTTAGTATGGATGGCCAAGCTCGTTCGAGCTTTTTATGTTCAAGTATGTTTTGCAATTGAAGCTGGAAGCTTATTTTTTATGACTCGCTCATCCAAAAAAGGTCCATACGTCTACGAACGTTTACTTGAAAAAATTGCCGGAAAGAAACCGGAGACCTTGGGCGTTATAAAGACCTGGGCTCGCGACAGTCAGATTGCTCCGGAGATGGTTGGTTTTACCTTCGGAGTGCACAATGGCAAGGATCATATTGAAGTGTACGTTACGGAGGACATGGTCGGTCACAGACTGGGAGAATTTTCTCTGACGAGGAAATTTGTCAAGCATGGCGGTAAGATGCAGAAAGAACTTGAGATAAAGAAGAAAGAAGCGGAAATTGCGGCTGCACAGTCTAGCAAAGCGGCTACGGAAGCTGGCACAAATCAACCGCCAAAATAAAATCAGATGGCACGAGTTACAGCAGAACTCAATAGTTTCAGACAATCCCCACGCAAAATGCGTTTGGTAGCGGATACCGTTCGTGGAAAAAAAGCCGATGACGCCATCACTTCCCTTAAATTTTTGAACAAGAAGTCGGCACAGCCGATGGAGAAACTCATCCGGTCTGCAGTTGCCAATGCCAAGGAACTTAAAATTGACGTCAAGAATCTCAAGGTGGAGGAAGTGAGAGTTGACGGAGGGGCCATTCTTTACCGCCGCGGGTCAGCTTCCCATGGTCGAGCTCCCCTTATTAGAAAAAGAACTAGCCATATTGCAATAACACTTACAACGGACAATCAACAACCGATGGTAGAGAAAAAAACAACCTTACGAAAAAAGAAAGTTGTTGGTGGTGGGTTGTAGGTTATAAGTTTTCATCATGAGTCACACGGTTCATCCATATTCCCATAGACTAGGCATTATAAGAGATTGGAAATCTCGCTGGTTTGGTGTAAAACATAAATACAAAGAATTTCTGCGAGGAGATATTTTGATCAGGGATTTTCTAGAAAAAAAGTTAAGAGGTTTTTTTGTCAGCTCAATAGAGATTGAACGAGGAGAAAAAATGCTAAAGATTCTCGTCGAAACATCCCGTCCGGGAATGATAATCGGCAGACAAGGTGACGGAGCTTCCAAACTCAGAAACGAAATCATTTCTCTTGTGCGTTCAAAAGGAATTTATGATCCCCTGGTTGAAATTCGTCTTGATATAAAGGAAATCAAATCTCCGGAGTCTAATTCTGCAATCGTTGCCCAAATGGTTGCCGAAGGGCTGGGAAAACGACTTCCTTTTCGTAGAGTTTTAAAACAGATGGTTGAGAAGGTCATGGCAAATCGGGACGTAGAGGGTGTCAAGATAACACTGTCGGGCCGACTTGGAGGAGCCACCATTGCCCGCTCCGAAACCAAGAAGTTGGGCAGAATACCGCTCCAGACGTTTCGTGCTGACGTTGATTATGCCAGACAAGAAGCCAAGCTCCCCTACGGCAATCTTGGGATAAAAGTTTGGATATACAAAGGAGAGGTATTTTCTAATAAACAAGAAGTCCAATAAACAACTCTTGTTGAAAAAATCTTCATGCTATTCCCCAAGAAAGTAAAATTCAGAAAGTGGCATACCATGCGCGAACATCCCAACAAAGTGGGGGTTGCTTCGCGTGGCGTTAGTGTGGATTTCGGTTCTTTCGGCTTGAAAGCAACGGCTCCCGGCAGGATCCGTTCCAACCAAATTGAGGCGGCCCGAAAAGTTATTTCGCGTTCGCTTGGAAAGACGGGAAAAACCTGGATCCGCATATTCCCCGATATGCCTTACACCCAAAAACCTGCGGAAGTAAAAATGGGTAAAGGTAAAGGAGATCCTCAGGGTTATCATGTGCCAGTCAAGCCGGGCAGAGTACTTTTTGAGGTGGATGGTGTGGAAGAAAAGGTAGCCCGTGAAGCATTGCGCAAGGCCGGTACAAAGTTACCCGTTAAGACAAGGGTGATAGCTAGGGAATAAATATTCGTCATGGCTTCACTAAAAGAAAAAAACGAAAAAGATTTGTTAAAGGAACTTTCGGAGAAAAGAGAAGGTTTGCGCATGTTTCGTTTCGGTGTCTCAGGGAGCAAAGTCAGAAACATCAAAGAAGGAAAAGGTCTGAAGAAAGATATTGCCAGAATTTTGACAGAGCTAACGAGTCGAAAGAATACAAAATAATATGACGGAAGAAATTCAAAAAGGAAAAAAATTTTCCGGGGTAGTTGTTTCAGACAAGATGAAAGACACAACCGTTGTTTTGGTCGAGCGGTATGTCAAACATCCTCGTTACGGAAAATATGTGCGTGACAGAAAGCGATACAAGGCGCATGATTTAGGAAATACGGCTAAGGTTGGGGACAAAGTAACCATTCAAGAAACCAGACCCATATCTAAACATAAACGTTTTGTAGTAACCCAGGAGAAGAAATAAACGGATTTCACAGTCATATAACATTTTCATGATTCAACCTCGTTCAATCGTAAAAGTTTCCGACAACTCAGGCGCTAAAATCGGTCGAGTTTTTAAGGTGCTCGGGGGTTCAAAAAAACGCTACGCTCGCATCGGAGACATGGTTGTTTTGTCTGTTCAGGTTGCTCAACCTCGTCGGCAAATAAAAAAGAAAAACATTTTATATGCCGTAGTAGCTCGCCAAAAATATCCATACAGGCGTTCAGACGGATCTTACATACGTTTTGATGAGAATGCTGTAATTATAGTAGATAAGAACAAGCGAGAACCCTTGGCAGGACGAGTCTTTGGTCCCATTCCGAGAGAGTTGGCGGAGAAAGGGTATCAGCAGATTGTTTCTCTTGCTCCGGAAGTGGTATAGAAATAAGGAGCTTGGCAACTATATTTCTAAACCACCCAGGCCCACTTTTAACAATGAAACCAATATCAGTAAAAAGAAATATTGCAAAGCGATTCACTCAGAGATGTCTAATAAACTTGGTATTAGAAATGGGACTGGGTTCATATTTTTTTGATTCGCTACGCTCATAACAAAAATATGAAAATCCGAAAAGATGACAATGTGATGGTGTTGACGGGAAAGGATCGTGGCAAAATGGGCAAAGTTACCCGCGCTCTTCCAAGTGAAGGAAAGGTTGTTGTGGCCGGAGTCAATGTTCGTAAAATTCACAAACGACCGAGCCGTTCGGGTCAAAAAGGGCAAATTATTGATCAGGCGTCGCCAATTGATGTCTCCAACGTTTCGCTCGTGGATCCTAAGACAAATAAACCCACAAGAGTTGGGGTCAAGATGTCGGGGGACAAAAAAGTCAGAGTGACGAAGAGGAGTGGAGAAGAAATTTAACATGGAAACAACCAAGGAGAAAGAAAAAAAGGCCTTCCAGGGATTAAAAGGGAAAATGAATTACAAGAATCCCATGGAGGCGCCCAGACTTCTCAAAGTGGTGGTTTCGGCCGGCACAGGCTCTTTTAAGGACCCCAAAAAGAAAGAATCGGCTTTGGACCGACTCTCCAAGATCACCGGTCAGAAGCCGTCTGTACGGGGAGCTAAGCAATCAGTCGCTTCATTCAAGATAAGGCAAGGTGATCCAATCGGTCTTCAGGTCACACTGCGAGGTAAGAGGATGTATGATTTCCTGGACAGACTTCTTAGTATCGCTTTCCCTCGGACAAAAGATTTTCGGGGATTTTTGGACAAGTCCATTGACGAAATGGGTAATATCTCCATCGGTATTCGGGAACACACGATTTTCCCCGAAACTACCGATGAAGAACTCAAAGATGTGTTTGGGCTCTCGGTATCCATTGTAACCACAGCTAAAAATAGGGAAGAAGCAAGAGCTTTCTTCGAACACCTGGATTTTCCTTTTAGAAAAAAGGAAACCAGATAGCTAAAAATTAAGCTTGATCTTGGGGTTGAAAGTAGTATCGCGACGGTATTTAGGTGGTACCATATCTCTCACCACGTAAGTTTGACAAGGGGGCTTTATTTGCTAGGATAAAGGCCCGTTTTGGGATTTTTTTATGGCTAAAAAATCAGTTGTTGCAAGATCTCTCAAAAAGCCCAAGTTCTCCACTCGGATTGTTCGTAGGTGCTTTAAGTGTGGTCGAAAAAGAGCGTACATGAGAGATTTCGGTCTGTGCAGAATATGCTTTCGAGAGCTGGCCAATGAAGGCAAAATACCCGGGGTAAAAAAGTCTAGCTGGTAGAAAAAATGAACGATTCCATCTCGGACATGATTATACGTTTGAAGAATGCCGGCGAAGCGCGCAAGGAATCTCTTACCTTTCCTTACTCTAAACTGAGGATGGAGATATGTTCTCTTTTAGAGAAGGAGAATTTTATCAAGTCGGTTGCTAGAAGGGGCAAAAAATCGAAAATGATCGAAGTGACTCTTTTTTATAACGGAAAATTTCCAAGAGTCAGAGGAGTTAAAAGGATTTCCAAATCATCAAGAAGGATTTACAAGAAAGTTTCTGATCTTCACCCAGTCAAAAATGGTTACGGGGTCTTGGTGGTCTCAACTCCAAAAGGCATTCTGACGGACAAAGAAGCCAGAAAACAAAAAGTCGGAGGGGAGGCAATGTTTGAGATTTGGTGATTGCTCGCAAAGAAACAGATTTTATAAATACGATGAGTAGAATTGGCAAAAAAGCAATTAAAATTCCAGAAAAAACAGAGGCTAGTCTCTCTGGCAGCCTTCTAACCGTTAAAGGTCCCTTGGGAGAAATGACCAGGGAGATTCCCAGGAACATAATCCTGTCTATTGAAAACGGGGAAATAAAATTGACTCCATTGAAAACGGATAAAAATAATAACGTGCCAATTTGGGGAACGACTGCTTCGCATGTTACTAACATGGTTAGGGGGGTTACCAATGGCTTTGAAAAGAAGCTCTCAATTGAGGGCATTGGTTACAAAGCTGAGCTTAAGGGAGAAAAATTGGTTCTTGCCCTGGGTTTTTCTCATCCCGTTGAGGTGGCTATACCCAAAGGCATTTCAGTTAAGGTCGAGAAAAATCTACTTACCGTTTCAGGTGTTGATAATGACCAAGTAGGAAGGTTCTCCGCTTTCGTCCGTTCTCTTAAAAAACCGGAGCCATACAAAGGGAAGGGTATCCGTTATGAAAACGAAGTTGTTAAAATAAAACAAGGGAAGAAAACTGTCGCCTAATCTTAGACAATTCTAAATGAAAAATAAAAGCGTAGAAAAAAGAGAGAAAAAAGAGCGTCGACACCGCCGAAGCCGCACGCGGGTGGTGGGAGTCGGTTCTCGTCCCAGACTGTCTGTTTTCAGATCAAACCGTCATCTCTATGCTCAACTGATAAATGATGACGAAGGTAGGACTTTGGTGTCTGCATCCAGTAAAGAAATTATGGCAAAAAGTGAGGGGGAGAAAGCAAAGGCTCTCGGAAAAATGATTGCTCAAAAAGCGTTATCTAAGAAGATAAAAAAAGTAGTTTTTGACAGAGGGGGCCATTTCTATGCAGGCAAAGTAAAGGCTTTGGCGGAGGGGGCCAGAGAAGGGGGCCTATCTTTTTAATATGGAAAAAAAAGAAAACATAACGTCGGATAATACTGAAAAGAAAATCGTTCCTGAAAAAGGAACGGGGGCTTCTTTCGGCAAAGCAGATTCAAGAGAACGACCGACAAGAGGCAGAAGGGAGTTTAAGAAAAACCCCAGAAAATCTCATCGCAAGGAAGGCCGAGTGCGTCCCGAGTTTGACCATAAGATGGTGGGCATTAGGCGCGTTACGCGAGTTGTGGCTGGCGGTAGGAGATTTAGTTTTTCCGTGACACTTATTGCCGGCAATCGTAAAGGGCGCGTCGGTGTGGGTCAGGGCAAGGCTATGGACACGCCTGTTGCAATCGATAAGGCTCTGAGGGATGCTAAGAAGAACATGATTGATGTCAATCTCACCAAAGAAATGTCCATACCTCACGACACGGAGGCCAAGTATGGAAGTGCCCGTGTCTTGATAAAACCGGCGCCCGGCAGAGGAATTCTTGCCGGAAGTTCGGTTCGAACCGTTCTGGAACTCGGCGGGCTTACGTCGGTTAATGCAAAAATTCTTTCTGGAACCAAAAATCGCGCTAACATAGCCAAAGCAGCAATAGCCGCTTTGGACAAGCTCTCGCGAGTTTCAGTGAGGAAAAAATAAAACCATGCAATTTAACCAGATTTCAAGAAAAAATCCAAATCGTAAAGCAAGAAGGGTGGGTCGCGGGGGAAAGCGTGGCAAAACTTCAGGTCGCGGAACTAAAGGGCAGAATGCCCGGGCAGGCAGGAAGAAAAGACCCGAGATTCGGGACAGGATTAAAAAATTACCCAAGTTGAGGGGCTACTTTTTCAAGAGTATAGTGGAAAAAGCATATCCGGTGACTTTGTCCCTTATTGAGAAAAAGTATAAAGATGGAGAAACTGTTTCTCCACGAACACTTGTGGGCAAGGGTGCTGTGGCGAAGAAAGGCAATAAGTATCCAAGAGTTAAAATTTTAATGACGGGGGTAATCACCAAGAAAGTTAAAGTGACCTTATGCGAGATATCCGACTCCGCAAAAAAGGCTATTGAAGCGGCGGGGGGTTCGGTTGAGTAGGATTCCCTGACAGTAACTAAAAATGAAGAAACTAATAGAAAAACTGCGTCTAATACTGGGGGATCAAACCTTAAAAAAGAAAATACTTTTTCTTCTCGGCGCCCTTGTGATTTTTAGATTTTTTGCGGTCATTCCAATCCCGGGCATTGACCCCGGTCGCCTGCAAGCTTTCTTTGCGGGAAATGAATTTCTCGGCCTTCTCAACCTGTTCTCCGGAGGTGGTTTGTCGAATCTCTCCATAATCATGCTTGGAGTCGCTCCTTACATTACTGCCTCTATCATCATGCAACTCATGACAATCATGTCTCCCAAGCTCAAGGCTCTCTACCAGGAAGAGGGAGACGCGGGACGCAGAAAATTCGCCCAATACTCAAGACTTCTTACTGTTCCTCTGGCCATCATACAGGGGTTCAGCTTTCTGACTCTATTAACTCGTCAAAACGTCATTGAACCTCTTTCCCTTTTTGAAATGATAGTTAATTTGTCTCTAATCACCGCCGGATCAATGCTTTTAATGTGGTTGGGAGAGCTGATTAGCGAGTTCGGGATTGGCAATGGCGTATCAATAATAATCTTTGCCGGCATTGTTGCGAGCTTGCCGGCGACTCTCTCTCAGCTCATCTTCACTTTTGACCCGTCCCAGATTCCCCTTTATCTTGCTTTTTTGGTCGCCGCCATCCTTGTTGTTTTTGGTGTCGTTGTCATCACTGAAGCGGAGCGACCTATTCCGATTACCTATGCAAAGAGGGTTCGAGGTATGAAGGTTTACGGTGGGATTTCCACCTATCTGCCCCTGCGCCTCAACCAAGCCGGTGTTATTCCCATAATCTTTGCGCTTTCAATTCTTCTTTTTCCGCAAATGATTTTCAATTTTCTTTCTGGTGTCGATTCTTCAATTGTTCAAACTGTCGCTGGATTTATCCTGGGCATCCTTTCCAATCAGTGGTTTTATTCAATTCTTTATTTCCTGCTTGTCTTTTTGTTTACCTATTTCTACACCGCGGTTACTTTTGACCCGGACACATTGGCTAACAATCTGCAGAGAAGCGGCGCTTTTATTCCGGGAGTGCGTCCAGGGCAACCTACCTCTCATCATATTGCAAAAATCTTGACACGGCTCACTCTTGTCGGAGCGCTTTTCCTCGGTCTCATTGCTGTTTTACCGATTCTTATCGGCGGACTGACCGGAATTCAGGCATTGACAATAGGCGGAACGGGACTTCTCATTGCTGTCTCTGTTGTTTTGGATTTGGTAAAGAAAGTGGACGCCCAGGTCTCCATTAGAGAATACTGAGAGCAGCTTTAAGCTACGAGCTTCAAGCTATTGGCTTTTTTAATGAATAGGGAAGTATATAATTAAGGTTCAAGCTCAAAGCTTTAAGCTGCTCATTATGAACACTTTTATTTTCATGGGTAGGCCGGGCTGTGGCAAGGGTATGCAAGCCAGACTTCTTTCTGAAAAAACCGGTATAAGTATTTTTTCTACGGGAGTCAAGTTGCGCGAAATTGCCGCCAGTCAGACTGACGCGGCAAAAAAAGTAAAAAGAATCATTGATTCCGGGGATCTCATGCCTTCATGGTTTGTCACCTTTCTTTATCAGCAGATACTAATGAGTCTCAAGCCAGGCGAGGGGGTGATATTTGAAGGTGTCGGTCGCAGAAAAGAAGAGGTTGTAATTTTCAATGAGATATGTGAGTGGTTTGAGAGAGACTACAGGGTCATTTACCTTGAAGTTTCGGAGAAAAGTGTAACCGACAGGTTGCTTAAGAGAAAAGCCCAAGAGGGCAGGGTGGATGATGATCCCTATAAATTAGAAACCAGATTTAAAAACTATGAAAAATATACCGTCCCTGCACTAGATTATTTCCGTTCGGTGGGGAAGGTGGTTGATATTGACGGTGAACCATTACCGGATGTTGTATTTAGCCAAGTCTGGAAGGCAGTCTCCCCTCTCATAAATGATTAGATTAAAAACTATCGAGCAAATAGAGACCCTCAAAAAGGGAGGTAGAAGGCATGCTCAAATTTTGTCCAAACTGGCAAAGAAAGTCGTCCCGGGTGTAAAAATCTCAGATTTGAACACGCTTGCAATTGAACTTGTAAAAAAAGAAGGTGATGTTCCGGCTTTTCTAAACTATCGTCCTGATGGAGCGCGCCGCAAATACCCCGCGGCACTCTGCGTTTCAATAAATGAAGAGATTGTTCACGGTATTCCGAATGAAGGGAGGAGGGTTGTGAAAGAGGGGGATATTGTAAGTATTGACCTGGGGCTTTCTCACAAGAGGATGATTACTGACATGGCAGTTACTGTCGGAGCCGGAAAGAGTAACGAAGAAAACAACAGGCTCATCAAGGCCACCAAAGAAGCACTCTCCGCCGGGATTAAAGCGGCAAAAGCCGGTAAGTTTACAGGGGACATTGGTTTTGCCATAGAAAAAATCGCTCGTAAATATAGGTTTTCTATCGCTGAAGGTTTGTCGGGTCACGGGGTCGGTTTCTCCATTCACGAGGATCCCTATGTTCCGAACTTCGGTACTCCTGGTTACGGTGAAGTTTTGAAGGAGGGAATGGTTTTGGCAATAGAGCCAATGTTTTGCCTTGGTTCTGGTGAAATAGTTTCCGATAAAGACGGCTTGGTATTCAAGACGAAAGATGGTGAGACAAGCGCTCACTTCGAACATACAATCGCCATTACTAAAAAAGGGCCGATAATTCTGACAAAAGAATAAGAGCCATTTTTTCTTTGCAAATTTGATTTTTGCAGTTATAATTTCCAGATAATTTTTATGAAACACTTTAAAGAAGAGCGGACACTGGTGGTGGTAAAGCCGGACGGCGTTCAGAGAACCCTGGTCGGTGAGATTATAAAACGTTATGAGCGCATCGGTCTCAAGATGGTCGGTATAAAAATGCTTTTGCCGAATACGGATTTTATTGAAAAACATTACACCCTTGACCCCGACTGGTTTGAACTTACCGGCAAGAAGACTATAAAAGGTTACGTGGACAAAGGTCTTACTCCGCCCGCCAAGAGTCCCGTGGAAATTTCCAAAGTTATTCTCGCTAATCTTAAGAAATATCTCACAAGCGGTCCGGTGGTCGCCATGGTTTGGCAGGGAGCGCATGCCGTAGCGATAGTTCGAAAAATAACCGGCGGCACGGAGCCACTGTCGTCAGACGTCGGGACGATTCGCGGAGACTTCATGTTGGATTCTTATCAAATGTCTGACATTGACAATCGTTCGGTGCGTAACCTCGTTCATGCTTCCGGCTCGGCGGAGGAAGCGGAAAAAGAAATAGGGCACTGGTTTAAGAAAGAGGAACTTTTGAATTACAGACTGGTTCAGGATGGGATTCTTTATGATGTAAATTTGGACGGAATTTTGGAGTAATCTGCCGTTGTCAAGTTTTTAATTCACTCTCAAAGGGCTTTTGTGGGGCGATTTCTATGGTGTTTTTTGTAGAAAACTTTATTTTTACCTCCAGATGTTTTCTAATTTTAATGAGGGCTCCAATTGCGGTATAATAGTAGGTAGGGTTATTTGACATATTATCTAGATTAAAGTTAATTAAAAGGGAGTCTCAAATTCTCTATCCTCGATGAATCCGCAAGGAATCAGACGGGAGCGAGTGCGGACACCCACCTGGCAATAGCTAGGGCAATATGATCAAGTAACCCCCACAAAAATTTCCACCGCTAGGTGGAAATTTTTGTTTAAGAAACTTTTTCGACAATCTGCTTAAATGTCTCTGGGTTATTTTCTGCCAGATCCGCCAGAATTTTTCGGTCTAGTGCGACGTTTTTTTTCTTCAAAGCACCCATAAATTTGCTGTACGAAAATCCAAGGGGGCGCAGGGAGGCATTGATACGAACATTCCACAATCTTCTGAAATCACCTTTTTTGTCTCGTCTGTGGGCGAAAGCATAAGTGCCCGCGTGCACAATTGCTTCATAAGCAGCTTTTTCTTTTCTACTTCGTGCGAAACGATAACCCTTAACTTGTTTAAGAATGTTTCTCCGCGTCTTTAGGGCGTTTTTGCCTCCTTTTACTCTAGTCATGCTGTTATTTACATATTTACCAAAAATCTGCTTCTGGCTTTCGGCTTTATAGAAATCTCGACGAACCCCTTTTTCTTCAACTGCAATCTCCTTCTTTCTTTGGCGTTGAAGTGATTGTGCCCCGGTTTACGAGCCAGGATTTTTCCTCTCTTGGTAACCCGGAGTCTTTTTGAGTACGACTTATTGGTTTTAATAGCCATAGGGGCTCCAGACTACCATGTTGAGAATTTATTGCAATATAAGGTTGTCGAGAGGGTTTATTTGACTTTTTCAATAAGCGCCGTCATGCCCTTAGGGCTTTTCTGCGGCGGTTCGGCAATTTGAAAATCTTCGGTGAGAAGTTTTAGGAATCTCTCTATGCGTCCTTTAAGAAATTTCTCATTTAAATACTTTGTCCTTCCCGGCAAGAACAAATCAACTTTTATGCGGTGTCCTTCTTTGAGCCACTCCGATGACTTTTTTGCCTTTAAATTCAAATCGTGCTCCCCGGTGCCAACTTTTATCTGCACACTTTTTACTTCCACAGACTTGGCTTTCCCGCGGGAAGCTTTCAGCTTTTTATTCTCCAAGTACTGAAATCTGCCGTAATCCATTATCTTGGCTACGGGAGGTGTGGCTTGAGGAGAGATTTCAATCAAATCGGAACCGAGCTCCCCTGCTTTTTTGAGGGCTTCGCTTAAAGAGAGTACGCCGAAGTTCTCACCTTCCGGGCCAATGATTCTAAGCTCTCGCGCTTGAATTTGATGATTGATTCTTGTTCTGTGCGTCAATGAAGGTAGATAATATACACAATATTTATAGCATGTTTGGTTTGTTCAAACAACAGGCACCACATCCATGTAAAGCATTCTTGACATATTCAATTGCGGGCTTACTATAGTTTTATGAAAGGTGATATCGAGAGCCTCTTGGCGCAAGTAAGAATAGAGCACAAAATCACTCAAGAAGGTCTTGCCCAAAAAGTTGGAGTTACAAGGCAAACAATAATTGCTGTTGAGAAAGGAAATTACACCCCATCTGTCCTTCTTGCTATCCGGCTAGCAAAATATTTTAAATTGCCTGTTGAAGATCTATTTAAAATAAAAAAGCCGTAAAATGAACAACATGGAAAAACCACCAATAAAAGAATTTATTTTGTCAATCGCCCTGATTGTGTTATTGATTGTTCTCCTTAATCCCTTTAATTTTCTGATGTCAGACGCGGTTCTTATGCTTACAGTTGCTCTTTTTGTTATTGCCGTAGGTTTAATTGCGGGGCTGGCATTAAATGAGCGCCCGCGAGACGAGAGAGAAAATGTGCTGGTACACACCTCTGCTCGGGTTGGTTATATTTCAGGAATAGTTATTCTTTCACTGGCAATTATAATAGAAAGCTTGCAACATGATTTAGACTTTTGGCTACCCCTTGTTTTTGTAATCATGATTCTAAGTAAACTTATTGGGCGCATTTATCAAGAAAACAGTAGCCTGTCCACAGATTAATGTAAAGTTTACTTTACATTAAGATTTTAATAATTACAATTAGAGCATGGATAGAGAAAATAACTACAAGAAAGGAGCCGCTTTGATCCCCATAACCATTGCTCTTGTAATCATTATAGGAGCAGTTGTGGTCGTGGTTTTCTTCAAAGGAAGTGCGAATAGTAGGGAAACAGAATCAGCCCACAGAGTAGTAGAAGAAAATACTTTAGTTGCGGATGAAATGGTGGACGTAACTCCTGAGAGCGGGGTAATGGAAAATGATGTTAAATTCTCAGGAACAGTTCTTGCGGGTAAATCAGCGCTGTTAATTGATTTCAACAAAGTAGACTACGATGTTGCCATCGCTTCAGATAAATTGGTTGTGCTTTATTTCTATGCCAACTGGTGTCCGATATGTAAAGCGGAACAACCGGAGACACATGCCGCTTTCAATTCCCTCATGTCTGACCAGGTTGTGGGATTCAGGGTAAATTACAAAGATAATCAGACTGACAAGGACGAGGAAAATCTTGCCCGAGAATTTGGAGTGGCTTATCAGCACACCAAAGTTTTTGTGAGAGGTAATGAAAGGTTGGGAAAATTTCCCGATTCATGGAACAGAGAACGCTACCTTTCTGAGATTAATAAAGCTTTAAATCAATAAGCCGTGTTTGAGACGAACATATCTCTAATAGCTGCATTCATAGCCGGACTGGTTTCTTTTCTTGCGCCGTGTGTTTTACCCATAATCCCCGGCTTCCTGGCTTATCTTGCCGGTAGCTCTCCGGAAGATACCAGCAAGAGAAGAGTCATATTTATAAACAGTGTTTTTTTCGTTTTGGGATTTTCATTAGTCTTCGCTCTCTTGGGCGTTTTACTGAACACCATTCTTGAGCGAGTAGCTTATGACGTTCAAATCTGGCTGTCGCGAATCGGCGGCTTGTTGATTATTTTCTTTGGGCTTTATTTGGTTGGGCTTATTAGGATTCCTTTTTTGGAAAGGGAACACAAATTTGGTGTTAGAAGCAAATCCGGCTCCAGGTATGCCACGTCCTTTCTCTTCGGCTTGGCGTTTGCCGCCGGCTGGACGCCCTGTGTCGGCCCGGCATTGGGAGTTATTCTGGGCCTTGCCACAAGCCAACCGGGAAGTGCTTTTATCCTCCTCCTTTCTTATGCGCTGGGATTGGGTATTCCGTTTCTTATCGTCGGACTCTTTACCGCCCAAGCCAGCGCATTCATATCAGCGCACATAAAAGGATTAAATGTTATTAAGATTATTTTCGGCGTTATTTTGCTTGTTCTCGGAGTCCTTGTTTTCACCCAGCAATTGAATCTGATTGCAAATTTTGAGTTTCTTAACCGTTACCTGATTGAATCATGACTAAAAATAAAATCTATTTAATTCTTGTTGTGATTATAATTCTGGGTGCCATTTTTCTTCTGGAAGTCAGAAAGACAAAACCGACGGGCGACGGTGAGACTGTCACGGTAGTGCCGAGAACTGAGAGAGAACCGAGCGATCTTCTGGAAATAAGGGAAATTGGGGAAGCGACTGAATCCAGCCAGGTGAATGATTTGCCCGGTGAACAAATAAAGTATCTCTCGCCTCAAGAAAAGGCCAAAACCTATGAACTGGCTAAGGAGATCACCACTCCCGACGGCTTTATAAACACAGACGGAAAGCCGGTAACTATAGGTGTATATGTGGGCAAGAAGATCGTCTTGGTTGATTTCTGGACTTACAGTTGCATAAACTGTCAGCGTACGACCCCGTTTTTGAACAGTTGGTACGAAAAATACAAAGACAAAGGTTTTGTTATTGTTGGAGTGCACACACCGGAGTTTGAATTTGAGAAAAAATATGAAAATGTGGTGCAGGCTGTTGGAAAATTTGACATAAAATTTCCGGTAGTTCTCGATAACGACTATTCCACCTGGACTGCTTACAAGAATCGTTATTGGCCCCGTAAATACTTAATCGACATTGACGGCTACATTGTCTATGACCACATTGGCGAGGGGGCATACGAAGAAACTGAGATGAAGATACGCGAGCTCTTGGAGGAAAAAATGTTTGTTCTGGGTGAGAGCGGAGAAATAGGCGGAGAATTGACACAGGGAGAAGAAGAGAGAGAGGGGGGTAGCCAGAGTCAGGAAACTTATTTTGGCGCTCTACGTAATGAGTTTTTAGCTAATGGGATGAGAGGGGTCTCTGGTATGCAAAAGTTAGAGGCACCGCAAAATATTGCTGACAATTTGCTGTATTTAATTGGAACTTGGAATATTGATAACGAGTTTGCGCGAAATGAAAATCTAGGAGCAAAAATAATTTTTCGATATACTGCTCAAAATGTTTTTCTTGTGGCTGAAGGGGAGGGAATGGTAACTGTGAAAGTTCTCCGTGATGGCAAACCGCTAGGTGAAGAAATGGGGGAAGATGTGGTCTTAGACTCTAATGGTAATACAATTGTAAAAATAAAAGAGGCAAGACTTTATAAAATTATTGAAGATACGGATCGCTCTACTTACACTTTAGAATTTATTATTGAAAATCCGGGTCTAAAAGCCTTCGCCTTTACATTTGGATAATTTTTGACAGGGTAGTTGCGGAATACGAACTTTAGCACAATGGGGGCTTGGTACTTTTTCGTACACTTAAGCCAAAACGGTCAATATTGTTGCGATATTTTTCGGCTAAACATAAGTTGCTATTATCCTTTCCTAACCATTGCTTCCAATTTCTCTATGGGTAAGTCTTCTATCTCTTGTCTAGCCACCTGGCCCGGCTCTGCGGGCCTTTGTCCACTCATGTGTTCAAAAAATATCTTTGCAAGAGTTACTCTCGTTTTTCCACCTTTTTCATATATTCTCTTGATCATCCATTCTTCGAATTGGTCAGCACCTTCTACCACCGGAAGCATTACAGTTTGTCCCTCCTCAAATTTATTTCTATGAATAAGTTTTTCAAAAAAGTTCATGTTTAGTTGTTAGATTAATAAAAGCATAATTCCCATAACAAAAAGAGATATAAGGCGGGATGTCGCATTTAGAACAAAGAGCTTAAAGGATTTTTTCTCCCACAACATTGATCCGATCATAACTGGCACAATAAACCCTAGCCATGCCCAGAAGACAAGAGAACTTGCCGCACTCACACCCTCTATCGCCAGAATTGAAATAAAATGCGCCAAAACATATGCAGTAACGAGTTCAAATATAAACGTAATGGTATAGGTTTTACCCATTCCTTTTGCTTTGCTTGCCGCCATTTGCTCCTCCGTCATGCAGGAGAGACTTGTCCAGAGTTTTC
>Ga0214472_10001355_pt1 | contig 27697 bp, 23 predicted proteins | sample RVTome_6_FD_207662 | JGI IMG/M metagenome (GOLD analysis project Ga0214472, IMG submission 207662) | Soil microbial communities from uranium-contaminated site in the Upper Colorado River Basin, Wyoming, United States - RVT140D175 | ecosystem: Environmental > Terrestrial > Soil > Contaminated >...
GCATCCGGATCCACTACTACCTGTCCCTCCAGGGCCGGCGCCAGGACCTGCCTCGCCTGCTGCATTTCGGACGGTGAAATGATATTAATTCCACGTATATACCCTTCGATGTAGGCATTGCCCCGGTTGATCGTCTGCCCGAACCGCTCTTCCTCCAGGCCAATCACCCGGAGGATGAAGGCCTGGTTTTCCAGCAGTTCCCGGTAGGTCTGCTGAAACCGCGCTATCGCTACCTCCGCCACCCGGGTCAGGAAGGCCTGCTCTACTCCCAGCCTGCGCCCGTACCGGATGGCCCGGCGGATGATGCGGCGCAGGACGTAGCCCCGGCCGGCGTTGCCGGGAACCACGCCGTCACCGATCAGGAAGCAGGCCGCCCGAGCGTGCTCAGCAACCACCCGGATGGCGTAATCGGTCTCATCGTCGCTGCCGTAGGTCTGGCCGGTAAGCTCGCAGACTCGCTGCACAATGGGCGCGAAAAGGTCGGTCTCGTAGACGTTAGGCTTTCCCTGCAACACCGCCGCCGCCCGCTCCAGGCCCATGCCGGTGTCCACGCTGGGCGCGGGCAACGGAGTGCGGTTACCCTGGGTGTCCTGGTAAAACTGCATAAACACCAGGTTCCATAGCTCGACGAACCGCTGGCAGTCACAGTTGGGATGACAGCCGGGCACCCGACGGGGCTCGGCACCGTCCCTTTCCTCACGAAGCAGGGCATTCAGGACATCCGGCTCAACCAGGTCGCCGCAGCCCTTTTCGGCCCCTCCGTCATAATGAAGCTCAGAACACGGCCCGGTGGGGCCTTCATTGCCCGCCGGTCCCCACCAGTTGTCCTGGTCACCGTAGCGATAGATGCGCTCCGTCGGCACCCCGATCTGGTCGTGCCAGATCTGGTAGGCTTCATCGTCGTCCAGGTGGATGGTCACATAGACGCGTCCCGGCTCTAATTGGAAAAGTCGGGTCACCAACTCCCAGGCAAAAGACACCGCATCCTGCTTGAAGTAGTCGCCAATGCTGAAGTTGCCCAGCATTTCGAAGAAGGTCAGATGCTTGTGGTCGCCGACTTCATTAATGTCGGTGGTACGAAAGCTCTTCTGGTGAGTGGTCAGCCGCCGGGAGGGTGGCCTTTGCTCCCCCATGAAATAAGGCTTGAAGGGTACCATACCCGCGCTGGTGAACAGCAACGTGGGGTCTCCTGCCGGAATCAACGACGCGCTGGGCAGGTGCAGGTGGCCCTTCCCCTCAAAGAACCGAATAAAGGAACTTCGAATCTGGTCTCCGTTCATCAAAAACGATCCGTTGGTTCAAAGTACGGAATCCGGGGCCTCCGGTGGCATTGTATGTCACCCATCAAGGGAGCGTCAATCTAATTATTGCCGATGATTTCCCAGTATTTGCTCCGGCCCTGAAAGCGGCTAAACCTGAGCATTGTGTCAAGTATATAGTAGCTCAAGCCTGGCAAACCTTTGCCCGGACCGGGTCAACCTTCCATCGCTGGACTCTCGATATTAACCGATGGCATACGTCTTGACCTTTACCCCCCGGCGACTCTAAAATCACATCATCGGGTCAGCGGCAAACTTCGAGGATAACTTCTTGGAGGTGATGATGAACTCAAGCTTCATTGGGAAGGTTGACAAGGCCAGGAAATATGCCGAGGAAAAAGACCGAGTAAGTATCACCACTTTCAAAGCTAATTTTCACGGTATCCACGGCTCCTACGAAGTTACATTTGACACTGGCACTTGGAACTGCCAGTGTCATTTTTTTGTCGGCCACCAGGCCTGTAGCCACACTATGGCATTGCAACGCATTTTGGACCAGGTGCTGGTCCGGGGAGGCGCTTCTGAGAGTGTGGCTTGATCCTGGGGCTGAGCTAGCCTCCGAATTTTCTGAATACCAGGCAGGCGTTCTGCCCCCCAAATCCGAAGGCGTTGGACAGTACAACCCGAACGTTTTTTCTCCGTGCCTGATTCGGGACGTAGTCCAGGTCACACTTGGGGTCAGGATTTTGGTAATTGACCGTGGGATGAATCATCCCTTCAGTGATGGTCTTGACGCAGGCAACGGCTTCCAGCGACCCGGAAGCGCCCAGGGAATGGCCGATCATCGATTTGGTGGAGCTGACCGGAACCTGATAAGCCCGGTCACCGAATAGCCGTTTGATCGCTGCCGTCTCCACGGCGTCATTCATCGGGGTAGAAGTACCGTGAGCGTTGATATAGTCCACCTCGTCTAGCGAGACGCCAGCGTCTTCCAGGGCCAGCTTCATGGCCTGCGCTGCCGCTGCCCCGGTCTCTTCCGGCTGCACCAGGTGACCGGCGTCGGCGGTGCAACCGAAGCCAGCCAGTTCCGCCAGGATATTGGCTCCCCTACCCACCGCGTGTTCCAGGGTTTCCAACACCAGGATCGCTGACCCTTCGGCGGGCACGAATCCGTCTCGTTCGGCGTCAAAAGGGCGGCTGGCTTTCTCAGGCTCATCGTTTCGAGTGCTCAGGGCCCGCATCACCGCAAAACCGGCCAGGCCTAGCTGACTGATCCCAGCCTCAGCACCTCCCGCCAGCACCACATCGGCCATGCCCTGCCGGATAATGCCCATCGCCTCGCCGAAGGCCTGATTTGAGGCGGCGCAGGCGGTGGTCGCGGTGGAGTTATATCCCCGAGCGCCGGTGTAGTGGCTGACGTTAGCCGAGGCCATGTTGGGCAATATCATGGGAAAAAAGAAGGGTGACATCCGCATACCGCCGCGACTCGCCAGAATCCGGCAGTTCTCTTCCAGAGTGGGAAACCCTCCGTTGCCATTTCCCAGAACCACCCCGACTCGGAAGGAATCTTCCCGGGACATATCCAACCGGGCGGCCTCGACCGCATTCAGTCCGGCGGCCACCGCCAACTGGGAAAACCGGGCCATCCGACGGGCTTCCCGGGCCGGTATGAATTCCACCGGATCAAAGTCTTTCACTTCACCGGAAATACGGCAGGGGTAATCGGTGGCGTCGCACAGGGTCATGGGGCCGATGCCTGATTCCCCGGCTACCAGGTTTTGCCAGAACAGTTCCGGAGTTTGGCCCAAGGGAGTGACGGCGCCCATCCCGGTGACCACTACCCGTTTTCGATCCATGTTTCGCCGTAACCTCGTTGGAATTCCTGCTCTACCGATCCGCTCCTATCGATCTGCCTGGCGCAATTATTGTCCAGCGGAAACCGCCAGGTAGCCGGGATACGTATCTGGATATTCTTAAATGTTGGCTCCCGACACCCGCAAGTCGGGCGGGAGCAAATCCGGGTAGAGCTCCGGCTCGATTCCCAGCAGCGCCTCTCGAATCTCTGCCGCTACGAACAGGGAGCCGGTACCCAGAATCAGGTCTTTTGGCCCGGCCAATTCCAATGCTTTCGCCACTGCGCCCTTGACCATACCCATGGCGTTCACCCGGCTCAACCCCTGATCTCGAAACAGGCCGGCCAATTCCTGCTCCGGCGCCGATCGGGGATGCCGCGACCGGGTGGTTATCACCCGGGGGCGCCCCTCAGCCAGCATTGCAACCATTTCCTTGAGGCTTTTGTCTCGGGAGAACCCGGCAATCACTAAAAGGTTGGAGTAATCAAAATATTTTGGCACGGACTCCAGCAACGTCGCCATGGAATAGGCATTGTGGGCCCCGTCTGCTACCACCAGGGGAGACTGGGACAAGACCTCCATGCGGCAGGGCCATGATACCCGGGCAAATCCCTCGGCGAAGGCAGGTTCTGGGATCGAGTATCCCTGTTCCCGGAGGGATTCCAGAGTCGCCACTGCGGCGGCGGCGTTCTCAAGTTGATGCGCGCCCAACAAGGGCATGCGTAACCGGTACTCCTGCAACCTGCCTCGGATCAAAAAGGATTGACCCGTCGAGTCCCGGTCTCCAGACTGCCAGGTTATGTCTGGTCCTACCATCACCGGATGGGCCTGCCGCTGCTTACATACCGACAATATCACGGCCAGGGCCGCCGGTCGTTGAGGCCCAATGACCACCGGGGCACCCGGTTTGATAATCCCAGCCTTCTCACCGGCTATCTGCTCCAGCGTATCGCCCAAGATTGCCGTGTGATCCAGGCTGACTGAAGTGATAACGCAGACACTGGGTTGCACCACGTTGGTCGCATCCAGCCGCCCACCCAGCCCGACCTCAATGGTCTGGAAATCGACCTGCTGTTCTTTGTAGCATTGAAAGGCCATGACCGTCATGAACTCAAACAACGACACTGGCCCCAGATCGGTATTGGATCGCACCCATTCCTGGTGTCGCCACAAATCAGCGATCAGATGGGCAAATTGGTCTTCGCTAACCGGCTGGGAGTTCAGCCGGATGCGTTCCCGGAAGCTGTGCAGGTGGGGAGACGAATAGAAACCGGTGCGGTATCCCGCAGCATGCAGCACGGCATCACACATTGCCGCAGTGCTACCCTTTCCCTTGGTGCCTGCCACATGAACTGTCGGAATCCCCAAATGAGGGTCGCCCAATCGCCCCAACAGCGCCTCCATTCTCCCCAGGTCGTAGATTCGCTTCTGACGCGGCAACGTAGCCGGCACCCGTTCGTGATCGACCAGGGATAGCAGTCGATTGGTCGATTCCAGATAGTTCAAGGCGAATCCCTCACGTCAGTGGTCTCTCATGCTAGCGGGCATGAAGCCTAACACGGTTTGCCAGGCGCCCTTAGCGCCGATGGACTTGACGAAATCGATGTTGCCTGCCAATGGCCGCGGCTTGAAGCCGAATACTTCTTCCACCGTGTCCAGTTCAGCCACATTTCGAATCGACAGCATCCGCAGTTCCTCCGTGTTCAGAGGTGGTTTGGGCAGGAATTTCTGCATCAGCATGACGTTCGGCCAAACCAGGAAAGCGGGAACGTGGATCCTGAGCCGACGCTTTTGCAACGTCCTGGCCAGCAGGCCCAAGACTTCATTGTAGCTCATTTGCTCGGGGCCTCCGATTTCGACCGTTTTCCCTTTCAAATCGCCCCGGCCCAGGGCTAGCACGATACATCGGGCCACGTCCTCGACCTGTATCGGTTGGAACCGATTCCGCCCCGTTCCAATCACCGGGACCACCGGCAATACGCGGACCAGAGAGGCCAGAGCGTTAATGAATTCGTCGCCTTCACCAAAAATCAACGACGGCCGTATGATCGTGTGCGGCAGGCCACTCTCGATAACCGCTCGCTCCGCCTGCCATTTACTGCAAAGGTAGGGGTAACGCCGATTGCTGGTCGCTCCAATGGCGCTGACCATTACCAGTTCCTTCACCGTGCCCGCTGCCTTGGCGGCGGCGACCAAATTGGCGGTTCCCTGGCGGTTGATCGAGTCGAAGGTCGATTGGCCTCGCTCCAGGATTATCGCCACCAGATGGATGATGGCGTCAACTCCCCGACAGGCACTGGCCAGGGCGTCCGGGTCGGTTACTGCTCCATACTGAACGTCCACCGATCTGGGCGCAAACAACCTTTCCCGACCCGGCGTATGAACCAGGCACCGGACTTGATGGTTGTGTTGCAGCAGTTCCTGGACCACCCTTCGGCCCAGGAACCCGGTGGAACCAGTAACCAGAACTACCATTTTTAATCCGTTAAAATAAAATTTGTTAAAACCGAGTCTCTTCACCGACCATCGGCCCTTGGGACTGGGAGATGGTCCAGGCTGAACCCCTAGTGTAACAAAAACCCCCAGCCGTAACTTGGTTCGCGGATGCCATTACTGTAACATTAACCGCAAACTTAGCGTACCAACCATCCCTACCAAACATGATCCATTTATTATCCATCTATAATATCCCATCTATATTATCCATCTATATATTCATCGAGGGAACATATGTCGCATCTGGAATTGCACTTCGGCGCCAGCACCGTCCTGGGGGCCTCAGAAACCGTTGCCGAAGCCCGTTGGCTTGAGGACTTGGGCTTTGAATATATCTCCGCCGGCGAGCACTTCATGCGGGGTAGCCCTCCCGGGGCCACCCATGCCGCGTTGCCTCTGCTGGGTGTAGCCGCCGGCGCCACCGAAAGAATCCGGATCCTCTCGTCGATCCTATTGACCCCCTTCTACCACCCCTTGTTACTGGCCAAGCTAGCCACCACGTTGGATATCGCCTCTGGAGGCAGACTCACCCTGGGTGTCGGCGTGGGCGGCGAGTTCCCCATGGAGTTTGAAGCCGCCGGGCTAAAGGTCAAGGAACGAGGCCGCCGCACCAACGAATGCCTGGATGTCCTGAGGATGCTTTGGACCGAGGGTCAGGCTACATATCATGGACGGCACTTCCAGTTAGCCGGTGCCAGAATTAATCCTCAGCCGACTCAGCGGCCTCATCCGCCCATCTGGATCGCCGGGCGGCGGGACGCCGCGATGCGCCGCGCCGTCCGCTACGGCGACGGTTGGTTGCCCTATTTCTACAGTCCCGACCGGTACCGGGATAGCGTGACCAGGATCGGCGAGCTGGCATTGGAAGAAGGCAAGGATCTAGCCAATTTTCAGTGGGCATTCTTTCCCTATATTTCAATTTATCCAACGGTTGAAGTAGCGGCCAAAGTAGCCGCCGAGGCCCTGGGCGGCCGCTATCGGTACGGTGGTGACTTTGTCAGCATAGTCCAGAACTACTGTCTCCTGGGGACTCCTCAGCAGTGCATCCAGGGGCTGCAGGAGTATATCGACGCCGGAGCCCGGCACATCATCTTCAGTGTCGCCTGTCCCCGAGAAGACCGGGCCCGCCACATCGAGACCATCGCCAGCGAGATCATCCCTTATTTCAGGACAACCGCGGGGGCCAAGTCCAGGTAGTGGTGATCCCGGATGGTCAATTGCTCATCCAATTGCTCATCCAACCGACCGATGCGCCAGGGAGAAAGTTCAAGTTTGCTTCACAGCTGTTCTTCGACCAGTCCAGGACACCGGACAAAACCCGGCAGACCAACGTACCCGGAATCCTTATTGCGGCCGGTGACGGGCGGGAGGCGGTAAAGCTTCTTTTGCCCTGAAGCCCGCCGTTATGCATGTATCGTGGCGTCAACTATTTGTGTATAATACCCCTGACTAATTGGGTTTTATCAATTGCTCGATTAGCATTGCTCAATTAGCATTGCTCAATTACCAATGCTCAATTACCAACGGCTCGACACGAGGAAGAAGTGTAATGACGGCAACCAAAATCAAGCGAGTAGTACTGGTTCAGCCAGCTTCCGCCGGTGGCAATTTTGAATATATCGCCATACCAAGACAGGGTATGCTGTTCCTCTCGGGCGCGCTGGCCCAGTGGAAAGGCGCTTATCGGTACCAGCGTGAGATCTGGTTTGAGGATCGTTGCGGCTTGATGGACCCGGACAAAGACCTGGAGGGGGTTGATGTATTGTTGGTGACCGCGCTGATCAACGAAGCCCCCCGGGCCTACCAGCTGGCCCGTCTGGCCAAGCAATACCATCCCGAGTTGGTGACCGTCGGCGGCGGCCCTCAGATGAGCCCGTTGCCGGCAGAAGCCATCGTTCTGGGTAAATTTGATGTAATCGTGAACCGGGAAGGCGAGGACATCATCGGCCAGCTGTGCGACGTCCTGGTGGACTACCGAAATTCACCGCTCCTGGATTCCTACCTGGAGAAAATTCCCGGCATCAGCTACATGCGGGACGGTCAGGTTCTACAGACCAAGAGGGTTGGGTTGGTGGCGCCGGACTTTGTTGAATTGCCCGACTTCCGCTCCATCAGGGGCCTGAGGTCCGATCAGCCAATGGCCGGGGGCGTGCTGGAAACCGTAAGGGGCTGCACTGAGCATTGCTCCTACTGTCAGGTCATCCAGCAGTTCCTGGGATACCGATTGATCGGCCGGGATACCGAAATCAAGCGGCTGCACCAGCTACAGGAACTGGCCGAAGACGGCCTGATTCACGCTTCCAAAAACGGCCAATTCAACGTCTTCATCTCCGATGACCTGCATCCCCCGCCCCTGCGCGCCGTGAAATATCGCAACGAGCGGCTGGAGCGCCTGAAGAACTGGCGCGGGCACACCGACAACATGCACTTCATTTGTCAGGCCCGAGCTGAGATCGGTGAAGACCCGGAACTGGCCCAGGCGATGTACAACGCCAATATTCGCATGCTCTATCTGGGCATCGAATCCAACAACGCCGAAAGCCTGAAGGCGGTCAATAAGCGCCAGGAACCCGGCCAGATGGAGCGGGACCTGCGCATTTTGAACGGCATGGATTTTTCGGTGGTGGCCATGACCATCATCGGCCTGCCCTACGATACCGAAGAGTCCATTTTCAACCTGGCCGATTGGGTTACTCAATACAGCAGGTACCAGACGGCTAACCTGCTCACCCCGTTGCCGGCCACGTCCAACTGGAAGGACCTGCAACCCCTGAACGAGAATGGCCAACTGCTGCAGGAAGGGGAAATGCGCCCCTATCACCTGTACACCGGCCGGCAATTAGTTCACTACGATGAGCGGTGGACCATGCAGCAAAGCCAGGAATTATTTGACCGGTACTCGGCCAAATTGACCTCCATCGATAGCCTGTACGGGCGCCTCTTCCGAATGTTGCGGTCTTATCGGCTGAGGTTCGCCGCCACCAGCCGTGAACTGGGGGATAGCATCAACGCCCGGATCAGCGAGGCCAGCGAAACCTTACGAAGTTGGTCCGATCCGGTATCCGTGGTCGGCAAAGAGGTCGGCGAGAACCTGGCCCAGCGGATTAATGAGTTGACTGAGACCCTGCGGTCAGTATCTCAACCGCTGTCCAACACTCGGCGCGAAATTGCCGACAACGTCAACCTCCGCATCAATGAGTTAACCGAGTCCCTGCGGGGCCTGTCGGACCCGCTGGCCTCCGGCAGGAAAGAACTGGCGGCGAACGTCTCAAAACGGATCAGTGAACTTACGGAAACGCTCAACCGGATAACGGTGGAATCGCGACAACGAACCTCGGCAAAATAATCGACCGGGGATGGGGTGTAGCGATTCAGTATGAGTCAATCTCTAAACGTGGTAATCACTGGGATCGGTACAGTCAGTCCGCTGGGATTGGATGCCCCCACTACCTGGATCGAGTTGGTCCAGGGCCACTCGGGCGTCGACTTTATCACGTCCTTTGAAACCGAAGGATTTGAAACCCGTTTCGCCGCTGAGGTCGACGGGTTCATCCCCGAAGATTACCTGGACCGCAAAGACGCCCGGCGAATGGATCGGTTTGCCCAGTTCGCGGTGGTGGCCGCCCAGGAAGCCTGCAAACAAGCGGGACTTGATCGCAAGTCGATGGACCAGTATCGCACCGGCGTCATCGTCGGCAGCGGCATTGGTGGCATCGTCACGCTGACGCAGCAACAAGAGGTATTGAGCGCCAGAGGCCCCCGCCGGGTCACCCCTTTCTTGATTCCCATGATGCTGGGTGACATGGCGTCGGCCCAGGTCTCCATGGCTACTGGCGCGATGGGCGCCAATTTCTGCGTGGTGTCCTCCTGTTCCAGCGGCGCCGACGCCCTGGGACAGGGCTGGGAGATGATCCGGAGGGGCCAGGCGGACGTGGTCCTGGCCGGAGGCAGTGAAGCCCCCATCACTCCCCTGGCGGTCGCCGGGTTTAACTCCTGCCGGGCCCTGTCACGGTTCAACGAAGACCCCCAGCGGGCCAGCCGTCCTTTCAACCGGGACCGGGACGGTTTCGTAATGGGTGAGGGGTCGGCAATGCTAGTGTTGGAAAGCGAAGAGCACGCCCGCCAGCGGGGCGCGACACCCCTGGCACGATTACAGGGCTACGGCGCAACGTCGGATGCCTACCACCTGACCGAGCCGGGCCCCACCGGACAAAGCGCGGCCAGAGCGGTACTGATGGCACTGAAGGCTGCCGGGGTCGACCCATCTGAAATCGATTATCTCAATGCCCATGGCACCTCCACTCCGATGAACGACCGGCAGGAGACCAGGGCCTTGAAGCTTGCCCTGGGAGAAGAGGCCTACCGGATACCCATCAGCTCCACCAAATCAATGACCGGGCATCTGCTGGGCGCCGGGGGTGCGCTGGAAGCCGCCATCTGCGTTTTGGCGATCCGGAACGGCATTATACCCCCCACCACCAACCTGGTTAACCCGGACCCAGAGTGCGACCTGGACTACACCCCCTTGAAGGCCCGCCAGCAAGAGATCAACGTTTGCGTCAGTGACTCTTTTGGTTTTGGGGGCCACAACTCGGTACTGGTATTGACCAAGCCTGATTGGGAGCGCTGACTGGCGGGCAAGGATGCACGGCACAACCAAGCCAGAGAAATATGCATTTTCCATGTTCGAACGCTGGGGCAGCGCTATCGCCCACGGCAGCGGGCTAATCATCGGTCTGCCGTTGATCCTCCTGCTGGGACTTTTGGTCGGTCTGCAGCCCCCCTTCTCCTACATACCCAGCGTGATAATTTCCTATATGATCGCCCGCTCCTTTCGTCGGCGGAGGCGAGCCTGGGGAGCGTTTCAAGGAATGCAGGCCGCGGTGGTGCACCTGGGTGTCGTAATTTTGGCTCTGGCCGCGCATCTGCTGGGGGCGGCCTCCCGCCCATCCCAGTTCCTGTATCTGGCTGCCACTTTAATATTTCTTTACTCCCTGTGGGGTGCGTGGGATACCCTCCTTGGCCACGACTTTCGATACATCGGCATTAACGGTCTGCTGCACCGAGTTTCCGAGGCTAACCTGAAACGGCAAGAACGCCGGCGCGGACTATTCCGGCCCTACCAGACCGGAAACAACGACCTGCCCGGACAGAAACCTCAGGTCTAGTTGACCTTGCCGCAGGTTAGCCAGCCGGCCGTCAAAATACACCTGACTTGATCCAGAGGGGAATCCCCATGGAAGGCCCCGCCAGAGCTACGGGTTTCACCCTGGTACTTGGTACATTAAATGCCCATGATCCAAACTGAAAGAAATTGGCACCTTCCGCCAGAGACCAGCAGAGGCGGCTTACCCGCTGGCATACCTCAGCCGATAGTTCAGGTGCTGCTGAACCGGGGAGTCAACAGCGCTGAAAAGCTGACCTTCTTGTTGGAGCCTCCCCACAAACTACCCTACAACCCCTTGCGGATGTCCGGCATGGACCTGGCATTGCAACGCCTCTACCAGGCCATTGAAGGACGGGAAACCGTGGGAATTTTCGGAGATTTCGACGTGGACGGCATTACCGGCACTGCCATTGTCGCTGAAGGACTGAAGGCAATGGGCGCTTCGGTTGTGCCTTACCTGCCCCATCGAGGGGACGAAGGTCATGGTCTATCCAGCCTATCGGTGCAGCAACTGGTCCGTCGGGGAGTGAGCCTGATAATAACGGTTGACTGCGGGGTCAGTTCCGTCGCCGAAGTCGCTGAGGCCAGACGGTCGGGGGCTGATGTTATTATTACCGACCACCACACCCCGCCAGCTACGACTCCCGCCGCTATTTCAATTATCAACCCGAAAGTCGAAGGCAGTCAGTATCCCTTCGGAGACCTGTGCGGCGCCGGGATAGCCTTCAAGCTGATGCAGGGACTGTACCAATATTACGGTCAGGACTGGAGTCCAGCCTTGATGGAACTGGCTGCGCTGGGCACCATCGCCGACCTGGTGCCGCTGGTGGACGAGAACCGATTTCTGGTCCGCCAGGGGTTGGTGGAACTCGCTCAGACCAGGCGGCCCGGATTGCTGGCCCTGTACCGCTGTGCCAACGTCAAGACCGAGTCGCTCAACACCGAAACAGTGGCGTTTCAGATTGCGCCCCGGCTGAACGCGGCGGGGCGCATGAGTCACGCCGATGAGAGCCTGCAACTCTTGCTCACCAGGTCCGGGAGCAAGGCAGAACAATTGGCCCGGCGCCTGGAGGGACTGAACCAGGACCGGCGTGACCTCACCGAGCAGGCCTTCGCCGCCGCCCGAAAGCAATTAGACCATCAGCCTTCGCTGGCATCGATGCTGATCGTATTTGACCCTGATATAACCCCAGGAATAGCTGGTCTGGTCGCTGGCAGGTTGGTTGAAAAACACCACCGCCCAGCGGTGGTTTTGGCCAGCATCGACAATGAACAGGTGGTCGCCAGCGGGCGCAGCATCCCGGAGTTCAATCTGATCCAGGCCTTCACGACCTGCGCCGACCTATTCGTGCGTTACGGAGGCCATTCGCAAGCGGCCGGGTTCACCCTGGAAAAAGCTCGGATTCCGATAATGCGGGAGCGACTAACCGCCATCGCTCAAGGGACCCTGGCGGCGGAAAACTTACAGCCTGCCCTGGAAGTGGATGTGCGGCTGAGACTGGCCGACTTGACCCTGGAGTTGCTCCATTGGTTGCGACGGTTGGAGCCCTTTGGCGTCGGCAACCCCCAGCCAAGATTCCTGATTGAAGGCCTGCAGATTGTTGAAATCCGCCACGTCGGGCAGTCAGGACAGCACATCAGGCTTAGAGTGCGGCAGGGCAACCTGGAAATGACGGCGATGGCGTTCAATCAAGCGGAGCGTTGGGCCGATGGTATCTCCGCCGTTGACCTGGTCTGCACCATCTCGATCGATTTCTGGAACGGTGCCGAGACCATCACGCTGAAAGTAATGGACCTTCGACCTGCCAGCAGATAGCCTGAAATTCAGATCCAGTCAAGTTCCGTTTTAGTCAAGTTCCGTTTCAAACCATTGCGGGCAACTGACTTCTCCGGTACTGCCCAGTTCACCCCCGGGCGTTGCCGCCAGTTCGCGCCGCCGCCGCACTACCACTACCCGGATTGGCCGAAACCCACTGGGCTTTGTACACCAGGAGCGGTATGGTGATTATCACCACCGCCAAGGCGACTATCTGAGCTTCGTTCAGTCCCAGGAAGTAGGAGTTGAACTCCTGCCGCAAGAAGCTGATGAAAAATCTGCCGGTGGAATAGAGCCCCAGGTAGAGCGCAAACAGCATACCGTGGGGTCGTAACCGGTGGCGCAGGGGCCATAAGACAGCCACCAGCAACAAGTCGAAGATCAACTCGTAGACCACTGCCGGGTGGCTGGCCGCGCGGCCCAAAGCGGGGCTGTTTGGGTGAGTGTAGACGAGTCCCCAGGGCAGGTTGGTAAAACTGGAGAAGTGCTCGCCATTGATAATGTCACCAATACGACCGATGGCCATGGCGATCAGCACGGCCGGGGCCGCGGTGTCGGCCAGATGTCCAATACCGGGCAAGGGGGCCTTATTGGGTTCTCCAGCAAAGCGAAAGGCCTTGCCCCACAGGCCAACAAACCGGTCCGAGTTACGGACTAATATGTACAGCGCGCCCCCGGCGAACCCGCCCAGGAGGGCCCCAAAAATGGCGATGCCCCCCTGCCACACGTAGATAATGCTCATTGGATTGTATCGATAAAAATTGTCCCAGAAATCGACTATATGAAACACCCGAGCGCCGACGATTCCTCCGATGATGCTCCAGACCGCCACGGATAGGATCGCATCCGAATCCATGCCGTCCCTGGTACCCCAACGGTGTACCAGATAGACCGCCGTCGCAACCGCGACAAAGGTGAGAAGCCCGTGCCAGGACAGAAGGAAGGGGCCAAAACTAACAATGTTCGGATCCATGCCGATTGATATCGTGGCAAATACATCCATTAGCTTGCTCTCTGAATCTGATTACTCGGTTTGATGTCCCTGACACCATTTTTGCTCGATGGCGGCATAGATTCTGATTTCCCATTTATCCTGACGACCTCCCACCAGGGGACCAGGGATTTTACGATGTCTTTACCCTGGGTTGGTCTATTTTCCCTCAGCCGGCCGAGGAATTATAGCATGTACCAGGCAGGCCCTGGCCTTACTGTATTGCAGGACTTTTGCGACTATCTGGTATTCCTCTTCACCGGAAGGCAGGCAGAAGAAGGCTGGGCCTGCGCCGGACAATTGCGGTCGGCTAACCACCCGACTGGCAACTCGTTGGAACAGATCGCTCAGCCCGGGAAAGGCTTGAAAAGCTACGTTTTCGAATACGTTATGTAACATACTGACTTCGAGCTGTCCCCCCATCATGGTTTGCACCAATCGGCGAGTAACGCCGCCATCACTGTAATGAGCGGGAGTTATCCGAGCGTATAACCTTTCAGTCTTGTCTTCGATTGTTTCGTCGGGGCAAACCAAGAGCACCGGCATCTCCGCCAAATCCGGCAAAGGGCTGACCCGTTCCCCCAGACCTTCGGCCAGCGCGGTGCCACCCCGCAAGAAAAAAGGAACATCGGCGCCCAACTCGGCAGCGATTTCGTCCAACTTCTCCAATGAAAGGCCGGTACCCCACAGCCGATTCAGGGCCAGCAGAGCCGCCGCCGCGTCGCTGCTCCCGCCGCCAAGACCGAATCCCACCGGAATCCGCTTCCTCAGGAATATACGCGCCCTCGGCTCGATTCCGGCTCGTTTGGCCAGCTTGACCGCCGCCTGCCACACCAGGTTCGCGTCACCGTTCAAGGTCGGGTCATCGCATTCGACCCGCAGGCGAACCCCTGGCCCAATGTCCAGCCGGTCGGCCAGATCAATGGTCTGCAGGATGGTCTTGACCTCGTGGTAGCCATCGATTCGACGACCGAGAATTTCCAACGTGAGATTAATCTTGGCGTAGGCTTGAACCCGCAATGGCATCCAGACCCTCCCAGACTCGATAAATCTGCGCCCATTCCTCCATTGACAGGGTCTCCGCCCTCCGGCGCCCATCGATACCCGCTAACTCAAGAAACGAGGTTGTCTCAGTCCTGGCCAAGCCAAGCCCGTGACTCAACGAATTTCTCAGCTGCTTGCGGGGCGCCGAAAATCCAGATCGCACCAGATTGAAGAGGGCTTGGGTATCCTTGACCTTAACTGCTGGGGTTGGCCGGATATCCAGGCGAACCACCGAAGACGAAACTTTTGGCGGCGGCCGGAAAGCGTGGGGAGGCACCTGGCAAATCAACCTGCCGGACGCGTAATACTGAGTCGCCACCGAAAGCAGGCCCATTCCGCCCGGCTTGGCCAGAATACTTTGGGCCACTTCTCTTTGAAGCATTACCACCATTAAAGAGGGCTTTAACTCCCCTTCGAGAAAATGTCGGAGGATCGGGTTGGCGGCGTAATATGGCAGGTTAGCAACCACTTTGTAGGGCGTCTGAGTGCCGATCAAGGCAATTACATCTATGATTCGTGCGTCGCCCGGTACCACCGCCAGGTTAGAGGGGTTATCCAGCCTCTGGGGAAGCGAGGCTGCCAGCTCCTGGTCCAGCTCCAGGGCGATGACCCGGCCAGCCCGCTCCACCAGCCGGCGGGTCAGAAACCCCCGACCCGGCCCGACTTCAACAACGGTATCCCGGGGCGTAAGGTCCGCCGCCGCCACGATCTGGCTGCCGATGTCGGCGTCAGCCAGAAAGTGCTGTCCCAGGGACTTTAGCGGTCGCCTTTGTGTCAGTTTAACGGTGGTCACAGCATCCAGACGAAAAATATACCAGAGACCGTGCCCTCCCATCGACACAGACCCAATCGACGTATCAGGGGCGGCGACTCGGGTCAGGCGCTCCCACGGCACCCGCAGGGTCTCGCTTACCGTTGCTTTCTTCCGAACCTGGCGGGGTTCACAAGCCTGCGCCGCGTGGGACCCAACCTTCAATACCGCCGAACCCTGGCAGCGGCCCATCAGCCTGGCCTCAAAAGAGGAATTCAACCCCGCTATAGCGGATTGCGGGTTCAGGGCACCGCTAGCTCCCCATCTAGCACGGCCTCATCGTCAATGGTAGGGGAGCGAGGATACGGTGTCAAATGCCAGGCGTTCTTCGGCAGGGCTCCCGGTTTATTGTGTGCTTCATTGTTCGGCCTGCTACCCGATGTTAGAATAGTTACTCAGGGGGATTCCAGGGGGATTCCAGGATGATTCATTCCGGGATGTTTCAATGAAAGTGAGAAAAGCGGTCATTCCCGCGGCGGGATTGGGCACCAGGTTCCTGCCCATCACCAAATCGATTCCGAAGGAATTGTTGCCCATCCTGGACCGGCCCATGCTCCAGTACGTTGTCGAGGAAGCCGCCGAAGCCGGTATTGAAGAAGTAATTATCGTTACCTCTCGCGGCAAAGAGTCCATCGCCTCCTATTTTCAGCCAATGCCAGCCTTGGAGCAGCACCTGACTGATTCCGGCTCAATGGACCTGCTGCAAAAAGTCAAGCACGCCACGGGTCTGGCCAAGGTCTCCTTTGTCATTCAGGAGCAGCCTCTGGGCCTGGGACATGCCGTGCTAACTGCCCGGGAGGCGGTGGGGCACGAGCCCTTCGTGGTGATGCTGCCCGACGACATCATAGCCCACTCACCCGGCGCATTGAGCCAGATGTTGGCCGTATCCGACCGGTTTAACGCCGGGGTGGTGGCGGTGGAACCCACCCCCTGGGAGATGGTCCACAATTATGGCGTGGTAGATGCGACCCGACATGTGGACCGAGTCCATCGAATCCACCGCCTGGTGGAGAAACCACCCCGCGAAGAAGCGCCCTCCAACTTGACCGTGGTGGGCCGCTACATTCTGCCCGCCGAGATATTCGAGTGCCTGGAGCGCACGCCGCCCGGGGCCAAGAACGAGATTCAGCTAACTGACGGTATGGCCCTGCTGATGGAAACCCACGCCCTGTACGCCTACGAATTCTTGGGCACCCGCTACGACGGCGGGACTCCCTTGGGTTTGCTGCGGGCGTCGCTGGAGTTGGCGCTGGCGCAGAAAGAAACCCGGGACGCGGTCCGGGCGATGGTCAAAGGGCTGCCCAAATTCTAGAATGGCTTTTGCTTCCCGAGTAACTTTTCCGGGCAACTTTTCCGGGCAGCTTTCCCGAGTAGCTTTCCCGGGCAACTTTGCAAACAATAGCAAGGGAGGTACATGCTTGAGATCTTCTTGGCCGTCCACATATTATCGGCGGTGGTATTCGTCGGCAACATCATCACCGCTGCGTACTGGAAGGTCCGGGCCGACCGTTCCGGCAACCTGGAAACCATCGCCCTGACCGCGCAAGGACTCCTGCGGGCCGACTACATATTCACCCTGCCGGGAATTGTCGGCCTGCTGGCCACCGGCATCTTGATGGTCGGGATCACCGGCTGGGGCCGATTTCAAGAACCCTGGCTGTCAATATCCTTCATATTGCTGGTGGTAACCGGCATCATCTGGGCGGCGATACTGCTGCCGCTCCAGCGGCGGATGGTGCGGTTGGCCCAACTGGGCGCGGCCCGCGGTACCCCTGACCCCGCTTATCGCCAGGCCAGCAAAAGGTGGGCCATTTTGGGGGGCATCGGCACATTGCTTCCGGTGGTGATTTTGTTCTTGATGGTGCTCAAGCCAGCTATCTGAGCGATCTGGGTACGGTCGGCCAGGGAGAGAATCTATTCCGGGAGAGAATCTATTGACCGCTCAGCGAGAAACGTATCTGGAAAAGGTTCGCAGCATCCGAAACCAGATGCTGGCGGTCCTGGACGGTATGGACTACTGCCTTGACTGGAAGCCCGATGCCGCGTCATGGTCGGTTCGAGAAGTGGTCTATCACCTGGTGGATACTCCCGATGGTGGACTGCATACCCTGATCTCAGGAATCCTCTCCGGTCAGACCAGGGAGTTTGACCTGACGCCGGACTTGAACCACATGAATCCGGAGCGCCAGACCTTCGATATGAGTCAAGTACGGCGGGACATCGCTCAGGTATTGGACGGTCTGGAAGCCGCGGTCTCAGCCGCTGACGATGAGGCGCTAACCACCGTAACGGTGTTGGCCCACCGGAAAGCCAGAGGAGTAGATGAGGAATGTACCCCCCAGATACTTCTGGAGGGCTTGTTTGCCCGTCATTGGCAAGGTCATGGCGATCAACTTCGTGAGTTGCGAGAGACCTTGGGCATTTAACTGATGGGGCGGTCGCCAGGTCCGCTACTGGTCCTCGCCAATTCCCAGCAGACTCAAGAAGGCTTCCTGGGGGACTTCCACCCGTCCGATGCTCTTCATCCGCTTTTTGCCTTCCTTCTGCTTTTCCAGCAGTTTACGCTTGCGGGATATGTCGCCGCCGTAACACTTGGCCAGCACGTCTTTGCGCATCGCCCGCACCGTCTCTCGGGCCACCACCCGACTGCCGATGGCTGCCTGTATTGGGACTTCAAAAAGCTGCCTGGGAATGGTCATGTGCAGTTTCTGCACCACCGCCTTGCCCAACGCCACCGCCTGGTCCCGGTGCACGATCATTGAAAGGGCCTCAACGGGCAGGTGATTGACCAGAACGTCAATCTTCACCAGCGGGGCAGCCTGGTAGCCGATGAAGTTGTAGTCCAGCGATGCGTAGCCCTGGGTCCGGGACTTTAGCTGATTGAAGAAGTCGGCCAGCAATTCAGCCAGGGGCATGGTGTACTCCATCATCACCCTGGACTGGTCGGTATTCGATTCGGCACCGTCATTGCCACCAATTCCCTGAATGTATTCAACTCGCCGGTACTCGGAACGGCGAGAATGCATCAGCTCCATAATTACGCCAACGTAGCGGCTGGGGGCCACGATGGTCAGATTCAGCATCGGCTCCTGAATCTGCTGCACCTCGTTGGGGGAGGGGAGCATCGACGGGTTATTCACGAGGATGGTTTCTCCGTTGGTCAGAACCACCTGATAGGCCACACTGGGGGCAGTGACAATCAGGTCAAGGTCATATTCTCGTTCCAATCGCTCCTGAACGATCTCCAGGTGCATCAGACCCAGGAACCCACAACGAAACCCGAATCCCAACGCGGTACTGCTATCCGGTTGGGTGGATAATGACGCATCATTAAGCCGGAGTTTTTCCAGGGCCGCCCGTAGATTGTTGTAAGCCTCTCCATCGGCGGGGTATAACCCGGCGAACACCATCGGCTTCAACTGTACGTAACCCGGCAAGGGATCACTGGCCGGCTGGGCGTAGCTGGTCAAAGTATCACCAACGGCACACTCCAGCACATCTTTGAACCCGGTGGCAATGTAGCCCACCTGACCGCTATACAGCACGTCCACCGGCTGTGGGGCAGGCGCAAATATGCCAAGCTCCACGATCTCAGCCACCTTACCCGATGACATGACCAATATGCGGTCATTCTTGGACACGTTGCCATCTTCCATGCGCACATATGCGATGATGCCCTTGTAAGAGTTATAGATGGAATCGAACACCAGGGCCCGCAACGGCGCTTCCGGAATGCCCCGGGGCGGCGGCACTCTTTTCACCACCGCATCCAGAATCTCCCTGGCGCCAATACCAGTCTTGGCGGAAACGAACAGGACCTCGTGAGGCTTGAAGCCAAAGACCTGCTGTAATTCGGCCGCCACCCGTTCCGGCTCAGCTTGCGGCAAGTCGACTTTGTTGATTACCGGGATCAGTTCCAGGTCATACTCCATCGCCAGCAGAGTATTGGCGATGGTCTGGGCCTCGATTCCCTGGCTGGCGTCCACCACCAGCAAAGCGCCTTCACACGCGGCCAGGGCCCGGGAAACCTCGTAGCTGAAGTCCACGTGTCCGGGGGTGTCGATCAGATTCAACTGGTATTGCTGACCATCATCCGCAGTGTGGTGCATGGTCACCGCTTTTCCCTTGATGGTTATGCCACGCTCACGCTCCAGGTCCATCTGATCCAGGAACTGGGCCTTCATCTCCTGAGGCCGGACAGTTCCGGTGATCTCCAGAAAGCGGTCAGCCAGGGTGGACTTACCGTGGTCGATATGGGCGATGATGCAAAAGTTGCGAATTGAATTAGGGTTCATATCGAGTTAATGGTATCATGGCGGCCTACCCCCCACAAGGATACCTCCGCAAAGCGCAAGATGGGGAGCATTCCTCCCGGGAGTTTTCCCCCGCTACTGATACGTCAAAAAAGAGGCCACCCGGTTGGTGGCCTCGGCTCAGTCTCAAACCCGAATATCCGAGTCAGTAATTGCCGTATCCGGGCACTCTGATGCACGCCGCCCAGTGCCCAGGCTCCACTTCCCGCATGTCGGGGATCACCCGGGAACAATCGTCGATGGCCACCGGGCACCTGGGATGGAACACGCAACCACTGGGAGGGTTCAACGGGCTGGGCACCTCACCGGTCAAAATGATCCGCTCGCGCTGCGCATCGATCACCGGGTCGGGAATTGGCACGGCCGATAGCAGCGCCTTGGTATAGGGATGCAACGGGTTCCGGTAAATATCGACCCGGTCAGCGATTTCAACCATTCTTCCCAGATACATCACGGCCACCCGGTCACTGATGTGCCTTACCACCGATAAGTCGTGGGCAATGAAGAGATAAGTAAGGTTGTACCGCTCCTGCAGGTCCTCCAACAGGTTAATAACCTGAGCCTGAATTGAGACGTCCAGGGCCGATACCGGCTCGTCACAAATTATTATCTTGGGGTCCACCGACAAGGCACGGGCTACTCCAATGCGCTGGCGCTGTCCACCGCTGAACTCATGAGGAAATCGGTCAGCCATGTAGGGATTGAGACCCACATTCTGAAGGAGTTCGCCCACCCGATCCCGGTACTCCGCTTTGCTCTTGACCAGGCCGTGAACGATCAAGGGTTCGCCCACGATATTGCCCGCAGTCATGCGCGGGTTGAGGGAGCTGAAGGGGTCCTGGAATATCACCTGCATCTGGCGGCGCATTTGCCGCATTTGCCGGGAGGGCAAGCCAACCAATTCTTGCCCATCGAACATTATGCTGCCCTCGGTGGGCTTGTATAGCTGCAATATGCAGCGGCCGGTGGTAGTTTTGCCGCAGCCACTCTCTCCGACCAGGCCCAGAGTCTCGCCCCTCCGGATATAGAAGCTAACGTCATCCACTGCTTTTATTTGCGCCACCGCCCGCTGGAAAATCAGCCCGGAGGTCACTGGGAAGTACTTCTTGAGGTGATTCACCTCAATGAGGATGTCCTCACCTCGACTTGAGAGGTTATGTTGTGTCGTTGAAGGCATGGTGGTCATTTCTGGTTACTCTCCACTGGCCCGATTGTCTTCGCCAGACGCGGCTGAGACTCTGCTGGCCCCTTTGGTGGGCGCATCAATGTCAGTCAGATCCTTGAGAAAGTCCAAGGTAGAAGGTCCCAGCTGATCCGCCTGCCAGCAAGCAGACAGGTGCCCGTTACCCACTTGCATCAGCGGCGGCGCCTCCGTCGCACACTTATCCACTGCCCATCGGCACCTGGCGCGAAAGGAGCATCCCGGAGGCAGGTTGACCAGGTCGGGCGGCTGGCCCTCAATGGGGTCTAACTTGGCCCGGCGGGGGAGGTCCAACCTGGGCACTGATTTGAGCAAGCCCACAGTGTAAGGATGCCTGGGATTCCGATAAATCTCTTTAGCGTCCCCCCTTTCAATTATCTTGCCCGCATACATGATGTTCATGCGGTCGGCGTAGCGGGCCACCACACCCAGGTTATGGGTGATAACAATAAGCGCCACTCCGAACTCGTTGGTGAGACCCTTCATTAACTCCAGTATTTGGGCCTGAATGGTAACGTCCAACGCTGTGGTCGGCTCGTCGGCGATAATCAGCTTGGGATTGCAACTGAGGGCCATGGCAATCATTACCCTCTGCCGCATTCCACCGCTGAATTGGTGAGGATACTGACGCACCCGACGCTCCGGGTCGGGTATTCCCACCCGGTCCAGCAGGTTTGCCGACTCCCGATTAGCTTCGTCCTTACTCATACCCTTGTGCAATTGAAGGGTCTCGCTGAGCTGCTTCTCAACGGTCAATACCGGGTTCAAAGACGTCATTGGCTCTTGAAAGACCATCGACATTTTAGCGCCTCGGATACGGCGCATCTCATCCATGTCGATCTTCAGGATGTCTTCACCCTCAAAAAGTATCTCACCGTTGGTGATTTTACCCGGAGGATCGGGAATCAGGCGCATCAAGGACAACGCGCTGACACTCTTGCCGCAGCCGCTTTCCCCGACCAGCCCCAGTGTCTCCCCTTCATCAACCTCATAGGTGATGCCGTCGACCGCCTTTACGACGCCCTCAAAGGTGTAGAACGAAGTCTTCAGGTCTCTTACTTCAAGCAGTGTAGCCACTTAACCTCCTAACCCGATGGGACTTGGCATGAGCTCGCCAATGATCACAGAATCCAATGGGAGTCCTACATAAACCGGGTTACCGTTCCCCAGATGGTGGGGAAGGGGAGACTCGAACTCCCACGCCTTGCGGCACATGATCCTAAATCATGCTCGTCTACCAGTTCCGACACTTCCCCGGGATGTGGGGATTAACAAAACCAACTCCAATGGTGACCCGCCTCGGGATCGAACCGAGAACCTACGGATTAAGAGTCCGTTGCTCTAGCCAGTTGAGCTAGCGGGCCAGACACGCTATTCGTTGCGGCAATTCAGACTATCAACATACCCGCTAGTTGTCAACACAGCCTGGCCATCTGATCAGGGCAATCGCATCTTACCTCGTAGAGTGTCCCCCGTCACACCGGCGGAAGCCGGTGTCTAGTTAAATTCCCCTGGGTTCCGGCTTCCGCCGGAAGGACGGTATGGCTCAGACCTCACGGGGCTTGCTAGCGCATAGTCCCAGGGGCGCAATCAGAAACAATGTCCGGGTGAATCTCCGCCAGATGGTCACCAAACCAACCCAACCCTCAGACACCGTGGTCCAACCGGTCGATTAAAGCTTGCGGAAGTCCAGCCTTGGTCATCTTCTGCTGAGTCGCGGTAATTTCGTAGTCCACCCGGTGACGTTCGATCGTTGCCTCGCGATCATCATATATTGCAAAGCTAGGTCTGGGATCCCGGTCTCTGGGTTGGCCAACCCCACCGGGGTTGATGATCCACCGCTCGGTGCCCAGTTGAATCACTTCAGCTTCAGTGAACTGGACGAAGTCCGGCGACCCCCGGTTTTCTCGACATATAAAAGGCAGGTGGGAATGCCCCACCAGGCAGAACTGGGTCTCCAACAAATTCAGGGTGGCCAGCGCCGATTCTCGGTCCAGTAGATACTCCCAGACCGGAGCACGCAGGCTGCCATGCACCAGCGTAAACGGCACGCAGGTAGCAATCAGTGGCAAGTTGTCCAGAAAGGCAATCTCCTCAAGGGATAGCTGCGTCGCAGTCCAGCGGGCGGCAGCAGCAGCAGGGTTGTTGAATTGCCCTGGATCCATTCTGCCGATGGCCGCATGGTCATGGTTGCCGGCCACCGCCAACAGATCGTATTCTCGCAAGAGGGCCAAGCAGGCTTTTGGGTCGGGGCCGTAGCCCACCAGGTCTCCCAAACACCAGATAGACTGGAAACCGCCTCGGCGAGCTGCATCCCCCAAAACAGCCTGCAATGCTTCCAGATTAGCGTGAACATCCGATAGAATTAAAGCGCGCATTCATTTCGCCCGAGAGGGATTTGGGACCGTTATTCGCTGCACCGACCGGTGTCCCGTCCCTATTCTATCGGCGGTGGGCAATTGACCACAAGCCAAATCCTGACCCGCTATGGACTGGGGATGCCCGGCAGGCAGGTCAAACCAACTGGTCTCGCACTGTCACCCAAAATGTTAGAATAGGGCATAAATTAGTTAGGGAGTTGAGCTATGTCGGGAACCCTGCAGATCGCCCGCCTGTTTGGAATAGACATCAAGCTGCACTTTTCCTGGGTTTTCATTTTTCTGCTGGTCGCCTGGTCTCTGGCCCGCTCCTATTTGCCCCAGAACTACCCGGGCTGGAGCGCCGACCTGTACTGGGTGGTCGGCATCCTGGGCAGCATCTCGCTATTCGCCTGTGTGCTGATTCACGAACTCAGCCATTCGCTGGTGGCCATCTCCCGGGGATATCGCGTCAGTGGGATCACCCTCTTCTTTCTGGGTGGCGTTTCCGAAATTGCGGAAGAAGCCGCCGAGGCTGGCGAAGAGTTCTGGATCGCAGTGGTGGGTCCCCTGGCCAGCCTGGCGCTGGCCGCCATTTTCGGGCTGCTATTACTTTTAGGATTCAGGACCACCTCCCCAGTTGGGGCACTGGTCCAGTATTTAGCCTTCATCAACCTGGTCCTGGCCCTGTTCAATCTGGTACCGGCGTATCCTCTGGATGGCGGCAGGGTCTTGAAATCCCTGGTCTGGAAAACCACCGGCAACATCAAAAAGGCGAACGCCGTTGCTTCGATCACCGGTTCGGTACTGGGGTTCGTTTTCATTGGGGTGGGCATACTGATTGCCTTCCGGACTGGCAGCTTCATTAGCGGCCTGTGGCTGGTGTTTATTGGCTGGTTCATCCAGTCAACGGCGTCGTCCATCCGCCGGGAGCAAGCCGTCCACAGCGCCCTGTCCGGCAGGCGGGTTGCCGATACCATGGACCAGGGTCTGCCCAGGGTGGAACCGGGCACCACGGTGCAGGAGCTTTTGGACCGGTTCATCACCCGAGAGTTTCAGCGCGCCTATCTGGTCTATCTGGGCGATTCCTTTCAGGGTCTGGTCAGTGTGTCCGACGTGATCAAGGTCTCGCCCCAGGATCGTCCCTCCCGGTACGTCGCGGAAATCATGACCAAGGCTTCCGACGTAGCCAGTATCAGCCCATCGGATTCCCTGGAGGCCGCACTGCAAATACTGGCCAGCAGAGACGTGAACCAACTGGTGGTGATGGAGAATGGAGCGCCCCTCGGTCTGCTTACTCGGAGAGACGTTTTGAGAGTTATGGAAATCTCCCAGATATTGGGTAACCCCCGGAGTAACCTGTAGATGCCATTGGCCAATTCACCTGGGGCCGGTTCACCTGAATGGCAGGGGCCCCAGCAGTACGGTCGCCGAATATTTTTCAGGTCATTGCATTATTGATTTTGCCTCGCACCGACCAAGGGCGGTCGAGGGGGGCCTGATGGCTGGGACAGAACATGCCTGATCGCAAGCAAGTCACCATCTACACCGACGGCTCCTGCCTTAACAACCCGGGGCCGGGCGGATATGGGGCGGTGTTGCTGTTCGACCCACATCGACGGGAAGTCTCCGGCGGATTCCGGTTGACCACCAACAACCGCATGGAGATGATGGCGGTGATCGCCGCATTGGAGGCCCTGAAGGAACCCTGCAATGTAATCCTCTACAGTGACTCCCAATATGTGGTCAACGCGATAATTAAGGGTTGGGCCCGGCGCTGGCAAGCCAACGACTGGAGGCGCAACAAAAAGGAAAGGGCGGTCAACCCGGACCTTTGGGAGCGTTTACTCAAGGTCTCTCAGCGGCATGAAGTCGATTTCCGGTGGTTGAGGGGACACTCCGGTATTGTGGAAAACGAGCGATGTGACCGCCTGGCCTTGGCTGCCGCCACCCGGTCGGGCCTGCCCGAAGACCTGGGCTACCAGCGCAACCGGTAGACCCTCTGCTTTCATCCCTTTCCCACCAGGTTCACAATGTTAAGAGTGGCTGATAAATCAGACCAATTTGGCCAAAAACCCCTTGACAGCAGTGCAATCAAGTGTTACATTATATGTGAGTTAAGTAATGGGTGGACCTCCTTACTTAGTTCGGAATCCGTAAAGGAGGTGGCAAATGGTTAAAGTATTCGTACTGCACCATAACTGGAAGTTCCCTTGTCCCCTCCCTGCTGGTGGGGGCTAAGGCCGGAAGGTCCCGGTAGGAAATGAGTACTTCACCAGCAGGGATCAGCTAAACGTAGGCTCTGCGTGATTTACCAAGACGGTTCAAGTCCCAAGCGGACTAACCCCGCTGGTCGTGATGACCGGAGGTGCGGGGCCACGAAAAGTCATCGGGGCCCGGTAGTGATACCGGGCCCCGATTTTGCGTTTGCCACCAACAACTGGAGCAAGATCAATAGTCCCGACCCCCCGGACCTGGGCCGGAACACCATCGCCCAATATCCGGTCGGCCTGAAGGACATACGCGACCGGTATCAACTTCCATCCAACGCCGCCTGGTACTGCTTTGGGGTGTTCAGGTCCCACAGCACTTCCGGGGATTCCACCGCCACCCGGCGGGTCTGATCAGCGTGCCGCTGTACCACCGCCTTCATGCCCAGAGTATCCTCTTCAATCGCCAGTATCTCGTCGATCAGCGAAGCGTCAACGATAATCGGATGCCCGCCTTGGCCCTGGAAAGTAGGAATGGTCAACAACGCCGACGCTGACTGATGGGCCTCAAGGAGCAACCGGATGGTTTCTGCACTACGAGGTTGGTCAACATTGAGCATTAGCAATGTATGCGGCCTATTTTCGTTCAGCGCTTTCAGTCCCGCCTTGATCGATGTAGTTTTTCCGACAAGGTAGTCCGGGTTGAACACGCAGGTCACGTCGGCCAAACCCGCTAGCAAAGGGCCCAGCTGCTGGGCCTGGTGTCCCACCACCACCATTACCCGGTGGGCTCCGCCGGCCCTGAGCGCGCCGACCTGATGTTCCAGTAAAGAAAAGCCCTGCCACGGGAGCAAGGCCTTCAACTGGCCCATGCGCCTCGACTCCCCGGCCGCCAGCAGAATCGCCACCACATCCGGCATATTCGGCTCCTATCGCTAAACGTTGGCCGTCCGTTCGACTTTCTCAGCGGCCCGGTTCAACAGCCATTGGTCCATCTGCATGGCCCCGCCCTTCCCGCCGCGCCGGGTCATGATGATTTCCCCCATAACGCTGACGGCGATTTCCTCCGGTGTCAATGCGCCGATGTCAAGGCCGATGGGAGAGCGGACTTGCTTCAGTCGCTCCAGAGATATCCCTTGTCGCAGCAACCGCTGATATATCATCAAGGTCTTGCGGCGGCTACCCATCAGGCCAATGTAACGCGCCCTGGTGTTGAGGGCTGATTCCAATGCCATATCGTCATACCGATGGCCCCGGGTGGCCACCACAACAAAGGTATTTACGTTCAGGGACACCTGGCCGGACCAGCCTTCGTAATTGGTGACTAGAATCTGGTCAGCGTAGGGAAACCGCTCCCGGTTGGCGAACTCGGGCCGGTCATCTACCACCAGAACCCGGTATCCCAGGTTGTGGCCCAGTTCTGCGGTAGCCTTCCCAACATGTCCTCCACCCACCACTACCAGCGTGGGCGGTGTCGTGAACCCCTCAATATAGACCTCAACCCCGCCATCGGTGTTGAAGCTTTCAATTGCCCCCACATCGGCGACCTTCCTGGCCAGTTCAACCGCCCGGCTATCCAGACCTGCAGCACCAAGGGTGCCGGAGAGCGTACCATCAATTCGCAACAGCAGCTTGGCACCCATATTGTCCGCGCCCTCTGGGGCGTTGACCACGGTTGCCAGCGCCACCGGCTCGCCACCTTCATAGGCGTCCAACAACTGGTGTCCGATCTCCGTAAAGTCGTCGGGCTCCCAGAGGGGTTCCAGGTAAAAGTACATGGTGCCGCCGCACACCAGGCCATCCCGGGCGGCAATGTCTTCGTTCAAATAGTAGTCCTTGAACTCCGGCCCGCCGTGATTACGCAGTATCTCCTTGGCAGCGAACCAGATGTCACCCTCAACACAACCACCACCCAGGGTACCGACGCCGCTGCCGTCTTCCCGGACCAACAGCATCGCTCCCGACTTTTGGGGGGTTGAACCCTTGGTGCGCACCACCGTCGCCAGCACGCAGGGTTGGCCGCTTTCCAGGACGTTGATCGCTTCCTGTATTACTTCTTTCATTCCTCGACTGCCTCGCAGAGATGGAGCTGAATACAAAGGTGGAATCAAATCATCTGAGGGTACCGCCGGCTTCAGCTTAACAATTTTCGGCCATCAAATCAATTGAAACATTTTTC
>Ga0214472_10001356_pt1 | contig 27691 bp, 24 predicted proteins | sample RVTome_6_FD_207662 | JGI IMG/M metagenome (GOLD analysis project Ga0214472, IMG submission 207662) | Soil microbial communities from uranium-contaminated site in the Upper Colorado River Basin, Wyoming, United States - RVT140D175 | ecosystem: Environmental > Terrestrial > Soil > Contaminated >...
CCGTCAGAGGTGCCAATGACATTATCGCCTTGCGCTGCTGCCAACTCAGCGCACGCTGGGAAGAATTCTGGGAGGCTCGCGCCCTAGGTTAGCTCTTGCCACCCATAAATTTGACGTACACCCAGTGACAACCGCCGGCGGTTCCCGTAATGCTGTTGCAGGAGCCGCGGCGCTTCGTCGGTTGGCCAAAATCAGGACACTAGTGTATTCTCGTTCGTGCCTAGGGAAACGCCGGACGTTGATCGCCGGCGACACCCCAGAAAATCCCATGAACGACGATGCGCTGCTGGCTCGGGTGATCGTCGACCCGAAAGTTTGTCGCGGGAGACCTCATATTCGCGGCACAGGAATTTACATCGCAATCATTCTAGATGCTTTGTTCAAAGGACTGACACCGGAGCAGGTCATCGACCACTATCCCTTACTGGAGCTCGATGATATCCGCGCCGCCGTCGTTTACGCCACCATGCTCGCCGACGAAAACGGTGGCGTGGCCGTGGTAAATGAGCCCATCCATAACAATCTTTTCTATTCTCGATGACATCCGGCGATTGGCAAGTCGCGAGTTCCTACCAGCGTTTCGCCGCAAACGAGGGCGCGCCTCTTTACGACGGCAGCGCTCTGGAAAACCTTAAAACGCTGCCGCTTCAAGAGTGGGAAAGAAGGGGCGGAAGTGTGGCTTACACGCGTTTGGGTGAGCAAGAAAATATCAACCTGCAGGTGGTCGAAATACCGCCCAAGCGCCAGCTCAAACCTGAGCATCACATCTACGAGGCAGTGATGTACGTGCTCCAAGGCAGAGGCGCGACGACGATCTGGCAGGAAGGCGAGCCGAAACAGACCGTCGAATGGGAAGAGAACGCGCTGCTGGCCATACCGCTCAACGCCTGGCACCAGGAGTTTAACAGCTCCAGCGACGAGCCCTGCCGAGTCGTTTTCGGGACAAACATGGCGCATGTCATCAACCTGTACCACAACCTCGAATTTGTTTTTGACAATCCGTTTTCATTCCAGGACCGATACTCCCACTCCCGGCAGCGTTTCTTCGTCGACGCCGGCAACCAGCTCAACCTGAGGCTCTTTGAAACCAACTTCATTCCCGATATCAAAAATTTCCTGTTGGACCCCTATCCGGAGCGGGGCAAACGAACCTCGGTGATGAGGCTTTGCATGGCGAACGCTTCGCTTTCCCTGCACATCGCGGAGATTTCCCCAGGGACCTACATGACCGCCCACAAACATGGTCCTGTCGCCCATGTCCTGTGCGTCGGCGGCGAGGGTACGAGATTTTATTTATGCCCGGCGAACAAAGCCGGCGCAGGGTCGCGCTCAAGCCCACCGCGGTGGTTTCTCCCCGGCGCAACGAATACCATCAGCATCTCAACACCGGCAACGAGCCGCTGAGGATGCTGGCATTCAAGGAACAAGGATATTCATCGAAATACGGCACCGGCAGAAGCTACCATCCGGCATTGTCGGCGCAGGATAAAGATCCCAACGCAGAGATTTTCCAAATCAGCTATCAAAACGAGGACCCTGAAATCAGCGCGGAGTATTACCGAGATCTCGAAAGCAAAGGCATCCCACTCAGGCTCCCGCCCCTCAACCAGGGCGGCCACTAGCAAGCCATCGTGCTCGCGGCTCGTGATCGTGCTCGTCATATGAACACGAACCTTTCCTGTGGCAGAAGGCTCAACAAATGAAACAAAACAAAAAATCCAGGGACGTTTGACAGCGGGAAAGAGGACAGGCTGGTTTTTCGGCACCGACAAGCTGGAAAAGCAGCCGGCCCCTTAATCTGCGCCCGCCTGTCGCATTACGCGACGAAATGCTGGTATAGTATTGTTACGAAACCGGTGACGTTAAGGAGGGTAATATGAAGCCGATCCGCTTGCTGAGCTTTCTGGTTCTCGCTAGCATTTTGATTTCGTCCCCGGTCGCGTTCGCGCAGAAAACCGTTGTCGCTTGGACGGCCGTGAGCGCGCTTAATTCTCCCTATTGGCTCATGAAAGAGGGCGGCTTCTTTAAGCAGGAGGGCCTCGACGTAGACTTGATTTACATTCCTAGCTCAGCGACGGTCGCGCAGGCGATGCTGGCCGGCGAGGTCGCGGTGTCGGCGGCCAACAGCCAGGTCGTGGCGGACAGCGGGCTTCAGGGCGGGGAACTCGTGTCGATGGGGGCGATCGCCAACGTCGTGGCTTTCTACGTCATGGCGGTGCCGGAAATCAAGCGGGTCGAGGACCTAAAGGGGAAAGCCGTCGGCGTCACGCGGTTCGGCGCTTCCACCGATTTTGGGCTGCGCATGCTGCTCTCGAAGTACGGACTCACGGCGGGCCGTGACGTTCCCGTGCTGCAGATCGGCGGCATGCCCGAGATCGCCAGCGCGCTCTCCAAGCGGTCGATCTACGCGGCGCCGATGTCCTATCCGATGGCTTACGTCGCCGAGCAAGCCGGTGTAAAGATGCTCGCCAATCTCGCCAAGGAAGATATCCCTTTCATGCACGTGGGGATCACGACCACGCGCAAGTTTCTAAGAGAACATCGCAGCCGCGCCAAAGCCATCCTGCGGGCCTATGGACGGGCGGTTCATTTCATGCACACCAAAAAAGACGAGACCAAAGCGATTTTCGCCCGCTACACCAAAGTGAATGACCCGGGCATGCTGGACGGAAGTCTCCAGTACGCCTACGACTTCGTTGAAAAGGTTCCGCTAGTAAAGGCCCAGGCTTTTCAGGTGACGCTGGATCAGATTGCGCTGAAGAATCCCAAGGCCAAACAAGCCAAACCGGAGGATTTTTTTGACAATAGTCTGGTGCAGGAACTCGTGAACGAAGGATTTTTCGTCTCGCTCTGGGGCAAAAATCCATCCTGAAGAAATTCTTCATTGTCGGTCGCCGAGCGGATGGATTTGAGCCGCGAAGCTTCCGTGTCCGCGACCGAAGCGTTGGCAAAACCGTTCTAACGAGGCGCCCAAGTGTCGCCAAAGGCGGGCGCTACATCATCGGGAGAATTCCGGGGACATAATACTAATTTGGCGGAAAAACGGGCTCAGAGTGACCCCGATTTCCACGCAATCAAGCATTGAATATTTTCATTTCGCGGCCAATTGTTTCAACGCCTCCTTCAGACAACTCTGATCCACGTACTTTGACGGCGTGAGCGGCGCTCCTTTGCCCTGGGTTTGTTCTGAATAGATTTGAATGTTGTATTTCAGTCCCTCCAGGGTCACGTCCCCGTCCGGATGCCAGAGCTGATTTTCAGTGTAGTATTCCCATCCTTTTCTTGCGTAAGCGGGTTTCAGGTTCATTTCCTTATCGTGCTCGTCACACGAACACAAGCAACGAAATCACCTCGCCTCGCTATTACGCTATTCCTTCGGCATGTGGAACTTGGCGTAGGGTTTTTCTCCCGGCTCGATGTCTGGGAGATCTCCTCCGGAAAGAAATGTCCCCACCACATTTCCCTGCGTGATCGGCAGCAGCAGGTGGGAAGGATGCGCTTCCTCGTGGTAGACCGTCATGCGCCAGGGGCTCTGCCGCCACAAACAACCTCGGGCGATCTGCTGCAGCCGGCTGTCGGCCGGTTCGTTGTCGGCTCCTTTGATTCGCACACCGATGCGCTCGCCGGCGAGAACCAAGCGCGCCGTGGGAACCATCCCGAAGCGCAGCTCGTAGATTTTCCCTGGTTCCAGCGGCTCCCGCTTATCGTGAGCCAGGATCGGTTCCCATGGCTCCGAGTCTGAACGAAGCGCCCTTTGCGATCCCCTGAGCCAGCCCCGCGTCAGCTCGTGGACTTGTCCATTGCGCTCCTGGAGGAGCAGCGTGGCGAACACGAACATTTCCGCGTCGCTGCTCGATGCGAATAGGTCTAGCACCACCGGGCCGATCAGCTCCGTGTTTTCCACCAGCGCCGGCGTCCAGTAGGTCAGCTCGTGGTGGGCAAAGGTCGAATCTTCGAAGCGATCGCAGCCTTCGTCGGGCCATATTTCGTGTTCGCTGAGCAGGCCGCCGGCGTGCAGGTAAAAAGGCGTCCACCGTGTTTCCGGCAGAGGCCAGTCCTTAGCGCTCTTCCATTGCGCCGAAGGCGACATGAACAGGCGCACCGGCGGGTCGTCCATTACCCCGGTGTCGATCCCTTTCAACCAATAGTCGAACCAGCGCAGCGACTCATACTGATACTGGTAGACCGGCCGGTCCAAGTACAGCGGCGGGCTGATGACCATTTTTTTTGGCCCTTTCCAGCGCTTCCAGGTGCGAAACGCCCCGGGAAGATGAAGGCCGTACATGCCCCAACATGCTCCCAGGAAAGCCGGCGTGCGGGCGTCGTCGTAGTTCACGTTTCTTTCTTGAAAGTATTCGCCGTCCAGCGCGTTCAAAATCACGTCCACCACGGCAGGGCTTCTTCCTTTGTCGGGGTTTTCCAAAGCCTGGCGCAAATCGGCCACGGCGACGATGTCCTCGTCGCGCAGCGCCGCTTGAATCGCCCGGCGATATTGCTCATCGCCCATCTTTTCCCGGCACCAACTCATCGGCCGCGGGTTGTCCCAGTTGAGACTCCAGTGACGCAAGAAGCCGTGCGCCAGGATGCCGCCGTGGTAAAACACGTCGCGATAAAAATCCGTGGCGCCCCAGGGCGCAAAGATCGCCTTTAAATGGGGCGGATTGAGCGCGCCGACCTGGAGTTGGAGCCAGGCGAAATAGGAAACGCCGAACATGCCGATGTTGCCGTCGCTCCAGGGCTGGTTCGCCAGCCACTGGATCGCATCGCACACGTCCTGCACTTCCAGCGGCCCCATCATCTGAAATTTTCCTTGAGACTTGCCGGTGCCGCGCACGTTAACGACGGCTTGGACATAACCGCGCCGCACCAGGAAGGCCGGATCTCCCGCTTCGATGTAGCCCCGCAGGTTGCCGTAGCCGATCGGCCGCAGCGGCGCGGTTTGCACTTCGCAGTTGTACGGGTGGCAGCCGAGGATCACAGGAAACTTTCCCGGCCCGGCAGGGCGAAAGACATCTCCGGCCAGCGACGTTCCGTCCCGGACGGGAATCCGCACGTCGCGCTCGACGATTACTTCATACTTGCGCTCGGATGTTTTCCATTGTTGCGTAAACATAGATTCTTGCCTGTAAAATGTTAAACAAAACCACTGCAAGAAAATTTATCCCGCCAGGCAACCAGGGAAACAACTCCGAAATCCGAATATCGAAATTCGAAACAAACCGAGGCCAAAATAAATCCCAAATTCGGAAAATCCAAAACACCGAATCCGAATGAAGCTCGTTTTGAATTTTCTCTTTTTTTGGTCATTTGAAATTGTTTCGAATTTCGTGCTTCGTGCTTCGAATTTTTTCTTCTTGGCGTCCTTTGCGTTCTTTGCGCGAGATAGAGTTTTTCCGGTCTCTTACGCATCCGATAATTTCAAATAACTTTGGTTAGTTTTTCTCCGCCGTCAGATTCGCACCTTCCGGCGTCTCTCTCTTCCAGAGGATTACCCGACCCCGACTCTAATCCAACTCTACTTCAGCAATTCCCGCAGCCGGTTTACCGTGGCCGGATCGGCCTTGAAAAAGCCGTTGACGATTTTTTCCAGCTCCTCGCCCGCCACCGGATCGAGTTCGAAGTTGCCTTTCTTGGCTTCGGCGACGAATTCCGCATCTTTCAACGTCGCCTGAAAAGCCTTGCGGAAAATTTGCACCCGGTCCTTCGGCGTGCCCGGAGGGAACGAATATAGATAGGTGATCGCGCCGACATCGTGCAGCGCCAATTGGATCAGCTTGCGGCCGGCATCGTTCTTCGCGAAGTTGATGGCCAAGGGAACGTCGCCCAGCTCGGGATGGGCCGCGGCGGTGTTTTGCAAAACCACCCTCACCACTCCCGACTCGAGCTGCTTGCGCCAGGTGATTTTGGTCGACGCCCAGGCAAGCCCGCAAAGGCCCGCCACTTCGCCGGCGTCGACCGCCAAACGAATTTCCGCCGTTCCCTTGTAACCGGACACGATCTGCATCGGCAGACCGAGCGCATCTTTCAAGACCGTCGCGTTGTCGTAGGGCGTCGAACCGGGAGGCGTCGCCCCCATCTTGACCGGCGTCGGCGAGCCCAGCCATTTCTGGGCGCTGTCGATGCCGCTGGCCCGGGCCATCACACAGGTGTCATGGTTCTTCACCGGCGCGCCGACGTATTCGAACTTGCGCGCATCGAACTCGATGCCCGTCCTTCCCATGACCTGATGCAGGACCAGCGTGCCGATCCAATTGCCCAGCGTCAGGCCGTCCGGTTTCGCTTGCCGGTAAAGATAATTAGTGCCGATGAGAAACGCCGCTCCCGGCATGTTTTCCACGACGAACGTCGGACGGCCGGGAATATGTTTGCCCATGTGGCGGGAAAGCATTCGGGAATAAGCGTCGAATCCCCCGCCCGGCGTGGTGGCCACGATCACGCGAATCGTCTTGCCCTGATAAAAGTCCTGGCCTTGGGCGCCGGCGCCCCCAAACCCTGTCGCGAGCAAAAGACCGAGAATAAAAATTGCAAGCCTGTTTTTTGGAATCATCGTTGCTCCTTTCGTGTGCGCAAGTGTTTATGCCTGGAACTTATAACTTAACCGCGTGCCCGCACCAACTCGGGCGGGAATTTGTTCAAGCAACGCGGGCCATTTGCCTCGATAGCGAAGAAGTCGCCGAGGAAAAGTCCCCGAGTATGCTGCTTGTCCACAATATGCATCTGCAGCGTGAAGACATGGCCGACCTGGTAGACCAATTTGCCGTCCGGCCCGAAGAGATAACGGTCCTCCGCGCTCTGCACCCGGTCGAAGCCGATCTGCGGCTCGTGACGCGGATTGGCGCCGAGCATGCCCTGAAGAAAGCCCCCGTAGAATTCGTAATCGGTATCGAGGATGAACTTCATCGCGGCCATCGAGTCCGCGCTGCTCTTGCCGGCGTAAAGCGTCGGCACGAGACGTTTATAACCTTCCATCGCCACCGCGAACATCTCCTGATATTCCGCCGTCGGCTCGCCGGTCACCACCGGCTTGCCCGTCTGCGCCTCGTAGCCGTTGTAGAAAATGCCCAGCTCGTTGTTGATGATGTCGCGCTTCCCGATCACTCGCTGCACCGGCCGCGGGCGCTGGTCGTTGATGTCGGGGTCGAGCATCGAGCAAGAAGCCAGCTGAATCATGCCCATCTCGCCGCCGGCTTTGAGCACCGCTTCGTGGACGATGCCGAAGACCTCGCCTTCGGTCATGCCGGGCCGCACGCGTTCGCGCATGGCGCGAACGCCGACATCGCCCAGCTCCGCCGACTTCTCCAAGGCGTCAATTTCCTCCGCGCTCTTTAGCAGCCGCATGGCGATGAACTCTTGGGTGACGAAAACAAACTCGGCTTCCGGCAGATTGGCGGTAAAAAAGTCCCAGTGGTTTTTCGGGATCGAAGTGTAGGGGTCGTACTCGACGATGCCGACTCGCCCCCACTCGTAGCCGCGTTCCCTTATTTCATTGACGATCGCCCCGAGCACGCTCGGTTTGCCGACAATGACATTGCGCACGGCGGTGCGCGCCAGCATGGCGCCGGCCAGCGAATGGCCGGGCCGGGTGACCACCGCGGGATCGCCCTCCTTCGGGAAAAAACAGTAGCTGGCCATCTCCGCCTTGCCCATCATGTTGGTGACGTAGCGGAAATTGAACCACAGCCGGCCGTAGGCCGCCGAGCCGCCGATGATGAGCAGGCAATCGAGATTCCTGTCGCGCATCATCCTGCGGATGTTCTGGTAGCGCCGCTCATACTCTGCGCGGGAAAAACGGGGATAGGGGAAACGCTTGTGCAGGCGCTCGATCTCTGCTTCGCTCAGCAACATGGTTTCATTCTTATTCGTTACGAGAGACCGTACAACCTTGCACAGTTATCCCAAAGTATTTTCTTCCTGGCGCCGTCGCTCAAGCCGTCGATCTCCAGGAATTCATCGATGGCGTGGGGAAAATGCGCGTCGATATGGGGATAATCAGTGGAGATGACGAGATTGTCGTCGCCAATGCGCTTGACGACATCCGTCACGAGATATTCATCGGGATCGACCGAGATGAAGCACTGCTGGAGAAAATACTCGCTCGGCTTGCGCGACAGCGGCACATCGGCGAGCGGTCCGTGCAGCTTGGCCCGCTCATCGAGGCGATAGAGCAACCAGGGCAGCCAGGCGCAGTTGCCTTCGAGAAAGGCGACCCGCAGCTTGGGAAACTTCTCCAAGACACCGCCGGCGCAAACACTCGCCACCGCCTGAATCAATTCCACCGGATTACGCAGAGCCAATGCAACGATATTGGCATTGGGATGGCCGAAAAACTTGTTCGCCACTTGCTCTTGCTTCGGGCGGGCCGGTGGATGAAAACAGAGCGCGACGCCCAGCTTTTCGATTTCAGACCAAAGCGGATCGAAGCAGCGGTCGTGAATCCGCCTGCCGTTGATCGGCTCGGGACAAAGCGAGAGACCGGAGACTCCGAGTCTGTCGGCCACGCGGCGCACTTCACCGATGGCGAGGTCGACGTCATGCAACGTGATGAGCGCGGAAGCTTTGAGCCGTTGCGGATTTTCCTTGCAGAAATCGGCGATCCAATCGTTCCAAGCCTTGCAGAGATCATTGGCATACTCCGGCTGCAATGTTTCATCGCAGTGCAGCGGCGAGGTACGGAAGAGCACGGCGACATCCAAACCTTCCCGGTCCATCGCTTCCACTTGGGAAACCGCGTCGTAATCGCGCGCCACGGCAAAGTCGTAGCGGTCGGCCACTTGCTTCTGCCCGTGGTTGATGACGTCCGTGATCGCGCGCAGCCGCTGTTTACCGCCGCCGATGGAAAACTCCACCCGGCCATGCTTGCCGTTTCGCTGACCTCGCGGAATCCGCTCGCCCCACTTGGGATTCATATACTTTTCGTAGAGAAACGCGGGGTCATAGACATGCATGTCGCTGTCGAAGGTCTTAAAACCGTTCTTCATGTTTCCGTGCCTCCCGCGCCAAGCCCGACATTGGCAACTAGCCGGTCCACCACTCCAGCGCACCATACAGAACAGCCCTCGCCTGGAGGGCGAGGGGTTTCGATTATCGTCGGCTCGAAGCCGACAAGAACTATCCCCTCTCGACCACGTCTTCGTGGGGGAGAGGGATAGGGTGAGGGGGCATCTCAGGCCGGACCCTCACCCCTGCCCTCTCTCGCAAGCGGGCGAGGGTGATCTTGCTTGACTCCTTTGGAGGCATCGCGAAACCTACTTCGCCTCAAGCATGCCCAGAGCTTGGCCTGTCCTGAGCCTGGTCGAAGGATCGAAGGGGCGAGGGATTTCAACCATTCCCGAAAGAGACATTAATTCCTACCTCGCCTTGATCCCCAACTCTTTCTGCACTTCTCGAATGATGCTGAAGTCGGCGACTTCAGAAGTCGCCACCGGCCGCTCGATTTTCATCGCTTCCCTGCCCTGATCGATGACCAGCTTGAGACCGCTTTCCGAAACGCCGCCGTCTTCGCTGAAAATTCTCCAGGTCGAATCGTAGGTCGCCACCGCGCTCTCGCGATCGACCTTGTTCCAGTCCATCATCGTCTGGATTGTCTCTTCGCGATTCGAGCGCACGAAGCGATTGGCGCGGAGCAAGGCGCGCACCATGCGCTTCACCTCGTCGGGCTTCTCCTTGAGTTTTTTGAGATGGGTCCCCAGTCCGGTGAACGGCAGTTTAAAATGCTCGTGGAAGCGGGACAGGATTCGGTAGCCATGCCTCTGGGCGTCGGTATCTGTCGGCGGGGAAAGCACGGCGACATCGACGATCCCTTCTCGCAAAGCGGCGTAGCGCGCCCGCTCGACGCCGAGGGGAATGATTTTCAGTTCCTTTTCCGGATCGACCCCGCCCTGTTTCATCATCATGCGCGCCGCCACGTCGGACGTCGCCCCGAAAGTGCTGACGGCGAGGGTCCTGCCCTTCAAGTCGCGAATCGATTTGTACTCGGGCCGCGCAATGAGCAAGTGCGTCGAGCTGTCCATGAAGCTCGCCACCACTTTCATCGGCATGCCGCGCAGCGCGCCGCGCACTACCGAGGCAAAGACCATGGTGTAATCGATATCGCCCGTGCTGAGCGCCGTGATCGAAACGTTAGCGTTCATGCGGATCAATTCCAAATCCAGACCTTCGTCGCGGAACATCCCGCGCTTAAGCGCCAGACCGGCGGTTAAAAATGATACGTCGACGGAGGATATCGACATGCGCACTTTGTCCGCGGCCTCGCCCACAACCCCACCCATTACCAACGTGACCACGAGAGCAACAAGCCCCACCAATTTTCGTCTGCGGGGCTGCTTTTGGATTTTCGATTTTCGATTAGAGGCCTGAAAATCCAAAAAGCGTAGCCGGAAGTCTTTTTTCATCTGTCTTTCTCCCTCAATCCAAAATCCAAAATCGGAAATCCAAAATTTACCTGATCACCTTCTGCGCCCGCACCAGCACGTTGGGCGGAATCGTCAGACCGATCTGCTTCGCCGCGTTCAGATTGATGATGAACTCGAACCTCATCGGCTGCTCCACAGGAAGGTCTGCGGGCTTCCTGCCTTTCAGGATTTTGTCCACATAGGTGGCTGCACGACGGCCCATTTCGGGATAGCTCGGCCCATAAGACATAAGGCTGCCGGCCTCGACACTCTCACGGATCGCATAGATCGCCGGCAGTTTGTATTTTACAGCCAGGCTGGCAGTCGTTGTTGCATGATTATTCAGAAGCGAACTGGGAAAGACGCTGAGCGCCTGCGCCTTGGCAGCCTTTGCGGCTTGGAAAGCTTTTTCAAAGTCGCTGGCAGCGCGCGCTTCTACGGTATGAAGCGTTAATCCCAGAGCTCGGCCGACGGCTTCAGCCTCTCTAAGTTGCGGTGCTAAGCCTACGACCGTCGGATCCAGTAGAACGCTCACGCGGGACAATTTGGGAATAGTTTCCTTGAGCAGCTCCACGCGCTTGCCGCCGAGATCCTGGGAGAGATTGGTTAACCCTGTAATGTTACCGCCTGGACGCGCCAAGCTCGCGACAAATCCAGCCGCGACCGGGTCTCCGCCCAAGGCCATGACGATCGGGATGGTGCGGGTTGCCTGCTGAGCCGCGTGGGTGGCCTGGGAACTGGTGGTGACGATGACCCTAACCTTGAGATGGACCAGCTCGGCAGCAAGGTCCCGAAGCCGGTCGAGCTTCGCCTCCGCATAGCGCTGTTCAAGAATCACGTCGCGCCCCTCGACGTACCCCAGCGCTTGCAACCCGTCGCGAAACGCCTGCACGGTCGGCGAAAGGCGGGCAACTCCGGCCGACAGGAGGCCGATCCTGATCGCTTGAGTAGAAGGTTGCGCGCCGGCAGTTGCCGACCCACCGAGCGCGGCGATGATTAGAAAAAGGTAAACAACAATAATTTGCATCGCTCCTCCCAGGTAAGTGCTGAGTCCTGAGTTATGAGTGCCGAGTTGTTTACTCTTCAACGCAATGCTCGGGACTCGTTACTCAGGACTTTCATCTTATCACCTTATCCGCTCTTACCAGCACATTCGGTGGAATCGTCAGGCCGATCTTCTTCGCCGCGTTCAGGTTGATCACAAACTCAAATTTCATCGGTTGCTCCACGGGGAGGTCGGCGGGTTTGGTGCCTTTGAGGATCTTGTCCACATAGGTCGCGGCGTGCCGGAAGTTAGCGGAACTGTCCGCCCCGTAGCTCATGAGACCACCAACTTCCGGAACATCCTTGTTACCGTACATCGCTGGCAGACGGTGCTTGGCTGCCAACTCCACAATCATGGTTCGGTACTCACGCGAGAAGAGAGGGTGCGAGAGCACGAGGAGAGCCTGCGCGCGCCTCTTTATTGCCTCTTGGAACAACCTCGCCAAATCATCGGGGCCTCGCACATCCAGCGCTTGAAGCTTAAGCTGCAAAAAAGACGCCACAGCCTCCACTTCTTTCCACGCTGGGCCGTGCATCTTGGGATCCCTGAGCACAGCTACACGAGAGAGGCCGGGAATAATTTCCTTCAGCAGTTCTAGTCGCTTCCCGCTTAACTCCGGCGAAAGGATTGAGAGCCCGGTGATGTTCCCGCCAGGCCGCGCCAGACTGGCGACGGTGCCGTCAGCAACCGGATCACCACTTACCACCATGACAATGGGGATGGTTTTGGTGGCTTCCTTCGCAGCGCGGATCGGGGACCCAGAATGGGTAACGATCAAGTCAACCTTGAGACGGACCAGCTCGGCGGCAAGTTCGGGGAGCCGCTCGGCTTTCCCCTCCGCATATCGGTACTCCATCGCGAGGTTCTGTCCTTCAAACCAGCCAAGATCACGCAGCCCCTTCCGAAACAGCCCGATGAGCCGCAAAACCTCAGGGTTTGGCGAGGAGATCTCCAGCCAACCTATCCGAGGGATTTTCTTCGGCTGCTGCGCCCGAGCTGGAAAGGGAAGAGCCAAGAGCATCGAGCAAAAAGCTCGCCGAGTGATTTTTTTGTGCATGAGGTTTTCCCTCGATTGTTTTTTCCCTCACCCTCGCCCTAGCCATTTTGGATTTTGGATTTTAGATTGCCGGAGTAAGATTCGGAAACTCACTTCTAAAATCCAATTTCTATTTCCGCCTTTCACGTTTCTAGCGACGGTCCATCAGAAAGTATTTTCGTGTAGGATCTTGTGGACTCGTGCCGACTTCAGCGACGACACCGCGCGCGACCAATGTCATCAAGCGGGTGCGGGTGGCGCGCGCTGATCGTTTGATCTTAACGGCGATTTCTTGAGTAGATAGTCCCTGCCCATCCGCCAGCGCATCGAGTATCAGTTTCTCGATCTCATTCACGCTGGGCGCATGTTTGCGCGCCCGGTGCAACGTGACGCGGAAGTGTGTGCCGATCTCCTCCAATCGCGGCGGCTCCAGTCCGGCATCTCGGCAGGCCGAAGTCATTCGCTCGATACCACTGCCCCACTGTTCGATCAGTCTAAGCAAGTGGAAGACCCGTCCCAACACTCGGTTTCGCAACTTCGATATACCATGGTGGAGATCGTCTATGGTAAGGCCGAAGGGTAAAAGACCGGGATTTTCCACCTCCAAGCGGTCCTCAAATATCGAAATCCGAATCGGCGCGCCACGCTGTGCATAATCCGCGTGAACCACAGCGTTGATCACCGCTTCTCGCACTGCAAGCGGCGGCAAACCCCATCGCTCGGTTCGTCTCACCGGACCGATTTCCGCTACGCGCGTGTCGTGCTTACGGATAAACTCTATTGCCTGTTCCACAGCGGGCGGCAAGTGGGCGCGGATTTCTACGGTGTCGACGATTTGACTCCGATCTCTTCCTTGGAATCGTCCGGCTTGTATCCACGCATCTGGAAAGTAACGCTCCCGCTCTTTGCCAAAGAGCAGCATGCCGCCGACCGTCGGCACTTTGCGGCCTTGGTGTCTCGCGATCAGTTTCAGCGTTTCCATGTCGTGGGTTTTCAGGCGGCGTATGGGAGCAAACAGCTCGGAAGCTACTCTGAAGTCGAGCGCTTCAGAGTCCAGTTCTGCCAACGGCTGTTCATCGAAACTTTTCCCCCGCGCAAACCGGCGCAGCTCGGCGATCATCTCGCTATCCGCACGCCGGTTAGTCGAACCCACACGCACGTAGGCGCTATTGTCCAAACCCGCAGCTCTGAGATAATGCGGCCGCGACGGGCTTGGAAACACCTGTACCGCGAGCACATGGGTGCGGCGCCAGGAAAGAATTTCCAACTCGGGCGCCAGCCGGGGCATGATATTATCGCTAACCAGATTCGCCAGTCGCTCCTCGGTAGCGAGCGGATCCTTTACGCCGCGTACATGCCTCGACTTGTCTTCCACGCCGATAAGCAACGTGCCTCCGGCGGTATTGGCAAACGCGACAATCGAGCGGAGAACGCCATCGGGCGACGACAGATCCCGCTTGAACTCCAGCGTTTTCCCTTCCGATTGTTTGAGCAGTTCGAGCAGTCTCACAACTCTCAATCCTACTCTGAAGCTAATTGCTTTCCGACCTTCTGAGTTGACGCACGCAAACCACTGGTGCTGCCCTAACCATTTCCGAATTTCGATTGCCGTCTGCGGGGCCGCTTTTCAATTACCAAAGCGGGACTGCGCCAATCGAAACCGAAAAGCTTTTCTCATTGTCTTCTCCCTCAATCCAAAATCCAAAATCTAAAATTCTCCAGAGTCGCCTTACTCCTGACTCTTCACCCCTCACTTCTTACGTTTCACCGAATCACCTTCTGCGCCCGCACCAGCACGTTGGGCGGAACCGTCAGGCCGATCTGCTTCGCCGCGTTCAGATTGATGATGAACTCGAACCTCATCGGCTGCTCAACCGGAATGTCCGCGGGCTTGGTTCCCTTCAGAATCTTGTCCCCAAAAACGGTGACGCGCCTGTAGGGTTCGGTCCGGTCAGCCCCGTAAGACATCAAGCCACCGCTCTCGACAAAATTTCCCCGACCGTATATCGCCAGCAGGCGATGTTTTATCGCTAGGTCCGCGACCCGTTTTTGATTAGAAACGGCCAATGCGTGGTCCGTCACGGCGAGCGCGCCAAATTGACAACTTGCATCGCTTACGTATAGACGAAATAATTAGAGTTGCAAAGTTCATTCAAGCGTTGAACTTCAACCAGAGGTGTTCGATGACGGCGCAAAACCGCAATCTCGAAGAGTTGGACCGGCGGCTTGCCGAAAAACAGATTTCCGGCATCTGGCGCATTCCGCCCGGCGCTCGACCCGGCGATCCCAAAACGAGAGTTCAACCCTACCTTTGGAAGTGGGCCGACGTCTATGACGGCCTCCTCCAAGCCCGAGACCAAATCGACATTGAGCGCGGCACGGCGGAGCGCAGAACGCTGCGCCTGGTCAATCCGGGCGTGCCGGAGAGCGAGATGACCAGCCACACGATGCTCTTCGCTTTTCAACTCATCCAGCCGGGCGAAGTGGCGCCGCCCCACCGCCATACCATGGCCGCCATTCGTTTCATCCTGCAAGGTCAGGGAGGCTACACCAACGTCGGCGGCGAAAAGATGGTCATGGAAGACGGCGATTTGATTCTCACGCCGCAGTGGGCCTGGCATGAGCACGCCCATGAAGGCGCGGAGCCGATGATCTGGATCGACGGCCTGGACGTGCCGTTCGTTCAGTCGTTGCAGGTCATTTCCTTCGAGCCGTATCCAGCAAAGCGAATGCCGGCGCAGAACAGTCCTTACGACTCCAGCGCGTATGGCATGGCTCGGCCGGTGACGACGGAAGAACAAAAACCTGCCGCCCCGCTGCACTATCGCTGGCGCGATATCTACCCCGCGCTCAAGCGATTGGCCGGCGGCGAACCCCATCCTTACGAAGGCTACGCGCTCGAGTACGTGAATCCATTAACCGGTGGCCCGTCGCTGCCGACCTTGTCCTGCTGGCTTCAACTCTTGAAGCCCGGCCAGCGCACCCAGTCGCACCGCCACACGAGCACGGTGCTCTATCATGCCTATCGTGGCAGCGGCACGACGGTCATCGATGGCCGGCCGTTTCATTGGGAGAAAGGCGACACCTTCGTCGTGCCGCTCTGGCACTGGCATGAGCATGCCAATCGTTCGGAAGGCGAGGAGGCGATTCTCTTTTCGATGAACGACGCGCCGGTGTTGAAGCCCTTTGGCCTCTATCGCGAGCAGGGACCGGGCGAGTCGCATCTGGGATTATAGTGAGGGGCCTTGCACTCTGCTGATTTCGATCACTCTGGGTTCGATTCCCCGCAGCTTGCTGCGCGGCGATTCAGGCGTAGGATGGGTTGACTCCTTCGGCCTGGCTCAGGATAGACTCCGCGATACCCATCATTTCCAACGGTGGGTATCGGCGCTTTGCGCCTTCACCCACCCTACAATTTGGCCCGCCGTCCCATTGCTCTGATACCCCGTAGCTCGCCGCGGGGCACCGGACCGCAAATGATTACTACCCATGAATCGATGAAATGCGCTATATTATTTTCAATCTCGCCATGTCAGCCGATCCCATCAGCGAACTTGAGACTCGTTGCAGAGAGCGGCCCGATGATCCGGCGGCGCTATTCGATCTCGCGGGCGCCTACGAGCACGCCGGCGACCTCGGCCATGCCTTTCTGACTTACTCCAAGGCAATAGAAAAAAACTGGGGCGCAAAATCCTGGATCGATTTTCACCTGCGGTTTTATGCCGATGCGCTGGCGGCGCAGGAACGGGTCTACGGCGAGATCGAAAAGCGCGCGCAGGAAAATCCTCAGCCGGCATGGCGCGCATACTGGGCCTCCGGCCTTGCCAAAGCAGGCCGATTGGAAACCGCGTGCACGGAACTGGCCCGGAGCGCAAGAGAAGTCGGCGCCGGCGGCGATCCGCCGCCTGAGTTCCTGCGCGAGGCATACCGAGCGGTCGCCACTGCTTTGCTCACCCGTGGACTCGAGGACCGCCATGAGTGGGTGCGCCGACAAGCGGCCCAAGCCCTCGCCGATCTGGGCGAGAAAGCCGGCATCCCCATTCTTGTGATGGCCCTGAGAGAGACGAGTTGGGTGGCGCGCGAAAACGCGGCGATGGCCTTGGCGGAACTCGGCCACACCGCAGGACTTACCGCCCTGGTCGATGGCCTCAGAGATACCGACGCTGAAGTCCGCAGAGACGCGGCCAAGGCTTTACTGAAATTGGCGGATAAGTCGGTGGTCTCGGACCTGCTGGCGGCCCTCGCCGACGATGATCCCAAGGTCCGAGTCGAGGCAGTGGTGGCGTTGACTCGGCTCGGCGACATCGCCGCGACGCCTGGGCTGAGGAAAGCGCTCACGGACGAGAACTGGAGCGTGCGCGTCTGCGCCGCCCGGGGCCTCACCCATTTGGGCGACGGATCCGGACGGGAATTTCTCGCCGCGACGCTCAACGACCGCTCCTGGCTCGCGCGTCATCTGGCGGCGGAAGCGTTAGCCGAACTAAGGGACCGCTCAGGAATATCCGTTTTGACGCAGTCTCTAAGGGAGTCGAACTGGACGGTGCGCTGGTCCGCGGTGCGCGCTTTGGCGCGACTGGGCGATCGGTCCGCGGCGCCCGCACTTCGGGCCGCACTCAAAGATGAGAACTGGGCCTTCCGCTGCTACGCGGCGCAGGCGCTGTTGAAGATAAAAGACCAAACTGGATTGCCGGCGCTGCGAGCGGCCCTGCAGGATGAACACTGGCCGGCGCGGCGATTTGCCGCCGTCGCGCTCGCGGAGCTGGGGCATAAAGAGGGCTTGGACGCGTTGATCTTGGCGATAAACAATCAGCAGGTTTGGATCCGCAAAAATGCGGCGGAAGCGCTCTCTTGGTTAGCCGACCGATCGGTGCTTCCTACTTTGGTGGACGCCCTCAAGGACGAAAACTGGGAGGTGCGGCAACTTGCCGCCCGAGGGCTCGGATGGTTGAAAGATACGACGGCGGCGCAGCCGCTGATAAACGCTCTCGGCGATGAGCGGTGGGAGGTCGGCAGCCAAGCGGCCGAGGCACTGGCGGAGTTGGGCGAGCATGGCGCCCTGGCGGCGCTTCTCGCCGCGCTCGAGGACGAACATTGGTCCGTGCGCAATGCAGCGGCGCGGGCAATCATTTTCATTATCGATAGAATATCGCCTAACGATTGATACTATCTCTCATTTTTTCTGCTGGACGTAAGGCGCGGACGTGTCGAGCGCAAACTCAACGTCTCCCTGCATGACCGATTCCGGGCAATAGACGAGAATGGTCGCTTCGCGCCCTTGAACTTTGACCTGGCGCAGAGCGCGCAACGGAATCGAACCGTCCAGTTCCGCCGCTGTATACTCACTGATCAGCATAGGCACACGCAACTCCTTGGTGAGCGCTTCGAGCCGGGAACCGAGGTTGACCGTGTCACCGATCGCGGTCAAGTCGGAGCGAATCTCCGAACCGATATTTCCAACCACCGCCTCGCCCGTGTTGATGCCGACGCCGATTTTCAACGGCCTGCCGATAATTTCCGTCCACTTGGGAGCGAGCGACTCCACCAGCTCGATCATCTCGATGCCGGTCTTAACGGCCCTTAGGGCGTCATCCCCGTGGGACTGTGGCCAGCCGAAATTGGCAAAAACCGCGTCGCCGATGAATTTATCGATCGTGCCTCCATGTTTGAATACGATATGAGAAACCTGTCCAAGATAGTCGCTCAGCAGCGTGACCACTTGCTCGGGGCCGATCTGTTCCGAGATGCTGGTAAAGCCGCGAATATCCGAGAACAGCACCGTGATATGCGTGCGCTTGCCGCTGAGCCCCAAGCCCTCCCGATGCTTGAGGATTTCCTCGGCGACATCGGCCGACACGTACTTGTTCAACATCGCGCGCGTGCGCAGCCGCTCTTTTTGTTCGCGAACGTAATGGTCCAGAATGATACCGCCGTAGCTCAACGTGCTCGCTGACATAGTCGCGACGACGGCAACCCAGAGATGATGAAAAGAGAACGCGTAGAGCGCGGCGAAGCCGTAGAGCACAATCAGCCCCAGCACCGCTGCGGTGGCCGGCATCGGCTTCAAATAAATGGAAGCCCAGATGGAAAGCGCCGAGAGAACCAAGAAGAGCGCTGTGGTGACCCATCCGGGAATCAAGACGGGTGAATCGTTCGCCGCCAGCGTCTCTACGAAATTCGCCTGAATCTCCACGCCGGGGGTGGGCGCGTGGGCGCTGAAGGGGGTCGGAAACAGGTCGTGCAGGCTCGGCGAATACGCGCCGATGAGCACGGTCTTGTCGCGGAAAACCGCCGGCTCGATCTCGTCCCGCAAAATTCGATAGTACGGCACCACGGGATAGCTGCGCGCCGGGCCGCGGAAATTGATGAGATACGGAGCCGTCGAGACTTCGTTGTCCTGAGGCTTCGTTTTGCCGCTCATTGCCTCGTAGATACGGTACGCGAAGCCGGGAAATCTCCTGTCCTGAAATGGTATGGCGAGCCGGCCGCTGCGAACGATCCCATCGCGGTCCGTGATCAGGTTGGCCGGCCCGTATCCTAGGGCATGCTGCCGAATCAGCGGGATCGGCAAGCTCAAACTCGACCTGGGGCCGAAATCGCTGGGAACCTCCGTCTGCTCGGCGGCGAGAATGACGTTTCCCGCATCCCTGATCGCGTCAGCGAGAGCGCGGTCTTCGCGCGGGTCCGGTTTGGGCTCGGTGAAGAGGATGTCGAAGGCGATGACTTTCGCCCCGGCTTGCATGAGCTTGCGGATCAACTCCGCATGCAGCGTTCTCGGCCAGGGCCAGGGAAGGTTGAGATCATCGAAAGAGTCCTGGTCGATGCTGACGATCACGAGAGGAAGCCGCGGCGCGATGGGCCCGCGCATTTGGAATCGCAGGTCGAGAGTCTTGAGCTCCGCGGTCTCAAGCAGCCCGCGCTGGGAAATCACGTAGACCAGCGTCGCCAGAGCAGCTCCAATGATCAGCGGTCGAGTGAGCTTTGTGAGTTTCATGCGGGTGGGCCTGATGACCTGCGAGGGTAAAGAGCGTCTAAGGCGGTGTCAAGCCACGCACCCATGATGGTGCGCATCGACAATACTTCGCCCCAAGGGGCGGGATTTTTGCGGTCACATCGCACCTACACTACTCGTCTGCCACCCCACCTAACTTGAACGAGTTTTTTTGATTCCAAGTTTCTCCATGCGCGAGCGCAACGTGCTCGGATTGATGCCGAGGATCTCCGCAGCGCCCTTTTTTCCGTGGATCACCCAGCCGGTCTCACTGAGAGCGCGCAGGATATGATTGCGCTCGACGTTCTCCAGCGTTTCCACCGGGGAAACCTGCGCCCCGTCGTCACCTCGCATCATCGAATCATCGACGTTGACGATCGGACCGCTGGCGAGCACCACCGCCCGCTCGACGACGTTCTGCAGCTCCCGGATGTTTCCCGGCCAGCTGTAATTTGTGAGACTTGCCATCGCCTTTTGTGAAACACCGTGAATCTCCTTGCCGAGTTTTTTCCCGAATCGGCTCAGAAAAAAGTTGACGAGCAGCGGAATATCGTCCTTACGATCCTTGAGCGGCGGCACTTCAAGCGGGAAAACATTCAACCGGTAAAAGAGATCGGCCCGGAACATCCCGTTGCGAACAATTTCTTGAAGATCCCGATTTGTGGCCGCGATGACTCTCACGTCCACTTTAAGCGTCTGGCTGCTGCCGACCCGCTCGAACTCTCCTTCTTGCAGTACGCGCAGGAGCTTGACTTGCGTGTCGGTCGGCAGCTCGGTCACTTCGTCGAGAAAGATCGTACCGCCGTTGGCCAATTCGAATCGGCCGATGCGCCGCTGGCTCGCGCCGGTAAATGCGCCCTTTTCGTGGCCGAACAGCTCGCTTTCAACTAAACCGGACGGAATCGATCCGCAATTGACCTTTACCAGAGGCCGGTCTTTGCGCCGGCTCCGATCATGCACCGCTCTGGCTATGAGTTCCTTGCCCGTGCCGGTCTCCCCTTTTATGAGCACGGTCGCCTCGGTGGGCGCCACCTGCTCGATCTTGCGCAATAACTGCTGCAAAGGCGCGCTCTGCCCGATGATTTCTTCGAAATTATGTTCGGTTTTGATCTCCTCTTGGAGGTAAAGCGCGTCGGCCTCGAATCTAGCTTTTAACGCCTCGGTTTGCTCATGGGTCATCACGTTGTCGACGGCCATGGCGATCTGTTTCGCCACGTCCATCAGGAAATCAGCGTCCGATTCCGTATAACGCCCCGTGGTCAGGCTGGCAACCGTGAAAGCGCCGATGCTGCGCCCGCGGATAACGAGAGGCAGGGCGCACAACGAACGAAAGCCGTTTTCGAACGCGCGATATTCCGACGAGAATTGTCGCTCCGCTTCCAGATCATGGCGCAATAGCGGCCGTTGCTCCTTGAACACCCAGCCGACGTGACTGTCGTCGAGACTATGGACGTTGCCGACCGGAGAATAATCCGTTCTCAACGGGCCTTCGTAGGCGACCAAGCGCACGGATTTTGTTGCCGCGTCGTATAGAGAGAGCGCGATGCGATCGTACGGCACCATCGGCGCCAAAGCGCCGCAGATGGCGCGAAAGACTTCGTCGCGGGTCAGCTTGGTGACGATCGCGTTATTGATATCGAGGATCGTTCGCTGCCGCGCCGCGCTGTCCGCGATGGTTCTGTTGAGGGCAGCGATCTCTTCGTAGGACTTCATGTTCTCAATCCCGATCGCGATCGGGTTGGCCACCTGCTCAAGAAATTCCCGGCGCAGGTGTCCGTAGGCGCCATTATCGGCCGCCATAAAGAACAACACGCCGTGAACGCGATCGCCGCCGATTAGTGGCAAGGCGCACAGGGACTCCATGCCTTGGCTAGCCATCACCTCAAACGTAACCGGAAAGCGCTCGCGAAATTCGTCCCGGGAGGCAGCGACAAACCAGACACGGTTCTGCATCACCCAATCGCACGCGGTGCCGGCGGCCGGCAACACCGTCGGCTCGGTTTCTTCCCCGTCCGTCGGCGTTCTGGACAGGATGTGCCCCTGAAGTTTGTCGCCCTCGATAGGAAATTCGATGCCGAAGCGCTCGGTCGGCACCAAAGTTTTCAGGCAGCCGGCAATGGCGCCGAACAACTTGTCGCGATCCAGATGGCGTCCGATGGCGCGACTGATATCGAGCAGGACCGCAAGCTCCGAGTTTAGACGCCGGACATCACTATGGGCGCGCTTGCGCTCCAGCTCGGCGCCTGCCCGTGTCGCAAAGATGCGGAGAATCGACAATTCATTCTCTCCAAACACTCTAGGATGGCCGTCCATCGCGACCAAGTGGCCGAGCACTTCTCCGGTTGAGTTAGTCACCGGTAAACCGACATAACTCACGACTCCCAGCGTCACCAGATCTCTGTCCTGGGGAAACAGCGACTGCATCCGCTCCGGATAGGTGCAGCTTTCCCCTTGGACAACGCGCTCGCAGGGAGTTCCTTCGAGCAGATATTCGACATTATCGGCAAAAGACTCCCCGGCCCACAATGCCAGAGTTCTAACTTGCTTCTTGGTTTCATCCACGCACTCGGCGACGAAGCAGTAACGGACCTGGAGTGCATGGGCCAAATGTCGCACCAAGGAGCGAAAGAACTCGTCGCCGGTGCTGCCGGCCGTACCTTCGGTGATATGCCTCAGCGTCCCTTCCATGCGCCTGCGCTCGGTAATGTCCCGGATGATGACGCTCGCCTTGGTCGCGCCCGATGGGTCTTGGTAGACGGCGCTCGAAACCTCGCCGAGAAAGGTTGAGCCGTCTTTCCGGATAAGCGTGAGCTCGCCTCTGACGCGGCCCGTCCGCGTGCGTTCCTCCAGGAAAGCCGCCAGACGCCGGTCCCGGCGATCTACCAGCCCCGCTCTGCCGACCTGGCGAATCTCTTCTTCGGTTCGCCCGAACAATTTACAAGCCGCCGGATTCGCCGCTTCAATCGCTCCGTCCGGGGTGGAAAGCAAGACCCCGTCGATGCTGTTTTCAAACAGAGAGTGAAACTGCTCTTCGCTCCTTTTAAGCGCATCGAGATTTCGTTTGCGGTCTGCAATATCACGGGCAAGGGTTTCAATGCGCTCCAAAAAAAGTTCCGCCGGAACGCAATTCGGGTTGTTCCGGAGCGGGCCAGAGCCGAACATAAGATAAGGATGGGTTTCAAAACCGCCGTGCTGGATGACATGTCCTGAAAGCGCCGGCGTGTCGTACATGCAGACAACCACGCAGGGAAACTGCTTCGCTGCCTCAGTGACTTTGGCTTCGAAGGCCAGCAGGCTGGCGTCCTCAGGCCAGCCGGGCTTGCCCCAGCCGATGTTTCCCAACAACCGGATAAGCGGCGCTCCGTTCGCCACCGCCTGCTGAAACGCCGCGCCGATGGATTGGAGAATTTCATCCCCCACGGGCCGCCCACCCAAGACCGTGATGCGGCCCGCCTTCGAAAGCCCCTTGGTGTCGAAGCCCAATTCTTCGAGATGTCGGCAAACCGCCTGGTTGGCTTCCTCATGGCCGAAGATCACGCAGTGATCGCTACGGCGCAGACCGGCCTCAAGGAACCGAACGGCAGTGGCGAACTCTTTTTCGGTTTCCCAGAAGTAAGCGACGTGAGCGGACCTGTGAGTCCGCTGCCCTTCGATGCCGAATTCAATTTCATCCGGACCAGCGAGGCTCGTACCGCCCCGCCCGCCCCCGGTGATCGTCATGAGAATACTCCCCCTCTCAGGAGAGTTTGGGTAGCCGTCATTGAACGAACCTGACGCTCGCCGCTTTGATACTCCGTATCGCGACATTTCGCAACCGTCGCGAAATATCGCGGCGTGGGGTCGTAACCGCTGCCACCGTCGAATGTATTTGTTCTTGTCTTTCAGATCCTTAGCCCCATGGCACGGACCGTGCGTTAGCGTCATGATATCTTATGGAGTGACAGCAGCATGCTTAGAATCACCGAAAACCCGGAAAATGAAAAAACTGTAAGACTCCGCATCGACGGCACACTCACTGAGATCTGTTATCCGGAGCTGGAATCGATTTGCGCCCGTCACCAGAAGAGTGACGGCATCGTACTGTTGTTGGACATGGCCGGCGTCGTGTTCATGCAGGACGATGTCGCTAGGAAGCTCGCAAGCCGGCGCGGCGACCGGCTGCGAATCATCAATTGTTCCCCATTTATTGAAACGCTTTTGGAGACGGTCACGAAATAGGTAGCCAGGACTATGGGGTGGATTTTTTAGATAGGAGCGGCGTCATGACGACATTTGAACCAATTACGGAATCCAGGAGCTCAGTCGAAACAAAATTCTTGGCCGCAACGGCAGGCGGACTTGAGCCATCATTGAGCAATCGAGCCTCCCCCAGGCGACAACGGAGATCGGGCAGGGACGAATCGGCGCTCATCGAACGGCTCAAGGCCGGCGATCAAGAGGCCCTTGAGACGATTTTCAACCTCTACTCGCCAAAGCTTTACGGCGTCGCACAGAGAATTCTCGGCGAAGTTGCCGATACGGAAGAAGTCATTCAAGATGTATTCTGGACGGTGTACCGCAAGGCGAAATCGTTTCGGGGAAATTCGCAGCTGTCCACTTGGCTCTATCGCCTTACGATCAACGCCGCGCTGGGAAAGATTCGCCGGGAGAAAAAGCACAGCAAAGAGGTCGAGTACGAAGAGTACCTACCTAAGTTCCAGGACGACGGCCACCACCTGGTGCGGCCGGTGGTTGACTGGTCCGATACTCTGGATGAAAAATACGCTAAACAGGAACTAGAAGGGCTGCTCAGCGCCGCCTTGGACCCACTGAAACTGCTCGACAAGAGCGTGGTCGTTCTGAGCGATCTGGAAGGCATGTCGGACAAGGAGATCGCGAAAACCACGGGGCTCACCGTGCCAGCGGTCAAAACCCGCCTGCACCGCGCCCGATTATTTCTACGAGGAAAATTAGCGGTGCATCTGGGATACTCTGCAGCGTAAAGGAAGGTCGGCATATGGTGAAACGGAAAGCGGCAGCCAAAGCGTTAACGAACAAGACCTGTCGACAGATTTCGGATCTGGTTTTCGATTACCTGAACGGGAAGTTAGCGCCGGCCGCCAAGCTGGATTTCGAGCAACATTTGAGCCTCTGCCCGGACTGCGTCAGCTTTCTTAACACCTATAGAAAGACCGTGGCGGTGACCAACTCGGTCAAGGTTGACCAATTGCCGCCGAAAGTCCGGGAAAATATTCTCGCTTTCTTACGCAAACGGATTCGGCGGATCGGCGCGTTCCTGATCTTTCTCGCGGCCTATTTAGCCGCCTGACGCGCCCGCCGCCCCGCGAGCGCGTGTCGCAACCATTTTCCCTTTCCATCCGTCTAAGCCATGTAGACTCCGCCGCTCAATTCATTTTGGGAGTCGGCGCGTAGTATTGGGTAAAACGCACATCAGGAGGGAGATTTGTCATGAACGCTTGGGAATCGATTTTCCGGCAAAGTCGAGTTAATAACGGTTATTACGATGAAAACAAGTTGCCTCAATTAAAATGGGATTGGCCCAGGGGAACCTGGCTTCAAGAGCGCTTGGATCAGACCCGGGAGCAGCATCCACTCATAGGCGTCAAAGCCGGCAGAGGTTTTAGCCGGAGCGATGAAATGCCCAGAATGTAACCTTATGACTCAATTCCGCTGCTCTCGTCCTGGTGAGAGTCGTGAATGAGGCACGTCGCTGTCGCAATTTATTGCAGGCGGCTGTGAAACTTTCTTTTGCGACGAAGCATCTAACCATATAACCATCAAAGACCTTCAGGGGGGCGAAATGATGAGACGCAAACAAAATGGTAAGCAAGCGATGAGCCGAGAAAAGAACGGTCCGATCCGGACGACTTTCATGGAACTAATTGAGGAGCTTACTAACCTGACCAGAGATGACGCTTTGGTGCTCGCCGCGGTTAGGGATATTTTTGGGACTTACCGGGTTCGCTTGGGGCATAGCATGGCTCCGGTTCGCCTCGTCAGCGCGCAACGGCCAATGACGCGATACAAACACCAGCGGGGACAAAGACTCCCGAGTTGGGCCTAGAAAGCAACCATTGCACCGTCTTACACCGGGAGGGATACAACCATTGACTGCCGGCACACCACGTGAACACCGCACTCCTCTTCGGTCTCTCCGTCTCAGGAAACCTTCCCGTTCGCGGCACGAAACCAAACGAGTGAAAGGGGCCGTCCGGGTTACGACATGCGCAACCGAGGTGGCACTGATCGGGGACTACCTCGCATCCAGGCTCAGTTCGCAGACGCTCAATGCTTTTGAAAAACATCTCGATGATTGCCCCGACTGCGCGTCGTTCCTACGAACCTACAAGAAAACCATGGAAGTAACCCGCTCCTTCCTTCGGCTGGAGTCCGCGAAAACGCCGGCCGCCTCACCTCGCCTATCGGCCGCTAGATAGCGCCAATTCCAACGGTTGAAATTTTTCCGCACCTTTTTGAAGTCCTCAATCATCTAATAGACTGAATTGTATTCCGCTTCAGTGAGATCCATCCGAACAACCAGAGGAGGTTTTTTATGAAGGCCGTCGCCGTAAAACCGGGTAAAAAATCAGTCGGAATCATCGATCAGCCGGAGCCGCGAATTTCAACGCCAACTGACGTCAAGCTGCGCATGATCGAGGCCGGAGTCTGTGGCACGGACAAAGAGATCTGCGCATTCGAATACGGCACACCCCCTAACGGCTCCGACCAGCTCGTCATCGGCCACGAGTCCCTCGGAGAAGTTGTGGAAGTCGGCGCGCAAGTGACGCGCGTGAAAATCGGCGACTTAGTCGTCCCCATGGTGCGGCGTCCCTGCCATCACGACAACTGTATGGCGTGCCGCGCGGGCCGTCAGGATTTCTGTTTCACGGGTGATTTCAAGGAGCGCGGCATTAAAGAGATGCACGGATTCATGGCCCAATACGTCGTCGACGACCAGATCTATATGAATCCGGTGCCTAAAGATCTGCGCGAGGCCGCAGTGTTGGTGGAGCCGCTCACGATCGCCGAAAAGGGACTAAACCAGGTCTGGCAGGTACAGCAGCGCTTACCTTGGGGCTGCCCTGTGACGCCGGGAAAGGCCGTGGCCCATTGCCACCGCGCGGTGGTCCTCGGCGCCGGGCCGGTCGGTCTTTTGGGCGCCATGGCGCTAGTGAACTCCGATTTCGAAACCTATGTCTACTCCCGCGAAACCGCGCCCAACCCGAAATCCATCTTGGTTGAATCCATCGGCGCCCAGTATATTTCGTCCGAAGAGCTAACTCCCGAAATGCTCCCGCAACAGATCGGCAACATCGACCTCGTCTACGAAGCGACCGGGGCCTCGATTCTTTCGTTTGAGATGATGAAATATCTCGGCACCAACGGCATTTTTATTTTCACCGGTGTCCCCGGCAGAAAAGGACCGATTGAAGTCGATACCGATCTCATGATGCGCAACCTGGTGCTCAAGAACCAAGTCGTCTTTGGCACGGTGAACGCGGGGCGCGACGCCTTTGAAAACTCCATCCGCGACGTCGGCACCTTCACCAAGCGCTGGCCGGAAGCCGTCCGCTCGCTGATCACGGGTCGGTTCCCGATGGAGGCCTATGCCGATCTTCTTCTTGGCCGCTCCGGTGGGATCAAGAACGTCATCACGTTGAATTGACTCGCCACTCCGCACCAGGGCGGAAGAAAATGTAGGATGGGTGGAGCGAAGCGATACCCATCAATCCCTAGCGGGAGTTTACTGCGGCTTAGACGGAATAATCCTCAAGTGATTGTTATCCAAGGGGATTAGGCGTTTGGTTTTGTCTTACCTACTTTTTTCGACATCAGGGTTTCGAGTCCGATGGCTTGAGCCAGCAGTGCTTGAGTTAAGGTTAGCTTGTCCTGGATGGTCGCAGTACGGTATGGACCTTTGTCGCCCTGGGGCGGATAGAGCAGGACATATTGCTTGATGTCTTGTAGCTCGTCTTTGAGTTGTTCGACTGTGATCCGGGGACAGACCTTCTGCATTTGAGCATGCAGGTAATTGAGCAGCGAGATGCCGAGCATGCAGTAGAAAGCATGAACCCTGATCTTGCTGTCGGTCCAGTGATACATCGGATCCCAGTTAAGCCAGTTGCCGTCTTTTAGTCCCCGGAAAATCTTCTCGATTTGCTGCTGGCCACCATAGCCGCCAACCACCTGTTGTGCAGTCCAGTTCATGCGGTTAGTCATTAGGGCTGTGC
>Ga0214472_10001357_pt1 | contig 27689 bp, 23 predicted proteins | sample RVTome_6_FD_207662 | JGI IMG/M metagenome (GOLD analysis project Ga0214472, IMG submission 207662) | Soil microbial communities from uranium-contaminated site in the Upper Colorado River Basin, Wyoming, United States - RVT140D175 | ecosystem: Environmental > Terrestrial > Soil > Contaminated >...
CGACGAGCTGGTGTTCATCCCCCCCGTCAGCGGAGGGTAGTCAACGCTCGAGGACGAGCTTGTATCCCGCGCCGCGGACGGTATGCAGGTGCCGGGGGAAGCGCGGGTCCTCCTCGATGTACTTGCGAAGGCGCATGATGAAGTTGTCCACGGCGCGGGTCGCGGTATCGGGGCTGACGTTCCACACCTTCTCGAGGATCTCCCCCTTCGTCACCACGCGCCCGGCGTTCTGCACCAGCAGCTTCAGGAGCATCGCCTCCAGCAGGGTCAGGCGGATGGTCGCGCCGCGGGCGTGGATCTCGAAGTTCCGGAAGTCCACCTCCACCTCGCCGACGCGCGCAGTCTGCGGCTCCGGCCCGCCCCGGGCCCACTCCCGGCGCCGCAGCAGCCCCTTCACCCGGGCCAGGAGGACGGGCAGCTCGAAGGGCTTGGGCAGGTAATCGTCTGCCCCTCCCTCCAGCCCGCGCACCACGTCCTCCGGCCGGCTCTTGGCGGTCAGCATCAGGATCGGCGTGAAGTCCCCCGCCTCGCGAAGCCGCTCCGCGACCGCGTAGCCGTCCATCCCCGGCAGCATCACGTCGAGGATCACGAGATCGAACGCCTCGGCCGGCGGGACCTTGGCGGTCAGCCGCTTCAGCGCCTCGGCGCCGTCCGCCACCACCGCCACCTCGTACCCCTCGATCTCGAAGTTGAACTGGATCCCCTTGGCCAGGTTCGCCTCGTCCTCGACGATCAGGATCCGGGGCATGGGGCGCGCCGCCGGCTCAGGAGGAGGCCGGCCCGCCGCCCTGGGGCTCCTCGATGACGCCCGGCAGCGTGATGGTGAAGGTGGAGCCCAGGTCGGGCCCGGGGCTCTCGGCGGAAACGGTGCCGCGGTGGCCCTTGACCACGGACTTCACGATGAAGAGCCCGAGGCCCGTGCCCGTGCGGCTCCTCCGCACCTCGCGGCCGATGCGGTAGAAGCGCTTGAAGACGAAGCGGAGGTGGGCGCGGCTCATGCCCACCCCGCGGTCGCGGACCCGGAGATGGGCCTGGCCGTCGCCGTTGCGCGCCACCTCCACCCGCACCTCGACCCGGTCCTTGGAGTACTTCACCGCGTTGTCGAGGAGGTTCAGCACCGCGGTCTCCAGCGCGGTCGCGTCGCCGCGGATCATCAGCTCCTCGGCGCCCTCGTAGGTGAAGCACTGCGCGGGGAGCTGGTGCCGGGTCAGGGTCAGCTCGATGGAGCGCCGCACCAGCTTGGCCAGGTCCAGCAGCTGGGCGTCCACCACGGGCCGGTCCGTGTACATGGCCGCGTTCAAGACGTTGTTGATGGTGGCGTGGAGACGCTCGAGGTCCTGCTGCATGGTCCGATAGAACTCCTCGCGGCGGCTCTCCGAGAGCTCCCGGAGCTGCAGGGTGTCCAGGTAGAGCTTCAGCGAGGCCACGGGCGTCTTCAGCTCGTGGGTCACCGCGCTCACGAAGTTGCTCTGGCGCTCGTTGAGGCGCACCTCGCGCACGAGGAGCGCCACGATCAGGACCAGCCCGGCGATGAGGAGGGAGAAGAGGACGGTGCCGAAGAAGTAGACCACCCAGCGCAGGGTGGTGGCCTCGCGCGCGCGGCCCGCCTCCGAGGCCCCCAGGATCTGCCAGCCCACGGTCAGGGCCACCGCCACCACGATGAGGGTCACCCCCATCGTGATGTGCAGCCACTTGCGCCGCCTGGCGGCCGAGAGCTGGGAGCCGGGCATGGCGGCTAGAACAACCTGTCGGCGTGCTTCAGGAGGGCGCGCAGGCTGACGCGCCCGCGGAAGCGGCGGGAGGCGAGCAGGCGCGCCTGGTGCCGCAGGCGCGACCAGAGCGAGCCCGCGTGGAGGGCGGGCCCCGCCGACGAGGCCACGCGCGCGAGCTCCGGGCCGTAGGGATACCACCACAACATGGGTCCGCGGCCCGTGTCGCGGGAGACGTACTTGACCTGCGTCATCTCCTGGAGCCCGGCCAGGCCGTGGACGCGCCCGATCCCGCTGCGCCTGACGCCGCCCCAGGGCGCCGTGGGCTCGCCGAAGCTGTAGAGGCAGTCGTTGATGGTGACCACCCCGGCCTGGAGGCCCTCCTGCAGCCGCCGGGCGGTTTCCGGGTCGCGCGTCCAGCCGCTGGCCGTCAGGCCGTAATCGCTGTCGTTGGCCAGCGCCATTGCCTCCTCCACGGAGGCCACGGCCATGATCGGCAGCACGGGACCGAAGGTCTCCTCCCGCATGATGCGCATCGTGTGATCCACGCCGGTGAGGACGGTGGGCGGGTAGAACCAGCCGGGGCCCTCGGCGCGGGCGCCCCCGACGAGGACCTTCGCCCCGCGGGCCACCGCGTCCTGGACGTGCTCCTCGACGACGCGCCGCTGGCGCTCCAGCGTCAGGGGGCCGACGTCGGTGTCTGCGGCGGCGGGATCGCCCACCCGCAGGCGGCGGGTCTCCTCCACCACGCGGTCGATGAACGCCTGCGCCACCGGCCGCTCGACGTACACGCGCTCCACCGAGGCGCATGTCTGCCCGGCGTTGACGAACGCGCCCCACACGATCCCGCGCGCGGCGCGGTCCAGGTCCGCGTCGCGGCAGACGATCGCCGGGTCCTTGCCCCCCAGCTCGAGGACCACCGGCGTGAGGTTCCCGGCCGCCGCCGCCATCACCTTCCTGCCCGTGGGCACGCTGCCCGTGAAGACGATCTTCCCCACCCGAGGGTCCTCGACGAGCACGCCGGCCACCGCGTCGTCCGCGGCCACCACGTTCACGACGCCGCCGGGGACGCCGGCCTTGCGGCACAGCTCGCCGATGCGGAGCCCGGTGAGGGTGGTGGCCGGCGCCGGCTTCAGGACCACCGTGTTCCCCGCGGCCAGGGCGGTGGCCACGCCCGAGAGCGCGATCGAGAACGGGTAGTTCCAGGGCGTGATCACCAGGACCACCCCGATGGGGACGTGGAGCAGGCGGGCGTCCTTGTGGACGAAGAGCGGGACGTCGCTCCGGATCTCCGCCTCGCGCAGGGCGTCCTCGGCGCCGAGCGCGAGGTGCTTCAGGGCGGCGAGGGCCGGGAAGATCTCGACGAGGTGGGCCTCCGCCGCCGGCTTCCCCTGCTCCCGCGCGACGAGGGAGGCGATGGCGTCGGCGTCCTCCGTGATCGCCTCGCGCAGCCGCAGGAGCAGCCGGCTGCGCGCCGCGAAGCCCAGGGACGCCCACGCGGGGAACGCCTCCCGCGCCGCGCCCACGGCCTCGCCCGCCTGTTGCGCGTCGAGCAGGCTCACCTCGGCGAACGCGACGCCGCTGGCGGGGTCCACGACCGCACGCACGCCCCCGCGGCCGCTCACCTCGCGGCCCCCGACGAGCGAGCCGTGCCGCGCGAGGCCCGGCCGGGCCGGGCTTGCCGCCAGGGTGGCCATCAGGCGATGCCCGTCCTCATGGCGCCCATTCTACATCCCGGTCGAATCGGCTCCCCGCGCAGGGCGACCGCGCAGACGCGGCTTAAGATGGAATCGTGGAGGACGGTGAGGTCGTCGACACGCTGCGCGAAGCCAACGCGCGGTTCTACCGCGCGCTCGAGGGGCTGGACCTCGAGACCATGGACCGGCTCTGGGCCCACGAGGGCTGGGTGCGCTGCGTCCACCCGGGATGGGACATCCTCGTGGGCTGGGAGATGGTCCGGCAATCGTATGAGCAGATCTTCGCCAACACCCGCTGGCTGCGCGTCACCCCCACCACCATCGAGGCCACGGTCATAGGAGACGTCGGCGTCGTGGTCTGCTCCGAGAACATCACCGCCACCAGCGAGGGCGACGTGGGGGTGGCGGTGGCCCAGGCCACGAACCTCTTCCGCCGGACCCGCGAGGGCTGGCGGATGATCCACCACCACGCCTCGCCGGCGCCCGTCCGCGTGACCCAGCCGTTCAGCGGGACGGTGCATTAACAAAATGCGGGGGGGGGGGCGGGCCCCCCCCCCCCTTCGCGGCCGGCCGGAGCCGGCCTTCAGTATCCGTCCTTGTCCGCGTCGCCGGGCATGGCCCGCTCCACGCGGTGCCAGGCGTCGCGCGTCGCGTCCTTCGCCTTGTCCCAGGTGAGACGGCTGGCGTCCCTGGTCCTCTCCCAGTCCTTCCGCAGCTCCGGCTCCACGTCCTCGAACTTGCGGCCGCGGTACCGGCCGTAGGACTCCCAGCCGTACCGGTAGGCGGGCTGGTAGGTGTCGTAGGTCGCGCCGCCCGTGACGTAGGGCCGCTTGGAGTAGTTCTCCCGCCAGTACGTGTCCTCGACGGTAGGGTTCACGGCCTCGGCCGCGCCCTTCCCGGCCAGACCGCCGGCGACGCCGCCCACGACCGCCCCGACCGCGCTGCCCACGGGTCCCGCCGCGGCACCGACCGCCGCGCCCGTGGCCGCTCCGCCCGCCGCCCCGACGCCGACGCCCACGGGGTGGGCCCCGGGAGCGCCCGAGATCGGGTCACGGTTGGCATCCACATGGTCCGGGTCGCGATCCTTGATCTTTGACATGGTCCCCTCTCCTTTTTTTTCAATCCGTCCGGGCCGGAAACCGCCCAACCCGTTGCGCCGCAGGCCCAGTTGATGCGCGGGTGCGGCCGATGACCGTCTCCCTGATCAAGGAAGCAATCGATGTGCCACGGCCGAGAGGGCCGCGAGGGACGCGGCGCTAGCGCAGGTGGCCGATCTTGGACTGGAGGAAGGCCCGGCCCCGCTTGAACTCGGTCACGTCGCCGCGGACGAGGGCGGCGATGGCGTCGCCCGCGCGCGAGGCCAGCTCGGGCTGGTCCAGCTCCGCGAGCTCTTCCTGGACCTGACGGAGCTTGGTGGTGATGCTCTCCAGGGTGCCGACGGCGGTGGCGTTCAGCGTCGAGAGCAGCACGTCGATGCGGGTCGCGGTCGGCATGGTTGACCGTATCCCGCGCACGCGCGGACTGTCAAGGACAGGCGGTCATCTCCATTCGAGCGTGAGCACGTTGAGCACGCGGAGGATTCGCACCTCGAGCGTGCGCGTGGCCCCCGGCTTGAACGTGCCCGAGATGACCTCGGTCCTCGTGTTGCCGTCCCACTGGACCTGGACCCGCACGTCGTGGCGCCCGGGCGCCACCTTCAGCATCTCGTCCACGCTGCCCTTCCGGATCCGCAGCGAGAGGATCTTCTTCTTCACCTTGCCGCCGAACCCCTGGTCGAGCACCTGCTGGTCGTCGATCCACACGCGGAGGTGGCCGCTGCGGAGGTGATGGTCGAAGTCGATGGCCAGGCGGCCGGGCTCGTCGGAGGGCTCCGCGACCACGGCGGGAGCGGGCCGCGAGACGACGCGGTCATCCGCGGGCGTCCGCGCGGGACGGGGCGGCGCGGCGCGCTCGGCGGCGGGGGCCGCGGGCGTGCGCTTCCTGAAGGTGGCGCCGGCCAGCATCCCGGCCACGACCAGCAGGGCGCCGCCCACGGCCAGGGCCGCGCGCTTGAGGCGCGGGTTGGCGGACGCCTCCCCGCGCGCGACCCGCGGGGGGGCGGCCTCGGCGGGGATGGGCACGAGCTCGGGGAGCAGCGAGTCGTCTTCTTTCACCGGACGCGAGACCATCGTTCCCTGGCCCCGCGCGGACGCCGCCCAGCCCTTGCGATGCCGGGGAGCCCGGCCCTCCAGGATGTCGTCGACGTCCTCGGCCAGGGTCTCGCCGTCGGGATAACGGTCCGCCGGCGACTTCGAGAGCGCGCGGGCCACGACGTAGTCCGCGCCGGGCGGCACCTGCGGGACGAGCGTGGAGGGGGCCGGAGGGTTCTCGGTCAGCACCCGCGACAGGATCGCGGTGACGTTCTCGGCCCCGAACGCCGCGCGTCCCGTGAGCAGGCGGTACGCGATGGCCCCCAACGCGAAGAGGTCGCTGCGGCCGTCCACGGGATCGCCCCGCGCCTGCTCCGGCGACATGTAGAGCGGCGTGCCGAAGAACTGCCCGGTGGCGGTCAGGTCCTGCTGCGGGACCTTGGCGATGCCGAAGTCCATGACCTTGACCTCCCCGGAGGGAAGCAGCATGACGTTCGCGGGCTTGACGTCGCGGTGGATGACGCCCGCGGCGTGGGCGTGGTGGAGGGCCCGGGCCAGGCGAGCGGTGATGCGGAGGGCCTCCCGCCAGTCGAGGGGCGCGCCCGACGCGGTGACCTGGGCCAGCGTCGAGCCGCGGAGGTACTCGAGGGCGATGTACAGGGTCCCGCTGTCCGGGTCGCGGCCCACGTCGTGGACGACCACGATGCCGGGATGCGCCAGGCGAGCGGCCACGCGCGCCTCGCCCAGGAAGCGCTTCTCGAAGGACTCCCGGTCCGTCCCCGACGTCACGAACGCCAGCTGGATCGTCTTCAACGCGACGGGCCGGCCCAGGACCGTGTCGTCGGCGAGGTAGACGATTCCCATCATCCCCCGGCCCAGCTCCTGCCGGATCTCGTAGCGCCCGATCCTCGTGGGGCCCTGGCCCTCCATGGCGCGCACGATAGCGCGATCGGGGCCTTGGCCGCCAGGCGACGCCGCCTTGTAGAATGGCGCGATGCCCAAGCAGAGCCGGTACAAGGTCGTGATCCTGGGCTCGGGGCCGGCGGGGTTGACCGCCGCCCTCTACGCCTCGCGCGCCAACCTGGAGCCGCTCGTCGTGGAAGGCGGCGGGGGCGACGACCCCACCGACGTGCCCGGCGGCCAGCTCATGCTCACGACCGACGTCGACAACTACCCGGGCTTCCCGGAGGGGATCCTGGGCCCCGACCTCATGGAGAAGATGCGCAAGCAGGCGGCCCGCTTCGGCACGGAGTACGAGTCCGGCGCGTTGAAGGAAGCCGACCTCGGCCAGCGGCCGTTCGCCCTGACGCTCACCGAGGGCGGCGTCCAGGCCGACACCCTCATCGTCGCCACCGGGGCGCGGGCGCGGTGGCTCGGCCTGCCCGAGGAGCTGGAGTTCCGGACCAAGATCGGCGGGGTCTCCGCCTGCGCCACCTGCGACGGCTTCTTCTATAAAGGAAAGGACGTCCTCGTGGTGGGCGGGGGCGACACCGCGATGGAGGAGGCCACCTTCCTCACCAAGTTCGCCACCAAGGTCACGGTCGTCCACCGGCGCGACACCCTCCGGGCCTCGAAGATCATGCAGGACCGCGCCTTCAAGAACCCGCGCATCGCGTGGCTCTTCGACAGCGTGGTGGAGAAGATCCTGGGTGGGCCGGGCCAGGGCGTCACGGGGGCCCGGGTGCGCAACGTCAAGACCGGCGGGACCACGGAGGTCGCCGCGGGCGGGATCTTCATGGCCATCGGCCACGAGCCCAACACCGCGGCCTTCCGCGGCAAGCTCGAGATGAACGCGGAGGGCTATCTCGTCACGCGCGAGGGTACGACCGCCACCAGCGCGGGCGGGGTATTCGCCGCGGGCGACGTGCAGGACTTCCGCTACCGCCAGGCCGTCACCGCCGCCGGCTCCGGGTGCATGGCCGCCATCGACGCCGAGCGGTTCCTGAGCCATACCTGAGCGCCCAGCACTCGGCAGTCAGCGTCTTGACCGCGCCGCTCGGGTCGCGCTCCGCGCGGGGCGATACCTAGGGAATATCATGCGCTCCCGCGCGACGCCTCGCGTCGCAGACGACCGCAACCCGAGTGCTGAGTGCTGAAGATCCTCTTCCTCGCCCCCCAGCCGTTCTTCGAGGTGAGGGGGACGCCGCTGGCCGTCCTGGCCATGGTGCGGGCCCTGACCGACCTCGGCCACACGGTCGACCTGCTCACGTACCCGAGGGGGGCGGAGGTCGAGGTCAAAGGCCTCGTTCACCGCCGCAGCGTGCCCCTGCCAGTGGGGCGCGTGCGGCCCGGGCCCTCGCTGGCCAAGCTGGCCCTGGACGTCCCGTTCATGGCCGAGGCCTGGTGGCGCATGGCCACCGGGCGTTACGACGTCGTCCACGCGGTGGAAGAGGCCGCGCACCTGGCGGCGCCGGTGGCGCGTCTCCTGCGCCTGCCCCTGGTCGTGGACGTCGACTCCTCCATCCCGGACCAGCTCAGGAGCTCGGGCTTCGCGGCCCGGGGGCCGCTGCCCTGGGCGGCGGCGCGGCTGGAGGGCCACGCCCTCCGCCATGCGGCCGCGGTGATCACCGTCTGCGCAAGCCTGACCGAGGGCGTGCGCGCGCGGGCGCCGCGCGCGCGCGTCTTCCAGGTGGAGGACCCGCCGCTCGTCGAGGCCGAGTCGCTCGACCCGGCGGCCGCGGGCGGCCTGCGGCGCTCGCTCGGCATCGGCGCGGGCCCCGTCGTGCTCTATTCCGGCAACCTGGAGCCGTACCAGGGCGTGGACCTGCTGCTGGGCGCGGCGGCCGAGGTGCCCGAGGCCTGGTTCGTCTTCATGGGCGGCGAGCCGGCCGAGGTCGAGGCCTTGAAGGCCCGGCCCGGGGCGCGGACCGGTCGCCTGGTCTTCGCGGGCAAGAGGCCGCCCGCCGAGCTCCCGTCCTTCCTGGCCCTGGCCGACCTGCTGGTCTCCCCTCGCCTCCGGGGAGAGAACACGCCGTTCAAGGTCTACACGTACCTGGCCTCGGGCAAGCCGCTGGTGGCGACCCGGCTCCCGACGCACACGCAACTCATGGATGACTCCATGGCCTTCCTTGTCGAGCCGACCGCAGCCGGTCTCGCCGGGGGCGTTCGTGCCGTCCTGGCCGATCCCTCCGAGGCGTCCCAGCGCGCCGCCCGCGGACGCGCCCTGATCGAGAGGGAATACAGCGCGCGCCGGTACGCGGAGAAGGTGGCGCAGGTTTATGCGGAAGTCGAGGCCGCGCTCGGGTAGAATCGGGGGATGGACTTGGCCCCTCCGCCGAAGCCCGTGACGCCCTCCCGCCGCGTCCTGGTCGTGGACGACAACGTGGACTCGGCCGAGACCATGGCCGAGATCCTGAAGCTATGGGGCCACGACGTCCGGACGGCGCACGACGGTCCCGGGGCGCTGGAGGCCGCCCGCGCCTACCAGCCGGACGCCGTCCTCCTCGACCTGGGCCTCCCGCTGATGGACGGCTACGAGACCGCGCGGCGGCTTCGCAAGGAAGGGCTCGCCGGCAAGCTGCTGGTCGCGGTGACCGGCTTCGGCGCGGCCGAGGACCGGCGCCGCGCGAGCGAGGCGGGCTTCGACACGCACCTGACCAAGCCCGTCAGCCCCGAGGCGTTGCGCGAGGTGCTGCTGCTCTGCGGGGCCTGATCCCCGGCCGTCAGCGCCGCGAGGCCAGCAGCAGCCGGTAGTACCAGTCCTCCCTGTCCCTGCGCGGCGTCGCCGTCAGCGCGCGCCGCCGGTCGGGCCAGGTCAATCCCGGATCCAGCCATTCGTCCCACGGCCGCGGCCCGTCTCCCCCGGCGCGGTGGAGCAGGACCTCGCCCACGGCCCATGCGTCGGCCGAGAGGACCGGGCTCACCCGGATCGCGGCCACCGTCCGGCCGCGGAGCGGGACGGCAATGAGGTCGTGGTCGATCACGTATTGGGGGTGGCCGTTCACCCAGCGCAGGTCCTCGCGCTCGCCGCGCCGGCGCCGGCGCGCCACGGTCTCGAAGACGGCCCCGTCCGCGCTCACCTCGACGTCCATGCTGCGGGGAAGGCGCGGGCCGTGGACGCCGGCCACGAGCGTCACCGCGTCCAGGGTCGCGGGGGCAGGCAGCGCGAGCGTGACCGCCGCGCTCGGCGCGGGCGCGATCGTCGTGCCCGGGTCGCCGTCCCCCGCGGCGCCGGCCGCGGCCAGCGGCTCGACCTCCGGCGGGAAGGGCGGCACGAAGCCGTGGTAGACGGCCGCGGCGCCCGCGTCGGTGCGGCGCCAGCCGCCGCCCGCCGCGTCGAGCTGGGTCTGGAACACGTGGGGGCCGGGGATGTCGGTCGGGATGGCCGGCGTCAGGATCCAGGCCACGCGGCTCGCGAACCGCACCTCGTCCAGGTACGGCAGCGGGTGATGCAGGAACCTCTCGTTCCACGGCTGCGAGACCACGATGCGCTCGCCGGTCTCGTAGGTGAGCCGGTAGGCGGGGCCGTAGGACGCGTACGCCCGCCGGATGCCGTGGGCCTCGAGGACCCGCCGCGCGGGGGCCAGGTCCGGGAGCAGGAACGGGGCCGCCGCCCGGTCCGCCCCGCGCCAGGCGCCGAGCAGGCGGGTCGCCCCCGCCAGGTGCAGGCCGCAAAGCGCGAGGACGACGATCCACGACCGCCTCGGCCTGCCGCTCGCCACCGGGCTCCAGGCCAGGAGCGCAGCGATCGGGAGGTAGAGCGGCGTCAGGAAGCGGATCGCGCCGGGGCTCGAGCGCACCGGGAACGGAAAGGCCAAAAGCCCCAGCGCCGCCGCGGCGAGGAAGAGGCGAGCCGCGCCGCTCCTGCCGCTGATCCGCGCGGCGCGGACGAGCCCCACGCCGTAGACGAGGACCAGGGCGGCCGCCACCCAGCGCGGCGCGGGCACCACGTGGTCGGGATCGTCGGCGACGACCGGGACATGGGTGCCCAGCAGCCCGCCCAGCGGGACGTGCAGGCGGGGCACGACCTCCTTCAAGTGCTCCGCCATCGTCTGCGCGCGCCCCGACGGACTGACCACCCGAGCGGCCTGCGCGTCGGCCAACGCACGCATCCACCAGCCCGCGCTGACCAGGAGCAGGGGGACCACGGCGAAAGCCAGCAGCGCGCGCCGGCCTGCCGCGCGAGGCCAGAGCCACAGGAGGCACGCCGCCACCACCGCGCCGGTCATGAGGTGCGTCCAGAGCGCGAGCCCGGCGAGCGCTCCCCACAGGGCGAGCAGCCCGAGGGGGCGCCCGCCCGCCGCGAAGCCCTCCCCGAGACGAGCGGCCAGGACCAGCAACGCGCCGCACAACAGCAGCGCGGCGGGGTACATGGGAGGGGGCAGCGCCGACAGCAGGAGCAGGTAGGGAGGCGGGCATGCCGCGAGGAAGGCGGCGGGAAGGGCGGCCCGGGGATCGAGCGCGCGCCCGAGGGCGTAGGCCACGGGGATGAGCCCCAGCCCCAGGAGGAAGTAGAACAGCCGCAGCGCCTCCGCCGTAGGGCCCAGGGCGGCGACGAAGGGCGCGGCCAGCCACGCCTCGAGCGGCGAGCCGTAGGGTTGTCCCCACATGGTGGTCCCGCGGCCGAGGTGTCGGGCCATGAGGCCGATGATCGCGGTGTCGCCGTCGACCGGCGTCCGGAGGGCCTCGGCCCAGAACGGCACGCGGACGACCACGCCGAACAGGACCGCCAGGGGCAGGTGCAGGCGGCGGCTCACGGGGACGGCTGCTCCTGCACCGCGGGCTCCGCCTGGTCCGCGAGGCCGAAGGCTGGATGGCCCAGGTTCATCCGGAAGCTGGGGACCAGGCACAGGATGAGCAGAAGCGCCACGGCCGCCGCCGCGACCCGGCGGGCGCCGCCCGTGCCGGCCAGGGTGCCGCCGCGCCACGCGACGTATCCGGCCGCGGCGAAGATGAAGACGACCGGCATCGCGGGAAGGCGGTAGCGGGCGAAGCCGTGCGTGATCACGTGCAGCGCGTTGTAGCAGACGAGGAATCCCAGCAGCAGGCCGCGGGTGCGGTCCAGACCCGTGAGGGTGGCGCCCACCACGAAGGCCGCCAGGACCGCGAGGTAGGGCGCGAGGACCACCACCGCCGCGGCCACCGCCATCGCCGGAGGCACGGCGCCGTAGGCCCCGCGCTTGATGTGGATGAGGGTGAGGCTGTCCGCTTCCCAGAAGTTCGGCATCTGGTCACGCAGCTTCTCGATGGCCCAGGTCGGCTGCCGCTCCCGGATCGCCTTCCATCCCTCCCGCCGCGCGAAGCGGTATTGCTCGATGCGGCCGTGGACCTCCTCGTAGCGGTCGTAGACCTCCTGCCGGGTGAGGCGGGCGTTGCCCTGGAACAGGGCCAGCCCTCCCGCGGTGGAGACGGGCACGAACGCGCGGAAGACCATCCAGTTCCGCAGCGTCCAGGGGGCGACGGTGAGGACGGCGCAGAGCAGGAACCACGCCGCGCGCTTCCCGCCCGCGCGCGGCCGCCCGCTCCACGCGAGCCACGCCGCGGCCAGCGGCGTGAGGTACAGGATCGTCTCGCGGGTCAGGATGGCCAGGCCCCAGAGCAGGCCCGCGGCGGCCGCGGCGCGCGCGGACCCGCGGGCCTCGGCGGCGATCATCCGCTCGATGGCCCACCAGAGGAGGGTCAGGAAGAGGATCTCGGACCAGAAGTGCGCCGCGAACCATACGAGCTCCGGATAGAGCGCGGTGATCGCCGCGGCCAGGAGCCCGACCCGCGGTCCGAAGGCCAGGCCGCCGATGCGGCCCACCGCCGGGACGAGCAGCGCGCCCACGACGACCTGGGCCCACTTCGCGGCCTGGAGGGTGTCGAACATCGCGAAGAGCACGCCGATGAAGTACGGGTAGAGCGGCGGGTAGAAGATCATGTGGGTCCGCAGGGGCGAGAACGAGACCCTGGGCGTGATCAGGCTCTCCACCGCCCAGTTCGTCCACGTCCGCTCGTCGGCCACGGGGTGTGTGGCCGGCTCCAGCAGCACGAAGGCGGCCCGCGCCAGGAGGCCTGCGAGGGTCAGCAGAAGCAGGTGGCGGGCCGTGGGCCCGGCGTCGGGATCGGCGGCGCGCATCGGGCGGGCGCGACGTTAGCACGGGGCCGCCCCCGGCCGTGAGCACCGCCGCGGCGGCTCCGGCTTGGCGCCAGGCGCGGCCCCATGCTAGAAGTTGTGGTTTCGCCGATGCGGCCCGGACGGGCACGGAGGGATGCTGAGCATCACGGATAGGAAGACGCCGGCCGTGGCCGGGGCGCTCGCGGCGCTCGCCCTCTCGGGCTGCGCGCGGGGCGCGCGCCGGCCGGTCGACCTCATCCGGGCCGAGCCCGCGCTGGTCGAGGCCGGGGTGGCCGGGCGGGACCGGGCCTGGGTGGTGGGCCAGACCGGCAAGCAGGTCCGGATCGACGACGAGGTCCGGCGCACCGTCCCCGCCTCGCCTCCCAGCCGGCTGCGCTACACGGTCGACATACCGGCGCGGGCGCGCCTGACGTTCTCGCTCGGCATCCCGGCCGAGCACCAGGACCAGCCGGCGGTGGAGTTCGTGGTCAAGGTCCGGCAGGGCGGCTGGGAGAAGACGGTCTTCACCGAGCTCCTGGACCCGATCCAGAGGCCCGCGCACCGCCGTTGGGTGCCCGCGGAGGTGGACCTGGCCCCGTACGCGGGCAAGGCCGACCTCTTCCTGGAGACGCGGGGTTACGAGGAGAACGCCGAGGACGCTCGCCGGGCCTTCTGGGGCACGCCCGCCATCACGGTCGAGGACGACGCCGCTCCCCTGGTCGTCATCTACCTCGTCGACACCCTGCGGGCGGACCACACGACCCCCTACGGGTACGCCCGCGACACCACGCCCGAGCTCGCCAGGTTCGCCGAGGACGCCGTCCTGTTCGAGTCCGCGGTCGCGCAGGCCTCGTGGACGAAGCCGTCGGTGGCGTCGCTGTTCACGTCGCTCCTGCCCGGCCGCCACCGCGCGGTCCAGCTGCGCGACAGCCTCGACGCCGGACACGTGACCCTGGCGGAGATGCTGCACAACAAGGGCTACACGACCGGCGCCACCATCGCGAACTCGATCATCTACCTCCAGGGCGTGAACTTCGACCAGGGCTTCGATTTCTTCGACGGGATGCACGGCGCGGAGAAGCGGCCCTCGAAGATGGTGGAGGCCGCGGGGGTGGTGGACGCCGCCCTCCGGTGGCTGGACGAGCGCCCCGGCTTCCCCACCTTCCTTTACGTGCACACCGTGGACCCCCATGTCCCCTATACCCCGCCGCCACCCTTCGACCGGATGTACGAGCCGCACCCCGCCGCAGACCACAACGCGGTCGACCCCCGGGTGGACTACCGCGAGCCCCTGGACCGCGACCGCTTCGTGGCCCAGTACGACGGGGAGATCGCGTACGGGGACCGGGAGTTCGGCCGCTTCGTCCGGGGCCTGAGGGAGCGCGGCCTGTACGACCGCGCGCTCATCGTCTTCATGGCCGACCACGGCGAGGAGTTCCAGGACCATGGCGGGTGGCTCCACGGCCGGAGCGTCTACGACGAGCTCATCCGCATCCCCCTGATCGTGAAGTTCCCCGGACAGAGCGACGCGGGCCGCCGCGTGGCCCAGCAGGTGCAGGAGGTGGACATCCTGCCCACCATCCTGGAGAGCCAGGGGCTGCCCGTGCCCGCCCCGCCCGTGATCGCGGGCCGTCCCCTGCAGGCCGTGATCCGGGGCGGGGCCCCCGAGCCTCCGGCGGTGGCCGAGATCAGCCATCGCGGGTACGTGGCCCACGGCATGCGGACGCGCACGGACAAGTACGTCCGCGTCTTCAGCCCCGCGCAGGCGGAGATGTACTTCGACCTGGCCCGCGACCCGAAGGAGCAGACGAACCGCATCGAGGAGAACCGCGAGCGCTCCCGGTTCCTGAAGTCCGGGCTGGAGGAGGCGATGGTCGAGAACCCCTACCGCAACATCGTGAGGGTCGCGGGAACGGGAGCGTACGACCTCAAGCTGAGCACGGAGGGATGGATCCAGGGCGTGGAGACCGCGGGCCTGGGCCCGTCGGAGCGGTACAACATCGAAGGGAACGGCCGCAAGCTGTACCTCCACGTCCGGCCGCGCCCCGGCCAGCCGCGGGAGGTCTCGTTCAGCATCCGGCCGATGGGCGCGCCCGTGTGGCTCGAGGGCACGCGGGACGGGCGGCCCCTCAAGCCCGGCGACGTCTCGATCGCCGCGGAGGGCATCCACCCGGCCGCCGTTCCGCTGAAGCTCCCCGACATCGAGCCCCAGGACGCCTCGGACGAGGAGAAGCCCGAGTGGAACGTCCTGGGCGCCCCGCCCGAGGACCGCCCCGGCGTGCACCTTTGGCTGGTCATGTCGCCCGGCCGCAAGGTCATGGACCTGGACAAGGAGACGCGCGAGCGGCTGAAGGCCCTCGGGTACCTCGGGAACTGAGCACGGCCACGGGACAGGTCTTGAAGACCGGCTGACAACGTCACGCAAGGGACTGAATTGACGCGGGCTAGGACGGCGTCAATTCAGTCTGGACCCTGCTAGCATCAGGTTGTGGACGAGGCCCTGCGCGAGGCCGTCGAGCTGTTCAACAGCGGCCGCTTCTCCGAGTTCCAGGACGCCATGGAGAAAGTCTCCTCCGCGACGCGCGCGCCCTCGGAGCGGCACTTCTACGCGCTGCTCGGCAACCTCGCGGAGTCCCTGCTCCAGCTCAGCGACGGCGACCTCGCGGACGCCGAGGCGATGATCGGCCAGGCCCTGCGCAAGCTGGACGAGTTCCTGCCCCGGTTTCGCGGCCTGAACGTGGAGGGCCTGCGCGACGACTTCCGGAACGTGATCGTCGAGCTGCGGGAGGTGCGCGCGGGCCGCAAGACGGAATGGGCCCCCTCGCGGCTGCCGAGGTTGCGCGTCCTCCCCGAGTGACGCCCGCCGGCCTCGTCGTATTCGACCTGGACGGCACCCTCATCGACTCCAGCGCGGACCTCGCGGCCGCGGTCAACGCCACGCTGGCCCGCATCGCGCCGGGGACCCCGCCGCTCCCGCTCGACCGGGTGCGCTCCTTGGTGGGACACGGCGCCGGCGCGCTGGTGGCGCGCGCGCTGGCGGAGGCGGGCCTGGCTCACCGGCCCGAGGACGTGCTGCCCGCCTTCCTCGAGGTCTACCGCGGCCGGATGCTGGACGAGACCTCGCTCTATCCCGGAGTGGCGGAGGGCCTGGAGGCGCTGCGCGGCTACACCCTGGGCGTGCTCTCCAACAAGCCGGGGGACATGTGCCGGGCCATCCTCGAAGGCCTGGGCGTCGCGGGCCGCTTCGCCCGCATCTGCGGGCCGGAAGACGTGCCGCGCCGCAAGCCCGACCCCGCGGGCCTCTTGTGGCTGATGGGGGAGGCCGGCGCGGGCGCGCAAGGCACGGCCATGGTCGGCGACTCCGCGGTGGACGTGCGCACGGGCCGCGCCGCGGGCGTCCTGACCGTGGGCGTCTCCTACGGCCTGGACCCCGAGGGCCTCCGGGCGGAGCCTCCCGACGTCGTGCTCGACGACCTGCGCGCCCTGCCCGACGTGATGCGGCGCCCTCGGGCGTTGCACTTGTGATACCCTGACGGCTCGCCGCGAGCGGTATTCCGCGCCCAGAGGGCAGCATGGCCAACATTGTTGCCTGGGGAAATCCCCGGGAGATGCTCACCAGGGAGATGGTCCCCGGTGTCACCGTCCGGGACGTGCGCACGCTCTCCGAGCTGCAGGCCGCGCTCGACGACCGCGACGTCCTGATCCTGGCCGACACCGCGCACCTCGAAGCGGAGCTCGAGGGCGTGACCGCGTGGGTCAAGGCGGGGGGGACCCGGCGCGCCGTGCTCATGGGCGTCGCGGACCTCGAGGAGGCCGACGACGTCGCGCGGCGCTTCCCCTTCCTGGACGACGTCCTGGTCCGGCCCGTCACCGCGAACCGCTTGCGGCTCCACCTGGAGCGGGCCATCGACACCTTGAGCAGCCGCCGCGCCATCGAGCAGCTGGACGCGGCCGTGGCCCGCAAGAGCCAGGACCTGCACGAGCTGAACAAGATCGGCGTGGCGTTGTCCGCCGAGCGCGACATCAACAAGCTCCTGGACCTCATCCTGTTCAAGTGCCGCGAGATCACCGCGGCGGACGCGGGCAGCCTGTACCTCGTGAAGCGGGGCAAGGACGACGGCTCCACCGGTGACGACCACCTGAGCTTCGAGCTGGCCCAGAACGACTCGGTGGCGGTCTCGTTCGAGCGTGGGAAGGTGCCGCTGAGCGAGACCTCCATCGCAGGGTACGCGGCCCTGTCCGGCAAGGTGGTCAACGTCCCCGACGCCTACAACCCTCCCGCCGGCTCCCCGTTCAAGGTGAGCCGCTCCTTCGACGAGAAGTCCGGCTACAAGTCGCGCTCCATGCTGGTGGTGCCGATGCGCGACCACCAGGACGACATCATCGGGGTCGTCCAGCTCATCAACAAGAAGCGCGACCCCAAGACCGTCCTGCGGCCGGTCACCCTGGTGGACTCCACCGTGATCCCCTTCACCTCGGTGGACGAGGAGCTCGTGACCTCGCTGGCCAGCCAGGCCGCGGTGGCCTACGAGAACACGAGGCTCATCCAGGAGATCAAGAGCCTCTTCGAGTCCTTCGTGCGCGCCTCCGTGACCGCCATCGAGAGCCGCGACCCCACGACCTCGGGCCACTCCGGCCGCGTGGCCAAGCTCACGGTGAGCCTCGCGGAGAAGGTGGACGGAGTGGACACGGCGCCGTTCACGGACCTGCGCTTCACCAGGGACCAGCTCGAGGAGATCCGCTACGCGAGCCTGCTCCACGACTTCGGGAAGGTCGGGGTGCGCGAGAAGGTCCTCATCAAGGGCAAGAAGCTCTACGTGGGCGAGATGCTGGTGCTGAAGCAGCGCTTCGCCTACATCAAGCGCACGCTGGAGGCCGAGCACCTGCGGTCCAAGCTGGACCAGGTGCTGGCCGGGCGCGCCTCGCCCGAGCTGCTGGCCCAGATGGACACCACCTACGAGGAGCGCCAGCGCGAGATCGACGGGCTGCTCCGCATGGTGACCCAGGCCAACGAGCCCACCATCCTCGAGGAGGAGAGCTTCCGCGCGCTCATGGACCTCCCCAACCGCACCTTCTCCGACATGGAGGGGAACCTGCAGCCCTTCCTGACGCCCAACGAGGTGCAGGCCCTCTCGATCCGCCGCGGCAGCCTCTCGGAGAAGGAGCGCCGGGAGATCGAGAGCCACGTGACCCACACCTTCCGCTTCCTCTCCGAGATCCCGTGGACGGGCGAGTACCGGCGGGTGCCCGAGATCGCCTACGCCCACCACGAGAAGCTCGACGGCACCGGCTACCCGCGCCGGCTGCCCGCGGCGGAGATCCCCGTCCAGTCGAAGATGATGGCCATCTGCGACATCTTCGACGCGCTCGTGGCCTGGGACCGGCCCTACAAGAAGTCCGTCCCCGTGGAGAGGGCGCTCCACATCCTCGGCGAGGAGGCCGGAAGCGGGAAGCTGGACAAGGACATCCTCGGCCTCTTCATCGAGGCCAAGATCTACGAGAAGACGCTGCCCAGGGCGGGCGCCGAGGCCGAGGTGACGCGGTAGCACCCGGGCACGGATCCTGCTCCTCCGCCGAGTCGGGCGCGCTCCGGCAGGGGCCGTCGCCCCTGCGCGGGGCGCCCGATCCGCGAGCGATGTCCCTGGAACGCTTGGCGTTGCCGCCCGGCCCGCGCGAGGACGCCGCCCGCGGATCCGCTGTCCTCGTTCGCGACCAGGGGTGTCTCCGCCGAGGACGCCCCGCAAAGGGGGGTGCCATGCCGAAGCAGGCCGTCTGGGCGAGGGTCGCCGCCGTCCTCGTGCTGGGGGCGGTCGCCGCCGCCGCGGGCGGGGACGATCCGCTGCGGTTGGCCGACCTCACGCGGTTCCTCCACGCCGGCATCAGCGAGCGCACGATCCAGACCGAGCTGCGCGAGCGCGGGTTCGGCGAGCCGCTGGACGACGCCGCCGAGGCCGCGCTGCGCGAGGCCGGGGCCAGCGAGACCCTGATCGTGGCCGTACGCCGGGTGGCGCCGGATCGGCCCGCCGCGCCCGAGGCGCCGGCGGCGGTGGCGCCCGCGCTCGGTGAGCGGGTCGCCGCGCCTCCGGGGGGCGGGCGCGGCCCCACGTTCCGCGCCGTGGCACGGTCGGTGCGCGTGCCCGTTTCCGTCCTCGACAAGCAAGGCCATCCGGTCCTGGGCCTGCGCGGAGGCGACTTCAAGGTGGCCGAGGACGGACGGCCTCAGGCGCTGACCTTCTTCAGCGGCGAGCGGCGCCCGCTGCGGATCGCGCTCGCCCTCGACGTCAGCACCAGCATGTCGACGAAGATGAGGGAGGTATCGGAAGCCCTGCGGCACTTCATCGACCTGCTCGAGCCGGCGGACGAGATCCTGGTGCTCAGCTTCAGCTCCGACCTCCACGTCGAGCAGGACTTCACCTCCGATCGGGAGCTGCTGGAGCGGGTGTTCTCGCGGCTGCGGCCCGCGCCGGGCGGCACGGCGCTCTACGACGCCGCCGTCGAGGCGATCCGCCGCGTGGCCCCGGGACCTGCGGAGAGCAAGGCGGTGGTCCTGGTCACGGACGGGATGGACACCTCCAGCCAGGCGTCCTTCGCGGACCTGCGCGAGATCGCGCGGCGGTCGGAGGTGCCCGTCTTCTCGCTGGGCATCGGGAGCGAGACGACCTTGCGCAGGACGTTCGATCCCATCGGGGGGATCGGCCGCATCCCGGGCGGTCCGGGGCGAGGCCCCGGGCGAGGCCCGGGGCGGGGATGGCCCGGCGGCCCGGGCGGCGGATGGCCGGGGGGCGGCGGCGGCTGGCCGGGCGGCGGCGGGCGGCGCGGTCCGACCGGGCCGGCGGAGGCGGACTTCGACGCGCGCCCGCTGCTCGACCTGGCCGAAGACACCGGCGGGCGAGCCGCGATATTGAAGGGCCTCGAGCGGGAGCGCGGCGCGAAGCTGGACCGCCTCCAGGAGGCAGTGGAGTCGATCGCGATCACCCTACGGCACCGCTACCTGGTGGGCTACGAGCCGCCGTCCAGCAAGCCGGGCTGGCGGAAGATCAAGGTCGAGGTGGACCGCTCCTCGGTCAGCGTCCAGGCGCGCAAGGGGTATTACGCCGAGGGCTGAGCGCGCCTAGCCTAAGCCTAGCCGGGCAGCCGTCCGGCCAGGACGTCGTCGGTCCGGGCCACCACCACGCCCTGCCGCTTCCACTGCTCGACGAGCTCGCGCCCGCGGGCGGCGTCGATGGGCCGGGCGGCGTCCTCCACGAAGAACACGCGCGCCCCCCCCCGCTCCAGGAACCCGCGGATGGCGTGGGCGTCGCAGACGTCCTGCGCCACCCCATAGACCACGATGCTGTCGGGGTCCAGCGCGTCCAGCACGGCGACCGTGTTGGGGTTGGTGAACACGTCGAAGCGGCTCTTCTCGATCAGGATCTCGCCGCGGTGGCCGCGCAGGCGGGCGCGCAGGCCGCCTTTGTCCTCCGACCGGTTGGGCACGACCGCGGGAGACCGCATGGCGGTGGCGGCGATCTTCTTCTGGCCCTCGGTCCCCCGCAGGCAGTGCGGCGGGAAGGTCTCGCGGAAGTCGGGCGTCTCGGAGATCTCGGGGTCCTCGAGGGTGTGGTCGTCCACCGAGGCCACCCGGGGGATATGGTTCTCCCGCGCGTGGCGGGTGAGGCGCTCCAGGTTGGCCGTGATGGCCACGGCGTCCGGCACGTAGAGCTTCCCCTCCGGGACCATGAAGTCCACCTGGGTATCCACGTCCCAGAAGATCATCCCCGCCACGGCGCGGCCCTCCCGGCCATCCTAGCACCGCGGCGTTTCCCCGGCGCGCGCCCTCGGGCTATGTTGGAGGCATGGCCCCGCTCGTGATCGCCCACCGCGGCGACTCCGCCCTCCGGCCCGAGAACACGCTTCTCTCCTTCGCCTCCGCGCTCGAGGTGGGGGCGGACCTGGTGGAGTTCGACGTGCAGCTGACCCGCGACGGGTCCGTGGTCGTGATCCACGACCCCACCTTGGAGCGCACGACCACGGGCCGCGGCGACGTCCGGCAGATGACCCTGGCCGAGGTGCGGGCGGTGTCCGCCGGCTTCCCTTCCCGCTTCGGAGCCGCCTACGCCGGGGAGCGCGTGCCCACCCTGCCCGAGGTCTTGGGCCTCCTCCGGGAGAGGGCGCGGGTGATGATCGAGATCAAGCCCGACTCGGTCACCGACGACGCCGACTCGGGCATCGAGGCCCGCACCATCGAGAACGTGCGCCGTGCGGGGATGGAGGGTGACGTGGCGCTCATCTCCTTCAGCCGGCGGGCCCTCGTGCGGTGCCGCGACCTGGCGCCGGAGATGGCGCGGGGGCACCTCTTCCACCGGGCGGAGCCGGGCGAGGTCCTGGCCGCGGCCCGCGAGGTGGCGAGCGACCTCGTCATGCCCGAGAAGGGCATGTTGTCGGACGGCCTGCGCGACCGGGCGCGCGAGGCGGGGCTGAAGGTGGCGACCTGGGTGGTGGACGACCCCGCGGAGCTTCTATCGCTCGCGCGGTTCGAGCTCTACGGGATCGGGACCAACCGGCCGGGCGTGCTGCTGGAGGCGATCCGCGACGACGGCTAGGGCCAGGCTATCTCTTCTTCGACGCCAGCAGCAGGCCTCCGCCCACCACGATCATCGCCACCCCCGCCCAGACGGGGACGTCCACGCTCTTCTTCTCGGTGACCTCGATCTCGAGGGGCCCGATCCTGGCGTCGTGGGTTTCCCTCTTGTAGGTGAACCCGCCGTAGGCCAGGGCCAGGATGCCGGCCACGATCAGCACGATGGCGATGATCTTCACGTCGCCTCCTTTGCGCTTCAGACCACGAGCGGATGGATGACCATCCCCGACGGCACCTTGGGATGGAAGAACGTGCTCTTGGCGGGCATCGACTCCCCCGCCTCGGCGACGTCCACGATCTGGCCCACGGGCGTGGGACGCATCAGGACGGCGAGCCGGCAGGCCCCCCGCCCCACCGCATCCTCGGCCTCGGCCTGGGAGTGCACGTAGTCCACCGCGTCGTCCGCGACGCCAAAGAGCGCCGACAGGACGACGTGGTGGAGGAAGTAGGTGTCGAGGGCGCGCAGGCTCGGGTGCGCCTCTGCGGGGAGGAGCCGCGCTGCCGCCGGCAGCGCCTCGGCCACCAGCGCTCCGCCGCCGGGCTGGGCCAGGCCGAACGCGTAGGGCGCGGTCGAGCGCGCGGCCCCCGACGCGGCGGCGCCGATCGACGGGGCGTCGGCCACCCGGAACCGGCCTTCCAGGGCCCGGCGGGCCTCCAGGAGCGACGGCCCCCGGGACAAGATGCGGTGATAGGGCAGCACCACGAGCCCGGGCCCTTCCAGGGGAGTGAAATAGCCCATCGTCCAGGCGCCCTCGGGGCCGACCTCGTCGCGATGGCGCAGCGCGGTCGCATGGCGGTGGTGGCCGTCGGCGATGTAGGCCTTCGCCCCGGCCAGCGAGCGCTCGAAGGCCGACGCCGCGCCGCCGGCCACGCGCCACAGGCGGTGGGCCACGCCGCCGTCGTCGGTGCAGGTCAGGAGCGGAGGCCCCGCGGCCACGCCCGCCACCGCCGCGGCGAAGCGCCCCTCCGGGTCGGGGAACATCAAGAAGATGGGGCTGAAGTTCGCGCGCGTCGCCTTCAGCACGCGATGCCGGTCCTCCCGCGGCCCCTTGCGCGTGTGCTCGTGGGGCAGGATCACGCCGCGCTCGGGGTCTTCCGCGCGGAAGCGCGCGAAGAGGCCGTGACGGACGAGCGTCCGCCCCAGCGCCTCGAAGGCCTGCTCGAGGACGTAGAAAGCGGGCGCGGAGTCCGCGGCCAGCACCCCCTCCTCCATCCAGCGGCGGAACGTGGCGCCGGCCTCGGCGTAGCCCGCCTCGCCCGGCGTGCGGTTCAGGATCACGCGCACGACGTTGCGGGGATCCCGCTCGTAGAGCTCCCGCTGCGCGGCGGGCGAGATGACGTCGTAGGGCGGGGCCAGGACCTTCGGGAGGTCGCGCGGCGGCACCTGGTACAGGATCCCCGGGAAGGGCCGGACCTCGGGCACCCGTCAGTCCATCCTGTAACGGAGCCGGGCCGTCCCCAGGCGCACTTCGTCGCCGTTGTGGAGGACCACCGCGTCCACGCGCTTGCCGTTGACGAAGCTGCCGTTGCGGCTGCGCAGGTCCACGAGCACGAAGCCCTCCAGCGTGCGGTCGAAGCGCGCGTGGAACGAGGAGACCTTGGGATCCGAGACCACGATGTCGTTGTTGCGGTGCCGCCCGACGGTGTAGGTGTCCCGCGTCAGCGGGTAGCCCGTCTCGCTCCCGTCCCTCACCAGCACCAGCCGGCTGGTGGTGAGCTTGCGGGCGGTCTGGTACTGCACGGCCTTGGGGGTGACGATCTCCTTCGTGTCGTCCTCCGGCTTGGGCCCCTGCCCCTCGGAGAACTCCACGGAGACGCCGCCCGCTGGCGTGCCGCGCTCGTCCCCCACCTTCTGCGTCCCGTGCCCCTGCGCCTCCGCGGCCTGGGGGGGCGGGAGGGTGCCGGTGGGCGTCGCGGCCGGCGCCGGGACCACGGTCAGGAACTTGGCCAGCACGAGGTTGTGCAGGATCTGGAGCGTGACCGCCTCGTCCACGTTGCCCGCCAGCTGGCAGACCTCCTTCAAGGTGCGGCGGCCGTCCACCAGGAAGAAGACCTTCCATTCCTCCGGGGTCATGTTCACGCTGTGCTTCACGCGCTCCGGGTTGGCCAGGGTCTCCACGGCCATGCCGAGGTCGGGGAAGACATCGGCCAGGCGGCCGCGCTCGTCGATGCGCCGCGCCCCTTCCATGAGCAGGTTCTGGAGGTCCATCTCCAGCGTCACGGCGCTGGCCGGAGGCGGCACGCCGTCCCAGAACGTGAACAGGCCCTGGCCCCAGCGGAAGGTGTCGAAGATGACCTCCGAGACCTGCACCTTGAGGCAGGACGCCAGCTCCGCCTCCGTGATGAGCTTCTCCGTCATCAGCACCTGGCCCAGGCGGCCCATGCCCCCGTGCCGCTGCAGCGCCGGCTCGAGCGCGCCGGCCGACACCTTGCCCATGCGCACCACGATCGCGCCCAGGCGCAGCTCCTCCTTTGTGGAGGTCGCGAAGACCGGGCGGCCCTCGCGGAGGAACAGCTTGGTCTCCTGGTCGGGCCTCTCCATGACCAGCACGCCGGTCCGGCGGCACATGTTGAGGAAGGTGAGGAGGTCCGGCGCCTCGAACCGGCCGAGGTTCCCCTCCAGGACTTTTTCCATCGCGGGATCGTCGGCCGCCATTCTAGCACGCGGGTCCGGACCCGCCGGGCCGGCGTACGATCTGCGCATGAGGATCCGCCGCGCCGACGCGCAGGCGCTGCTGGAGGGGGCGCGGGCGGGCTACCCCTTCGAGGTCTGCGGCGTGCTCCTGGGCCGCGGGACCGCCGTGACGGCCGTCGTCCCCGTGGCGAACCGCGAGGGCGCGTCGCCGCGCGTGCGCTTCGAGGTCGCGCCCGAGGACCTCCTCCGCATCCAGCGCGAGGCCCGCGACGCGGGCCTGGAGATCGTGGGCTACTACCACAGCCACCCGGACCACCCGGCCCGGCCCTCGGCCAGGGACGGCGAGACCGCGGCCAGGGGCCTTTCCGACGGCGTCCTCCACGTGATCGTGGCCGTCGACGCGGCCGGGCGGACCGACGCCACGGCCTGGGTCTACCGCGAGGGCGAGGCCGGGTTCGAGGCGGAGCCGTTCGAGGTCGAGTGAGCGGAGGGATCGCGCCTAGCGCGCCTGGAGCATCCGGCGCACGACGGACAGGACCTCGTCGAGGTGGAAGGGCTTGCTCAGGCTGGGCGCCCCCGCCGTGGCCAGGAACTTCCCGGTCTCCGAGCTGAGGCGGTCGCCGGTCAGGAACACGAAGCGGCGCGACATCTCGGGATGGAGGCGCCGGACCTCCTGGTAGAGGCCCAGGCCGTCCAGCTCGGGCATCCGGATGTCGCTCAAGACGAGGTCGTATGTGGTCTGCCGCAGCCGATCGAGGGCCAGGGCGCCGTTCTGGGCCACGTCGATGCGGTGGCCGTCCACGGCGAGCATCTCGGCCAGGACCCCCGCCACGTGGGCTTCGTCGTCCACGACCAGGATCTTCCCGCCCTTGCTGCGCGGGTCCGCGGCCGCCGGGGCCTCCGTCTCCGCGTCCCCCCGCAGCTCGAGGGGGAGCTCGACCCGGAAGAGCGCGCCCTTGCCCTCCTCGCTCTCGGCCTCGATCGTCCCGCCGTGGTTCTCCACGATCCCCTGGCACAGCGACAGGCCCAGGCCCGTGCCCTGGCCCTGCGGCTTGGTGGTGAAGAAGGGCTCGAAGAGCCGCTCCCGGACCTCCGGGGGGATGCCGGGCCCCGTGTCCGAGACCTCCAGGTAGAGGCGCCTGGCGGCCTCGTCGAACGAGGTGCTGACCACCATCATCCGCGGTCCGTCGGTCCCGCGCATGGCATCCTGGGCGTTGGTGATGAGGTTCAGCACCACCTGGTGGAGCTGGTGGGGATCGCCGACCAGGATGGGCAGCTCGGGGTCGAGGTCGAGGACCACGTCCACGTCGTCCATGCGCAAGGGGTAGGTCACGATGCCCAGGACCTCGCGGACGACCTCGTTCAGGGCCACGCGCCGCCGCTCGGGCGGCCGCTGGCGGGCCAGGGCCACGAAGTTGCCCACGATGCTCGCGCACCGCCCGGCGGCCTGGGCGATCTGGTCCGCCTTCTGCGCCAGCGGCCCGGAGCCGGCGGTGCGCCGCAGCAGCTCGGCCTGGCCCAGGATGACCGAGAGCGGGTTGTTCAGCTCGTGGGCCACCCCCGCCAGCAGCGAGCCCATGGCGGCCAGCTTCTCCGTCTGCCGCAAGGCCTGCTCCGCCTGCGTCCGCTCGGTCACGTCGCGGAAGCTCCAGACCCGGCCCACCGGCTGTCCGTCCTGCAGCTGGGGGGTCGAGTAGCGCTCGAAGACGCGGCCGTCCTTGAACTCGAGGACGTCGAAGGCCTCCGCCTGGGGCCGGGAATAGAGCTCCTTGATCTTGTCCAGGAACTGGTCGGGCGACTTGAGCTGATCCAGCACGTGCGCGACGAGGGCTTTGTCGTCGCGCTTCTCCATCAAGCCCTGGGGGATGTGCCAGAGCTGCGCGAACCGCTGGTTGAAGGCCACCACGCCGCCTCCGCTGTCCACCACCAGCAGGCCGTCGGCCGTCGACTCGATGCTGGACTGCAGCAGGGAGACGCTCCGCTTGATCTCCTGCTCCGCCCGCTTGCGCGCGATGGCGCCCGCGATGTGCTGGGCCACGAAGGCCAGGACCTCCTTCTCCCGCTCTCCGTACCGGACCTCCCTGGTGTAGCTCTGGAGCACCAGCACGCCCAGTGTCCGGTCGTCCGTCCTCAGGGGCACGCCCAGCCAGTCCAGCGAAGACCCGCCGATGAGCTTCACCTTGCCCGTCTTCTGGAGCTCGGCGAACCGCTCCGGTGTGGCGAGCAGCGGCTCCCCCGTCCGCAGGACGTATTCGGTCAGGCCCTTTCCGAGCTTCTTGGGCTCCGGCTTGGGGTCCACCGCGTCCACGAAGTAGGGAAAGGTCAGGACCTTCGCCGTCTCGTCGTAGAGGGCGATGTAGAAGTTCTCGGCGGGCATCAGCTTCGCCACGATGGCGTGGATCTCGGCGTAGAGCTCCCCCACGTCGCGGGCCACGCTCGTGGCCTCCGACACGCGGTAGAGGGCGGCCTGGAGGCTCTCCGCCTGCTTGCGCGCGGTGATGTCGCGGTAGTTCGCCACGATCGCCCGCACGCTCGGGTCCTCGAGGCGGTTGACGCCCACCGCCTCCACCACGCGCCAGGACCCGTCCTTGTGCTTGACGCGTACCTCGGCGGTCACGGGCAGGCCCGGGTTGGCCAGGCACCTGGCGAAGCGCTCCTCGACGTCCGGCCGGTCGTCGGGGTGCACGTTCTCGAACGCGTTGCGTCCCCGGTTCTCCTCGGGAGTGAGCCCGAGCACGCGGGCCTGGGACGGGGTGGCGTAGAGGTTCGTGCCCTCGCGGCTCAGGAGCGCGATGACGTCGGTGCTGTTCTCCACCAGAGCGCGGAAGCGCTCCTCGCTCCTGCGCACCTCCTCCTCGGCCCTCTTGCGCTCCATGTACTGGCCGATCTGGCTGCCGATGGCGGCGAACCTCTGGAGCAGGTCGTCGTCCCCCGCCCGGTCGTGCCGGCTCAGGAACTCCATGACCCCGAAGCAATCCCCGCCCAGCAGCATGGGGAAGGCCACCGCCGCGCGCAGGCCGTCCTTCTCCGCGGCCGCGGCCCGGACGAAGTCGCTGTCCCCCGCCACGCGGGTGCTCCAGACGGGCTTGGCCGTCGCCCACACGCGGCCCAGCAGCCCGGCGCCCCGCCGCAGCGTCCGCGACTCGGCCATGGCCTTGAACTCGGGGAACTCCGTCCCCGGCGCGTGCCAGGTCTCGACGCAGCGCAGGGCCTCCGCCCCCCGGTCCACGGTCCACAGCGCCCCCAGGTCCCAGCCCAGGCTCTGGCAAATCGCTTGGAGGATGCGGGGCGCGGCGGCGGCGAGGTCGGGAGCCTCGGCGAGGACGCGGGTGGTGGCGTGCTGCACGGCCTGGCCCAGCTCGGCGCGCTGGCGGTCCGAGACGTCGCGCACGTATCCCGTGAACAGGCGCTGCCCGTCCGCCTGGGTGGTGGCGATGGCCAGCTCCACGGGGAACTCCGTGCCGTCGGCGCGCAGCCCCCGGATCTCGATGCGCCTCCCCAGGACCGTCGATTCGCCTGTGGACAGGTAGTGGGCCAGCCCCCGGCGATGCCGCTCGCGCAGCGAGGGGGGCACGATCGTCTCGGAGATGGTCTTCCCGATGACCTGGGCACGCTCGTAGCCGAACATCCGCTCCGCCGCCCGGTTGAACTCGGTGATGCGGCCCTCGGGGTTCATGGTGATGATTCCGTCGAGGGCGCAGTCCAGGATGGCCGTCTTGCGCGCCTCGCTGGCGCGCAGCTCGCGCTCCCACTCCTCCTGCTCCGGCACCTCCGGGACGGGGGCCGCGGTCGCCGCGGACCGCCGCCGCCCGGCGGCCAGGCCCGCCTCCACGAAGGCGCGGATGCGCTGCCGCGCGTCGCCC
>Ga0214472_10001359_pt1 | contig 27660 bp, 18 predicted proteins | sample RVTome_6_FD_207662 | JGI IMG/M metagenome (GOLD analysis project Ga0214472, IMG submission 207662) | Soil microbial communities from uranium-contaminated site in the Upper Colorado River Basin, Wyoming, United States - RVT140D175 | ecosystem: Environmental > Terrestrial > Soil > Contaminated >...
AACGGGCGAAAACCGGGCTTTCCGGCGAATTCAGGAATGGAAAGCGAACCGGATTTGTCGATGGGATCGAGGTGATCGAGCTCGAACTGCCATATTCCAACTATGACAACTTCCTGAAAAGGAGCATCACCTTTATCCGGTTTGCCTACCGGAGCCTGAAAATCGCCCTGACCCGGAAGTACGATCTGCTTTTCGCCACCTCGACACCTCTTACCGCAGGGTTGCCTGGAATCGGCGCCAGTCTTCTCCGGCGCAAGCCCTTTGTCTTTGAAGTCAGAGACCTCTGGCCGGAACTTCCCCGGGAAATGGGCGTCATCAGCAATCCTCTGGTCCTGAAAGCCATGGATATCCTGGAATGGGTTTCCTACCATTCGGCCCGAAAGTGCATCGGTCTTTCACCGGGAATCGTGGAAGGAATAAAACGACGGGGCATCCCGGCCGAAAAGGTTGTCATGATCCCGAATGGCTGCGATCTCGATCTGTTCACACCTACCGATGGCGACGATAAATTCAGGCCTGAAGGGGTCGCGGAACATGATTTCGTGGCTATCTTTTCCGGGACCCACGGGGTTGCCAACGGTCTGGACGCGGTCCTCGATGCGGCGGAGGAATTGAAAAAACGCCAGAGGGCGGACATCAAGATTCTTTTTGTCGGAGACGGAAAACTCAAGCCCGGGCTCAAGCAACGGGCTGAGAGGGAAAATCTGAGTAATTGTCTTTTCCTGGATTTCATTCCCAAAAGACAATTAGCCTGCCTGCAGCGAGGTGTCGATGTCGGTCTGATGATTTTGGCCAATGTGCCTGCCTTTTATTACGGAACCTCCCCGAATAAATTTTTTGATTATATCGCCACCGGACTGCCCATCCTGAACAATTATCCCGGATGGCTTGCTGACCTGATCCAACAACACAAATGTGGGCTGGCCGTCCCTCCCGCGGACCCGAAGGCCTTTGCCGATGCACTTGAATACATGGCCGGCCATCGGGCCGAATTGGTCGAAATGGGCAAAAACGCCCGGAAACTGGCCGAACAGGAGTTCGATCGGAAAAATTTGGCCGGAAGTTTCGTTGAATGGCTGGAGGGGGTGGTGCCGGATAAATAACCCCGCGGATGGGTTTTGACTACGTCGATTTCGTGCCGTTTCGAGCCATTGCGGATCTTGCGGCCTCATTAGCCGCAATCGGGTACGCAGCTTGCCGTACGGCCTCGTAAGCCATTCAGCTTCCCTTGTAAGCCATTCAGCTTCCGGTTGGATCCGGGGCCATTCTTCATGAAAAAATCAGCTCCAACTGTCCCTGATCGGCTACATGCCTGCAACATGCCTAAACCATTAAAAAATTCCCCCTTTTCCCAATCAGGGTTTAGGGGGTGTCGCCTGTAGATAACAATAATTCTGTGGTTTAAAATTCCCGCACTCTCAGTATTCCCCTCTGAACCTTTAATTTCGGCCAAAAATTCCCTTCTCTGTAAATCTTCAATCTCTCTAATTTTTGTCTATGGCCCTATTTTTTCGCTATTTTTTCCGCCCGCGAAAAGACTAGCAAGATCGACAAGATTTGTCAGGCGCCCAAGCATTCTTAATCAGCCTGCTTGTTTATCCTTTCGGGATCATTGAAAAATTCCCCGTATGAACAGTAATCGGTGATATGGCTGCTCAGAAACGTCAATTTTTGCTTCGATTTTAATCCCCCTTCCAAGTGCCTGGAATCATTGTATTAAAAACGATGTAAGTATTTGATTTGTGGATAAAAACACCTTCTGGCACATCGTTTGCTCTAAGGGGTAGGGTACGAAATGGATGGGTGCTGATGGTCAGTTCGCTGTTCTTTTCGGACAAAAAACCGCCGTCCTTAAAAGGGCAGGCAAAAAAGCAAGGGAGGTTTGGGTCGACTCGCAATCTTCGATAAAGGCAAACCCGGAGTAATTCGGGGGCGCAAAGCCGAGGGTCCACCCCAGTCGTAAAAGGGGAGGATTGCCAGGCCGCCGAAAAGAATGTGAAAGCGCACCATGCAACGGTAGTTGATATCGCATGCGCTTTCTTTTCACCGAAGAAAGCGTTTTTTTGTGCCTTTTTTCAGGCACCGATGCGATCGAAACATTACCCCTGCATTGCAACCCGATCCGCGTTGGAGCGGATCAGCATTACCAGGAGAGGTGAGAAGAATGGCAGGAAAACGAATGAGAACCAAACTTCTAACAACAATGTTATGTGCCCTTTTGGGCCTTGCCGGAATATCCGGTTTTGCGAAGGAGGCTTCGGCCGCTACAGGCAGTTTCGAAATCGGAGCAGCGAGTTATTCGGTGAACGAAGGAGCTGGCAAGGTCGACGTATTAGTTAAGCGTGTCGGTGGTTCCACCGGCGCGGCCACGGTTCGGATCAGAACGCTCAGCCAGACGGCCACTTATGATGCCGATTACGCCAGTTTTTCCTGGACGACGCTGAGCTTCGCCGCCGGCGAGACACAAAAGGTTAAGAGCATCGGCATTGTGGACGACTCGGTAGTAGAGGAAGATGAAACCTTCCAGGTACTCCTGGCCTACCCCACTAGCGGGACCAGCCTTGGCACCACCACCAGCAGCACGGTGACCATTGTTGACAACGATTCCCGCGGCAGCTTTGAATTAGACGCCGCCAGTTATTCGGTGGACGAAGGCGCCGGCAAAGTCGACGTGGTGATCAAGCGCGTCGGCGGTTCCTCCGGCGCGGCCACGGTTCAGATCCGTACCACCAGCCAGACGGCCACCTTCAATGACGATTACGCCAGTTTCTCCTGGACGACCCTGAGTTTCGCCGATGGCGAAACCCAGAAAGTCAAGAGCATCGGCATTGTTGACGATTTAGTGGTTGAGGAAGATGAGACCTTCCAGGTAGTGCTGGCCAACCCCACCGGCGGCGCCACTTTAGGTGCCACTACCAGCACCACCGTGACCATTGTTGACAACGATTCCCACGGCAGCTTCGAATTCGGTGCCCCCAGCTATTCGGTGGATGAAGGCGCCGGCAAGGTAGATGTGGTGATCAAACGGGTCGGCGGTTCCTCCGGCGCGGCCACGGTTCGGATTCGTACCAGCAGTCAGACGGCCACCTATGACGCTGATTATGCCAGTTTTTCCTGGACGACCCTGAATTTCGCCGATGGCGAGACCCAGAAAGTCAAGAGTATCGGCATTGTTGACGACTCGGTGGTAGAGGAAGATGAAACCTTCCTGGTGACCCTGGCCAACCCCACCGGCGGTGCCGGCCTCGGCGCCATCATCAGCAGCACGGTGACCATTGTCGACAACGACGAAAACACTCCGGTGCAAGATATTACTCCGCCCAATGTCGCAGTTACCAGCCCGACAAACAATGCAACGGTGACCAGCGAACAGACGGTAACCATCGTTGTCAGTGCCAGCGATAACATGGCTGTCACCAAAGTGGCATTCTTCCTTGATGGAGCCCTGATCGGTACTGACACCACCAATACCTACTCTGTTGCAATTCCGGTCACAAGCAGCGACAACGGTACCCGCAATATTACCGCCGTCGCTTATGACGAAGCCGGCAACAGCGCCCAGTCATCGCCCGTAGCTCTCAACGTGAACATTCCCAAGGCTTCCACCGAGCCCGGCAGCTTTGAGTTTGGCGCTGCCAGTTACTCGGTTGGAGAAGGCGACGGCAAGGTTGATATCCTGATCAAGCGGGTCGGTGGTTCCTACGGCGCAGCCACGGTTCAGATCCGTACCAGCAGTCAGACCGCCACCTACGACGCGGACTACGCCAGCTTCTCCTGGACGACCTTGAGCTTCGCCGATGGCGAAACCCAGAAAGTCAAGAGCATCGCCATTGTCGATGATTCGATTGTGGAAGAAGATGAAACGTTCCTGGTGATGTTGGCCAATCCCACTGGAGGAGCCAGCCTCGGTGCCACCACCAGCACTACGGTTACCATTATTGATAACGACATTGATTCCGGCTCGCCCGGCAATGGCTCAGACGACAGCGCCTACGTTAATCCAAATCTCAGTTATCTGCCTGTTTTCCCCTGGGCCGTGGGTCACGGCACCGAAACCAAGGCTGGCCGCGGTGGAAAAATTATCAAGGTAACCAATCTCAACGATAGCGGTACCGGTTCCTTGCGCGCTGCAATCGACGCCAGCGGTCCGCGCATTATCGTGTTCGAGGTCAGCGGTACCATTAAATTGAAAACTGACCTGACCATCAAAAACCCCTATGTTACCCTGGCTGGCCAGACGGCACCTTCTCCGGGCATCAACCTGCGCGGTGCTGGATTGCGCATCACGGGCCACAATATTTTGGTCCAGCATATTCGCATTCGGGTAGGCGACGATGCCGATGGGCCTAGTCCGGCCAATCGCGATGCTCTGCAGGTACTCGGACCCAATGCCTATAACGTGGTAGTCGACCATGTGTCCGGTTGCTGGTCGGTTGACGAGACCATGAGCACTTGGTATGCCCTTAAAGACGTGACCTTTAGTAACAACCTGCTGGGCGAAGCTCTTCATAATTCCATCCATCCCAAAGGGCCCCATGGAATGGGTATTTTGCTGGGCGACCACGCTCACAATGTGACCTTTGTGGGGAACCTTTTAGCCCACAATCGCGACCGCAATCCGCGCATTAAAGGCGATGTTAAAGCGGAAATAGTCAACAATGTTTTCTACAACGGGGCCGCCGGTAATCTCAGCGCTATCGGTGGTGTCTACACCCCCCCAGGTACGGTGTTTCTCAGCTATGTCGGCAATCTGTGGATCGCCGGACCGAACGCATACCCCACGGCAAAGGCAATCAGCATTTTAGCCGAAACACCTTCCGGCAGCAAAATCTACTTCAGTGACAACAAAGCACCTGGTGTTGTGCACTCTTCTACCCCTTTTGAAGTTTCCACTCCGCCGATCTGGCATGAGTCGCTGGTTGCCAGGCCATCAAGCAAAGTTGAAGCCTGGGTTGCTGCGAATGCAGGTGCACGTCCTGCTGACCGGGATGCCGTTGACCAACGAATTGTCAACGAAATGCTCAGTCGTAGCGGTGGCATTATTAATACCCCTGGTCAAGTAGGTGGGTGGCCCAATTTGAAGGTCAATACCCGTCCCTTCAATGTGCCCGGCAATCCGAACGCCGACGATAACGGAGACGGCTATACCAACATCGAGAATCTTCTGCACAAGATGGCTGCCGAGGTCGAGGGTAGGCAGCTTAACTGACGGAAAAAACTGAAGTTATGATTTGATCGGGAAGGTGTTAAATGCCTTCCCGATTTTTTTTGTCCGGAATGCTGGTAAAGGGTGTAGCGCCGGACTGGAAGGTCTAGGTCAAGTTGTCAACGAACAAGAAATTCAATGAAAGTTTCCGGCCTGTGATTTGGCTCTACCGAAGAGGCGGCAAAAAGTCGCGGAGTAGGTGGACAGGGGAAAAATCCCACCAATCAAGGCAAACATAATTGTGAGTGCTATACTGTGCTACGAAGAAAAGGTGTGAGGTGAGGGTCGCTTGCAACCCCCTGATATTTAAAGATGGTTATCGAACTTAGGGGGATCATTTTTCCGCGAGAGAATCTGAAACCGGTGAATAAATTGGGTTTTTCTCGAACAAATTGGCCACGTGGGAATGAAGGTTAACAAGAAAATAACGTCTGGAAAACTGAAGCGGCGTCTATCGTCACGCTGATTCAGTTTTCCAGACGTTATTTAGTGTTCCCCCTGAAGGAAATCACAACATGAATCGAATTGCGAAATCGTTGACCAGGAGCCTTTCAAGGGTCTTCAAAAATTCACAAACTGTTCGTCGTTGCCCAATTTGTAGGTGGAGTGGTCCGCAGTTTGAACTTGGGGGCCCTCATAACAAGCGGCGCTTCGACGTTCGTTGTCCAAATTGCGGGAGCATGGAAAGGCATCGCCTAGCGTATCTCGTCGCGGTGGAATGCAAGAATCTCGACTATTCAAAAGTGTTACATGTGGCTCCAGAAAAGGAGATCTCTAATTGGCTCAGAACGAAATCGAAAGAATATCTGAGTATTGATCTCTATGCTGAAGCGATGGCAAAGATGGATATTACCAATTTAGAACTAGAAGATAATTCCCAAACTATTATTTGGGCCTCCCACGTATTAGAACACGTTGTTGAAGACAGAAAGGCAATCGCAGAACTGTACCGAGTGTTGGAGCCAAACGGAATAGCCTTCATTCAGGTTCCTATTTGGCGAACTGAAACACTTGAGGACTTCAGGATAACAACGTCTGAAGATCGATTGAAGCAGTTCTTTCAAGCAGATCATGTACGCTTGTACGGCCTCGACATAGCAGAGCGCTTTGAGGATGCTGGATTTTCGTCAGAGATTTTCAGGGCACAGGATTTCGGCCCAAGCACCCTCATTGAAAATGGATTGTCTTTCGCCTCTACGAATGAGGTTTTTGTGTTTCAAAAAGTCCCTGTTTCGTGAGTGGATATCTGATGAGAAAGGATTCGTGGCCCGCAGGGGTAGTTTTTGTCTTATTGTCTTTTGGCCTGATATTTTTCATTGGATGTGTCAAATACTGTGACCTTCCCCAGATGCCAGTGTTTCCCGGTGCTATGGGTTTTGGCACCGAAACCAAGGCTGGTCGTGGCGGGAAAATCATCAGGGTAACCAATCTTAACGATAGCGGTACCGGTTCCTTGCGCGCTGCTATCGACGCCAGCGGTCCGCGCATTATCGTGTTCGAGGTCAGCGGTACCATTAAATTGAAAACTGACCTGGCTATCAAAAACCCCTATGTTACCCTGGCTGGCCAGACGGCACCTTCTCCGGGCATCAACCTGCGCGGTGCAGGGATTCGCATCACGGGCCACAATATTTTGGTGCAGCATATTCGGATCCGAGTTGGTGACGATGCCGATGGACCCGACCCGTTCAATCGCGATGCTTTGCAGGTACTCGGACCCAATGTCTATAACGTAGTAGTCGACCATGTGTCCGGTTGCTGGTCAATTGACGAGATCATGAGCACTTGGTATGCCCTTAAAAACGTGACCTTTAGCAACAACCTGCTGAGCGAAGCTCTTCATAATTCCACCCATCCAGAAGGGCCTCATGGAATGGGCATTCTGCTGGGCGACCATGCTCACAATGTGACCTTTGTGGGGAACCTTTTAGCCCACAATCGTGACCGCAATCCGCGCATTAAAGGCGATGTTAAAGCAGAAATAGTCAACAATGTTTTCTACAACGGGGCCGCCGGTAATCTCAGCGCTGTCGGTGGTGTTTTTAGCCCCCCCGGTACAGTGTTTCTCAGCTATGTCGGCAATCTGTGGATCGCCGGACCGAACGCATACCCCACGGCAAAGGCAATCAGCATTTTAGCCGAAACACCTTCCGGCAGCAAAATCTACTTCAGTGACAACAAAGCACCTGGTGTTGTGCACTCTTCTACCCCTTTTGAAGTTTCCACTCCGCCAATCTGGCATGAGTCGCTGGTTGCCAGGCCATCGAGCAAAGTTGAAGCTTGGGTTGCTGCGAATGCAGGTGCACGTCCTGCTGACCGGGATGCCGTTGACCAACGAATTGTCAACGAATTGCTCAGTCGTAGCGGTGGCATTATTAATACTCCTGGTCAAGTAGGTGGGTGGCCCAATTTGAAGGTCAATACCCGTCCCTTCAATGTGCCCGCCGATCCGAACGCCGACGATAACGGAGACGGCTATACCAACATCGAGAATCTTCTGCACAAGATGGCTGCCGAGGTCGAGGGTAGGTCGTCTAACTAACCGAAAAAACTGAAGTTATGATTTGATTGGGAAGTTAAAACATCCGCCCAGCAGATACTTAAAAATCTCCCGGACCTTTGGCTGGCGGCAATGCTGAAGGATGCTGCAAGGCAGACCGCCAATCAAGATGGGCCCAGATGACGCTTACCTGCTGAAGAATCCTGGTAAAAAGGCGCGGAATAGGTGGATAGAGAATTAAATTTCCATCAATAAAGCAAAAATTACCGTGGGTGCTATACTGATCCGCAACGAACCCTTGTGGGCTTGATGTCGCCTTGAATCGCATTTAAATACTTCAGTCCTTGGATGAATATCCAATTGGAGAGGGGTTTGCCTCGGATCACGTTGTTTCGCTGTTCAATGGGCTTCGGCACCGAAATCAAGGCTGGACGTGGTGGCAAAATCGTCAGGGTGACTAATCTCAACAAAAACGGGCCTGAATTGTTGCGGCTGTCTTCTCATCCCTTTCCTTTAACTTGCCTCAATTTCAGGACGACTAGTTGCTCATGATCGCAGTATCCAAAATTTATAATCGTTTCAAAATATATATATTTAACACTTCCTGGATCATGGGAGAAAAGTTTCTCACGTTGGGGGTCGGTTTTTTTGTAACAGTTCTGGTTGCCAGGTATCTTGGCCCCGAACGGTACGGCATTTTAGCTTACGCACTTTCGTTGACTGCTCTTTTCGCCTCGGCAGGCCACATGGGTTTAGGGGGATTGGTAGTCAGGGAAATTGTCAAAAAACCGGACAGCAGAGCTGAAACCCTTGGCACTAGTTTGGTTCTGAAACTCTTCGGATATTTAGGGGGCTTTGTTGCAATATTCATTTACGCTTTAATCTTTGAAAAACGCCAAAGTTTAGATTATTGGATTTTGCTAGTTGTTGCTTCCTCTCTTTTATTTAGGCCATTTGACGTAATTGACTTTTGGTTTCAGGCAAATGTTCAGGCAAAATATACTGCAATTGCCAGGTCAGCATCGTTGTTGATTACGGCTGGTTTTAAGCTTCTGCTGGTACTCATTAGTGCAGAGCTTCTATTTTTCGCCGTTTCAAACCTATTGCAAAGCATTCTAGCCGCTTGCTTTTTGCTGCTATTGTTTCGTAACAGCGCCGATATTTCCATCACAACCTGGAGCGCTAGTTTAGTGAGAGCGAGGGCGCTGCTGAGCCAAGGCTGGGTTATTTTTCTTGGGGCAATTTTTGCTACTATTTACCTGAAGATTGACCAAATAATGCTGAAATGGTTTGTCGGTGCAAAAGAAGTCGGAATCTATTCAGTTGCCGCCACCCTCTCAGAGACATGGTACTTTGTGCCGACTGCGATTGTAGTCTCGTTGTTTCCAAAACTTATTGAACTGAAAGAGACAGACCATGAAAGATTCAGGCAGCGCCTCCAGCAGATTTTCGAACTGCTTTTTGTGATAGCGCTCTCGGTTGCAATATTCATGAGCTTTATGGGTGCCCACCTCATAAACTTTTTTTTTGGACAACAATACCTGGCATCAGCACCGATTCTAGCCATACATATTTGGGCCGCACTGTTCATCTTCATGCGAGCGGCATTTAGCAAGTGGATATTGATCGAAGATGCGTTGATGTTCTCCCTGATTACTCAGGGTCTTGGCGCGTTGGCAAACGTGGGCTTAAATCTGTTGCTTATTCCTCGATATGGCGGATACGGGGCCGCAATTGCGACATTGATATCCTACGCCATGGCCTCTTATTTCTCGCTGTTTTTTTATAAAAAAAGCCGGCCAGTGTTTTGGATGATGAGCAAGGCCATCTTGTCACCGGTTCTGTATCCATTCGCTTACTTGAAACTGAAGCTATTATGATCAGTTCCAAATCCAATATTTCTTCAGTAACCGAGGAGTATCTTTGCAACAGTTGTGGAGCCTGTTTTGCTAGTTGTAATCACGGTGCCATAAGCTACTTGGAAACGAAGGGTGGCTATGTTTTTCCAAATATTGCGGAAGAAATCTGCACTCAATGCGGTTTGTGCTTTGAAGTGTGCCCAGGGGTGCATTTCAACAAGACGCTTAGCGCGAAAATTCCCCATGATCCGTTCGTAGGTACTATTCTCGCCTGTGAAGTTGGACGCGCTACTGATGAGGTTATTTTTTCAAACAGTCAAAGCGGAGGTGTGGCTACCGCACTATTAACCCATCTTTTTGAAACAGGTCGGATTGAAGCAGCAATTGTTGCCGTTATGCAAAAAGGAACTCCTCCCAGGGGGGATGTTTTGTTGGTAACGAAACCAGCTGATCTTATTCAGACGCAGAAGTCTAAATATATTCCCATTCCACTCCTAAAAGCTATGCCAGAAATTATGCATCTCCAGGGAGGCGTAGCATTGGTGGGTTTGCCTTGCCATATTCACGGCTTATTCAATTTGATGGATATTATTCCGGCATACCGTAAAAAACAATTTTATAAAATCGGACTTATTTGCGACCGAGTGATGACCACCGTAGCCATGGATTTCATGGGTCGCAAGGCAACAAATAAACCTATGTATAATTTCGTTTTTCGGGATAAGCAGCAGCGATCATATCCAGGAAATCCTGTGGTGTACACGGAGGCCGGTGAAGGAATCCCCCTAGACGCTTCGCTGCGGATGTCAATCAAGGATTTTTTCACCCCTGTACGCTGCCGTTTGTGCTTCGACAAATTGAATATTTTTGCCGACGTGGTACTTGGCGATCCTCATGGAGTTAAAGAAGTCGACCGAATTCATGGCGAAACCTTGGTGCTGGTTCGCACGGATAAAGGTCGTAGGTTTGTGGATACAGCGAAGGCTTGCGGTTCCGTTTGCTTACGAATAATTTCGTCGGCTGCTGGAGTACAAGGGCAGGGGGTTTATAAAAAACGGAAGGAGTGGGCAGGCTACATGCGGGCATGGAAAGATCTTGGAAGAACCGAACCCCTCTTTCCATTCACTGTCGAGTCACCCACCAATACAAAAAATTACAAAAAGATGCTACTGCATGGGTTAAGTCTAGATACTGTTCAGAACAAAACACGAGCTGTGAACAATTGGCTATTTAAACGAAAACTTCGCAAAGCGACCTTTTTACCTTTCACAATAGTAGGTAGTCTTTTTCGGGGCACGAATAGGACAGGGGACAAATTATGATCATTGAAATTCGAAAAGCAGGTTTTGTCAATAAAGGTGCAGAGTTGATGCTCTATGCAATTATTGACAAAGTAAAGGAATTATTTCCAGATGTTCAATGTTCCATGACACCTCACGTAAAATTCGCTCCTTATAAAAATCGCGCCGAACTTGGTTTGTTGCAGACGGCCTGGTTGCTACGGCATGGTTTTCAGTGGGGCAATTTCGCAGCACTTGCACCAAAAAAGATCCGAGAAATGTATGGTATTGTTTTGGATAAAGAAGTGGATGTGGTTTTAGATGCAGCAGGATTTTCTTATAGTGAACAATGGGGAGTTTGGAATAGTGTGGAATTAGCGACTTGTTGTAAAAAGTGGAAAAAAATGGGCACCAAGGTGATCTTGCTGCCACAAGCTTTTGGGCCTTTCACTTCTTCAAAAATTAAAGATGCAATAAAATTTGTAGCAGATAATGTCGATCTAATCTTTGCCAGAGATAAGATTTCCTATGCCCACTTGTTAAGCGTCGTTGGCGAACGTGAGAACATCAAAGTGGCTCCAGACTTTACTAACCTAATAAATGGAGTTTTGCCAAATAATTTTGATTCAATGGGAAACCGTTTTTGTATTATTCCTAATTACCGCATGGTTGACAAAACAACTAAGGAAAAAAGTGAAGCGTACCTCCCCTTCATGATTAGGTGCGTAAGGTACCTATTGGAAAAAAATGAAAAACCTTTTGTTTTGATACATGAAGGTGCCAATGATCTTATGCTGGCTGAGCAAATCCGAGATGCCGTGGGTGGGAATTTGCCCATTGTCAAGGAAAACCACCCCTTGATGATCAAGGGGATTTTAGGTGCATGCGAAGGCACCATTGGCAGTCGGTTTCATGGTCTGGTTAGCGCACTCAGTCAAGGGGTGCCTGCTCTTGCCACTGGCTGGAGCCACAAGTATCAAATGCTTTTTGAAGATTATGGCTTTAGTGAAGGCTTGATCGATGTGAATATGAGTGAAGAGCTGATACGCCAAAAAATCGAGCTTATCATTGATACACAATCTAAACAAAGAATAAAATCAATAATCACTACCAAGTCAGAAGGACTGAAAAAACAATCTGTTAATATGTGGGACGAAGTTTATAGTGTGCTTTGATTATAAATTCACGAAAATCAAGATATGATGAAAGGGAGACTTTTCATGCGTCCGATTGTTAGTGTCATTATCCCTACGTGCGACCGAGTTCATTTCCTTAGACGCGCTCTGGAAAGTGTTCTGAACCAAAGTTTCTCTGATTTTGAAATCATAGTTGTTGATGATCATTCCAGGGACGGTACCCTTGAATTTCTTAAAAATATTCGTGATAAACGCATCCGTTTCATCTCCCGCCATGATCGAGGGGGCGGTTCTGCTGCACGCAATACTGGGATTGCATCAGCAAAAGGTGAATATCTAGCCTTTTTGGACGACGATGATGTCTGGCATGAGAGAAAGTTGCAGCGCCAATTTGAGATTATGCAACGATGCCCTGAGGTTGGTTTGGTGTATACGGGAACTGTCAAGGTATATCAGGACAATGGGCGTGTTTTTAGAACTACCATTCCACAACATAGAGGGGATATTTTCAAACATCTGCTGGCGCGGAACGTCATAGGCACAACTTCCAGTGTCATGGTCCGCCGAATTGCAATCGAAGGAATTGGAGGATTTGATGAATCATTTCCCAGTTGTCAGGACTGGGACCTTTATCTCCGTTTGTCCAAGCTCTGGCCGGTAGATTTTGTTGGTGAGCCCCTTGTCGATTACTATTTACATCCGGTGCGCATTACCCGCAATGAGGTATCCCGCATCAAAGGACGTAGGATGATTCTGGAGAAATTCCGTTCCGAAATCGATGGAGATCGTCAAATCTTGAGCGAACATTATGTTGCTCTAGGAAGGCTTTGCTGTCAGGCCGGCCAATATTCCGAGGGGCAGCGCATGCTTATACGAGCTGTCCAGGGTAATCCCTGCAATGTCGAGGCATACAAACATCTTTTGCCGGTTTTGTTCGGCGGGGGATTGTACTGGCGTATACTTTCCATGCAGCGTCAATTTAAGACCCGGTTGTTTCGACGTTATCGCCTTGCATGGCAGGAGAAAGGACAATCTCACGATGAATGAAACAGGGGACAACATCGCTGTATTTCTTCCATCATTGCGGGGTGGAGGTGCGGAACGGGTTACTCTCAATTTGATCGAGGGGTTTTTGCGGGAGGGGATAAGGGTCGATCTGCTGCTTGCTCAGAAAGAAGGGGCTTATCTCGAGAAAGTTCCCCAGGGATTAACGTTGATCGATCTTCATGCCCCAAGGGTCCGTTATGCCGTGAGAGGTCTCAAAACTTACCTGCAGGCCAAGCGTCCCGTTGGTCTTCTCTCTGCCATGGGCCACGCTAATGTGGTTGCTCTATTCGCCCGGAGACTGGCCCGCGTCCCGACCCGTGTGGTGGCGACCTTGCACAATACCATGTCTGTCCAAACAAAAGGCCAGTCAGCCTGGCGTCGCATGCTGAATATGCATATCACTAAAATGGCATATTTGAGGGCCGATGCGGTGGTAGCCGTATCCCAGGGAGTGGCTGACGATACGGCGCGGATGACGGGTTTCCCACGCGAACGAATTGAGGTTATCTATAATCCGGTGGTTACGGATGAACTGTATGCCAACGCTTCCGAACCTTTGGAGCATCCTTGGTTCAAGAGTGGAGAACCGCCGGTCCTTTTGTCGGTGGGGCGTTTAACCAGGCAGAAAAATTATGGTCTGCTTATCCGTGCCCTGGAGAGGGTGCGAGAAACCCATCCCGCCCGTCTGATCATTTTGGGAGAAGGGGAGGAACGGCCGTCCTTGGAGAAGCTGATTACCAGTCTTGGCCTTCAGGATAGCGTCGCGTTGCTGGGCTTTGTGCCAAATCCATACGCCTATATGCGAAACGCTGCGCTGTTCGTACTTTCCTCCCTTTGGGAAGGCTTGCCCACTGTGCTTATTGAGGCCATGGCAGTAGGGATTCCAGTGGTTTCTACTGATTGTCCGAGCGGGCCATTCGAAATTCTAAAAGGCGGCAAGCTTGGGCCACTGGTGCCGGTGGGTGATATGTCTGCCTTGGCCACGGCAATTCTCCAAGCACTGGCGAGGAAGGTTCCCTATCCCCTGAATCTTGATCTTGAACGTTTTGAAAAAAAGCAGGCGGTTCAATCATATCTGAGACTTCTCAGGGGGGCCTGATATTTATCAGGTGTATTTTCACTTGTTTATGGCGGGCTTGAATTTCGATAAATATAATATCCAGCAACGAACTAAAGACCGCATAAGTCGAAATTAGTTTGAATCTGAGCCCACTATCGAAATGTAGTAACCTCTAAAGAATGGTTGAGTCCTATGCGAGAAAACTCGGGTAAATCATTTTTCCCAGTGAGACTGCCAGAGATTTCAGTCGAATCTCATGTATATCTCAGTGGTCAGGAATCCACAATAATAAGTAAAATTGTTTTTGCTACCCTGTGGTTTCTGGTGTTGATGATACCCCTGGAAAACATGGTTGTTATCGAAGGAGTAGGTACCATCAGCCGGTTTATTGGTGCCTTTTGCATTGCTATGGCAATGGTTACAGTGCTGGTAGAAAAACGAGGGCGGCCACTGGGTGCCATGCAGTTTGCTTTCGGGATATTTGTATTGTGGAATATGGCGACCTTTTTCTGGACCGTGGATCATGAAAAGAGCCGTATTGCCATTTTGTCTATGGCCCAACTATTTGCCTTTGTTTGGCTTATCTGGGAGTTCTGCAGGGATGAAATCCGTCAATTGGGGTTGATGCAAGCCTATGTCTGTGGGGCAACAGCCTCTGCTCTGATGACATGCAGCGCCTTCTGGCAAAATAATGCGGACTATTATCTGCGATATTCCACCCCAGGCTTCGATCCCAACGACCTTGGACTGATGCTGGCTCTCGCAGTTCCCATGGCGTGGTACCTTGCAATCAAAGAGAAAAATTTTTGGCTTCGGAAATTTTACCAACTTTACCTGCCCCTTAGCTTTCTTGCGGTGTTGCTTACCGCATCCCGAATGTCATTCATTGCCTTAATGATTGCCTATCTTTTTTTGATTTGGTCATTTCAGCGTTTGTCGGCATTACATCGTTACACTATTGTGGGTGGATTAGGTGCTACCTGTTGGGGTCTCATGTATCTCATCCCACAGTCATCCTGGATGCGCCTGGCGACTATAGGGCAGGAAGTTGGTGCCGGCTCCCTAGGGGGACGTGTCGGCATCTGGAAGGCTGGCTTATTGATCTTTCGGGATAACCCCTTATTCGGCATTGGTGCGGGGGCTTTTCGAACTGGGATGTTGGAGATGCACGGTTTTGAAGCGTCTCCCCATAACCTTTTTCTGTCCATTATGGTGAGCCAGGGCCTGATAGGCCTGCTCCTGTTTCTTCTGATACTGGCGTGCGCCATGAGGGGATTGGCGGGGATGTATTCTTTATTGTGCCGAATGTGGCTCGTAATAGTGCTGACATGGGGGACTGGAGTCATGACCCTCGGCTGGGAGGGACGCAAGGCTACGTGGCTGATTCTGGGTTTACTGGCCGCCATGGGCAAGGTTGAAAAATCCACGAATAATGACCAGAAGGAGGAGGTGCGAGCGTGATCGCCCGCATTGGGTTTTTAATCAGTCTAATTGAAATTGGAACCGAACTAGGACCACGAAATTCATTGTCAATGAAAACCCACTACACATGCCTCTGATCTGTCGCACAATCGGAGATAACGACGGAGCCTCGTGAATCACTTGGCCTGTCCAGGGAGCCCTTGTCTTGCCGAAGAAAAATAGATACCGAATTCATTTCGTAATTACCGGTCTTGGCGCCGGTGGCGCTGAAATGATGCTTTACAAGGTTCTTTCCGAGATCAATCGAGATCTGTTCGATCCCAAGGTCATTTCCCTGCTGAATATTGACACCCTCCGTTCCAAGTTCAAACAGATTGATATACCTGTTGAAATCTTGGGAATGAAACCGGGAATTCCCGACCCATTAGGATTTTTAAAATTAATCAGACTTTTTCGGAAAGAGAAACCCCACCTTGTTCAGACCTGGATGTATCATGCCGATCTTCTCGGGGGACTTGCCGCCAAACTGGCGGGGAACATCCCGATTGTCTGGAATATTCGTCATAGCAATCTCGACCCGTTGATTGACAAAAAATCGACGGTCTGGACCGCGAAGCTTTGCGGGATGATGTCTTCGGTTCTGCCTCGTAAAATTATCTGCTGTGCTGAAACAGCCAAAAAAATTCATGGAAAAATCGGCTACGACGTTCGAAAAATTATCGTTGTTCCAAATGGATTCAATCTTTCCGAATTCAGTCCCGATTCCCGGGCCAGGGAAAGAATAACAACGGAATTGGCCATACCACCCGATTCGGTGATAATCGGCTTGGTCGGGAGATACCATCCCCAGAAAGATCATAAATGTTTTCTTGAAGCTGCGGCACTTCTCACAAAACGCAACGAGAAGATTCATTTTGTCCTTTGTGGGGACGGCATCACTTATGAGAATCCCGAAATTCTCAAACTGCTGAATGGAAAAAACGTGGGGGTTAATTTACATCTGCTTGGCCGGCGTACGGATATGCCCGCAATTACAGCTACCTTTGATATCGCTACTTCTTCATCCCGTTGCGGGGAGGGTTTCTCCAACACGATTGGCGAAGCAATGGCCTGCGGGGTACCAACGGTTGTAACGGATGTTGGTGATTCTGCCTTCATTGTGGGTGCGACCGGCAAAGTTGTTTCGCCCGGAAAACCCCAAGAATTATGTCGAGCATGGGAGGAAATGATTGAACTCGGTCAAGAAGGGCGTACCAGGCTGGGGTGCTTGGCCAGAAATAGAGTTCAGGATCATTTTTCTCTGGCTGAAATCATCCCAAGATATGAAAAAGTCTACCTGGATATCCTAGAACATCCTTCTAAATTTCAAAAAGAAGCATTGGAAGGAACCTGAGAATAGTCGGGTATGTTGTGGATTTTTTTAAGGATAAATCCTTTGGGGGACGACCTAATGGCCAAAATTGTAATTATTGCCAGCTTCGCTAAATCTCTTGTTAAATTCCGTGGGGATATGATTCAGGACATGGTTAAAAATAATCATGAAGTGATTGCCTGTGCCCCTAATGCGGATGAAAATATTCGAAAAACAATCATTGAGTACGGGGTGACCTACCATGATATTGCTTTAGATAGGACTGGAATTGGGTTTTTAAATGACTTGAAGCTTATTGCATACCTTATAAAATTTTTAAAAAAGGAAAAACCAGATATTGTCCTTACCTACACAATCAAACCAAATATTTATGGATCATTAAGCGCCCTTGTTGCAGGAGTTCCTTTAATAGGAGCAATGATTACTGGTCTTGGACATCCATTTTCTGATTCGGCTGGAAGATTAATTAAACACACGGCAAGCCTGCTTTACCGCATAGCTATAACCAGGAAACACGTGGTGTTTTTTCAGAACCAGGATGACATGGAATTATTTCAAGAAAAAAAGATTGTCAATAAATACAGCAGATGCATATTGATCAACGGTTCAGGCGTTTGTTTAAAACAATATCCACCCAAGGAACTGCCTGATTCAATTTCGTTCCTGCTTATGGCCCGCTTAATTAAAGAAAAAGGTATTCACGAATATGCTCAAGCAGCCAAAATAATCAAGGACAAATATCCCCATGTCCGTTTTCGTTTAGCTGGCCCCTATATGGATGATCAATTTCATGTTTCCAGAGAAGAACTTGATCAGTGGACTAAAGATGGTCTGGTCGAATATTTGGGGTGTTTGGATGATGTACGACAAGCTATTGAAGATGCCTCGATTTATGTATTGCCAAGTTACTATCGCGAAGGAACTCCAAGATCAATTCTCGAAGCTATGTCCATGTCACGTCCGATCATAACTACTGATTCACCTGGCTGCCGAGAGACAGTGATTGATGGAGTGAATGGATTTTTGGTCCCGGTAAGAAACGCTGAAGCATTGGCCGCGGCCATGGAAAAATTTATTCAGCAGCCTTCCCTGATTCAGCAAATGGGAATTGCCAGTCGCAGGATCGCTGAAGAAAAATATGATGTTCAGGATGTTAACCGGGTGATTCTGGAAAACCTGGGACTTATTCCAGGTGCTCTCTGGCGTGCAATTGAACTCCGGCCAGGCGGGGTGGGCGGTTTTAACCATTAAAACCCACCGATGGCGCCCGACTAAATTCATTCATTAATGGTGAGTAACCCTCAAGGTTCTCCCTGCCTATGCAGAGAGATAGGCGCCGTCGAAAATACCTTTTTTTGAGAGAAATATGATTGCTGAATTCATCTCGCCGGAGGACAGCAGGTGGGAAATTTTTTTATCTGGAATCGAACACGATTTTTACCACCTGCCCGAATACATCTCTTTGGCGGCACGTCAGGAAGGAGGGCAGGCCTGTGCCTTTTTTGCGGAGACTGGAGGGAATTCCCTTCTTGTGCCTCTCCTTATGCGGCCGATACCCGAGGAGCTCAACCCTGAGCCGGGTTTCTGCGATGTGTTGACGCCGTATGGCTATCCCGGTCCTCTATTGGCCGGGGATGCCACCGAAAATACCATTGCTTCGATGCTGCAGAGTTTCAAACAGGCGGGGCGGGAAGCCGGTGTCATTTCAGCATTCTGGCGGCTTCACCCCTTATTGCCGTTTCCTTTGGCACCGCTCGAAGAATTCGGCAGGCTTGTCCAGCATGGGCGCACCGTGTATATCGATCTTTCACTAACTCCGGATCAAATGTGGCAGGAGACCAGCAACAATCATCGCCGCCATATCCGGCAAATGCAAAAGAAAGGATTCGTTGTCGTTCATAATGAATGGCGCTACCTGGAATCCTTTGTCAAGGCCTACAGGGAATCCATGAGCCGACTCGAAGCCAGCCAATTCTATTTTTTTTCCGACGACTATTTCGAGGATCTACGAAAAGCCCTTGGGGACCGACTCTCTCTGTGGACCGTGCTCTCCCCCGAGGGAGAAGTGGCTGCCGGGGGTCTTTTCACCACCGTAAAAGGAATCGTTGAGTATCATCTCGGGGCCAATGTCCAGGAATTTTTACAATGGTCGCCCCTGAAGCTGCTTATTTCCGAAGTCCGGAGCTGGGCCCGGGAGGCCGGACATCACCTGCTGCATCTCGGCGGTGGCGTCGGGGGAGACATGGACTCCCTATATATCTTCAAATCCCGTTTTTCTCCCCTGGCAGCCGATTTTCATACCTTCCGTGCCGTGCTCATGCCAGAGGTCTATGACCAATTGACCCAGAAGAGATTCGGTGGGGAAAAACGACCCGATGCCGAAGAAAAGGACTTTTTCCCCGCCTACCGGACTCCCTGACATTCGCCGACCTTGCAAGGCCAGGCGATTCATGGCCCCCGATCCCCGCATTTTCGTTACCCACCGTATTGATATCTCTTACGATGGCTAAGCAAAAACTTCGTCCTACAAGGCTTGGTGTTTTTTCAGGGACGAAGGCATACATCAGGTATGTCGAGATCCTGAAAAAATGCCGTAACGCCGCAGGGCGGACTTTTTGCGACGCCATCCGTATTTACAAACAAAAAGAACCCATTACCATTAATAGCAGGGGAGTGAATTTCCAGAATCTGGTTATGCACTCTGAAGGCAACTCCTACGGGAAAACACAACCAGAATCCGTAGGGCAATAGAACGCGGATCAACGCGGAAAAGGCAGGATAAAAATCTGATTTAACCCGAATTCAAGCCTTGGACTGAAATCCGCGAAGATCCGCGTGCATCAGATTTTATCCGCGTACCATTGATTGGTTGATGCTTTCGCAAGGAAGCAAAAAAAGTGCAGGGTCGGTAAATGAAGAGACTGCTTGATCTGATCGTTTCTCTTATTGTTTTGGTTTTGATTCTCCCACTTTTTGCCCTGATAGCCGCCGGCATTCGTATGAGCATGGGGGCACCGGTCTTTTTTCGCCATACACGGCCCGGATTGAAGGGCGAGCCTTTCAGTCTGCTGAAATTCCGCAGCATGGTGACCGCCTATGACGATCGGGGCAAGATGCTGCCCGGACAGAAGAGGTTGACGCCCCTGGGACGTTTTCTGCGAAATCTGAGCCTCGATGAATTACCCCAGTTGGTCAATGTCCTGAAGGGGGACATGAGCCTTGTCGGGCCACGGCCCCTGCTGATGGAATACCTGGATCTTTATACCCCCGAACAGAAACGACGGCTGGACGTGAGGCCGGGCATCACCGGTTGGGCGCAGGTCAATGGCCGCAATGCCCTGTCCTGGGAGGAGAGATTCGCGCTGGATGTCTGGTATGTGGACCATCAGTCCATCCGGCTCGATCTGAAGATCCTCTGGATGACCCTGGTTAAGGTTGTCCGGCGGGAAGGAGTTACTACCAGGGACGGAAATCTAGCCGCTCATTTCGCTGGCACCCAAAACAACCAAGAACAGGAGCAAGGTCTCTCCATATCACCGCCGACGGAGGAGAAAAGGATAAATACTAACCAAGGGAGGATTTCGAATAATGACAGGTGCCAATAGGATAACCAATGTGCTGCTGACCGGAGCGGGGGGGGACCAGGCCGTCTTCATCTGGAAAGCCCTTAAGCAGTCGACCCTTGATGTTCGCATCGTGGCATGCGACAGCAACTACCTTTCTGTCGGACTGTATCGTACCGATAGCGGTTACGTCATACCCCGGTCGGCCTCGCCGGATTACATACCGCGACTCAAGGAAATCATCAAAGCGGAAAAGATCGATATCGTTATGACCGGCGGCTCGGACGAGATGATGCTGTTGGGGAAGCACGCTTCGGACATTCAGAAGGAAACGGGGGCGTATGTGGTTTCGCCTCCCTTCGAGACCCTGCAGGTGGCGGCGGATAAGTGGAAGCTGGTCACCTTTTTGAAATCGGGCGGATTCAGCTATCCCGAGTCCTGCATCCCCGAGGAACAGGACGCTTTCGATCGTTTTCTTGAGGAGGTTCCCTTTCCCTACATCGTCAAGGGCCGCTTCGGCGCGGGGTCCCGCCAGCTAGGCGTGGCCCGTGACCGGAAAGAACTCGGGCAAATCATCAGTCGGGTGGAGTCTCCCATCATCCAGGAATACCTTCTGCCCGATGACGAAGAATTTACCGTCGGCTGTTTCTGCGACCGGCGGGGGAAGGCGGTGGGCTCGATTATCATGAAAAGGACCCTGGGGCACGGTCTGACCCATAAGGCGAGTGTTGTATTCAATGACGAAATCTCCAGCTATTGCGAAAACATCGCCGAAAAATTGGGGTATGTAGGCCCTTTGAATCTTCAGCTTCGCATGACGGATCGGGGACCGGTCCTTTTTGAGATCAATCCGCGATTTTCCAGCACGGAATCGGCCCGGGCCTACTTCAATTTCAACATGCCGGAAATGTCTATCAGACATTTCGTTTTTCACGAGGACATCCCCAGACCCGCGGTTAAAACGGGTTATTTTTTCCGGGTTTTCGATGATGTTTTTGTCGATGGCGAGGCGATCGAAAAGACTCGGCAAACAGGAATATCCAAGGGGGCACCGGCCAAGCTGGTGCTGAATTTCTAGCATGGTGAGGCCGGACGAACCCCGCGGCAGGGGAATTTACCATATCCATTCCGATTATTCCTACGACGGGACCAACAGCCTCGCGGAAATTTCCCGGTGGGCCAGGGACCGGGGATTGAACTTTGTGTTGCTCACCGAACACGACCTCGGGTTCGATCCGGAGAAATACGAAAAATACCGGGCGGATTGCGCGAAACACAGTGGCGACGTTCTGCTGGTACCGGGCATGGAGTATGAAGTGATTCATCGGGGGGCCATTGTTCACATCGGCGCCGTCGGTGTTCCGGTACTCCTGGACAGGCTGGTCCTCGACCAGGGGATCCTGGCCCTGGTCGATGCGATTCACCGCCATGGCGGGCTGGCCCTGCTGCACCACCCCAACAATATAAAACATGTCCTGACCAGGGAACATGTCGAGGCCTTTGATTTCATCGAGTTGTGGAATACCAAATTCGATTGCGATTTCGCTCCCAACCTTCAATTCATTCGGTGGTTGCGCGGCATGGAGTACCGAGGACCCTATATGGTCTCGGCCGACATTCATGTGGTGAGTCGTTTCCATGAAAAAAACATCGCTTTCATCGATATGGACTTCGGCTCCGACAACCCGGATCTCGCGGGAATTGTTCATCGCCTTAAAAATCGGCGCTACCGGTGCCGCAAGGACAAATGGGTTCTATCCCCCGAAGGAAAACCCAAGGTGCCCAACGGTCTTTACCGGTTGTTGCCTGCAGTCTGTTTGTGCAAGAAAAAACTGTTCAGAATGGCTAGGTTTTTTGTGCCGGAAAGGTATCAGAAGGCTGTTTACAAGTTCGTGAACAGATCGTGATGTATGCCTTCGCCCCTGAAAAACCACCAAGCCTTGCAGGACGAAATTTTTGCAATTCTCCGCTCAGGGCAAATTATTCCATCCCAGCTGAGAATCAGGGCTAATTCAGAAACCAGATGACCTTCAGGTTTTGATTGATCCGCGTATGCGAAGCATCAGATTTGATCCGCGTCCAATTCAAGATTTCGTTTTTGAATCAAGGTCAAAGGCCGAACGGGACGCGGATGAACGCGGATGAAGGCGGATAAGGCTTAAACCCAAACCCGGTTAGGTCCAATTTACGGCTCAGGGTAAACACCCCCATAGGAGCCCAAACCATAGTGGCGTGATTTTTGGCATCAGGAGGGCATTAATGAAAATCGTTTCCCATGGTAATCCGGACAACCTGAAACCTGTATTTTCACCCTGGCCTGTTTTTGCAGCCGATGAGATCGACGCGGTTCTTGGGGTGCTGCGGTCCGGAAAAGTGAATTACTGGACCGGAGAAGAGGGCCGATTTTTCGAGGAGGAATTCGCGCAATATGTGGGTACCAGGCATGCCATCGCCCTGGCCAACGGCACTGTCGCCCTGGAACTGGCCTTGTATGCTCTTGGCATCGGTCCCGGCGATGAGGTGGTGACCACCAGCAGAACCTTTATCGCCTCGGCCAGTGCCATTGTCATGCGCGGCGCGACCCCGGTTATCGCCGATGTCGACCGGGAAAGCCAGAACGTCTCAGCTGATACCATTGCCGCGGTTCTCACGGAAAAAACCCGGGCAATCATCGTCGTTCATCTGGCCGGGTGGCCCTGCGAGATGGACCCCATTATGCAAATGGCCCGTGATCGCGGGCTCAAGGTGATCGAGGACTGCGCCCAGGCGCACGGGGCCCTCTACAAGGGTCGAATGGTCGGCTCCATCGGTGATGTCGCCGCCTTTTCTTTTTGCCAGGACAAGATCATGACCACCGGCGGGGAAGGGGGGATGCTGACCACCGACGATACCGAACTATGGGAGCGTGCCTGGGCGTTCAAGGATCATGGCAAGAGCTATCGGGCCGTTTTCGAACGACAGCATCCGCCAGGGTTTCGCTGGCTGCACGAATCCTTCGGCACCAACTGGCGGATGACGGAAATGCAATCCGCCCTGGGCCGGGTCATCCTTAAAAAGTTGCCTGACTGGGTGGCCACCCGCCGGAAACACGCCGCCATTCTCAATGAATCCCTGCAAGACATCCCCGGCCTGCGGATCTGCCAGCCACCTCTCCATGCGGAACATTCCTATTACAAGTACTATGCGTTCGTCCGGCCGGAAAATCTGAAACCCTCCTGGAACCGGGACAGAATCCTGGAAGAAATCGCCGGGGAAGGGGTGCCCTGTTTCAGTGGAAGTTGCAGCGAGATCTACCTGGAAAAGGCTTTTGCCGATACGGACTGGCGGCCGGCCGGTCGATTGTCGGTCGCCAGGGAACTCGGCGAAACGAGCCTCATGTTCCTGGTTCATCCGACCTTATCGGAAGATGAGATTCGCTATTCCTCCCGGGTCATCCAACAAGTCATAGCTTCGTCCCTGAAAAACGGATAGCACTGATCTTCCGCTGGGGATCTCATGGCTCCCGCCCCCAGCGCCCCCCTCCTAACCTCCCCCCTCCGGGGGAAGGAACAATGCATGGTGGAAGATTGGTGCTAATCTGATTCCGAAAAAACCTGAACGGTGTCAGCATCTTAGGTGACACCAACGAAGATTGAGCCCCCCAACTCAGGTTGACAACCCGTTCGACCGTGATATCAATTTACAATATAAGGCCATCGGAACGGCCCTGTTTGGGGAAACCCAAGTTCTATAAATTGAAAAGGGGGGCCTCGCATGTCGGAACCTAATGGAGCAAGAGGACTTGGGAAGCTGGTTTTCAGCAACCCGCTCCGAAAAGCCCTGATCATTTTCTTCCACCTCATGGTTGTGGTTACCTCCCTCCTCCTGGCGTATGCCTTGCGCTTTGATTTGCAGATCCCGCAAAAATACTGGTCGGACATCCTGGAAATGCTCCCGGTGGTGGTGGTGATCAAATTGCTGGTGTTTCGAGCCATGGGGTTGTCCGACGGGTGGTGGCGTTATGTTTCGATTCCCGATCTGCTCCAGATCCTTCGGGCCAATCTGATTGCCTCCGTGGCTTTTGTTCTTTATGCGGCGTTTCTGCGGTATATGGATGCACTGCCCCGCTCGGTGATCATTCTGGATTTCCTGATGTGCTTCATGTCCATGATCGGGGTAAGGGTGCTCACCCGCATCATTCGCGAGCAAAGAGGGCTTCGTTCCAAAAAATACCACGACAACAAAAAAAGCGTCCTTATCGTCGGTTCCGGAACGGTGGCGCAGTCCATCGAGCGGGAAATGCGCGAAAATCCCAAAATGTTCAAGGGAGTACTTGGCTTCATCGACCGGGCTCCGGAACGGAAGGACAAGGTCTTTAACGGCGTACCGGTTATCGGCACCCTGGATGACCTTGGAAAAATCTGTGTCAGGAATACCATCGACCTGATCATCGTGGCCGAAGCATCCGTTACCTCCAAGGAGTTGCGGGAAATTCTGACCTTCTGCAAGGAACATCAGATTGAATCGAAAATCCTGCCGGCGATCGGCGACATTATTTCCGGCCAGGTGTCACTTCAGCACTGCCGGGATGTATGTCTCGAAGACCTTCTGGGAAGGCCCCCGATTCGCCTTAATATCGAGGAAATCAATCACTATCTTCACGGTAAGCGTGTTCTGGTAACCGGTGCCGCCGGGAGTATCGGCAGCGAGATCTGTCGCCAGGTGGCCCAGTTCGAACCCGAAGCGCTGGTGTTATTCGAAAATGCCGAAACGCCGCTGTTTCATCTGGAAAACGAGTTACGGGAAAAATTCCCCCAATTACCCCTTATCCCCAGCTTGAGCGACATTCGTGACATGGCCCGCGTTTCCCAGGTATTCATGGCTCAAAGGCCCCAGGTGGTTTTTCATGCGGCGGCCTACAAGCATGTCCCCATGTCCGAAGTCAATCCCTTCGAAGTGATCAAAAATAATGTGTTCGGCACCAAAAAGATTGTCGATGCCGCCATCGACATCGGCGCCGAGCATTTTGTTCTGATTTCCACGGACAAGGCCGTCAACCCGACCAATATCATGGGAGCCAGCAAACGGGTGGCAGAAATTTATGTCCAGTGTCTGCCCAAAAACAGCCGGACCAAGGCAACGACTGTCCGGTTCGGCAACGTCCTCGGCAGTCATGGCAGCGTCATCCCGATTTTCCGTGAACAGATTCTCAAGGGCGGACCGGTTACGGTCACCCATCCCGAAATCACCCGGTTTTTCATGACCATTCCCGAGGCCGTTCAACTAGTTCTCCAGGCCGGTTGCATGGGGAACGGCAGCGAAATATTTCTTCTCGACATGGGGGATCCCGTAAAAATCATTCGCCTGGCGGAAGAGATGATTCGGCTTTCCGGTCGACGGCCCTATGAAGATATCGAAATAACCTTTACCGGCCTGCGCCCCGGGGAAAAGCTATACGAGGAACTTCTTATCGATGGAGAGGGGATCAAGCCGACCAGACACGAAAAAATCAGGGTTCTGGAAGCTACCAACACCACCTGCGGATATGTCGAAAAGGAAACGGACCAGCTTCTTGAAGCGACCCGAAGTGGCAACCCGGAAATTTTGATCAATATTCTCAAACAGATTGTTCCGGAATTCAGGTCCAGCTATTCCTCCGCGTCCCCACTTTTCAAAACTACAGCCAGAATTGAAAAAAGTATCAACCTGGTCGGATAGAAAATAGAACACCTGGACCTTGAAAAGGAAGACTTTGACGAAATCGGAAATGGAATCAGACAACAATTCTTGAACCGGAGGGTGCCATGAAATGCAGGCCTGCATTGTTTTTCCTTTTGTTGTTTTTCGTATTTCAACCGGCCATGGCCGAGGAGGTGGTAGTCGAGGCGGAGGAAGGCGAGGTCAGGGGGAGAGAGGTGACCAGCCCCTATCTTCTGCCGTCCCTGCAATATAGCGCGAGTCCTTTTGAGCAGGAAACCGCCGCCAACAGGATCGGCGAAATCATGGGATCAAAAAGGGGCTATATTCATCCCTATGTGGGTATCGGGGAGTATTACACCGACAACCTGTTCAATACCGAGTCCGACCGGAAAGGGGAATTCTATACACGCATTACCCCGGGTATCTGGGTGATGTTGCCTGCCAGCAGGTATCCGATCCGCCAGATTCGCACCCTCAATACCGCTCCGGGCGGTATGGCGTTGAGTCGTTTCCGTAGCAAGGCAAGTTCGCGCCTCCAGGCCTACGGGGGTTACCAGGCCGATATTCTGCGACACAGTCGGTTCACATCGGAGGATCACGTCAACCAGAGGGGGGAAGGCTTTATCCGCTATAATTTCCGTGGCGGCCTTTCCATTCAACTCCTTGATGTTTACGAATTGAACCATGATGCCTACAACACCGGTGACAGCGACACCCTCGACAAGTTCAAGTCCAACCTTTTCAACACGGTGATCAGTTATGACATAAGCCCAAAGACCTATTTGGAGGGCGAATACGGGTTTTACACCCTCAGTTACAACCAGGACCGGCTTCAGTTTCGTGATCGTGACGACAACAGTTTCGCCTTGCGCGGGTTTTATCGGTTCCTGCCCAAGACTTCGGCCCTCCTGGAATACAATTACATCACCCTCGATTACGACGAGGACATTTTGTCGGACAGCGACGAACACCGGGTTTATCTGGGGCTGCAATGGGAGCAGACCGACAAGTCGCGCTGGCGCCTTAGGGTGGGGGTAGGCGATAAGGATTTCGATGAGTCCGGGCGGGATGACGCCACCAACCTGCTCGCCGAAATTCAGTTTTTGCACCGGTTTACCCCCAAAACCTATGTGGAGATTCTCGGATCCCGAACCACCAATGAAACGGACAGTCTTACTACCGATTACACGATTTCCCACAGGGTCCTGCTGCGATACTATCAGCGCCTGACTCCCAGATTTTTGGCCACCGCGGTTTTATCTTACGAAAATGTCGATTACGAAGGGGATGCGGCGGTCAGTGACCGGGAGGACAAAAGAGGGACTATCGGATTCGATCTGAAATACACCCTGACTAACTGGCTGGCCATGTCCGGCGGTTACTCTTTTATCAAACGAGACTCCACTAACGACGAGTCCGAATACGATCGAAACAACGTTTATCTCAATCTAGTCTTTTCCTTGTGAGAAACCAACCTGACGAATCAGGTTTGAAAAAGGAGAGTGCAGCGATGAGGCAGATTCCCAAGATTATGTT
>Ga0214472_10001360_pt1 | contig 27659 bp, 23 predicted proteins | sample RVTome_6_FD_207662 | JGI IMG/M metagenome (GOLD analysis project Ga0214472, IMG submission 207662) | Soil microbial communities from uranium-contaminated site in the Upper Colorado River Basin, Wyoming, United States - RVT140D175 | ecosystem: Environmental > Terrestrial > Soil > Contaminated >...
AACTGATCACCTTGTGGTTGCCATTGTATCGTTGCACGCACTTTTGGAACTCGTAGGATGGAGCAAAGTTCATCAGTTGAGCAAAGACGGTTCTTCCGATATTCATCAGCCATCTCCTTCTGCAGGTTTGCAGAAGTGTGGCCTATCGGACAGAAATATTTCAAATCGAAAAATTGCACTTTAAAAGAAAAACCAATATTTCTCTATAAGTTAGAACAGGCAACCCATTCAACGTTGGGACACTACTGCCCTATTTTGTATTTTTTAACTTTAAGCATCTAAAGTTTGTAATCCTTATTCTGTCGGGTTTTGGGTTAGAAAATCTCTTTCCATCTTTTTTCTCGTAATTTTTTTGTCCGGACACTAGACTTTATCATCCCTTCCTCAGTATGCTATAAGTGATTATTTTGGTCGGGCACGGTAAAGGAAAGGGCTTTCATGTCAGAGAATTTTAAAGTTCCAACAACCCTCCTCACCCCCAAGGTGGATCCCTCAAAGCTGGGGTTTAACGATACCAGCGAGCTACAACCTCTAGAAGAACCCATTGGGCAGAAACGGGCAATCGAAGCCCTGGATTTCGGCCTCAACATGCAAAGTCCCGGTTTTAACGTATATGTTGCGGGCCCCATGGGAACGGGAAAATGGAGCCTGGTTCGCCAAAAGGTAAGGCAATTGGCCAAAGGGGGAAAAGCCCCTTTGGAGTGGTGCTATGTAAATAATTTTCAGGATTCTACTAAACCAAGATGTTTGTCTTTTCCGGCCGGAAGGGGATGGACGTTCAAATGTGCCATGGAGGCTTTAATTCAAGCATTAAAAAAGGATCTTCCCACTCAATTTGAAAGCACAAAATATTTAGATTCCAGAGCAAAAATTGTTGAAGAAATTGAGTCAAAGAAAAAAGTCCTCTTTGATGAAGTCCAACAGGTCGCCCGGGAACGTGGGTTTGGTTTTAAAGAAGATGCAGTGGGGTTTATCCTGGTTCCCCTTAAAGATGGCCAGCCCTTAAAAGAGCAGGAATTTCGGGTGATACCTTCGGACGAACAAAAGGAATATTCGGAAAACCGAAAATTTATTGAGGGTAAAATGAGGGAGTTCCAATCCGGTGTCCATGCTCTTGAACACGAGGCCGAACGAAATTTACAGGAAATGGACCGGTATGTGGTCAAAAATCTTTTAGACCGGAGATTGGATATTTTAAAAACAGATTTTAAAGATCTTCCCGAAGTTGCCGAATATCTCAATCAGGTTCACAAGAACATTATTACCCATTATAAAGATTTTATTCAAAAAGACCGGTCGGGCTTATCACTCCTCGCCCTGACCTCAGGTCAACGTCAAGCGGATCTTTCCCACTATCAAGTCAATCTTATTGTGGAACACCATCCGGACGGTGGAGCCCCTGTGGTGGATGAATCCCATCCCACCTACGCCAATCTCATTGGAAAAATTGAGCGTAAATCCCATCTCGGAGTAGTATTTACTGACTTCACGGAAATCCGTGGGGGAGATTGTATTCAAGCCAGCGGAGGTTTTTTGATTTTAAACGCACTGGATCTACTAAGGCAGCCCTATGCCTGGGATGCGTTGAAGCGGGTCATTCAGAACAGAAAGGTTGAGATTGAAGATCCCGGAGAGTTTATCGGTTTCTCAACCACGGGTTTAAAGCCGGAGCCCATTCCGGTGGATATCAAGGTGATTTTGTTAGGACCCTCGTATTTATTTCATTTATTGCAGGCCTATGAAGAGGATTTTCCCAAAATCTTTAAAGTCAAAGCCGACTTTGAAGAAGATTTAATCCGAACGAATGAAGAAGATCAACGGTATGCCCGTTTCGTTGCAAAAATCTGCCAGGAAGAAAATCTCCCCCATTTTAACTCCGAAGCGGTTTCGGAAATTATTCAGCAGGGCCTTCGTTTAGCAGAGCGTAACGATAAACTTTCTCTACGCCTCACTTTGTTGAACGATTTAATTCGCGAGGCAGCCTTTTGGGCAAAGCGTGAAGAACACAAGGTGGTCACACAAGAGGATGTGGAAAAAGCCCTTGCCAAAAAGCGATACCGTGTCAATCTCCCCGAACAAAAGATCCAAGAAGAAATTAAAGAAGGCACATTGATGGTGGATGTGGAAGGTGAAACCGTGGGTCAGGTAAACGGATTATCCGTACATCTCCTTGGAGAATCCACCTTCGGGCGCCCCTGCCGTATTACCGCGAGAACCTTTGTTGGAACCAAGGGGGTCATTGATATTCAGCGGGAAGCGGAATTAGCCGGACATATTCACAGCAAAGGCGTAATGACCCTTTCAGGGTATTTAGCTGGGAAATTCGCCACCGCCCATCCCTTTGCCCTAGGCGCAACCCTCACCTTTGAACAAACCTATTCAGAAGTGGAAGGTGACAGTGCGGCCGTCACAGAGTTGGCCGCTATTCTTTCCAGCCTCGCTAATGTTCCCCTCCGTCAGTACCTTGCCATCACAGGGTCCGTGAATCAGTTGGGGGAAATTCAGCCCATCGGGGGGGTTAATGAAAAAATTGAAGGATTCTTTGAGACCTGCAAAAAACACGGATTAACGGAAAAACAGGGGGTCATTATTCCTGCTCGTAACATCAAACATCTTGCCCTTCGTCGCGAGGTTGTAGAGGCCTCCGAAGCAGGGAAATTTTCCATTTACGGGGTCAATACCGTGGAAGACGCTCTGGAACTATTAACTGGAATCCCTGCTGGAGAAGAAAACAAAGAAGGAAAGTATCCGGAGGGTACATTATTTTCCCTTGTCTCTGACCGGCTGGAAGAAATTGCCCGTGTGGTTCTGGAACGAGACCAGTTAGAAGAAAAAACTTAATCAGGAACGTATTTTCAACCAAAAAAACCCTTTTGAAATAAATACAATCAACTCAAAACATAATCAGGTGATCCTTAATGCTTTTTATTAAAAATTGGGATTTGACTTCTGTTAGGTAAGGAAAAGAGAAATTTGCAGGGAAGGAGGTTTTAATGTCTTCTGAGAAATCTTTAATCCTCGCCACACCTGAAGGGATTGGCCGAATTCCTATATCCAAAAAAAGGTCCCTAGGATCTTTTGAGCAAACTCTCAAAGAAGTGGCCATGGAGGCTGTTTGCCAGGATTCATCGGGCGTTTTATATGCCGGTGCCGATAAAGGAAAAATCTATCGTAGTAAAGATAACGGCCTGGCATGGGAAAAAGTATTTGAAGGTTTTCCCAATTCCAGGGGCCTTTGGTCATTGGTTGCCCCTCCTTTAAAACCGGGAACTCTCTATGCAGGGTTAGAGCCGGTTTCCATTTGGGAAAGTGTTGATCAGGGAGTCCAATGGCAGGAACTAAAATCCCTTCGCACCCACCCCTCTTCCAAAAACTGGGAATTCTATGAACCGTCAAAACCCCATATCCGTGCCATTTCATTCGATGCCAAAGGTGAGCGATTTTATGTCGGTATAGAAGTAGGGGGAATTTTAGTTTCAAAAAATGGGGGAGGAACATTTGAGGACAAAAGCCAAGGGGTCAATCAAGATTTTCATACAATTCAAGTTTCTCCTCAAAACCCCGATCATCTTTTTGGAATGACAGGGGATGGCCTTTTTCGAAGCAAGGATGGAGGAAACCATTGGGAGAAATTGGAAAAAGGGATAGACCGCTGGTACTTCATACCCCTTGCGTTTGTTTCGAAAGACACAAAATATTTGTGTGTTGGAGCAGGCAATAACTCCCCAGCAGTCTGGCGGACAAAGGGGGCCGATGCGGCGATTTATTGGAGTAAAAATGGCGGGGATGCCTGGGAAAAGGCCAATGGACCCTTTCCCCTTCGTGGAATGCTCTCCGCGATCATTTCTAATCCTGAAAACCCCAAAGACCTTTTCGCCAGCACCACCGATGGTTTGCTTCTCAGAACTTTAGATGGTGGAAAAAACTGGGATATCGCCAAAGATAATCTTCCAAGAATTGAGGAGATGGTTTTCCATGGAGAATAAATTTTATAGGGGAATTAAACCGTTGGTTGTTCAAAGGGCGGGATAAAATGGGGTTTTACTTGGTTTAAAAAAGGTTTTTTGTGCCTAAGTCCTCCTTTTCATAATTACGATGACATTATCCTCCGAAAAGTATAGCGCGGAGCTTCCCTCTGAGCTGTAAGCACTACAGATTTTCAAGAACAATCTATATTCTATGCATTAGCCGTCATTCCCGCGAAACCTGTCCTCGAATGCCTTTATCGGGGAGCGGGAATCCAGAAGTTGTTGATTTTAAAGAGCCTGGATTCCTGCCTGCCGGACAGGCGGGGGCGGGCCCGATAAAACATTCGGGAATGATAGACTCAGATTTCAACACCGCCAAAATACGCTAGTGAATTTACGAAAAAGAGCACTAAGTCTGGACTTGAAACCCCTAAAGGGTTTCCTAAAATTTTAAGTTTTTGCTCTAAAACGGTAGCTTTAGACCTTTTGTTCCGCTTTGGGCAAGTTCTTTAAGCAACTCATCTCCCATGGTAAGACGGGAGGTTAATTCTTCGGCAAAACCGTTTAACCCACCAAGACTGGAATCCAATTCCGCCAAAGGGTCCTTCACCTTTTCGGAAACGGCGTTTCTAAGTTTTTCCTCGAATTGGGCTGCTTGATCCCGAACCTGTTTGCCGACTGCATCTTTTAAAACCCCGTCTAAATCAGAGCTGAGTTTCACATCATAGTCCTCAGGACTTCCCGAAATTGTTGCTTGTATTGTGAACCTTTTCACATCCGAAAGGGTAGAAGCCATCGCCTTGGCAAGCCATTTTGCATTCTCATCAAGCTTCACATCCAACGCAGCATCCTGAAGTCGGGTCAATAGATGGGCTTCCAATTTCCCCTCTGAAAGGATGAAATTACCTTCCAAATCGGCGCGTCCATGACGAAGGTCTACCGGAAAACGGTCATTTTTACTGAGTGCGATCTTTTTGACTTTAACCCCTTTCATATCTAATTTTACAACGTCACGGGGTTTTGAGGGTTTAAGCCGGTTCATTTCACCTTCAATTTTGACACTTTCAAGGTCCTTGAGTTTCTCACCGGCCAAGCGGAAGCGTAGCGGGGCTCCAAGAACATTCTGGTTCGGGGTAATGTTCGTTACCTCCCCGGACAAAATTCCCGCGGGGACCTCAACGGAAACATCCGCGGTGCGAATCAGAAAACTGGGCAGTGGATTCTTTTCTTCGTAATGAACATCTCGCCCCGCAGCCCGAAGGGGTTTGGTCACGGTAACGCCTTCCTTACTGATCGCGTAACGTTCAAGATAGGGCTTATACCTCTGATACCATCCGAGATAATCATCTACCCACTCTGCAACCAAAGCCCCAAAAAGGAGCCGGCTGACATTAGACAACCCTTCGGTAGAGAGTGAATATTTTTCCCTTAAACGGCGAACATCTTCGGAAGGGGCATCCCTTGCCTCCTTAACTTGATTCTTTAGGGTTTCAATATCACCCTTTAAAGCCCCTCGAGCCTCTTTAAGTCGGTCCAGATCGGCCGTTATGTCTTTCTTAAGCTGAACAACCCCTGACACCCCTCCCAAAATTCCTTCTACACCTTTTTTTTCAGAATTTTGTATTTCTTTAATCCGGTTTCGGTAATCCTCAAGTTTTTCTTTTTTCGGAAGTCCATCAACCCGCCTTTCCCATTTTTCCTTTTCGGTCTTAATATCCCCCCGTATCGCTTCCACCTTTTTCAGAGTTGATAAAGTTTCCCGCTCTAAGATATCTTTGACATCTGGAATATCCAGGGAAGGTAATTGAAATTTATCCAGGAGCTTTTGCTTCACAGCATTCGGAATCACATCGGTTCGCTTTGAGATGGCCCCAGAGGTTTTTCGATCGGAGTTGAACTTCATCTCTTCAACCACCATCTCTTCAATAATGGTTTTGTGTTGAAGTTTTTCCAAAAGATTAAGGGAAAAAACAATCCGGGGTACCACAACGGCATTCGTCATCGGTCGGTTGGGGTTGGTCACCTGCAGCCCCTTGAGGACAACCCCAAACGGTGCCATCCTTAGATCGGCATCTTCTAATTCGACCTTTGCCCCTACGATAAGCGTCCCCGTCTTTTCAATGGCATGTTTAATCAACCCATCGATAAAAATCAAAAAGAAGGCCCCCAACAAAACAGTAACCAAAATAAATCCAACGAACCCTTGCCATCGAAACCACTTTATCATTCAAGCGCCCCCCACCCCCTTGCGGCTTGGTAGAATTGATAAACCTTGGACGCCTGAAAGGCCTTCATGATGCGGCTCCTCAAAACCCAGGCCAGAACATGTTGCCGATAACGGCGGATGAGTAAATTAAAAAACAGGAAGAAGGGAAAAAATAGAATGATGGATGTCAGTAGGCTTCCCATGAGAACAGTGTTATTGAACCGTTCTATCCGCCAGAGGGTCTGATTGTAAAGATTGCTCCACAGTCCCTTTAAAGGGTCCGCCATTAAGATGGTCCATCCCACACGATCAAAGACCGGATCCAGTGCAAAAGAAACCACCGAGAAAAACCCCCACCCAAGTATGAATGCCGAAAGATTAACACGCAGGACCAGCACAAGGAGGAGTACCAAAAGATTATGGAGGCTCATCAAGGGGGTGAAACCAGCCACCATTGCAAAACAAAATCCGAGACTGATCTGTCCAGGATCCGCGTCCGAATTCAACACTTTCAACAGCTTTGCAATTGATCTCAGCATGATCGATGTTGTTCAGGATTGATGAGAAATGGAAGGGATTTTCCTTTAAAAGAGAAGTGACGCCCCACCCAAAGAATTGACGCCTTTGTCCCTAAAAGGCCTATCAGGATATCTACCCTAATGGACCTCCAGTCAATCAATATAATATCGGGTGTTTATGAAACCCTTGACCTAAAGAGTCCGTCAATAAGGGCTTTTAGCTTTCGTTTTCACAGTTTAACGAATGGCGTTCTGTCAATCGGTAAAGTGTGGAATCGCCTGTCGTCCAAAAGGTGGCAGTTTCCAGTAAAAAGAGCTTGCGGCTCATCGTCCAAGTAGAAAGCAGAAAAATGTTTTTTCCAGGAGGCCGGGCTTGAACCTTTGTTCTTTTAACCTCCCTCCCTATCGTTATCCATATCTTTCCCTTCTTCCCCTTCCTCCTTATCCATGGATTCCTCCATATCCGGGGTTTCCATTTCCATACCTTCTTCCATTTCAGGAGCTTCCAAAGTGGGTTCGGCGTTTTGTCCATCCTCTTTCTCCTTCTGGGTGCATCCCAAAAAGGTAAAACCCAGAGCAACCAAAACAAAACACAAAAACATTTTCCCATTATTAATCATCCTTTGCATAGGAACTTCCTCCTTTTGTTAAAAAACAACATTCTAATAAGAGCACAAGGAAATGGAACTGAATACCATAAAAAAAGAAACAAAAAAGAGATTTTAAGGGCGTTATTTTTCCTGGGGTCATCGGGTACTATAAGCCAACATAAAATAAAAAACAACTGATTAGGAATCATTTTATGAATTGGGTGATAGGTTATTTTAGGTGGTGTCAGTTGATATTTGAGGACCGAAAAAGGAGCTGCGGTTTTTGAAATTTAGATATTAGAAATTTTAACTTTTTAATATCAAGAATGGGGTAGAAGTTTAATTATGTGATCCAACTTATCATTAATTTCTTTATCGGTTTTCGATATAAGGTACAAAAATAAAAAAAGGCTAAACACCGGCAAAACAGAGAGCAACCCAAAAAGAATTGAACTTTTTCCCTTTCGTGCTGCAATCATCGCATTTAATATTACAAAGGGTATGCTCATAATAAATAGGGGAATTAGGCTAGCGAGAACCCCCATTTCGGGAGATGGCATCATGGTTCACCTCCTATAAGTTTTGGTTTAATTAAGAATAATACAATTAAAATAATCTATCAATTAGCATTCGAAGTAATCCCCTTTTATTGGCATGAAAACAATAAACGAGAATTAAGTTTATCCGGGGGGGGACCGGGGTCAGACCAAGCTAAGGATTTGTACTTATGAAACCAGTGGGGGATGTGCCAGGCACAATGGGGAATACAATGCGGTTAGCCCCGGTCATAAGAATGGATTTCTTAGAACATTCTTTTCAATCCCGAAAAGATCTGTTTAAGTAAAATTTGAAGGCCATTATTTAATTCTTTTGCAAAAATTTCAACCCCCTATCTTGGTCCAACCCCAGCGACCTTTTCTTCAACTCGAATGGAATTCTCTTATTAAGATTTCCAAGTTGAGCCGAGAGCAGATTTGACCCTTTGACTTTTGACCCCTTTATCTTGGTCCAACCCCAGCGACTTTTTTTTCAACTCGAATGGAATTCTCTTATTAAGATTTCCAAGTTGAGCCGAGAGCAGATTTGACCCCTTTATCTTTATTAAGATTTCCAAGTTGAGCCGAGAGCAGATTTGACCCCTTTATTCTAATTAAAATTTTCAAGTTGAGCCAAGACGAGATTTGACCTCTTCACCCCCGGTTCACGGGTTCACGGTGCCCGAAGCCAGACTTGAACCGGCACGGGAGTTTTGCCCCCGAGGGATTTTAAGTCTAAAACCATAGGAAACTCAAGGGAAGTAAATCGGTTTCAAACCAAATAATTATCTGTAGCGTTTTCCAATTTCGCTAATATCACTAAAGTAACGCTGATGCGTAATTTTAAGAGCATTCTCACTTTCCGCCTCTAATAAAACTACTTCATGGTTTATTCCATCACGATTCAGCTTTAACTCCAGTTCAAGGCGAGATTTTTCAGCCTCTTTTTTTTGAGAATCCTTAAAAGATTTTTTATAAATTACTTTGCCTTTAGTTCGTTCGTATTCAATTAGAAAAATCATCGGTTTTCTTCCTTATTTTTTCAAATCCAGAAATAATTTCTGAAAGGGATTTCATTACGTTATGTTTTGCGTTGGAAGCTTTTTTATCTAACCCATTTAATTCAGATTTAAGGTCTGGAGGAATTTCTTTTAAATTTAGAAACTTTCTTCTAAGAGATTTCGCTTTTTTCTCCTTAAATTCGTTTTCAAAGATTATTTCTGACATTTCCATTAGGGGTTCTTTAACATTATCTGGCCCACCCCCATACTTAATGGCCGAGTCAATCACATCTGACACCTTTTCAGAGAGTTCTGCCCAGAGATGTTGAAGCGAAGTACGTATTTGAATTTCTATTAATTTACCATTGATTTCTGGAATTACATGAACCGCCCGGTAACCATAACTTGGTTTTTGTCTGCGGTCAACTAACGTTGCTTCAGGGAAGTTTTCGTGGAGCGAATCAACTACCTGGTCTTGCTTCTCGATATCAGGAACAACGATCCTACATCCAGCAATATCCTGAATCTGTGTAAGCCTAATACTTTCCCGTAGAAGCTTCTCCCTTATAGAAGTTGTAGACTTGGCAGGCCTCCCTGTGGGTACGAGTTTAAATTTTTTTCGAATTGTCCTTACTACTGTTTCATAAGCTTCACCAAAGGACAGCCGATAAGCATCTAAAAGAGTTAAGTCTGCCTCGGTTATACGGTCTTTCCTTAACCGATCTCCAAGTTGATCAATTTTGGTTTTACTGATTTTAGTCGTCAAGCGTAAAAGTCAGTCGGGTCAAAAAAAGGGATTAAGTTGCCTGTTGTCCAAAACAAAAATTAAAATTATTCAAATTCTCTGGTGCCCGAGGCCGGACTTGAACCGGCACGGGAGTCTCCCCCCGAGGGATTTTAAGTCTAAAACTACCCGAAACTCAGGGGTAATGAAAGGAACGAAATGTCAGAACACCGTCGGTAAAACTTTTCTAATCCTATCATTTAAATGGCAATGTAACCATTCAAGTCCATTCACAACCATTAGTTTTGACACACTTTTGGCACATCGTTTTAGGGTGCAGCCCTCTGTTGAGACAGTTTTCTATTGTCACACTTTGCATTTCATTGGATTTTTCTTGCTCAACCAACAAACATAGGCTCGACCCCTTTTTACAAGAATTTTTCGGGCTCTTTATTAGGCGACTTTCCTACGTTTATTAACCAATTCAATGTGCATATCCTTGCCGAGTGCAGCAGCAGCCTTCATCACGGTGTCCAGTTGGACAGTAACGTTACCGGGATCAAGCAAACGGTCAAGTTGGGAACGGCTTGTTTTCATTCGACGGGCCATTTCCGACTTGGTAATGTTTTCATCCTCCATGGCTTTTTGAAGCTGCCAAGCGATGACCCGCTTAATGGCTGACGCCTGCGCTCCTTCGTAAATGCCTTCTTCTTTGAGAAAATCATCGAAGGATGAACCAATCTTTCCCTTTTTCATTTTGCTATCTCCTTTTTTCGTTTTAACGCTAATTTCTTTTCCTTGTCGGGAGTTTTTTGTGTTTTCTTAATAAATCCATGAAGAAGGATCATTTGAGTCTTTGTTATGCAGAATATAACACGTGAAATTTTTCCACCTGTGAGGTTACTGCGGATCTCCCAAAGACCATCACTTAAGGACCGGCATACTGGCATTCCTATGGGCCATCCAAATTCTGCCAAGGCAATGTCATAGCCAACGATACGGCGGTCATCCTGGGAAAGGTTTTTTAACCACTCCCTTACTGGTTCCGCTCCACTGGGTGACCTGTAAAATCTGGCAGGCAGTTTTTTTATTTTTGCTTCCATTCATAAAATACCAACTAAAAAAGTGTACCTTATGAGGTACCTTCTGTCAAGACAAAAATGAGTCCTCGGCCTCTAAGCCCTTTAGAGGGATTTTTTAACAACCGGTTGAATTTGGAATGGTTTTCCCGTTTTTTGATTGATTTCAAAATCTTCTGAGATTTACACTGATTACATTGTTTTTGAAAAATTCTATCCTTTTGGATATTGTTTATCCCAAATTTAAAACATTTTGACACAGTCGTTTTTTTGATGTGAATGGATATGAATGGAATCAGAAGGATTAATAGAAGTTATTAATTTATCGACGCATTCCTTGGTGCCCGAGGCCGGACTTGAACCGGCACGGGAGTCTCCGCCCGAGGGATTTTAAGTCTAAAACCAGCAGAAACTCAGGGGTAACAAAAGCAGTGAAATGTTAAAACACCATCGAAAAAACTTCTTTTAATTTATCACAGATCATCCATTCAAATCCATTCATGACCATTAGTTTTGACACATTTTTAGCACAATGACTTGGGTCCGTTCAACTCGATAGAAAGGGGAGAAAGGGGTCAAGTCGCTTGTTGTCCAAAGTAAAACCCGATTAAGACTCAAATTCTCTGCTGCCCATCTTACTTTGGTCTGCCCCGGTTTTCATTAAATTTATTCCTTTCGAATTGAATTTTCTAATTAAAATTTTCAAGTTGAGCCAAGAGTAGATTTGACCCCTTCAGACCCCTTCACTTCACCCATTCAAATTTAAAACTACCGCAAAAACCAAGACCTTTCAAATTACATCCGAAATATCCTGTGAAATTTCCGGGTATCCATCAATTGGCATAATCTTTGCGGGGAGAGAAAAAATCAGAAGGGCCTTGGGCAACCTTCCATGAATTTTTGACCTGCCCCCCCGAAATTGGTCCAGAATTTGGGGTAGGATCTGGGGGCTGGTCAAGTGTTCATTTTGTCATCTCATTCTTTTCGCATTTTTTTATTCCCCAAGGAGACTCCACAAACCACACCTTTAAATCTTCCAAAGGGAGCGGGCGGCTCATATAATACCCCTGAGCACTGTCGCAACCTAACTCATCCAACCGATTCCATGTCCATTCATTCTCAACCCCTTCCGCGACAACCTTAAGACCGAGGTTATGCCCTAAATCAATGATGGAACGGACAATGATTTGATCGTTCTCATTATCCTTCATCCCAATGACAAAAGATTTATCAATTTTGATCGTTCCAACAGGAAGTTTTTTGAGATAACCCAGAGAAGAATACCCCGTTCCAAAGTCATCAATACACAACCCAATTCCCATATCGCTCAATTGTGACAAAACCTTCAGGGCGTTGGTAGGATTAACCATGATTGCGCTTTCGGTTATCTCTAGTTCCAAATATCCCGGTTGGAAATTAAATTTCTCCAAAGCACTGTCGACCCAGGTGGGAAGCTGTGGATCCTGAAGGTTTCTCACGGAAAGGTTACTTGCCACTTTAAGCTTATTTCCACCTTCATATAACGAACAGCATTTTCGCATGGTTTCCTGGAGAACCCATTGAGTGAGAGGGGTAATTAACCCTGTCTGTTCCGCAGGGGAGATAAATTGGTCCGGGGGGATAAATCCATGTTCCGGGTGTTGCCAACGAACCAAGGCTTCGGTACCGCTGACCTGGTTAGTATTAAATTCGATTTTGGGTTGGAAGTATAAGCAAAGCTGATTTTTCTCAATCGCTTGGCGCAGCTCCCCCATCAAAGCCAATCGACGGGGGCTGTGTCGATCAAGGTCGGAGGAATAACTAAGATACCCTCTTCCATTTTCTTTTGCGGCGTACATTGCCACATCGGCTCGCTGGATTAGGGAATCGGCGTTGGAACCATGATCAGGATAGATCCCGATCCCGATACTGACCTCTACAGCGATGGGTAATTCTTGCATAACGATGGGGGGCTCCAGGGCCTTTAATATTTTTAAAGCGACATGTTTCGCATGCTTGGCTTCAGACGACGGCATTAAGATTCCGAATTCGTCCCCCCCCAATCTAGCTATGGTATCAGATAATCGCAATACGCCACCCAAACGTTCACCCACTTCTTTAAGAACAAAATCTCCATAATGGTGGCCCAAGGTATCGTTAATTTCCTTGAAACGGTCCAAATCAAGAATCAAAATGGCCACCTGTTTTTTCTCCCGTTGGGAGAATAAAATGGCCTGTTGGACCCGATCCCGGAATAAGGTCCTGTTAGGAAGATCTGTCAGGACATCATAATAGGCCAGATGTTGAACCAGTTCCTCCGCCTGTTTACGTTCTTTCCGGACCTTCGCCTCCCGCAATTCCCGCTCAATAGCTGGAATGAGACGGGCGGTATTGTTTTTCATAATGTAATCATGAGCCCCCGCCTTCATGGCTTCAACCGCTAGTTCCTCACCTATTGTTCCGGACATTATGATGAATGGGAGATCAAGGCTAAGCTCCCGCATCAGATCTAATGCCGCTAATCCGCTAAACTGAGGCATGGAATAATCAGAAATGATGATATCCCAAGGTTTTTTTTCAAGGGCATTTTTCATGGCCGAATAGGTTTCAACACGTTCACATATTGGTGTATGGTTGCCGTTTTTCAAATGGCGGATCAGCAATGTAGCATCATCTTCGGAGTCTTCGACAATTAAAACCCGAATTGAATTGTTCATTGACGTTTCCTCCCCATGGGTGGTTCGTTTAAAATAAGCCAGTAAAGTCCCAATTGTCTGACAGCTTCTGTAAATTGTGCAAAATCTACCGGTTTTTGGACATAACTGTTTGCGCCGAGCTTGTATCCGTTTACTAAATCTTGGTCTTCCTTGGAGGAGGTCAAAATGACTACGGGGAGCAATTTGGTCCGCTCATCCATACGAATACGTTTTAACACTTCGAAACCGTCCATTTTGGGAAGCTTCAAATCGAGGAGGATAATTTGGGGAAGTATAGTGACATCGCGGCCAGTAAAAGAACCGGTACCAAAGAGATAATCCAAGGCTTCCACACCATCACGGACGACCACAACCTCGTTTTTGATATTGTTTTTTTTAAAAGCCCGGAGGGTTAGTGCTTCGTCATCTGGGTTATCTTCAATCAATAAAATGGAACTATCTTGCATATCCTGCCCCCTTTAGGGAAGTGTAAAATAAAATGTTGCGCCCTTTCCGACATCGGCTTCGGCCCAAACTTTTCCGCTGTGGCGGTGAATGATACGCTGGACCGTCGCAAGGCCAATTCCAGTCCCTGGAAACTCTTTTTCAGGATGGAGCCTTTGAAAGGCCCCAAATAATTTTTTTGCAAAAGCCATATCAAACCCTGCACCATTATCTCGAACATAATAGGCTTCTTGTTCGTTGATCGTAGTAATACCAAATTCAATATTAGATCTTGGTTGTTTTGAAGTAAATTTCCATGCATTAATCAGCAAATTTTCTAAAACCAACCGCAGTAGTCGTTGATCCCCGTTCGCATAAACTCCTTCTGCAATCACAATCTCCACATCTCGATTTGGTGATGTGTTTCTAAGCTCAGAGGCTATGGTATTTGCTATTTCTGTTAAATTGATTCGTTCCTTCCGCATTTCGGAACGTGAAACGCGGGAAAGACTCAAAATGTCATCGATCAAATGCCCCATCCGCTGGCTAGCCTCCCGTACCCGTTTTAGGTAATCCTTCCCCTGAGCGTCCACCCTATCGGAGTAATCCTCAAGAAGGGCCTGGCTGAAACCGTCTATCCCCCGCAATGGGGCACGCAGGTCATGGGAAACTGAATAGGCAAATGCCTCCAGTTCCCTATTCGCAGCCTCCAAGCGTGCCGCATTTAGCTCGAGGTTTTGATTGAGACGTTTGATGGCATCTTCAGATTGTTTACGTTCGGTAATATCACGTGCTGTGCCATATATCATTTCCTTCTCAACAAGCGGAATCGCCTTCCATTGTAACCATCGAAAAGATCCGTCTCTACACCGATACCGATTTTCAAAGGTAATTGTAGCCTCCCCCGTGGAGAGCTTTTGGGCTTCAGAAAGGGTTAATTCCAGATCTTCTGGATGAATAAATTCGAGGTAGGGTTTTGAAAGTAACTCTTCCCCCTTCCAACCAATTGTTTTTTCCCAAGCGGGGTTGAGTTGTTTAAAGTAACCATCGAACCCCGCAATACACAGCATGTCCATTGACATATTGAAAAACCGATCCCGGTCACGCTCGGCTTTTTTCCGATCAATATCCAGACCATCAAGTGATTTTGCGGTCCACCATACCAATCCCACAAAAATGATAATACTTAATACCGAAAATATGGTCACACCAAACTTTGCTCCATAAAACCCTGCCCCTGCCCCCCATAAAATGACCCATCCCAGGAACAAAGGAAGTACAATCGCAGTGGGCAACAAACGACGTGCAATTACTCCACCTGAGTTCGCACGGGTAATAATCGCCGCTAAGCCACGATCCCACCTGCTAAAAAGTATGGCCACGGAAAGTAATAAGAAGGTCACAGAGGTGTGAAAGGCCATTTGGGTAAAGGACGCGATTCCATAGAGATCTTGGGCCCTGTAGAAATAACCAATCATTCCCAAAAATCCGATCAGGCCCGCGATCAGTGCAAAGATCCCAGACGGGAAATGGGATGGGCCAAATTCCGCTTTCAACATGCTGAGAGCTAACCCGATAAGGATAAAACTGAATGCGGTATTGGGAGCCATGCGACCTGGATTGGATGTATTTATTGCATTGGAGCTTTCACGGATGAGCAATTGGTCGATCCCAATATTCCAACCCATAATATACTGAGTTAGGGTAAGAAAACCCATCATTAAAACAAAAAAAGCACAAGCTTTACCAAAAATTTTGTCCCATTTTTTTTCCTTTTCTTTTAACATCAACTTCATGGAGAGACCGGCAAGGAAAAAAGAAAGAGCGGTATTGGCTTTCATAGCCACCCAATCCGGACGAATATTCTTTAGAATGGTGATATCAAACATCCAACCCGTGAAAACAATAAAACCGATGAGGATGACAAAGGTAGATGCCAATTTGGAAAAGGATTTGAGAAAAACAAGGAGGGAGGGGTTTGATTCCATCGCCATCACATTAACCTTTAAAGAGAATTTCCTTTTTCTAAAAATTTTAAAGGAACCCGAAAAACCAAGAAAAATTGAAGGTGTTTTTTCTTAACGAAATTTTATTTTACTTTCGTGCACCATTTCTTAATAAATAAATTCAAATCTCTATCTGTAATTGAAATTAAATCAACTATTGTTCCCAGTTTCTGTATATTTAAATCCACTGGATAATAAAAAGTTATGTAGAAAGAAAAAATTTCCTTTGGCGGATTCACAAGGAATCCAAATATTATTAATAAGCCTACGAAAGGGGATAAATTAAGTATAACAATGTATTTTTATGTGTCAAATAAGGTTAATGGCTAAAAATCAATTGTTCCTGGTTCACCCGATTTAGGGAAACACTATTTTTTAAATTGACGACCATTTTCCGTTCGACCCTGGATTCCAACAGTGAGAGTTTGAGGCGGGGGTTTAACCAACGACATTGAAATTTCAAAAACGTGTTCCCTTCCTAACGGTAAAGCTCCCTCCCAGAAAGGTTTTCCCGCAGTAACCTCCAGCCCTTCCGATTTTTCCACGGTGAGTTGGATTTCCGCTATTTCAGAATTGGCCATCAAGGTCACAGTAAGAACCCATCCTCCGTATTGTACCGAAACCCCGTCAAAAAGGACTTCAAGGGATATTGGCTCTTCAGCATGAATGAATAGCGGTTGGGAAAAGTATAGAAACAAAAGAGAGCTCACAAATATTAACCTCATTTAACTCCTCTTTTTCATTTTTTTTCCAAAGGTCTCCTATGTGGCAAAGGGAGGAAAAACTGCGGTGTTCCTCTACAACCCACCTCTGAGCCTCCTCTCGCAGGGCGAGGCTCAAGAGATCAGGGAGGGTATATAAGACTTTGAAAATTTTAGATGGGAATAAAGGCTGAACCGATGACCCTCGGCTTGTTAGAGCGGATCCAATTTTTTTAACTATTTATTGACTACAATCCAATTGATAAAAACTCCCTTCAGAGCCTGTCCGGCAAACCATTAAGTTAGTGTAGTGAGTCCAACGCTTCTTTACAAATCCCGTTCACCCTGAGACTTGTATGATGAATGTCAAAGCAGAATTCAAGTTAACCTCTGTAAAAAGTATAATGGGTCAACATCAACCCATTGCACCAAGGAGGTGTCTTGATGACTGGCGAAATGGCGCATCATACGTTTATTCCTCAATACTTTGATGTTTTTGCGGGTTTGGATGTCGATAAAACGAGTATTTCGGTTACGTTTATGAATCATCGAGAAACCATCCGGTCCATACGCATTGCTCATAGTGCAGAACATCTGCTGAACTATGTTCGTAAACGTTTTACGGATCAGAAGGTTGCCTTTGCCTATGAAGCGGGACCAACGGGCTACGGGTTGCACGATAAACTGACGGATCAGGGCTATCTCTGTTTGGTGGCTGCGGCTTCGATGATCCCCAGGGCTCCCGGCCAGAGAGTCAAGACCAACCGCCTGGATAGTCAAAAGCTGTGCGAAGCGCTGCGTGGGGGGCAACTCAAAAGCATTCATGTTCCATCGGTTTCTTACCGTCAGCTCCGCCACCTAACCCAGCTTCGGGATACGTTTATCCGGCAAGTGGCTGCCAATAAGTGTCGGATCAAGGCGTTGCTGTTGTTTGAAGGAATTGCTTTTCCGCAAGCCCCCCCTGGCAGTCAGTGGTCTACAATGGTGATAGGTCAACTGAAGCAGCTTTCCTGCCCCGAAGCGGTCCGTTTTAAGCTGGATGCGCTTTTGAGGAATTTGCAGTTTGCCCAACAGCAGGCGCTTGAAAGCATGAGACAGATCCGCCGATTCTGCCACAACGATCCAGAGCTTCACCGCTGTATTGAGTATCTTAGGAGTATTCCGGGGATCGGTTGGATTGTCGCCAGCCATCTTTTGGCCCGTATCGGAGATTGGCGCCAGATTCAAAACGTCAGGCAATTGTCGGCATTCCTGGGGCTGGTGCCGACCGAACATTCCACCGGGGAAACCGTCCAAAGGGGATCCATTACGCGTTCGGGAGATAGTCGCATACGCAGCAAACTGGAAAGGGGTCAAGTCGCTTGTTGTCCAAAGTAAAACCCGATTAAGACTCAATTTCTCTGGTGCCCATCTTACTTTGGTCCGGCCCGGTTTTCATTAAATTTATTCCTTCAACTCGAATTGAATTTTCTAATTAAAATTTCCAAGTTGAGCCAAGAGCAGATTTGACCCCTTCACAAACCGATTTGAAATAAAGAAGGCCAGAAGTGGCAGTCCTGAGGGCGATGCCGTCCCTCCTCAGGACCTCCGGCCAACGCCCGTTCAAGAGGACTGCCACACTTTTCTACGGTTATAAAAAATGAAGATCTTTTACCAGGTTGTTGTCTTCATCGATCTGCAATTCTACGGGCGTTCGCGTCTTTACTCGGTCCATTTTTGCGGCGGCAACATCTTTCAATCCTAAACGAATCGTTCTGCTGTCCTGTAACCGGAGGGTAACCACTTTTGTTTCCGGAGTAAAATTGACCACCTCACCACTGACACCGATGAAATGAAAATAGTTCTGGGCCTTGTCGGAAACATCGTTAATATCAATGATTTGGTTCCCCGCTTCCACTTCGAGCTGCAAACGGTCCCCTTTATGAATATTTTCAATTCCCTCGCGCATTGCCTGTTTGATGCCGAAGGTCCGGGTGGGTCCCACATCCGTTTTCAGAAAAACCAATCCTCCCTTTATTTTCGTCACCGTTCCGTTCACATATTGATAAAAGTAACTCCTGATTCCTAAGGGATAAGGATCGGAAATCCCATAGGACGGTTTTACAGCCAGCGCCAGGGAAAACGACACGGCGACAAACCCGGTCACGAGAAACATGATTTTCCTTTTCATTGCATTCTCCTTTTCTTTGGAACGTACATAGCAGATGTGCTGTTTTAAGGGCTGCCGCTAAATCGGCAACCATGGAGTGGTGATTTCCTTTTCAGGGCGGCCCGGCCCCTCACCTGTCCCGATGGCTTTCAAATTTTACAAACGGGCACTTTGGCCAAACACCCAGGACATGAAAACATTGTCCTGACCTCGGACATCGGCATCGGTGAAATTCAATAACAGGGTGGTTCCAAGAAATGTATTTTTTCCCACCGCATATTCAATCCCGCTGCCCAAGGGAATCAGAAATCCGATATCGTCATTATCCCCCGGTCCCGGCCGGTCCAAATCCATACCGATGATGCCAAGCCCCCCCTGAAGGTGGGGTCGGAGACGGGGCATTTCAGGACTCGTAAAAACGTACTTTGCCTGACCGGAGAGGCCCAATTGGAAAAAATCATCGCTTATTCCTACCTGTAACAAAGGGCCAAGGGAGAGGTGGCGGTCCAGGTAATAATCCAAGTTCGAGGTCAGCCCGAAAATCGTCCCGTCCGCGGTTCCGGACTGAATACCGACCGATGTTCCCAGGGCCATCCGGCCGGGTTGGGTCATCCGTTCCACTGTGTTCTGCTGGGCGGAAGCGGTATCGGGTAAATATAAAACGGCCATGAAACAGAGTGCCGCCAGAACCATTCCAAGGGCCGCACGATTCAAAAAGAACCGTTTTCGGGAGAACATGGCTACGAAATGGAATCGATGCATTCAGGCCTCCTTTCGCCAATAGAATATTGAAACACTCCGAATCCGTCATTCCCAAATGATTTTTCGGAAATCCAGTGTCTTAAAATTAAACAACTTCCAGTTACCCGCTCCCCGTTAAGAACGATGTATTTAACGATTACCCTTCAACGAGGATGATTTTGGCGACCATCTGGTCAATCAGCACCTCGTCTATATCCCCATAGAGGTCAACGGTGTCCCCCACCTGAAGGTCGGCGAACTCGATCGACTCTATGAGCAAAATTGCGGTGCCGTCCTCATGCTTTACCCAAAGAATCAACGAGGGATCTGCAAGACTCACCGTCACTGATCCACCGGTCGAGTCCCTCACCACAAAGGTTTGCGCGAGTGAATCGATGGCCTCAATCGTCCCCACGAGGTGATCCGAAATCTGTTCCTCGGGAGGCAGGAATAAAACCGTCGTGGCTTCAAAGACCCCCAGGGCCACACGAAATACACCCTCGACCAGGACACCATCGCCAAGGAGCAGGTCTTCGGGATTCAGGGCGTCTTTTGTGGTCGGGTCGAAGATAAGGGTCTGGGGTCCCAGGTGGACCAGAATAGTTCCCGATAGAATCTGCCCGGCCGCGAGTTCCACTTCGATCTGGTGATCCACATTCAGTTCACCGATCACCGTACCCCGCAGTTTCAACAGGTCCCCGATCTTAATAAACCGGGCCTGGAGCTCTAATCCCTTTCCGATGCTGAGAATTCCCCTTACGATTACCCGGTCGATGACCTGAAGGGATTCGAAAATTCCCGGGAGTCCGTCTTCCAAGAAAATTCGGGTTTCCGAATCGGTCCGAACCAGAATCCGGTACATGGCATCCCCTTCCGCCGTTCCGGGTTCCCCGGCGAGCGTTCCCTCCCCTACCTTAAACAGGATCTGGTGAGATCCCCGTTCCAGAATAAAGGTTTGATTCTCGGAATCGATCGAAACGATTCTCCCTTCAACCTGGACCTTTTTGTCGGAAAGATCATTCAGGACTTCAACAAACACCACCGGTCTCAGGATAAATTTACCGGATCCGGTCTCGGTAATTTTGACGGATTTTTTGGCATCGAAATCCATCAAAACGGCCAAGGTTCCTCCTGAAGTCACGGAGAAAGGCTTCTTTGGATTGAGGTCGATTTTCCCGTTGGCCACCAAATGAATGTCCGGTCCCGAAACCGTCTCGATCACATTCCCGCTGCTGTCTTTCTTTACAAATTCCGGATCGCTGACGGTCAACCGGATTTTGTCGTAATCCCGCGCGGGAACCCCTTCCCCCACGGCGAACAGATCGGTCACTTCCTGCAATCCCAATAAATTGATACGTCGCTCCCCTTCATAGACCACGACGGAGGAATCTCCTTCGGGAAGGAGCGCCACCTGATTCACGGTCACGTTGATCTCCGAGAATTCATCGGATGGGGAATCGGTCATGAGTATGACCGCTTTCCCCGTTCCGGGAGAAGATCCGGGATCCGAACCGCATCCCAACAACCCCGCAAGGCTAAAAATAAAAAGTGCTTTCCAGGCCAAAAAATAAATCCTTTGTGTTCTCCGGAAATTCATTTTCGTCCTCCTTTCTATAAAAACAAGGAAAGAAAACTAAAATATCAATACGTTTTTACGATGATTCCGACAAATATCATATAAATGAATTCAAATATAAATCCAAACCAAGGGGAAAATGATTTCAAGCCAGGAAGGCCCCCCATCTGTCGGGCGGGCCTCCCCAGGCGCCACATTTTGTTACGTTTTCTTTTCCTTGATCGAGACCACCCGGTCATTCAGATCATCGATCTGTACCTCTACCATGGCCCCCTCCTTGATCTCTCCCTCCTTTCTGGTGGATTGATCGACTCGAACCTGGTGTTTTTCCCCGCTCTGTTCGTCCTGAATGACATAAACCGAGCCCTCGATTTTCAACAATTTCCCCGAGACGGTCGAAGCCCAAGCCTGTCCGACGAAACCGAATCCAACGACCAAGGCAACCATGAGGATCAACATTTTATTCGTTATGGTCATTTTATTTGTCATTGTCTTTTCCCTCCTTATCTATGTTTACACCCCTGAACGACATTCTTTGTTACACAGAACGCAATACAGGTTTTTGTTTATTCTCGGTTTCTTCGACGCAACCTAAATAGACGTCTTTTGCAATGTTCGTGATGAAATTGAACGCATGCAACCCTTCGGTCCGATTCGGAAAGTAAAAGGTGGCCCCTTCTATGGAAATCTGCTTCCCCGAATCGATGGCCAAAATGATCACATTCGTTTCCCGGTCGAGGTCGGTAATCCTATCCAGAGCGCCCTGCATTTCAACCTCACACTGTTTATTAAACACCATTGTTTTTTCTCTCATAACCATCGTCCTCCTTTTGTTCGGTGATTTTACTTATTTCGAAAAGCAAGATGGGTACCAAATGAATTTACCTTAAAAAAATCAGTATCTTATATCGTTAGACGTATCCGATCCAGAAAGTCATGTGTCGGGGCATAACGACATTTATTTCCGAGTAGACCCAAATCCCTTTTAAAATCAATCTACTGGGTTGTCGCTTTTTTACGACGATTACACATTTTCCTGAGATCGGAATAAGGAAGGGACAAGATTGTGGCGCCTGATGAGTTTGTAGAATTCAGTGCGGTTTCGTTTGGCCAGACTGGCGGCCTGGCTGACATTACCTTGTGTCATTTGTAGCAGTTGAACGAGATAGTCCCGCTCGAACCGTATTTTGGCCTCATCCAAAGAAGGAATCTGTTCCGATTTGGTCCTTAAGGCCTTTTGAATCAGTGATGCGGAAATAATCGGGGTGGTGCAGAGCGTGATGGCATGCTCCACAACGTTCTGAAGCTGCCGGACGTTTCCCGGCCATGGGGCATGGATCAACAACTCCATGGCCTCCGGTGAAAATCCCGTCACCTTTTTATTATTTTTTCCGGAAAGATCCGAAAGAAAATGGGTCGAGAGAAGGGGAATATCTTCCCGCCGTTTGGATAATAGCGGCACCTCAAGGGTGACCACGCTCAATCGATAATATAAATCGGCTCTAAAATGTCCTCCCTCCATTTCCGCTTCAAGGTCCCGGTGGGAGGCAGAAATGATTCTGACATCGACGGGAACGTCTTGAGTGGACCCGACCGGCCTGATTTGCTTTTCCTGCAACGCCCGCAACAATTTGGGCTGAAACATCATGGGCATATCACCAATTTCATCGAAAAAAAGGGTCCCGCCATTCGCCGCTTGAAACAATCCGTTCCGATTTTGAACCGCCCCCGTAAAGGCCCCCTTCATGTACCCAAACAATTCGGATTCGAACAGCTGCTCGGGAATGACACTGCAATTCACCGCGATAAAGGGCCGGTTGCGACGGGGGCTCGCCTTTTGAATGACTTTTGCCAAAAGCTCTTTTCCCGTTCCCGTTTCCCCATGGATGAATACGCTGGCATCCCCTTCCCCTACCAGTTTTGCCTGACATAAAACCTCTTCCATCAACGGACTTCGCGTAATGATCTCCTTACGCCACTGCATGTCTTGCTCGGTTGAAATCGGATCCGGGGATTGTCCGCTTAACTGGAGGGCTTTTTGAACATGATTAATGAGGACCTTTCCGTCAAACGGTTTGGTTAAATAACTGAATACCCCTTTTTCAATGGCCTTTACCGCCTGGGGAATGGACCCATGGGCGGTCAGAATAATGACCGGCAATGCCGGATGACTTTCTTGAATCGCTTCAAACAGGGCCATACCGTCCATCCCCTCCATCCGCAAATCGGTTATCACCAGGTTCGGACGGAAAACAGTCAGTTGGACCAGGGCCTTCTCCGAGCTCTCGGTGGTCGTTACCTGATATCCCGCAGCTTTCAGGCGCATGGTCAAAAGCCTGAGAAGATCGGTATCATCATCCACAATCAGGATTTTTTGTTTGTTTTCGCTCATGGGCGTTTTTTATTTTCCCGTTCCAGAAGACTTTTTTCAATGGTTTTAAGCTCTTCAAGTTTTTCCTGCAATAATTCCCTTTCCTTCTTTTCGTCCTTCCAATCTTTTTCAAGGTGTTGACGCCGGTTTTGTTGATTTTCCAATTCTTGGGCATAAGAACTCACAATCAACAAAAATTCCTTAAGTGTGGGATCTTGGACCGCCGGGTCTAGGATATAATCCTCCAAAAATTTTTGGGACTGATGATAATCTTTGAAAGGGGCTTGGGGAATCCCCAGGATCAACCCCATTCGAAGACGGGAAATGGGTTGATGCTTCTCCGAAAGGTCTTGTTTGGCATGGGCATGCTCCCGTTCAAGTTCCCCTTCAGACAGCGAATGAAGATAACGATAGTAGTAAATGACCGAAACTACGTGGGACTCTTGACCCAGTAAATCCCCAATCTTCGTTTCCGCAGGCGGAAAATGGTGTTTATTTTTAAGGTCAGGACAACCGAAAAGGGTAAGAACCGCTAATTGAACCAGTAAAAAACAAAAAAACGCAGGATTCATGCCATGTCCCCATCACCACCCACAGGGAGGATCACACGGAAATGCGCGCCCTGTGTTTCCCCATCCATGATTTCAATGCTTCCGTGATGAAGACGAACATATTCCGCCACCACGGATAATCCGATTCCGGTTCCCTTCATGTATCCCTCGGGTAAAACACCCCCCTGGTAAAAGGCGTCAAACACACGGTCCCGGTCATCTGGATGGATGCCGGGTCCGGAATCCTGTATATCCAGAACCGCATTCGGACCTTCCCTTTTCAAACGAATCCTAATCTGCCCCCCGTAAGATGAGAACTTAATGGCATTGGACAACAGGTTATCCAAGATGGTCGTTAATTTTTCTTCGTCCCCCGAAATACATACTTCCCCCAAATTCAATTCCAGGCGAATGCTCTTCGCCATTATGGCCAGCTCTTGATCGGCGGCAACTTTCTCGATCAGGGCCTTTAACTTGAGAGGGCTCATGTAAAGAGCGGAATGCCTCAGCGATACGGCACGAAAATTTACCAAATTTTCAATCATTTTTTGAAGTTGTACGCTATTCTCTCGTAGAATACTGGCCACTTTTCGTTGCTCATCGGTCAACCGGCCTCCGACCTGATCCACCAGAAGCTCCGCCCCTTCCCGGATGGCCGTCAGTGGCGTCTTGAGCTCATGAGAAATATGGCTTAAGAATTTATTTTTCTGCTCCTCCAGGTCAATGAGCCTCAACCGCAACCAATCCAATCGTTTCCCGAGGTATTCCAAATCCTGAGGGCCCGTTATCACAATTTCGGATGAAAATGCCCCGTCCCCCAACCGGTGGATCGATTGATCGATCTTTCGGATCGGCCGGGCAATCAGTGCCGTAAAAACAACCACCAGACCGAAAACCACTGGGGCAACGGCAACCAGCTGCCAGAATAAAACCCGTTCAGCCTCTTCGGCCATTTTTTGTATGGAATTGATTTCCCGATCAATCAAACGGGTACTTTCGGATAATACCGGGGAGACAAGATCCCCCAAAGAACTGAATTCTGAAAGGGCCAGGCGGCTTTTCTCGGAATCATAAGGAAATTCGCTCAGGGTATCATATAAACTCTGTTCTTTTTCCAACAATTCCTTTAAAAGACTCCGCTGGGCATCATCCAATGGAAGGCCGGACAGTTCCCCGGCTGTGTCTTGAAACCCTTCATGAAATTTCTGATAAACCTCAAACAGCGACGGATCGCCCAGAACGAGATACTGTCTGGAGCTGCGTTCCATCGCCGTCACCTGGTCAATGAGTTTAAAGCTGTTCTTTGTGGTTTGAACCGTTTGAAAAACGGCCCTCTGGCTTTGATGAACCAAACGGTCCACGTAAACGATGGAATTGACGAGTGCGAAAATAAGGGGCAACGTCACCAAAGAAAAACCGATCAGGACAAGCCTTAAAACCGATTTTGGGCGGCGAAGATTCATAAAAACGACTTTTTTCCCAAGCGATTAAAAACATCCGAGGCACTAACGGATAAATTGAAAAAAACGCCACGTTGGGAATTTTAATGGAGGCTTGATCCTACCTGTTTCCAGTTTCGGATACAAGAAATCTATATTATATGAAACCCCAAAAAAGGTCAATTCATACAAAGACATCCGTAAAACAGGCATCCTGGGGAAGGATAAAAATAATTTTAAAAACCCCCGGCTGGAAGGGAGGGAATGGCTATCCGAACCGGGATGACACAACGATGCATGCTTTACCTGTGGTAAAGTGCCGTGTCTTCGACCTGCGGGGAAGAAGGGAAACGTCATATCGTAAAAAGAAAAAGGGACTTTCCCCCCCTTTTCCATAGGAGGAAAATCCCTTGTCACCGTTAAAAAATCCGTCGCTTTTAGTCATTCCAAGCGAACGCGAGGAATCTTAAGACCCCTCATATTTTCCGGACATGGATTTCTCCCTCCGGTCGAAATGACAAAGAAAAAAGTCGAAGTGACGCAAGGACAGTCACTCTCCCTGCCGGGCGGTGATCCCGATCTATTAGGAAATTAAGGAAAGAATGTTGTACCCATCCAGTTTGTTTCGGCCGCGAAGGTCGGTCAGTTCAATCAGAAATGCAATGCCCGCGATCACCCCCCCCAGTTGTTTGACCAATTCCACGGTGGCGGAAATGGTTCCCCCGATGGCCAAAAGATCATCCACGATAAGAACTTGCTCTCCCGGATTGATGGCATCCTGGTGGATGGTTAACGTATCACTCCCGGAAAGGGGTCATGGAAAGGGGTCAGGCATGTAAAATTGACAATATTAGGAAAGGGAAAGCGAAAGGGGTCAGAAAGGGGGAAAGAAAGAGAAGAAGGAAAGAGGAAAGGGGTCAAATCTCGTCTTGGCTCAACCTTCGAGAACCTTTTTAATTGCCCCGTATTTTTGGAGGACCTTTCCTGCTTTCTCTAACTCCTTCCTCATCCTTCTAATTGTACTACTTACCCCTGAATATCCTCCCAGTTTAAATTCCTTTGCGATTTCCTCTTGCTTCATCCCCCCTATCCACCGGCACACGTACATCCCCATCCCCCTCGGTTCGTTTCTCTCCCCTCGCTTACTCAGTTTCATTTCCTCTTCTTTTATCCCATATACTTTCCTTACCGCTTCTAGGCACTTTTCCATTGTTTCTCGAATGGATCGTTTTGCTTCGGGTATTTCTTGAACCTTCTTTCCCGCTCTTTTTATTTGCTTCCGTACCTTCTCTACAAAACTCTCTCCCCCTAATACGGGCACCCATTTCCGACTGGAATAAAACCTCCTTAATCTGTCTTCTACCTCAGACCCCATATACTCCTTAAATGCCTTTAACCGCCCCAATACCTGCTTCAGATCCAACCATTGGGGCCTTTTCTCTTTTTTCATATACATCCGATAACTGCTCCATGGATATCGATCTAAACCTCGAACCAACCCTGATTCAACAGGATTTCGGTGGATATATCGTACCACACTTAATAAATACGACTCTTCATCCACTACGATAGCTTTGTACCTACCCCGGAACAGAGGACCATCTCGATGATGCCCCCTATTGTAGCGTTGGGTATACAACCCATCCAAGTGACGCATGATTCGCGATAGATTGGCTTGAGGGGTTTGAAGAAGAACGTGGTAATGATTTCCCAGCAAACAATAGGCAAACACTTCAATGCCCCACATCTGATGGCATTCACCCAGAAGGTTTAAAAAAAATTCTCGGTCTACCCGATCAGTGAAAATTTTCTGATAGGCCAGACCCCGGTTCATGACGTGGTAATAGGCATCGGGATATTCGATTCGAAGTGGACGGGACATGAGCAGAGGCTACCATAATCCCCAAACATGACTCAAGACGAGATTTGACCCCTTTCTTCATGACTCAAGACGAGATTTGACCCCTTTCTTGACCCCTTTCATTGCCTTCATCCAATTCCCTGAGCACCCGCAGGGGACCAGCCCGATCGCCACAGTTTTAAGAGGTTATGGGTGGTACACCACAACGACCATTCGGTCTTCACCTTCTGCGCCCCCCGGAGCCAGAACCGGCTGAGCCCCCGCATTGCCATCTGCCCAAAGACTGCCTCGATGCTTGGCCCTCGTTCCTTGTAGGCTTTTCTTCCCCTGCGGGTCAAAAGCTTTCTCTCCATCAACGCTCTTGGGGTGGCATCCTTCGGGATACGGCCCCGCAGTGGTCCCTTCTCCCGCAACCCTTTACGTTGTTTCCAGTCTTTCTTCGTCGCTATGAAAAACTCCGTGTGCTCATCTTCCAGCTTGGCGTTCTCCTCGCTCCAGTATCCCGCATCCGCCAGCAATTGCG
>Ga0214472_10001361_pt1 | contig 27644 bp, 26 predicted proteins | sample RVTome_6_FD_207662 | JGI IMG/M metagenome (GOLD analysis project Ga0214472, IMG submission 207662) | Soil microbial communities from uranium-contaminated site in the Upper Colorado River Basin, Wyoming, United States - RVT140D175 | ecosystem: Environmental > Terrestrial > Soil > Contaminated >...
TCGGAAAAGTGATCCAGCAAGCCCGCGAGTGATCGGCGACCCGAACCGGCTGGACGCACTATCATACGTCCCATGTGCGGCCGCTACTCGCTCCACACCCATCCCGAGGTCATCGCGCTCTACTTCAAGCTCGGGCTGCTGCCGGACCTCGCCCCGCGCTACAACATCACTCCCGGAACCAACGTTCTCATCGTTCGGCAGGACACGGAAAAGGGGCGCATTGCCGACCTCTACCGCTGGGGGCTCATCCCCGGCTGGGCGAAGGACCCGGCGATCGGCAACAAGCTCGCGAACGCGCGCGCCGAGACGGTCGCCGAGAAGCCGTCGTTTCGCAGCGCATTCAAGCGCTGGCGGTGCCTGATCCCGGCCAGCGGCTTCTACGAATGGAAAGCCGTTGCCGGCAGAAAACAGCCGTACTACGTCCGTCCCGTGGGCGCGGATCTCTTCGCCTTCGCGGGCCTGACCGAGCGCTGGAACGGTCCCGACGGGCCGGTGCATTCCTGCACCATCATCACGACCGCCGCGAACGAACTCATGCGGGGCATCCACGACCGCATGCCCGTGATCCTCGCACGGGATGACTACGCGGCGTGGCTCGATCCCGCCAACCAGGCGACCGCGAAATTGCAGGCGCTGCTGAAGCCCAGCCCCGCCAAAATGATGGCGGCGCACCCCGTCAGCACCCGCGTCAACACGCCCAAATACGACGAGCCGGCGCTGCTCAAGCCCGTCACTGAATAGCGTACTTCTCCTAGCCCCACTCTAATACACAGGGTGCGTCGGTAGGTTTCTCGTTAGTTGTCCTAGGGTTCTCCCTAATTGAGCTACGCTACAACTCCTGCAATTCGATCCACCTTATCGCGTATTCGACATAAGTGTATCGATAGCTTAAGAGCAAAGAGCCAAGCACCAAAATCGCTTAGTGTAAAAAGTCGGCGATCAGGCAGATTGCTGCGGTCGACAGTATCGTTTGAAATGGAAATGACGCGATCAAGAAATACAATCGCGTCGTTCTCCAGTTTCCCGCCTTGTGGAAGAAAGAAAATCTGCGTAATTGATTGGCGTCGGAGTTCGCGTTCATGGGAAACAACGCGATCCTCTGCAAACTCCTTTCGAAGCGCATCCAAGTAGGCAGGAAGGGAAAAAATCGGCGCATAACATAAGGAAGCGCTGAATAAGCGCTCATTCTCTGGGTTTATGTCGCAGGAATTTGAGAGGACCATTCCGGCTCCCAGCTCCGTGGTCGTGTCGGGCAAGTTGATGATCAATAGTCCTTCCAGGCCATCCCCCTGAAAAATGAAGGGTGCTTCGCGGAGCGCCTGGGTATAAAACGGGCGGCTTTCTGATTGCAGAAAATGTCTAATTTCGTCAAGAAACGCGGTATCGGAGCCATGGGAAAGGAATGTGGGGAGGAACTTTCGAATCTCCTCCAGAGGAATCGCGGGAGTGGGGGTCGATACGCTTTGCCCGGGACTTCCAGAAAGAAGCGCGGAGAAACAGATACGAACCTTCTTCCAAGACATCATTGAAGCAGGTTCCAGAACTCCTTATCAACCACCTTCGCAAAATCGCGATCAAGAGGTTTGGACTCTTCAATAAGGCGAGTCGCAACTTCGGTCAATAGTACAAAAACCGTTTCTGGGGCAGCACGGCTGTAAGTGCTGGAATCGAAAGCCTTCGAGACCGCCTTACTAGCTTCAGCAAAGGGCTCGTACTCATAGATAGCAACCGGTGTTAGCCCGGCGGCAATCACGTCGCCAATGGGAGGAAGATTCAGAAGCAACGCCGTCGCCGTTGCGAGATAGGAACCTCTGATTCGATAGGTCATGTTGGACATATTTAGTATTGTGGCTCGAATTCAGCGAGAAATTCTTCCTTCATCAAAGCAAAAAAGGCGTTGTCAGCAAGTCTATTAGCATGGGCAAACAACCGGAGTAATGCCTTCGGGATTGGTTCTCCACCGATATTAGGGCTTTCGTGGATGATATCAAGATCGAGGATAGAACCCGTCTTGCCCAGTCCAGATACGGAGGTCTCCGCAGCATTCGAAACGTTGGTGATGACCTTGAATCCCTCAACCTCGGCTTCAGTTCTCAAAACAATGGATTGCTTAGCAATAGATTCATTGTTCACCGCTAGGGACAGCGTCAAGTGTTCGAATATGTTGAGCTTCTCAAAAAAATTAACGTACCGTAGGCCAATTCGCTGAACAGATTGAAACAAATTTATCTGATCGAACTGAGAAAGCAGATCAGAAAGCATAGGAGTCGCAGCGTCCCAGTCAGTATATGGATTGGTCGACAATGCTATGTTGTAGGGCCCAACTAGGAGCACGTTCCCCGGCTTAGTGAATCTGTAACACGCCTGATATTTGAGGTTAGGGTCTTTTTCGCGTAGTGCCGATGGTAGTTGCAGAATAGGCAGAGTTACTGGCTTACCGAACTTGTCTTTTACCTTCTCATACACGATTCCAAGAATCGCCTCTGATGGAAGCGAACTTGTAAATCGAACCTCGGCGACAGCGTCAATTATTGGGTTACGCCGTAAGCGTTTAGGTATTTTCATCCGCAACTCAAGTTTCAGGATGGACTCGTGTAATAGTAACCCAAATGGGCCAATGGTTGATCCGTAAGCTCCCCCTTTTTCTTAGACACCGAGCAGGTAGGGCCATCTGGTAGCTCAATTCCCAAAAGGGCAGTTCAACCCGCGATAAATACGTTTCCGGCTACTGTCGACCACTCGGTTACCACCCAATTGGTCGTCTGATAATCCGCGCCACCAGCACGCAACCGGAAGGCGCGAGCCCCCCGGCTGCGCGTCCGCGGAATTAAGGGGGACGCGCACTCTTTCTAAACCGTCTGCCCGCCTTGCTTTAGGCGCGCTCTCGATCGTCTCAAAAAAGGTGTGCGTCCCGTTTATCCAACGGAAACAAGGTCAGGCAGATGCGGCCTGCGTGAGCTGTCTTTTCAGCTCATCACGCCAGTCTCGGTCTCGGTAGTCGCCTTCATCTAGAACTTGGAACCGGAACTGTTCGTCTTGAAAATCCTTGCCCAGCTTCTGCCAGGGAACCTTGTATCCGACCTTGCCAAAGTATTCCGCGACCTTCCGTTTGTAGCTGGTGTCCTCGCTGCCTTTGAGATGCTTACCCTTGCTTTCCACGACCACGACAGAAGCAACCGGTTTCTCGTCGCGGCCCTGCTGCACCACAAAGTCCGGATAGATCCGGTTTCGCCTGTACCCCTGGATTGAAAAGTGTTCCGGGCCGACAAGATTTCGGTACCACCACAACACTTCCGGGTGACCATCGAGATAGAGGGCAACTGACCTTTCATATTCGTTGAGATCGTCGGCAACATAATCAAACAGCGATCGCTGAATCGGCTCGTTATTGTCATGCACCAACTTCCGGGTGGAGCGGATCTCAACCTTGAGCGGGATTTCAAAGCGGGCTTCGACGCACTCCAAGTAAAAGCGCAGCGCCTTGCTGTTAAATAGTGTCTCGAACGCAATCTGAGTCTGCCGGTCGGTTTCCCTTTGAATGAATCCCGCGATCTTTTCCCGAACACTGTACTTCACATGACTGAGCTTCCCGGGGAGGTCCGGGTTGATTCGATACAGCCGGTCGATAACGCTGTCGACAATCTCCCGTAACTGCTTAAAGCTGAAATGATCGAACGGAAGCCCCGCCACCAGCCAGGCCTTTACTTGGTCGTCAGTTTCCATCGTTGCAGCTTCGCGTTCCGCTACGCTTTCAAGTTCGTCCTGACCCAAAGTAAGCCGATAAAACGAATCTTTCGCAGCGGCAAGCTCCCGCGAAAGGTTCCAGTCCACATCCGCATAATTAAACTGTCTGATATCAACTTTGCTCACCAGGTGGCGGAAGTAATCAAGTGCCTCGTCTCCCCTGCCGACCTTGACACAGAAGCGCGGCAGATAAATCTTGCCGTCGAATCTCCGGTAATAACGCCGAAACTCCTTGCGTATCGTCGCCTCGCGTTTCTGATCTGCCTTGCCGCCCGAATCGCTTTTGTCCACTACGCTTTCCGCATCGCCTTCGTAGCCCTCCTGTTCGAGCGCTTTCTTGACTTCCCGCGTAATGTCGGTGGACTTCCGGTTGAGACAGAATACGTAGCTTTCGTTGAGCTCGTCGAAAGGCGTCGTTTCCACATAAGGCTGTCGCAGCACCCTTCCCACAAGCTGGGTCATTGCTTGCTGGCTGCCGGTACTGTTCAGCGACACGAGGATGTAGGCAAACGGACAATCCCAGCCTTCCTGCAGCGCCGCTTTGGTAATGATCCACTCGACCGGGCACCCGTCGGCCAGCAAGTCAATGCCCTCAATATCATCCTTGTCCGATGTCTTGATGGCGATTGCCGACTCGTTCACCCCCAGCCGCTGCAAGAGGAATTCCTTGACGTCCTCGCTGTGGACATAACCGGCATCGCGCTGATCCCTTCCGGTGCGCTCAACCTGGACCAGGACGATCGGGCGAATGATCCTATCCGTAGCCTTGAAGTGTGTCACAGCGACTTTCGCCAGCTCTTCGCGCTTGTCGCGCGCCTGCGTCAAGCAGTCCTTCCACGATTTCTGATTCGAGTTGGCGATGTTGATCGGCAGCTTGATCATCTGCTCTTCCAACAACTCCTTGCCGGTAACGCGCGTCAATACGTTGGCTTCCTGCTGAGGGGTGGCAGACAGCTCAACCACCACCGAGGCGTTAAAACCCTCAATCGTTCTTCTGGCCAAGCTGCTGGTCGCCTTGTGCCCCTCGTCGAGGACTACTGCCGGCTCACATAGTCGTACCAAATTACCGAGCGAGGTCTTGGCCAGATACTCGTCGCGCTCTGAATTTTCAACCAGCATGTCGAGATTCGAGATGCGAGCCTTAAGCGCCTGATGCGCCTTTGCGTCGTCCTCGGGCGGGAAATGCTGAACGATATTGCCGCCGCTATCGCGGAAAAACTTGAGTTGCTCGCGCGTCTCGCGGTTGGTGCTGGCAAGCTTGAGCATCAGGATGTTCAGATTACCGCGCAGCTGACCGGGCGTGAGCCGCGCGATTTCATGCTTTTCCCACACCTCGATGCGGCGCGACAGCACGAATTCCAGCGACTCGCGGTAAAAGTGCCTGCGGTCGCGCAGGGCTTTCAGCGTGTCCTTGTAAATCTGGTCGCTCGGCACCACCCACAGCACCAGCCCCGCGCCATTGCAGTCCTGGAGGATAGTCTGGTAGATGAGCCCCAGAATCTGCGTGGCAAGCAATGTCTTGCCGCCGCCGGTCGGAACCTTGATACAGAAAGTGGGAAGATCTTTGTCGACGCCGTTTTTGCGCACACGGTAGTCACCCAAACGCTGGAACTGCTTCATCGTTTCATCCCAAGCGTCGAGCGAAGCATGACGCTTACCAGTGGCCTGTTTCGTGGCAAGCAACTCCAGGAAGGTTTTTACTTCCTTAATGACACGTTCTTGGTAGCGTTTTAGCTGCATCGAGGAACGCGGCTCCAGCACTACTTCAAATTGAACGGCACCAGCATCGGCCGCACTCTCCGTTTGGTCTCCATCTCGCACATTGCTAGATCGTCGCGGTGCACCCAAATCTTCTCGCAGTAGACAACAAGGTTGTGGTTTTTCTCGCCCTTGCCGATTGCCCTCAGCCAATCCAGGTCGAGCGCGCGATCCTCATTGCTGTTGGGCGTATAAAGCAGATAGTAGCTCGTGCCGTTATAGTCGCCGATCTTGCCCGACTTCTCATTCATCGCCTTGCGGTCGAAGTCGCGGCTTGTCTCGGTGTAGAAGATGTACTTCGCCAGTTCCTCATAGGCGGGTAGCTTCTTGCCCATGTCCCGGTACTCGCCGAAAAGCGGCACACCGACGCGGGCGTAGGTGAATGAACCACCCAAACCCTCGACTCCTACTTTTTTCCCCTTCTGCGTCGTGTAGCTATATCCTTTGCATACTCTACGCACCCGTTCGGCTGTAATGTTTTCGCAAATATTGAATCTGTCGTCCTCTTGCTTCTTGGTGTCAAATGGCATTTGGATAAGAATGAACTTCCGCTTCCCCGCGTCTTCCTTATTTAGTTCCAAAGCCGCGTGGGCAGTTGTCCCGCTGCCAGCGAATGAATCAAGAACCAGATCGTCACTGGATGCGGCTATGCGCAATACTCTACGCAATAAGTCTACTGGTTTCGGAGTTATCGAAGTTGCAGCCATACCTATAATTCTTTGAACCTCTTTTTTTGCCTCGTCCGTATGCCCAACATCCTCCTGGGCCCACCATGTTGTTGGTACGAGCCCGCCTTGAACATCACGCAAGAGATTCTTTAACGCCGGCACCGAATTCGCCCCGTCTTTTCCCCACCACAAGAGCTTGTTTTCAACGTTGAGCTCGGTCACGTCCTCAGAATACGCCCACACTCGCTTATCGTCCGGCCACACGTCCTGCCCTTTATACGGATTTTGAATGGCATAGTACAAGTTCGGGCGTTCGTCCTTTGTCTTATTGCAGGTGTAATCAGCTGGCTTCCATGGCCCACGTGGATCGTTGTCAGGGTTTTTATAAGCTCGGTCTTGCTGAGCCGTACGCGGGAGCAAGTTTCGCTTAAATTCAGATGATTTTTGATAAACGAGTAAGAAATCATGCATCGGGGCAATACCTTGGTGATCGTTCGATGCTGAATATTTTTTCTGCCAGCAAACACAAGCAACAAAGTTTTCTGTTCCAAACACCTCATCCATCAGCATTCGTAGGTGTTGCACCTCGTTATCGTCAATCGACACGAAGATTGCACCGTTATCCCGCAGCATTTCCCGCAAGAGCTGTAACCTTGGATACATCATGCAGCACCACTTGTCGTTCCGAGTGGCGTCTTCGCCCTCCTTTCCGACGGTCTGACCGATCCATTCCTTGAACTGCGGCTGGGTCAGATTGTCGTTGTAAACCCAAGCCTCGTTGCCAGTGTTGTACGGCGGGTCGATGTAGACGCACTTGATTTTCCCGGCGTGCGTCGGGAGCAGCGCTTTCAGCGCCTGGAGGTTATCGCCTTCGATGATGAGATTGCCGTCAAGGCCCGGCTTCTCGCCCTTGCCGAGCACCGACAGTTTTTCATCGAATTCAAGTGTGTGGTGCTGGACGGTGTGGTGGTAACACTCGATGGCAGTCTTACCCTTAAACTGTAACGTCGGCATACCTTTCCCCTGTTCAAAGAGAAAATGAAATCAGATTAAATAGAATCGGGGACAGCTCAGACCACGTTTTCCAACACCTAGATTGAGTAGCAGTCGAGGAGCGGTACCAAGACGCAATGATGTAAGCATGTGGTGGCGTGCTAAGTGACCAAGACTGGCTATCGAATAAGAGTCCTTAGTGGGACCCAGTTACGCTTCTTGTTTCGAAAACGCCAGAACCACAATCCGTTAACGCGCCGCTTAACGATTCTCATTGCCGCAGCACTAGGGGACGCGTAGACCTTTCCGTTAAATCCAATTGTGCCGTTTTTCCTGAGGCTCGCACGATATCGCCGGCCCTTGTAGGTTGCACGTAATGAAACACGTCGCTCGGATAGGCCAGCGAACACTGCAGCAGTACGGCCTTTCTTCGCTTGGCTACGAAGCCTTCGCTCCGCAACCGCGCCGCCTAACAAACGAGCCCGCCGGTCGGCATCAATCTCGGTCATTCGTCGATTCATCAGCGCCAGGAGATTCCTGGCGCCCGGAAAACGACCCGATTGTTTATTGCCCTTTGGCTCCACTATGCGCAATAGTAATGACTCGAGAGCTTTTATGTGCTCAGCATCCCCGGCGAGATAGACACTGAATCGATCCCATAAGCCCTGATGGTGGTCTTTTAAATGCGACGTGAGTCGTCCCATCAGATTGCTAGCCAAGCCGATGTAGTAGACGCGGCGTTTCCGGTAGAGAACATAGACACCGGGCCGCCTGCGGATCAGCCCTTGGACGACTTCGGGATAATCTTCGAAAACCTTCCAGGAGACATCTTCAAGCTGCTCAAGAAGCATCCCACCCTTCGAGCGCTTCGACTTGGATCTTCGCGTGCTGCTCTTCGCCACGCCCTTCCCTCCCCGCCCAAGAATGATACGGCGACCGATGCCGCGTGACCACCCTCAAACACGTCGGCGCGTGTCAGGAAATTCCCTACAGAAAGCGAGGCCGCGCGTTGAAATCAAGTTCGCGCTTGCCATCAGTGAAACCGACTTCCAATGCCGATAACAGCGCGAGCGCGCGCTCCTGATCATGGCTCATCATATCGCCGGCCAGTCGTAACTGCCCGGCCTGGTCCGTTTCGTTCGCGATGATACGCGCCATCCGCTCGCGCCCACTCGAATCAACCAATGGGGCCATGTCCTTGCCGAGCAGCCAGGCACCGGCAAGTTCGTAATCGGATGGCGATCCGATCAGATAGGGATTCTCGTGGTACAGGCGATCCTCCCTGTTTGCGTCGGCGTAACTTCTGATGATCAACCGGATGTCGTACGCGTCCTTCCGCGGCACGCGCACATGCCGGTCTGCCCAGGCATCGAACTTCAGCAGCGCGAGCGCGGGAAGGGTCACGAATGGAACGAGGTCTATGCGGATGCCATTCCGATGTTGCAACCGGTGTATGAGGGCCCCCGGGGGCACGCTGAACTCGCTGGAATCGATGAGCGCCTTGCGAACCGCGTGAAAGCCGTCCCAGTCTGGAACTGCCATTGCAAAGTCAGCGTCCTCGGTCTGTCGCCCGGTCTCGATGCCAAGCTGGTGCACGATCCACAGGTCCCGCGCCAACGCGCCCGCAATGAAGCATTGAACACCAAGCCGGTTTGCGACCGCGCTGATCGGGCCGACAACTGCGCCAATCGGCTGTAACTCACCCTTCCGGGAAAAGTCGAGCAAGGTGGCCGTCATACACGAGTCTTGCTGTTTCAATACAGCGCGCATCACCAGTCGCAAGCAGGTCGGCATAGACCAGCGCGGGCGGAACCAAGTGCAGCTTGTTCGCGGGCATGTCGAAATCCCAGAACTTGTTCCGGAATTCGACGATTGGGTCGTCTGTCATCTCACGCGTCGCGGTTGTGAGCTTGTGCTCGAGAACCATTCGCCCCGGGACCTGTTTTCCGTAGATCGTCAGCACGCCAGGCTTGAGATATTGGGTCAGAAGCGCAGCCGCGGGTTCGCCGCCCCATAGCGCCCCCTCTTTCTCCGGCCGCCACTGCTGCCAGTCCTGCAACGTCGGAGCACGGTAACGGCCCATTAGCAGCTTGGGACGCAGCGTGCGCGCGTAGGCCAGCGCCCATTCGTCGAGCATGCGTTTGGTGGCTTGCAGCCTGCGGACGCGCTTGATCGCGGTTAGAAATCCCAATTCCCGCAAGTCGCGCATGACCCAATTGATGGTGCCGAGCGCCGTGCCCGTCTTGTCCGCGATCTCTCGATAGGGAGCGGCGGCGAGCTCCGGCAGGCAAAAGAGGCCGAATAGCAGTTTGATGCCGGTTAGTTGGAACGCTCGTGGCGTTCGGTCCGCCGTGACGGTTTCCTGTGGTTTTTTCCCTGTCACCCAGACCAGCATGCCGGGCAGGCGCAAGTAGGCATTGCCCGCGGTGTCCGCGAACTGGGTGTTCATTGCCCTGAGCCGCTCAGCCAAGGGAGGAGTCACGTAATCGGTAACCAGGATGTGTGGCCGCTTGTCATGCGCTTTGAGCTGGTCGAGTTGAGCGATCGCGGCGCCGAGCGTGGCTGGAGTCAGGCGGCGTTTTGCCTCAACGAGGTATTCGACGGCGCGTCCATCAACCCCTATGCGTGCCAGTGCGTCGGCGCGCCTTTGGGTCGCGCGCAGAGGCACGTCCCGCGCCGTGATTTCCGCGTCGAGACCTTGGGCACGTAGCGCCGTCACTGCGGCGTCGAGGATATGGGCTTCCATGGGCACTTCTTTTTGCTATCTTGTAATATTCATTAGTAGTGAACATAATTATATAATGAACACTCAGTCTATACAATTGGTTATAAACACAGTGTTCATCATATAGTTACGTTCACCCTCCATGAACAGTCTACAAGTATATTCTGTGCAACAAAGAGCGCGTGCCAGCGCTGTTTCGTTGCAGGAGATATACCGACCGTACTTGTGACGCGCTGTTAGCGGGGCGCTTGTCTGCGGCCCAGCGATAGGTGTATATATATACACCTACCTCTCCACCCGCCCCCATGGAACTGCTCACCTCCCGCCAGGCGAAGATCCTCCGGCTAGTACAGGACACGATCGAGGCCAACGGTTGCCCGCCCACGCGCGCCGAGATCTGCCGCGCGATGGGCTTCAGCTCACCCAATGCCGCGGAAAAGCACCTGCGCACGCTCGAACGCAAGGGCGCCATCCAGATCGACGGCTCCCATCGCGGCATCCGCCTGAAGACCGACCCGGGCCTGCCGCTGATCGGGCGCGTCGCCGCCGGCAGCCCCATCCTCGCCGAGGCGAACGTCCAGGCGCGCTACCGCGTGGATCCGGCCCTCTTCAAGCCGCGCGCCGACTACCTCCTCAAAGTGCGCGGCCTGAGCATGCGCGACGCCGGCATCCTCGATGGCGATCTGCTCGCCGTGCACAGCACCCAGGAAGCACGCTCCGGGCAGATCGTCGTCGCGCGGCTGCATGACGAAGTGACGGTCAAGCGCTACAAGCGCAGCGGCAGCCGCGTGCAACTGCTGCCGGAGAACCCCGACTTCAAGACCATCGACGTCGACCCGCGGCGCGACGCCCTGGCGATCGAAGGCGTCGCGGTCGGCATCATCCGCAGCGGCAGGGCGCTATGAGCGCATTGGCAAAGCTCCTGTCCCATCCCGCAATCTGGCGCGGCGACCGGCTCAGTAGCGTCAGCACGCCGAGCCTGCCGACGGGATTCCCCGCGCTCGACGCGGAACTGCCGGGCGGCGGCTGGCCGGCCGCGGCGTTGACCGAGATCCTGCCGCAGCACGAGGGGATCGGGGAGCTGCGCATCCTCGGCCCCGCGCTCGCGAGCCTGTCGGCATGCGGGCGCTGGCTGGCGTGGATCGCCCCGCCGTACCTGCCGTACGCGCCGGCCCTGCAGGCCGCGGGTATCGACCTTGCGCGGCTGCTGGTGGTCAGGACCCGCTCGCCGCGCGAGACGCTGTGGGCGGCCGAGCAGGCGCTGCGCTCCAACAGTTGCGGCGCCGTGCTCGCATGGCCGGAGAAAATTGCGTGGCCCGAGCTGCGCCGCCTGCAGCTTGCCGCCGCAGGAACGCAGGCACTCGCCTTCCTGTTCCGGCCGCCGCGCGCCGCCGGCGAAGCTTCGCCCGCCGCACTGCGCCTCGCCCTCGATACCTGCGAAGGCGATCTCGCCGTGCGCATCCTGAAGCGCCGCGGCGCGGTGCTCGGCCAGCCGATCCGGCTGCATCCCGCGCCGGTCGTGAACCGGAACCGGACAGGGTTCCACCATGCTGTGGATTTCGCTTTATTTCCCGCTCTTCCCGCTCGAATCATTCCTGCCGGCATCAGCGCGCTCTGAACCGTGGGCCGTCACCAACGGCCCGTGCGTCGCGGTTTGCAACGAGCAAGCCCGCGCGAGGGGCATCCAGCCGGGAATGAGTCTCGCCACCGCGTGCGCGCTCGCGCCGGTGCTCAACCACCGCCAGCGCGACCCGGCGGCGGAAGCCGCGGCGCTCGCGCAGGTCGCGGCGTGGGCGGTGCAGTTCACGCCCGCCGTATCGCTGCAGCCGCCGCGCGGGCTGCTGCTGGAGGTCGAGGGCAGCCTGCGGCTTTTCGGCGGCATCGGGAGGATCCTCGACGCGATCAAGCGCGGCGTTGCCGACATGGGATACACCGCGTCGGTTGCCTGCGCGCCGACGGCGGCAGCGGCGTGGCTGCTCGCGCGCGGCGGAGCCGAGCGGGTCTTTGCCGGCCAGCGCGCCATTCGGGAGGCGATCTCGCCGCTCCCCGTCCGCGTGCTCGACTGCGACGCCCAAACGCTCGAGACGCTCTCCGCGATCGGCGTGAGATCGTTCGGGGACCTGCTCGACCTCCCGCGCGACGGCACGGCGCGGCGCTTCGGGCAGCACGTGCTCGACCAGCTCGACCGCGCACTTGGCCTGCTGCCGGAGGCGCGCACATTCTTCACCGCGTCGCCGCGCTTCGACGCCGCGCTCGAGCTGGCGGCCGCGGTCACGAGCGCCGAGGTCCTGCTGTTCCCGGCGAAGCGGCTGCTGACCCAGCTCGCGGGCTATCTCGCCGCGCGCTGCGCCGGAATCCAGCGCTTCCGGCTCGTGCTCGGGCACGAGGACGCGCCGGAGACCGTGCTCGAGATCGGGCTCGCCACTCCTTCGCGCGACGCCGGGCGGTTCCTCATCCTCGCGCGCGAGCGGCTGGCGGCGACGAGCCTTGCGGCGCCGGTCACGCGGATGCGGCTCGCGGCGGACGAAATACTCATGCTCGCGGGGGACACCGGCAGCCTCTTCCCCGACCGCGCAAACGATGCGGGGGAGTGGGCGCGGCTCGTCGAGCGCCTGAGCGCGCGGCTCGGGCAGGAGGCCGTGCACGGGCTCGCGCCGCGCGCCGAGCACCGCCCGGAGCGCGCGTGGCAGGCGACCGCGCCCGGCGCCAGCGCCGGACAGGCCGCGCGCCCGCCGCGCCCGTTGTGGCTGCTCGAGCGGCCGCGCCCGCTCGACGAGGTGGACTCGAAGCCGCACACCCGCGACGGCCCGCTCGCACTCATCGCCGGCCCCGAGCGCATCGAGTCGGGCTGGTGGGACGGCGACGACGTGAAGCGCGACTACTTCATCGCGCAGACGCCCGACCGCGCCACGCTCTGGGTCTACCGCGAGCGCCGGCAGCCGGGCGGGTGGTTCCTGCACGGGATCTTCGGCTGACATGCTGCCCGAATACGCCGAGCTCCACTGCCTGACCAATTTCTCGTTCCTGAGGGGAGCGTCGCACCCGGAGGAGCTTGCCGCGCGCGCGGCGAAGCTGGGCTATTGCGCGCTCGCCGTCACCGATGAATGTTCGCTGGCGGGCGTGGTGCGCGCCCACGTCGCCGCGAAGGCGCACGGCTTGAAGCTCATCGTCGGCGCCGAGTTCAGGCTTGCGGACGGGCCGAAGCTGGTGCTGCTCGCGACCGACCGCGAGGCCTACGGCAACCTGTCGCAGCTCATCACCGCGGCGCGGCGCCGCAGCCGCAAGGGAAGCTATCGCATAGTCTGGGACGATCTCGACTGCGGCGTTCCTGGCTGTCTGGTGCTGCTTGCTCCCGACGAGCAGCCGAAGCTCAAAGACGCGCAGCGCCTCGCGCGCTCCTTTGCCGGCCGCGCCTGGATCGCCGTGGAGCTCCTCTCCGGGCCGGACGACCGGGCGCGGCTCGAGGCCCTCCTCGATCTCGGCCGCGCCGCAAGGCTCCCGCTGGTCGCAGCCGGCGACGTGCACATGCACGTGCGCTCGCGCCGGCCGCTGCAGGACACGCTGACCGCGATCCGGCTGCGCACGACGGTCGCCGCCGCGCGCGGCGCGCTCTACCCCAACGCCGAGCGGCACCTGCGGATGCGCATGCGGCTCGCGCAGCTCTATCCCCCCGCGCTGCTGACCGAGACCGTGCGCATCGCGGAGCGCTGCACCTTCTCCCTCGACAGCCTGCGCTACGAGTACCCGGAGGAGCTCGCACCTTCGGGCCACACGCCGGCCTCCTACCTGCGCGAGATCACCGAGGAAGGACTGCGCGCGCGCTTTCCCGCCGGCGTGCCGGAGCACGTCCGCGAGCTGATCGAGCACGAGCTCGCGCTCGTCGCGGAGCTCGCCTACGAGCCCTACTTTCTCACCGTCTACGACATCGTGAAGTTCGCGCGCTCCCGCGGCATCCTGTGCCAGGGGCGCGGCTCGGCCGCCAACTCCGCGGTGTGCTACGCCCTCGGCATCACCGAGGTCGACCCCGCTCGCATGAACATGCTGTTCGAGCGCTTCATCTCGCGGGAACGGAACGAGCCGCCCGACATCGACGTGGACTTCGAGCACCAGCGGCGCGAGGAAGTGATCCAGTACCTCTACAGAAAGTATGGCCGCGACCGCGCGGCGCTCGCAGCAACTGTCATCACCTACCGCACCAAGAGCACGATCCGCGACGTCGCCAAGGCGCTCGGCTTCGATCTCCCGCAAGTGGACCGCCTCGCCCGCTCCTTCGCCTGGTGGGACGGCCGGGACAGCGTGCGCGAGCGCCTCGCCGAGGCCGGCTTCGATCCTGAAAGCGCGCAGATCCAGCGCCTCATCGCCCTGGTCGCGACGCTGACGGGCTTTCCCCGCCACCTCTCGCAGCACACCGGCGGCTTCGTATTCGCGCGCGGGCTGCTCTCGCGCCTGGTGCCGATCGAGAACGCCGCGATGCCCGAGAGGAGCGTCATCCAGTGGGACAAGGACGACCTCGACGCGCTGGGGCTCCTCAAGGTGGATGTCCTCGCGCTCGGCATGCTCTCCGCGATCCGCCGCGCACTGGAGATGGTCGCCGTGTGGCGTGGCCAGCCGTTCGGCATGGCCGACGTGCCGCCGGAGGATCCGGCGGTGTACGAGATGATCCAGCACGCGGACACGGTCGGCGTGTTCCAGATCGAGTCGCGCGCGCAGATGAGCATGCTGCCGCGCCTGAAGCCGCGGAATTTCTACGATCTCGTCATCGAGGTGGCGATCGTGCGCCCGGGACCGATTCAGGGCGGCATGGTCCACCCGTATCTCCGCCGGCGCCAGGGGCTGGAGCCGGTCACCTACCCGAGCGCGGCGGTGAAGGCGGTGCTCGAGCGCACGCTCGGCGTGCCGATCTTCCAGGAGCAGGTGATGCAGCTCGCGATCGTCGCCGCGGGCTTCACGCCCGGCGAGTCGGACAAACTGCGGCGCTCGATGGCCGCTTGGCGCCGCAAGGGCGGGCTCGAACATTTCGAGCAGCGGCTCGTCTCGGGCATGCTCGCGCGCGGCTACCAGCGCGAGTTCGCGGAGCGGATCTACCAGCAGATCCTCGGCTTCGGCGAGTACGGATTTCCGGAAAGTCACAGTGCCAGCTTCGCGCTGCTGGTGTACGTGTCGTCCTGGATCAAGCGCCACGAGCCGGCGGCGTTCCTCGCGGCGCTACTCAACAGCCAGCCGATGGGGTTCTACGCGCCGTCCCAGCTCGTGCAGGACGCGCGCCGCCACGGCGTCGAGGTGCTGCCGGTGGACGCCGCAGTCAGCAACTGGGACTGCGTCCTCGAGGCCTCATCGCTCGGCGCGCCGGCGGTGCGGCTGGGCCTGCGCATGATCAGCGGCTTCGCCGAGGCCGTCGCCGATCGGATCGTCGCGGCGCGCTGTGAGCGCGCGTTCGACTCGGTCGAGGACCTCGCCCGGCGTGCGCGCTTCGATCGCCGCGATCTCAAGCTACTTGCGTCCGCCGGCGCGCTACGGTCCCTGTCGGATCACCGCCGCCTCGCGCACTGGGAGGTCGCCGGCGTGGAGCGCGCCACCCCCCTCCTCGGTGATGCGCCGGTGCGGGAGACCGACCCGGTGCTGGCGGCGCCAACCGAGGGCGAGGACCTGGTCGCCGACTACGCGAGCCTGGGGCTCACGCTCGGCCGTCATCCGCTTTCCCTGCTGCGCCCGCGGCTTGCGCGCATGCGGCTCGCCACCGCGGCCGAGCTGCGCGGGTTGCCGCACGGGCGGCCCGCGCGCGCCGCCGGCATCGTCATCGGCCGCCAGCGGCCGGACACCGCCTCGGGCGTCATCTTCGTCACCCTCGAGGACGAGACCGGCAGCGTCAACGTGATCGTGTGGCGCGACCTCGCCGACCGGCAGCGGCAGGAGCTGCTGGGATCGCGCCTGCTGGGGGTCCACGGAACGCTCGAACGGGAGGGGGCGGTCGTGCACCTGATCGCCAAGCGGCTGGTGGATCACAGCGAGCTGCTGGGGGCGCTGCAAACCTCGAGCCGGGACTTTCATTAGCGGCGGGATGCGCGGCTGAAGTAGAATCAGCCCTTCCGAAAACCCGGCATGGAGGCGATCATGCAACGCACATTCGCGCAGGTCCTGGCGTTCACGCTGGCGATAGCAATGGCCGCAGTGCTCGGCGGCTGCGACACCAGCCCACCCACCAAGGAACAGAGGCAATCCGTGAACTACGGTCCCAAGCCCGACGACTACCAGAGAATCATCCGCGATTACCTGAGAAACCGGCTGACCGATCCGACCGCCGCGATCATCGACTTCAAGGCGGGGCCCACCCAGTTGTACCAGAAGGACGCGGCCCTCCGCGATCTGCAGTTCGGATGGGCCGTCTGCACGATGGTGAACGACAAGAATACGCAGGGCGCCTATACCGGGTTCGATCCGGCCGTCTACTTCATTCGCAACGGGAAGGTGGTGGCCGCGAACGGCGGTCCGGGCGACGGGCCGATCGGAACGCAGTTTGCGCGCAGGCAGTGCAAGGAGCTCGGTTACGAGGTGCCGTAATCGCGATGGCAAGCGCCATCAAGGTACTCGCTTCCAACAGCATCCGCGCTGTGATGGGCGAGCTCATCCCGCAGTTCGAGCGCGCGAGCGGGTGCAAAGTTTCGGTGAGCTATGACCCGGCCAAGGTCATGCTTGCGCGCATCCAGAAGGGCGAGACCGCCGATCTCGTCATCACCGGCTCGGGCGCAATCGATGAGCTCGTGAGGCAGGGACGGGTCCTCGCCGAGAGCCGCCGGAAACTCGCCCGTTGCAGCGTCGGCGTCGCCGTCCGCGCCGGAGCACCCAAGCCCGACATTGGCTCGGTCGAAGCGCTCAAGCGCGTGCTGCTCGGAGCTAGATCGGTTGCCTATACCCAGGAAGGCGCGAGCGGCATGCATTTCTCCGGCGTGATCGAGCGCCTGGGGATCGCGGAAGAGGTGCAAGCCAAGGCCGTGAGGCAGCCGGGAGGCCTGATCGGCGAGCGGGTCGCCGCGGGGAGCGCCGAGATTGCGATTCAGCAGATCCCCGAACTGATGGCCGTGCCGGGCATCGAGCTGGTCGGCCCCTTGCCAGCGGAAATCCAACTCGTCACCGTCTCCTCCGCCGGCGTCTTCGCCGACGCGGGGGACGCGGAGGCGGCGAGCGGCTTTATCCGGTTTCTTCTCACTCCTGCCGCGGCACGGGTCATGAAAGCGAAAGGCCTCGAGCCGATGGCCTAGTCCAGCGGATGCCTGCCGCCAGCGCGCAAAGACACCACCCAACAGAGGACGTTCCATGAAGATCGCCCACACCACCGCGCACACGCTGCGCGTTCCGTTCCAGTTCCCGCTGATCAAGGAGACCCAGCACGCGCTCGTGACCTTCGTCGAGATCGAGACCGACGATGGCCTGAAGGGCCACGCCTTCTCGGCCTACCCTCTGCGCTTCAGCATCTCCGATTTCATCAACCGGGAGGCGGGCCCGGCAATCGCGGGCATGGATCCGCTGCGGCCCGAGGCCGTGCGCACGACGCTCTACTGGAAGCTTTCCAACAAGCACTACATGGGCACGTGGTCGTGCGCGGCGAGCATGATCGACGTCGCGCTGTGGGATATCAGGGGGAAGAGCGTGAAGCTGCCGATCTGGAAGCTGATGGGCGGCGCGCGCGAGAAATGCCCGATCTACATCACGTGGGGCCTGCCCCGCTACAGCCGCGAGGAGCTGGTGGAGGCGGCGAAGCTCATGATCGCCGAGGGGCACACCCAGTTGAAGATGGCGATCGCGGCGGGCAGAGACCCGGCGGCGCACATGTACGGCGAGCCGACCGACGACGACATCCTCGAGGATGCCGCGCGCATCCGCCACGTGCGAAACGCGCTGGGCGACAAGGTGACGCTCATGATCGACGCCAACAAGAACGCGAGATTGCCGCAGGCGATCCGCCTTGCCAAGCTCGTCGAGGATTGCAGGCTCGCGTGGTTCGAGGACCCCGTGCTGAAGGCCGACCCGCGGCTGATGGCGAAGCTGCGCCGCGAGACCACGATCCCGATCGCGGCCGGCAGCAGCGGCACCTACGACCTTGCCTACCTGCGCGAGTATTTCGTGAACGAGGCCATCGATATCGCGCAGCCCAACGTTCGCGACATCGGGGGCTTCACCGGCGGGCTCTACGCGGCGGGCCTCGCGCAGGCTTTCAACATCCAGCTCGAGATGGGCGGCAACTATCCCCACCTCAACATGCATCTGCACGCCGGCGTGCCCAACGGCGGGCGCGTCGAGTTTCACCTCGGCGGCTGGCGGATCGGCGAAGCGCTGTTCGACGGCACACCGAAACCGGTGAAGGGATGGGTGACGCTGCCCGACACGCCGGGGCTCGGTTTCACGCCCAAAGCCGGAATACTCGACCTTGCCGTCAAATGAATCTCCAGCTCAGCATCGGATTAGCGTCGAACCCGCGCACGTGGCCCATCTTCGACGGCCGCGTGAAGCCCGACGGCATCGACTTGATCGCGAGCCGCGTGCACCCCTCCGAGCTGTTCTGGCGCCAGCTCCGATTCGCGGACTTTGACGTCTCCGAGATGTCCTTCTCATCTCTCATGATGGCGAAGTCGAGGGGGGACGAGCGCTGGGTCGGCGTGCCGGTGTTCACCACGCGCAGGTTCTATCACGCCGCGATCCTGGTGCGCCGGAAGGCGGGCATCGCCGCACCGGCGGACCTGAAGGGCAAGCGCGTCGGGGTGCCGGAGTACCAGCAGACCGCGGCGCTGTGGGCGCGCGGGGTGCTGCAGGAGGAATTCGGGGTCGAGCCGCGGCGCATGGAATTCTGGATGGAGCGCGGCGCGTCCCACAGCCACGCCGGGGCGGTCGGCTTCATCGCGCCCCCGGGGGTCACGATCCACACGATCCCGCCCGAGAAGAGCCTCGGCGGCATGATGCTCGCGGGCGAGCTTGACGCGGCGCTTCATTACATCGTGGACCGCAACCTCGTCGACCGCAGCACCGCCGACCTGTGGAACCATCCGGACGTCGGACCGCTCTTCCCCGATCCGCTCGCCGAGGGCGCGCGCTACTACCGCAAGACCGGGATCTTCCCCATCAACCACGGCATGGTCATCAAGAGGGAGATCGCAGAGAAGCACCCGTGGGTGGTCCTGAATCTCGTCAAGGCGTTCGACCGCGCCAACGAGATTGCGGACCGCGAACGCGTGGAGCATGTCGAGTACCACGTCGCCGCGGGACTGCTCCCCCCGGGTGCGACCGAGGCATTGCGGCCGCCGCTCGTGCGGCACGGCATCCGCGCGAACCGCAGGACGCTGGAGACCGCGGCGCGTTATTCCCGCGAGCAGGGCCTGACGCCGCGCCTCGTCAAGCTCGAGGAAGTGTTCGCGCCGAGCGCGATGGAGCAATGAGACTTTGGGGACGGAGCCCGGTTTCCTTTCACGCAGAAGGGCATAATTCGATGCCGTCCCGTTCTCGGGGTAACCTTGGTGCGGAAACCGGGCTCCGTCCCCAAATCGCACCACGATCACCGCGACCGACGCGGACGGCCTGGCTGACATGCGGCCGATGAGGCCGGCCGCCTGAGTGAGGGAGGTGCGGCGGAAAAGGCGGGACGGGTAAAGCCCCGCCGTAAACCGAGGGAGTTACTCTTCCCGCTTGCGGTTCCTCTCGGTGTGCCAGAGGTAGACGAAAAAGCCGATGATCGAGCCGAGGAAGACGACGCCGAAGGCGATGACCCAGATCATGTCAACAGTCTCGGAGGGCGCGGTCGCCGCTTCCATCTCTTTCGCGGCGGCAAACAACGGGCTTGACATCAGAAACAGCATCACTGCGGACAGGAACTTGGACATAAGTCTCCAGAAGCGGAAACCCGCTGGTTGGTCAGGCGCCGGGAACGCGGGCATGCTAAAACCCTCAACCCGGCACGCGCATGATCTTACACCAGGCTTACGCCACGCTGACTGAATAAGTCCATATCGTGACTGACAGCCAGTTCGAGAGTGCATATCTTTGGACTGATCGGCCTTCGGAGTCCATATAGTAAACCTGTCTTGCGCGACGGGATCACCCGGCGGCGGGCACCTCCCGCAAGAACACCGGCAGGTCCGTCGTCGGCGGGCGGGCGGGGACCTGGTAGAAAAGGTCAGCGACGAAGCCGCGGTGATACGACGTGTGGTTGACGATGTGGAGCAGGATTTCACCGCGCGTCATCACGCCGCGGTTGCCGCCGATGAGCATGAAACTGACGCTTTCGTCCAGCGCGGCATCGGACATTGCGTCGCTCCAGCCAACGTACCAGGCGTCGATCTCCTGCTGCGCGCGCCACAGCTCGGCGAGCGGGGGATGGTCAGGCGTATTCCGCGCCGCGTAACCGTGCTCGCGTCCCTCGAGGTGCGCCTGCCAGATGCGGTCGATGACGTAGTTGTGGTTGAGCGTGTGCACCATGTTCCGGAACAGGCTCTTCCGTTCCTTCGTCGCCTCGCCGGAGGGCAAAGCGGCGACCGCGTCGAAGATGAGGCGGTTGGCCCAGGCGTTGTAGCGCGCAAGCATGCGCGCGGTGCGGGTGGTGACCACGGGGTATCTCCAGGGAGTCGTCCGGTCCGGACTGGCTTCGATTCTGCCACCCGGGGAGCTATTCGTGAATGGCAATCAGTGATCGGGACGGGGCTCCCGCTGATCGCGCGCCACTGACCGCGCGTTTTCTTGGTATTCTTCCCGCGCAGAGGGGCTCACGAAGGGATAGGGAGAGAGCGATGTCCGGAAACGTTACGCGGGAGCTGGCGCGGTTTGCGGCGGGGCTGAACTACGACCAGATACCGGAGCGCGCCCGGGAGCATTGCAAGAACCTGCTGCTCGACGCGGTTGCCTGCGCGCTTGCGGGGCACCAGGGCGAGGAAACGCATCAAGTCGCGGCGCTCGCCTCGGGACTCGCCCAGTCCCGGGAAAGCAGCGTCATGGGTGGCGACCGCCTCTCGCTCGCCGGCGCCACCCTGTTGAACGGCTACCTGATCACCGCGGTCACGATGTGCGACGTGCACCGCGCGATGCTCACCCACATCACGCCGGAAGTGGTGCCGCCGGCGATGGCAATCGCCGAACGCGATGCGCTCTCCGGGCGCGAGCTGCTCATCGCGCTCGCCGCGGGGTGCGAGGCGATGACCCGCATCGGGATTGCGATCGACTGGCCCGCGGCGCGCGCCAGGGGCTGGCACGGCCCCGGCGTCCTCGGGCCGTTCGGCGCCGCCGCGGCGGTCGGCCGCCTGCTCGCCTTCGACGAGGAAACCATGGCGCGCGCATTCGGCCTCGCGGGCAGCCAATCCGCGGGCACGTTCGCGGCCTGGGGCACGCCGACCGTCAAATTCCACCAGTGCCGGGGCGCGCTCTCGGGTCTGATGGCGGCGCTGCTCGCCCAGCAGAAATTCGTGGCGACCCGCGAGTTCCTGACCGCCCCGGACGGCGGGCTGTTCAGCACCTACTCGAACGGCGGCCGCCCGGAGCTGCTCACCGACGGCCTCGGTACGCGCTGGGAACTGGAAAACATCGCGCTGCGCCTGTGGCCTTCCGCCTCCACCCTACAGGGATTCATCACGGCCATGTTCGACCTGGTGGAAAAGCACCGCCTGGGTATCGACCAGGTGCGGAGATTGCGCGTGTCGCTCAACAAGGCCGCTGTCGACATGCACGGAATTTTCCCGCGCTACCAGGGGAAGTTCGAAGCGCTGCTCTCGACCCATTATTGCGCGGCCGCGATCCTCCACGACCGGGCGCTGACGCTCGCCCAGTTCGAGCCCGGGCGCTACAACGACCCCGTGCTCGCGAGCTTCGCTGCCGAGCGGGTAGAAATGAAGGCCGACCCCGCCCTCTCCGGAGTCCAGTGCGTGGTGGAGGCGGAAACTGTGGACGGCCGCACCGTCGGCGTCCGCTGCGACCACCCGCGGGGCTCGCCCGAGAATCCGCTTGCGCGAGCGCAGATCGAGGAGAAGTTCCGGGCGTATGCCGGGGCGCTGCTGCCGGGGCCCGCCGTCGAGGAAGCGCTCGGGGCGATCGCGAAACTCGAAGAACTCAAGTCGGTGCGCCGGCTGATGGACCTGCTGAGGGCGGGCGACGGAATGCGCGCCGCAAAATCCCCCCGCGCCTCGCGCACCCCCCTTTTGCAAAGGGGGGCAGGGGGGATTGGGTGATGAAGTGAACCCATGAGGGGGACCGACGAATGAATACCTTCCGCTATCTGACTTCCGCCTTCTGCCTCGGCTGCGCGGCGGGCGTGGCGCTTTTCTGCTCCACCGCGGCGGCACAGCCGTACCCGACTCGCCCAGTGCGGATCGTCGTTCCTCAGACACCTGGCGGAGGCCTGGACATCTCGACGCGCGCCGTCGCGCTCAAGCTCGCCGAAACCTGGGGCCAACAGGTGATCGTCGACAACCGGGCCGGCGCCAACGGCATCATCGGCATCGAGGCTGTGGCGAAGGCAAAGCCCGATGGCTACACGCTCTCCGCCGCCTTCACTTCGGTGCTGACCGTCAACCCTCACGTGTACAAATCGCTGCCCTACGATACGTTCCGGGATCTCGTGCCGATCACCCAGACCGTTACCAACACCATCGTCCTGGCGGTCAATCCCACCGTTCCCGCCCGGACCGTGAAGGAGCTCGTGGCCCTTGGAAAATCGCGCCCGGGCGACCTGTCCTACGGCTCGTTCGGTGTCGGCAATCTGACGCACCTGGCCGGCGAGCTGCTCGACCTCGAAACCGGCATCAAGGCGACGCACGTCCCGTACAAGGGGGAGACGCCGGCTGTCGTCGACCTGGTCGCCGGCCAGGTTGCGTTCGGCTTCGCGACCGCGCCGGGCGTGGCCGCCCACCTGCAGAACCGCCGGCTGCGCCTGCTCGCGACCTGCGGCGAGCGGCGCGCCACGGCATTTCCCGACACGCCCACGATGATCGAGGCCGGCTTTCCGAAGGTGCTGGTCACGGGCTGGAACGGGTTCCTTGCGCCGGCCGGCATCTACAAAAGCCAATGACCGCCGACACGCCCGCTCTGGCGAGCGTGGTTGTCCTGAAGCTGCATGAGTTCCCGCGCAAGCCGGTAGCCGAGCAGGTCAAGCTGAAGGCGCGGCTCGAGTCGCTGGTGGGATCGGCGATCAAGCCGCTGCCGGTCGCCACGCGCATCGTGCTCGACACCTTCGATGGCCTGGCGGTCGTGGTGCCCGCCAGACCGCGCGCCGCGCTCGCGCTCGCCGTGCGCTCCGTGGCGGCCGCGGACATTCCGCTGTGCGTCGGCGTCAACCATGGCCCCGTCAAGCCGGTCATCGACGCGCTGCGCGGGCCCGGGGTGATCGGCGACGCGCTCGCCTCGGGATTGACCCTGGCGAATGCCGCGACACCCGGCCGCGTCGTCGCCTCGCGCTCGTTCCGCGAAGCCCTCAAAGCCGACTCGCCGTCCCGCGTGGCGGACCTGAGGGCCGCGGGGACGTTTACCGACGCAAACTTGCGCGCCCACGAATTGTTCACGTTCGACCGGCGCGCGACGCGCGCGCGCCGCTGGCGGCTGTTCGCGCTTGGCACCCTCACCATCACCGCCATCATCGGAACCGGTTTCGGTGTGCGCTTCGCGCGCCTGGCGTACGAGCCCCCTCCTCCGCCGCCGGTGCGGCCCGCAGTCATCCTGCTCCAGATTCAGCCCCGCGGAGATGTGTTCATCGACGGCGTGTGGCAGGGTGCGAGTCCTCCCCTCACTCGGATCGAGGTCGACCCCGGTGCCCATACGATCGAAGTACGCAACCGGCCGAGCCCGCCGCTCAGGCTCGAGGTCAGCCTGGGTTCGGGACAAGGCATGACCATAACGCACACGTTCGCGGCGCCCCCGCCCGCGCGGAAGAGCACGCCCAAGAGCGCCACCAGGCGCCCGGAAAAGAAGGTGGAGAAGAAACCGGAAGAACCCCGCCGGAAGACTCCGCGTGATTACTGGCGCGAGTTCCGTCGCAACATAGGGTTCTAGCAGATGAGCAAGGCGGCACTCAAGAAGCTCGGACGCTACCGTCTCGTCGCGGAACTCGGGCGCGGCGCGATGGGGATCGTCTACCGCGCGGAGGACCCGTCGCTCAATCGCACGGTTGCGGTCAAGAGCATCATCCTGATGGACGACCCGGCGACGCGCGCCGACTACGAGGCGCGCTTCCTCCAGGAAGCCAAGGCGGCGGGCGGGCTCAACCATCCCAACCTGGTCACCATCCACGACGTCGGCCGCGAGGGCGATGTCGCGTACATGGCGATGGAGCTTCTGGAAGGGACCGAGCTGCGCGCGATGATGGCGCGCGGGCGCGTGCCGTTGCCGCTCGCCCTCGACGTCCTGGCGCAGGTGGCGGATGGCCTCGCGCACGCGCACGAGCATGGGGTGGTCCACCGCGACATCAAGCCCGGCAACATCATGATCGTTCACGACCGCATCGCGAAGATCATGGATTTCGGGATCGCGCGAGTGCGCGCATCCGAAGTGAAGACGCAGACCGGGGCGATACTCGGCTCGCCGCGCTACATGTCGCCGGAGCAGGTGACCGGACAGCCGGCCGATCGCAGGTCCGATATCTTCTCGCTCGGCGTCGTGCTCTACGAGCTGGCAGCGGGAGAGCCTCCGTTCACCGCGCCCACCGTGACCCAGCTCATGCACCAGATCGCGACAGCGACGCCCCGCCCGCCGAGCGCCACCAACCCCGCGGTGCCCGCGATGCTCGACCTGATCATCGCCCGGGCATTGCAGAAGCAACCCGCCGAGCGTTACCAGAGCGCGGCGGAGCTCGCCTCCGACCTGCGCTCCTGCCTGGCGGAGCTCGCCGGCGGTCGAGCCCCGCAGCAGGCGGGGGCGGCAACGGCGCTGCCCCAAACCGGTGCGGCGACGGTGGCGCAGGCCGGCATACAGCAGGAAAAGACCGCTGCCGCAGCCGAGCCCGCAATCAGGACCGCTGCGCCCACGGCAGCCGACGCCGGAACGCATCTTGCCCTATCCCGGAAATTCGACTCCGCCGCGGCCCTGCAGCGGTTGACGAAGCTTGTGGAGACCGGCAGTTCGGACAGGGCCGACCGCCAAGGCGCTACGCCCCGCCGCGGCGTTTTCACCCGCCTGTGGCGGTATCCCGGCCGTTTACTCTTTGCGGTGGCGGTCGTTGCGGCGAGTGCCACCGCCTACTTCATCGCCTACTATTACTGAGTCGGCCCACCGGGCGCCTGCGGAGTAAACTAGTCGCAGAACGAGCGGCGGTGGCAGTGGTCCCGTTACCGGGAAACGGGTTTGCGCACGGGCGCAGTCGATGGGTGCCGGCATATGAGCGCGCCGTCGAGGCCTACCGCGCCTCGATCGCCGACCGCCCCACCGCCGAGGCCCACACCTTCCACGGCTGGTCGCTGAGCTACCTCGGCCGCATCGACGAGGCGATCGTTCGAGCGCGCGCTCGAATATGACCCCCACTACCTGCCGGCGCTGATCGGCCTCGAGTTGATCCGGCGCGGCGGCCTGCAGGGCCTGTGACCGCGCGCTTTTGGTAGTATTGGGTCATGAGCGCGGGCCCCTCCGACACGCTGGTCAGGATCAAGTACCTCAGGTTCTCCTACGGGCGGAACCTGGTCCTCAAGGGCATCGACCTCGAGGTGCCGCGCGGGAAGATCGTCGCGATCCTCGGCGCGAGCGGCTGCGGCAAGAGCACGCTGCTGCGCCTGATCGGCGGGCAGCTGAAGCCCCGCGGCGGCTTCGTGGAGGTGGAAGGCCGGGTCGTGCGCGACATGGGGGACGACGAGCTCTACCGCATGCGCCGCAAGATGGGCATGATGTTCCAGAAAAGCGGCCTGTTCACGGACCTCTCGACGTTCGAGAACATCGCCTTCCCGATGCGCGAGCGCACGGTGCTGCCCGACTCGATGATCCGAGACCTGGTGATGATGAAGCTCCACGCCGTGGGGCTGCGCGGCGCCCACAAGCTGATGCCGAACGAGCTGTCGGGTGGAATGCAGCGGCGCGTCGCGCTGGCGCGCGCGATCGCGCTCGACCCCATGCTCGTCATGTACGACGAGCCCTTCGCCGGGCTCGACCCGATCTCGCTCAACGTGATTGCAAATCTCATCAGGCGCCTGAACGATGCGCTGGGCGTGACCTCCATCGTGGTCACCTACGACGTGGTGGAATCGCTCAAGGTCGCCGATTACATCTACTTCATCTCCGACGGCGTCGTCGCCGCCCGCGGCACCGTCGAGGAGGTGAAGACGTCGCGGGACCCCTTCGTGCGGCAGTTCGTGGACTGCCTGCCCGACGGACCGGTGGCGTTCCACTACCCTGCCAAGCCGGTCGCCACCGACTTGCGGCTCAGCGCCTCCTAAGCCGGGAGCGCGTCCCTGGGGCGTCGCTACAGCTCGAGCGGCGGTTGTTCGCCGGTATCGTAGACGAGCCGTTCACCATTGACGCGGGCAAGCTGGTTGAGCGCGTGTTCCTTGCGCTGCCCCGGGCTCACGAGGTGGAACACGCGGACGCCGCGAGCGACAAGGCTGTCGGCAAGCAGATAGCGGTGGCATCGCCACGGCAGCCGTTCCGCGCACATGATGGCGGCGGGCGTGGCGCTTCCGAGGCCGATTAGCCGTGCGAGGCCTTCGCGGAAAGTCTCGCTCATCATGTGGTCGGCGTAGGCGCGAAAGCCCGGGTTCCTGAGCGCAAGGTGCGGCGAGTCCGGTTCGGGCTTGCGGCGGCCGCCGAGCGCCGTCCCCTCCCAGACGTAGCGGATCCCCGCGCCCGCAAGCGAGCTCTCGAGCGACGCGAGCGCGAACTGCGGGTGACGGCGCGATGCGGGGAAGGCGCGGACGTCCACCAGGCACTCGATCTCCGCGTCCTTGAGCAGCCCCACGAATTCTTCGATGGAGCGGTCGCCGTGGCCGATCGTATAGATCACTACTCGCTCGCAATACCGACGGCATCGCCGATCCGGAGACCGAGCCTGGCCGCCGCACTGTCGGAATTCACAGCGAATTCCGCGAGACCAATGCTGTTCTCGTACCAGAACGCCTTCCCCGCCGGCGCGTCGGAGAAGACCCGTGCGTGGACGATCCGGCGGCCCCTGACCGCCAGCCGCGTCGTGCGCGGCAGGCCGTTCGCGCGCAGCCCCGTCATCGCATTTCCATAATGATCCACGTAGACGACCTCGGCGAGATCATCCGGCCCGAAGCTGACTGCGAGCGCAGTCTTCTTGAGCGCGGCGCGCTTGCGGTCTCCCCGCGCAAGCATCCCGGCGACCGGCGCAAACAGGTCGCGCCCGTGGAAGGAGGCGCAGAGTTCCGTCGGCCGCCACCCGATCGAGTACGCCTCGCACTTCTTCGCGCGCGCCGCCGCCACCGAGATCAAGCCGTTGTCGGGTCCCACGAGCCAGCGGCCATCGGCAAGCACCGCCACCGGCGCGCGCGGCCCGCCCACGCCGGGGTCCACCACGGCCAGCGTGACGCTGGCCCCGGGAAGCCGCGCCGCAAGCGCCGCGAGAAGGTGCGCCCCCGCCTTGACGTTGAATGCGGGCGCATCGTGCAGAAGATCGATCACGGTCTCCTTCGGCGCGTGGCTCTGCAGGACCGCCTTCATCTGCCCGACGTAGATGCCCGCAGCGCCGAAGTCCGTGAATAGAAATATCATGCGGCGATTCTATACTCACCAAAAGAAAAAGCCGGCTTGCGGCCGGCTTTGAAGATGATGCCTGGTGTGGTTCATGCGGCCTTTGC
>Ga0214472_10001362_pt1 | contig 27643 bp, 25 predicted proteins | sample RVTome_6_FD_207662 | JGI IMG/M metagenome (GOLD analysis project Ga0214472, IMG submission 207662) | Soil microbial communities from uranium-contaminated site in the Upper Colorado River Basin, Wyoming, United States - RVT140D175 | ecosystem: Environmental > Terrestrial > Soil > Contaminated >...
ATAAGTTATCGATAACACTGTAGCCCAAATACCGTCTTTGACAAGCCGCCTCGAGGCTGGCTGCAGGGTTCTGCCACCGCTGTGCTGCAGCACCCGGTTGCTTGACAATTCAGGGCTGTTATCGATAACATAAACGATCGCTCAAGCTATTCGTTGCGCACCCCGAAAGGGCAGCGGCCGGTTAGCCGGGCCCTGATAAATTCAGACAGATTTTAAACCGGATCACCCCGGAGACCCGGCTCTTTCGCCGCTCATTCACTGCCCGATCATCTGGAGCCCCCATGACCGCAGCCCTGTTCGACCTCTCCAAGCGTATCGCGCTTATCACCGGCTCGAGCCAGGGAATCGGCTATAGTCTGGCACGTGGTCTCGCGGCAGCCGGTGCAACAATTGTGCTGAACGCCCGCAGCAAGGACAAGCTGGAAACGGCGGCGGAGCGCTTGCGCGCCGAAGGAGCGACCGTTCACACTGCAGCATTCGATGTCACCGATCAGGGCGCCGTGACATCCGGAATCGAAGAGATAGAATCCGCCATCGGCCCCATCGACATTCTGGTGAACAATGCGGGCATACAGCGCCGGATGCCGCTTGAAGATTTTCCGGCGGAAACCTGGGACGAAGTGATGCGCACCAACCTCGACAGCGTGTTCTTTGTCGGTCAGGCCGTCGCCCGCCACATGATCCCGCGCAAGCATGGAAAAATCATCAACATCTGCTCGGTTCAAAGCGAACTGGGACGCCCCTCCATCGCGCCCTACAGCGCCAGCAAGGGCGCGGTGAAGATGCTGACCAAGGGCATGGCGATCGACTGGGGCAAGCACAACATCCAGGTCAACGGTCTGGGACCGGGCTATTTCAAGACCGAACTGACCGAAGCTCTGGTCAAGGACGAAGCCTTCACAGCCTGGCTCGTCGCCAGGACGCCATCGGGACGCTGGGGCGAAGTCGACGAACTGACCGGTGCAGCAGTCTTTCTCGCTTCCCCTGCCTCCAGCTTTGTAAACGGACACATTCTCTATGTTGACGGCGGTGTCACAGCAACGCTCTGAGCAGGTGCCTCTCCGCAAACAGGCCCCCCCGCTCGGTATCGTTGTCATGGGCGTATCGGGCTGCGGCAAGACCACGGTTGCCGCGACGGTCGCGCAGCATCTGGGCGCCGGTTTTCTGGAAGCGGATAAACTTCATCCGGCGGAAAACATCGCAAAGATGAGCAGCGGCATCCCGCTGACCGACATCGATCGTGCGCCCTGGCTCGACGAAGTGGGCGCCAGGATTGCTGATGGGGTCCGGGAACACGGCAGGATCATCGCCGCCTGTTCGGCCCTGCGCCGCAGCTATCGCGAGCGCCTGAAACAGGCTTCCGGCCTCGATCTGCTGTTTGTACTGCTCGAAGGATCGCGCGAGACCCTGCAGCAGCGCATTGAAGGCCGCTCAAGCCATTTCATGCCACCTGCCCTTCTGGATAGCCAACTGGCCACGCTGGAGCCGCCTGGGGAAGACGAGCGCGCTTTTGCGGTGCGTATCACACGGCCGGTCGAACAAATGGTTAAAGAAATCCTGCTTTCACCGGAACTCGAGGGCAGGTTGTCTCCATTGCCAGGTGACACCTAAGGATACAGCAAAACGATCCCTGCAAAATTCTCTATTCAAAATTTGAAACCTGTTAATCTCTCTGCAAATTTGCAGAGGAGTGACATCGTGGACTGGAACAGCCTGCGGCTCGTGCTTGCCGTCTCCCGGGCGGGCTCCCTGTCGGCCGCGGCGCGGCGGATGAAGGTCGATCAGACAACCGTTGCACGCCGGCTCAAAGCCCTTGAGAGCGACCTTGGAACCGCTCTTTTCAGCCGGATCGACGGGCGCTTTTTGCCAACCGAAGCCGGCGAACGCACCATCGCGGCCGCCGAGGCAATGGAGATCCAGGCAAGCCGGCTTCAGGAGGATCTGGCCGGTTCCCTGCAGCACTGCGAAGGCACGGTCCGCCTCACAGCTGTTCCGATCCTGATGAACCGGCTGCTGATACCGCGGCTCGGCGGGCTCATGGCACAGCATCCTCGTCTCGAACTGGAGACCGTCGCCGAAAGCGGCAATTTGAGCCTGAGCCGCCGGGAAACTGATCTGGCAATACGCTTCGCCCGACCGCAAAAGGATATCGGCCTTTGCCGCAGGCTGGGTGGTCTTTCCTACTCGGTTTATAAATCCATCGGCAGCGGCGCAACGACATCGGAAACGCCGCCGGAGGCGCAATGGATCACTTACGAGGAAACCCACGCCCACCTGCCGCAGGCCAGGTGGATTTCAAAAAACGTGGAAAACTCCACCATCGGGCAATTGCGCGTCAATGATGCAGAGAGCGTTCTGGAGGCGGTAAAATCCGGGTTGGGGCTCGCCCTTCTGCCGGATCTCATCGCCTCGAACGAAGCAGGATTACAGCGCGTGACCGACGGTCCTGCCGTACTCTCCCGCGAGGTGTGGCTGCTGGTACATCCGGACATGCGCCAGCTGCCCCGGGTTCAGGCCGTCATTGACTGGCTCGACGGGCTCTTCATCTGACGCGATTGGTCGATGGACAATTTCGCGACGGGAACCGTAGTCTGTGTCCCTGCAAGCAGTACCGGTCGAAAACATCATGACAAAGCCGCCCAATATCCTCTTCATCATGGCCGATCAGTTCCGTGCCGACTATCTGGCCTGCGCCGGTCATCCGACCATCCGAACGCCAAACCTCGACGCGCTGGCCCGAGACGGTGTCCGCTTTTCCGAGGCTTTCGTTCAGGCCCCTGTCTGCGGCGGATCGCGCATGAGCTTCTACACCGGCCGCTACGCCTTTTCTCATGGTGCCTATTACAACAACTATCCCCTGCGCATTGACGAGAAAACCATCGGCGACTATCTGCGGCCGCAGGGCTATCGCGTGGCGCTGGTAGGCAAGACTCATATGCGACCGGACCTGGAAACCTGCGAGCGGCTGGGACTCGACGTGGAGAGCGCGGACGGTGTCCTGATGCGCCAGTGCGGCTTCGAGCCGGTCGAGCGTGACGATGGCCTCCACCCGGATCAGCTTGTCGATCCGAATCTGGCCTATAACGTCTATCTGCGGAAACAGGGCTACGAAGGCGACAATCCCTGGCACGACTATGCCAATGCCTCAGAAGGCGAGGACGGCGAGATCCTTTCCGGGTGGTTTCTGCGCAACGCGCGTCTGCCTGCGCGAGTGCGTGAAGAGCATTCGGAAACCGCGTACATGACCGACCGGGCCATGGGCTTCATGGGCGAAACCCGGGACCGGCCCTGGTGCCTGCATCTCTCCTACATCAAGCCACACTGGCCCTATATGGCACCGGCGCCCTATCATGATATGTATAGCGCCGGGGATATTCTCGACGCCAATCGCGCGGACAGTGAAAAGGACGGCTGTAACCCGGTCCTCTCGGCCTTCATGAAGCACGAGGAAAGCGTCAATTTTTCCCGCGACGAAGTGCGGGCAGCGGTGATCCCGACCTACATGGGCCTGATCACCCAACTTGACCATCACATAGGCCGCGTTCGAACGTTTCTGAAAGAGACGGGTCAGACCGACAATACCATCATCGTCTTCACCAGCGATCACGGCGACTATCTCGGCGACCACTGGCTGGGCGAGAAGGATCTGTTCCACGACGAAGTCATGCGCGTGCCTTTAATCATCCACGACCCCAGACCGGAAGCCGATGCCACGCGTGGCCGGACCATTGCGGAATTTGCCGAGGCCATCGATCTGGTTCCGACCTTCCTCGACTGGGCGGAGGGCGCGCCGCAAACGCAGCGACTGGAGGGCCGTTCCCTGACCCCGCTGCTGCGGGGAACAGTGCCCCCCGGCTGGCGCAATGCGGTCTATGCCGACAGCTGTTTTGCGCTTCGGCACGCCCGTAAGGATCTCGGCCTGGAACCAGACGAAGCCCGCGCCTTCATGTTGCGCAGCACGCGCTGGAAATACATGCGCTTCGAAAAACACCCGCCGCTGCTCTACGACCTGCAGGCCGATCCGCGGGAACTGAACGACCTGGGGCGATCGAATTTCCACGCGGATACCCGTGCTGAAATGGACGGCCTGCTGTTCGACTGGCTACGCCGGAGAAAGCTCCGCACCACCCTGAGCGATGCGGAAATCGAGCAGCGGACCGGCGGTGCGCAAAAACGCGGGATCTATTTCGGTGTCTGGTAGCTCGAGATCACAGGGGCAATCAGAAGGTCCGCTTCATGGCGCGATTTCATCAGTTCCAGTGAGCGTTTCGTGTATTTGGGGTTCAAGCGCCTCCATGATCGGCTTGCGCCGTCGCCAGATCCACAGCCACATCGCCATCACAAGGATCGCCCCAGCACCCAATGGAAGGCGCAGGCCGAAACTTTCGGACAGCGCTCCCATAACCAAAGCGCCGGAAGCCGGACCGCCGATAAAGATAATGCCGTAAAGACTGAGGACCCGGCCGCGAAGATCACCGTCAACCGACATCTGCATCAGCGTCTGCATGCTGACACCGGTTGCGACCATGGCCATGCCCGCGATGGTGACACTCGCAAGCCCGAGCCACAGCCAGTCCGTCGAAACAAAGACCAGGATCGCCACAGCCAGCAGCAGGGTGTTGATCAGCACCACCCGGGTCAAGCCGCCACTGCCCCGCCGGGCGATCCAGAGACCGCTAATCACCGCGCCGACACCAACCGTCGAGCTCAGCAGCGCCAGTGTATCCGCACCGCCACCGAAGACTTTCGCGGCGAAGCCCGGCATCAGCTCTACAAAGGGCCGCACGCCGAACGATGCCGTCGCCAGCAACAGCAGCATCGGCCCGATGCCCGGATGGCGCGCCGCATAACGGATACCCTCGCCAAGCTGTATCCAGATGGACGGCGGAATCTCCCCCTTCCCCCGCTCCGCCCGGCGTTCGATCCGCAGGCGCAGCAGCGCGATCAGAAAGGCCAGAAAGCTCAGAGCATTAGCTGCAAAAGCGCCCTCGACACCAACCGTCACGATCAGAAGACCGGCCACTGCGGGACCGATAAAACGCGCCAGATTGAATATGATGGAGTTGATGGCGATCCCGGTCGACAGCTCTGCACGCGGCACGAGACTGGGCATCAGCGCCAGCCGCGACGGCTGATTGAAACCCATGGCAACCCCGTTGATCAGCACCAGCAAGGCAAGCAGTTCAACCGTAGCGCTGCCGGAAGCTGCCAGAGCAAAAAGCGCTATCGCCTGAAACAGCGAAACGGTCTGCGCCGTCAGCATGATGCGAATGCGGTTATAGCGGTCGGCGACCACACCGCCGAAGGGTCCGACAAAAACCGCAGGCAGAAGATCGGCGCAGGAGACCAGTCCGAGCCAGAAACCCGAATCGGTGAGTTCCCAGGTCAGCCAGCCGACTGCAACCCGCTGCATCCAGGTGCCGATCAGCGAGATCGCAGCGCCGGAAATATATATACGGAAGTTTCTGTGCTGGAGCGTACGCACGATCCCGCCGAAACCGGCCTGATTTGACATTCTGTTGAGCGCTGAGTGATTTAGACTGAGAATGAACATTGAGACACATCGCCCGGCGTCTCGCAAACATGCAATCGGAGTGCGATCAGAAATTCATGCCACGCTTCGCCGCCAATCTCTCCATGATGTTTACCGAGTGGAGCTTTCTCGACCGGTTCGCCGCGGCGGCTGACGCCGGGTTCGAAGCGGTCGAATATCTCTTTCCCTACGATTTCGCACCGGAAGACCTCGCGCACCGCCTGCAGGACCACAGATTGGAACAGGCGCTTTTCAATTTGCCACCGGGCGACTGGAGCGCCGGGGAATGCGGGATCGCCGCACTCGCCGGCCGGGAAACCGAGTTCGCGGCGTCTGTCGATAAAGCCTTGATCTATGCCGAAGCCACCGGGGTGAAACGGCTGCATGTGATGTCCGGCCTCGCAGACGCAACAGATCCGACCGCCCGTAACACCTATGAAAAGAATCTGCGGATTGCGAGTGAGAAGCTGGCGGCGAAGACCATCACCCTGTTGATCGAGCCGATCAATTCACGCGACATGCCCGGCTATTTCCTGAACGACTTTGACCTTGCCGGCGAGATTCTCGAGAGTCTCGGCCTCGCCGATATGATGCTGCAGTTCGACGTCTACCACCGCCAGATCATCCACGGCGATGTTATCATGGGCCTGCGCGCCATGGCAGCGATGATCGGTCATATCCAGATCGCCGGAGTACCGGATCGCCACGAACCCGACAGCGGCGAAGTGAACTATCCGGCAGTCTTCAATGAACTCGACCGCCTGGGCTACAGTGGTTGGGTCGGATGCGAGTACCGGCCAAGGGCCGGAACTGAATCCGGACTTGGCTGGTTCCAAAAGCGGAATTAATGCTGCCGCGCGTGCAACTCTATTGTGCGGTCCAACCACCATCAACCGGCAGAGTCGCGCCAGTGATCGAGCCGGCGGTGTCCTGGCAGAGAAACACTGCCAGTGCCCCCAGATCCTCGACGGCGACGAATTTCTTGGTCGGCTGACCGGCCAGCATCACATCCCGTTTGACTTCTTCCTCGCTGATGCCGCGGGCTTTGGCGGTGTCAGGAATCTGGGCTTCGACCAGCGGCGTCAGGACGTAGCCCGGCGCGATGGCATTCACGGTGATACCCTGCTGGGCCACTTCCAGAGCGACTGTCTTGGTCAGGCCGGCGATCCCGTGCTTGGCCGCCACATAAGCAGACTTGTAGGGCGATGCCACCAGAGCATGAGCCGAAGCAATATTGATGATCCGCCCCCAGGCCTTTGCTTTCATGCCCGGCAGAGCGGCGCGGATGCTGTGAAAGGCTGACGACAGGTTGATCGCAATGATCGCATCCCATTTCTCGACAGGAAACTCGTCAACCGGCGCGACGTGCTGAATTCCGGCATTATTGATCAGAATATCCACCGACCCGAATGCCGCTGCACAGTCCGTGACCATCCCGGCAATCTCGTCCGGCTTCAACATATTGGCCGGTGAATAGCCAATCTTCACGCCGTGTCTGGACTCAAGATCTCCGCGCAATGCCTCGATCGCCTCCAGATCCCCCAGACCGTTGAGCATGACATTGGCGCCGGCTACAGCGAGTGCCTCGGCAATTCCGAGCCCGATACCACTGGTCGATCCGGTTACAATCGCATTTTTTCCCTTGAGCATATAGAGTCCTCTCGTTGAGATTCTGCGTCTCCCGCAGACCAGTCGCTCCGGCACGCGCCAGAAAGATTGTTTGCGTTGCGCTTCTAATTTGATTGTGCACTGCAGTATCTGGTCAGTGCGGTGATGCTTGCAAGATCCTTTTCGCGATAGACAGATCCCTTTTTTCGTTCAAACTACCTGACTATACAAGAACCACGATTTGAATTACCGGGGTTCGGAATTCTGCACAGAAAATGCAGTCGACAAGATGGAACTGCGTGAGCCAAAGACGACCTGCGACAATTCGCGACAACGGGATCTGTTGCATCTGAGAAACTTTGGAATAGTTTCAAACTATTGGAATAACGGTTCAGGAGCATTGCCACAGGCAGTGCGATTTATATGGCCGATCTGTTCGACGCCGAGCTTCTGGCCCGGATACAGTTTGCATTCACCATCGCCTTTCACATCATATTTCCGGCATTCACAATTGGCATAGCAAGTTATCTTGCGGTTCTGGAAGGGTTGTGGCTATGGCGCGGCCGCGATGTCTATCTTCAGGCTTTTCGCTATTGGATGAAGATCTTCGCGGTTGTCTTTGGAATGGGCGTCGTCTCCGGAATTGTAATGAGTTACCAGTTCGGAACCAACTGGAGCGTCTTTTCCGACAAGACCGGACCGATCCTTGGACCGCTGATGGGCTACGAGGTCCTCTCTGCCTTTTTCCTCGAAGCGGGGTTTCTGGGCGTCATGCTGTTCGGCATGAACAAGGTCGGACCAAAGCTGCATTTCTTCGCCACCCTGATGGTCGCCGTCGGCACTCTGTCTTCGGCTTTCTGGATTCTGTCGGTCAATTCCTGGATGCAGACCCCGGCCGGCTATGCGATCAACGAGGTCGGCCAGTTTATTCCGGTCGACTGGTGGGCCGCCATCTTCAATCCCTCTTTTCCCTACCGTCTCGTGCATATGGTTCTGGCCGCCTATCTTACGACCGCCTTTGCGGTTGGCGGCGTCGCCGGCTGGCATCTCCTGCGCGACCGCCGGAACGAGGCTGCCCGCGTCATGTTCTCGATGGCAATGTGGATGGCGGCAATCGTGGCGCCGATCCAGATCTTCGCGGGCGATCTGCATGGTCTGAACACACTCGAACATCAGCCGGCGAAGGTTGCGGCCATGGAAGGACACTTCGATACTCAAAAAGGCGCGCCGCTGATCCTCTTCGGCCTTCCCGACATGGAGGCGGAAGAAACCCGCTACGCTCTTCAAATTCCCAAACTCGGCAGCCTGATCCTGACCCAAGACCTGGAGGGTGAGGTCAAGGGGCTGAAAGACTGGGCCCCTGAAGACCGGCCCAACGCGGCCATCGTCTTCTGGTCATTCCGCATTATGGTCGGGCTCGGTTTCCTGATGGTTACTCTAGGCCTTTGGAGCCTTCTCCAGCGGTTTCGCGGCAAGCTGTTCGACACACCTCTGCTGTTGCGGTGTGCGGTGCTGATGGCGCCCACGGGCTTTGTCGCCTTGCTCGCCGGATGGATAACCACCGAAGTCGGTCGTCAGCCCTTTACCGTCTATGGCCTGCTGCGTACGGCGGATTCTCTGTCGCCGATTGACGCGCCCGCAGTCGCAACCTCGCTGGTGGCTTTTGTTGTGGTCTACTTCGCGGTTTTCGGTGCAGGCATTTATTATGTTCTCGAGCTGATGAGCCACGCCCCCACGACGGGTGAAAGCGGACCATCTACGGGTCAGCCGATTCGCTCGGCGGGCATTACCCCGGCAGCTGCACTCACGCCAGATTCGCAGCGCAAACCCGCGGAATAGGAGGAAGAAAACCATGGAACTCGACCTTCCCCTGATCTGGGCGTCACTGATCGCCTTTGCGGTTCTCGCCTATGTGCTGCTGGACGGTTTCGATCTCGGGGTCGGGATACTCTTCCCCTTCTTCCGCAAAGGCGGAGAACGCGATTATGCCATGAACACCGTTGCACCGGTCTGGGATGGTAACGAGACCTGGCTGGTGCTCGGCGGCGGCGGCCTCCTGGCAACCTTTCCGCTCGCATACGCCATCGTACTGCCCGCACTCTATGCGCCGCTGACAGTCATGCTGCTGGGTTTGATTTTCAGGGGTGTGGCCTTCGAATTTCGCTGGCGCAGTCCGCATACCCAGGGTCTCTGGGATATCGCGTTCATGAGCGGCTCGACGGTCGCGGCCTTCAGTCAGGGCGTTGCGCTCGGTGCGCTCATTCAGGGTATCCCGGTCGTTGAGCGCGCATACGCTGGCGGCTGGTGGAACTGGCTGACCCCTTTTTCTCTGCTGACCGGCGCAGCGGTTGTCGTGGGGTATGCGCTTCTCGGCGCCACCTGGCTGGTGATGAAAACCACCGGATCGGTGCGCGACCGGGCGCACGGAATCGCCTGGATCACCGCGACAGGGACGCTGCTTCTGATCGGTGCCGTCAGCCTTTGGACGCCCTTTCTGAACCCGATCTTCATGGAGCGCTGGTTCGACTTTCCCCAGATCCTCTACGTGGGTCCGGTTCCGATACTGGTCGCCGTCGCCGCATTTCTGCTATATCGCGGATTGAGCCGTCACCACGACACGCAGCCCTTTCTCGCTGCCCTTGCGCTCTTTGTATTGTCCTATCTGGGCCTTGGAATCAGCTTCTTCCCCCATATCGTCCCCCCGGACATAACCATCTGGCAGGCGGCAGCCCCCGACGATAGCCTGAGTTTTCTGCTGGTCGGCGCCGCGGTCCTGATCCCGCTGATTCTGGCCTACACGGCCTATGCCTACTGGGTCTTTCGCGGAAAGGTCGATCCTTCGCAGGGCTATCACTGATGCCCGGCAGCCAGAACGAAAGCGCGCTCAAGAAACTCGTCTGGTTTGTCGGATTGTGGGTCGCGGGGGTTTTAACGCTGGCTATTGTGGGCTACGGAATCCGCTATTGGCTGGGACTCTGAACAGATTCACCTGAAGTGCGGAAGATGAATCAGGCCGCCAGTTTCAGTTCGGTCGCCGCGATCCAGCCGCCGCCGAGCACGCGCTCGCCATCATAGAACACCGCTGCCTGACCGGGAGAGATTCCGAACTGCGGCTCGGCGAGAATGACTTCCGCACCGCCATCCGCCGATCGGAAGATTCGGGCATCCGCGACAATGGAGACCGACCGCAGCTTGACCTGAACCGCAATTCCTTCAGCGGTGAGCGGCAGGTCGCCCAGCCAGTTCACAGATCCGATGCGGATAACGTCGCGCGCCAGAGCGGACTTGGGGCCGACGACAACCCTGTGGGTCTCAGGCTCGAGCCGGACGACGAACAGCGGGTCGGCGATCCCGCCGATCCCGATGCCGCGGCGCTGACCGATAGTGTATTTGATGATGCCGTCATGACGGCCAAGCACACGCCCGTCGACATGGACGATATCGCCGGCTTCGATGGCACCGGGGCGCAGTTTCTCGACCACGCTGGCGTAGGAACCGTTCGGCACGAAGCAGATATCCTGGCTATCGGGCTTGTCGGCGATTTCCAGCCCCATCTTCAGCGCCAGAGCGCGGGTTTCCGTCTTCGGCATTCCGCCAAGCGGGAATCGCAGAAACTCGAGCTGTTCGTCGGTCGTGGCGAAGAGAAAATAACTTTGATCCCTGGTCGGATCGACCGCCCGGTGCAGTTCCGCGCCCTTTGCGCCCATGACGCGCTGGACGTAGTGACCGGTCGCCAGGGCTTCAGCTCCCAGGTCGCGCGCGGTTGTCAGCAGATCTCTGAATTTGACCGTCTGGTTGCAGCGGACACAGGGAATAGGGGTTTCGCCGCGCAGATAGCTGTCGGCGAAATCATTGATCACGCTTTCACGGAACTTCGATTCGTAATCCAGGACATAATGCGGAAAACCCAGGCGTTCCGCGACCTGCCGGGCATCGTAGATATCCTGGCCCGCACAGCAGGCGCCCTTGCGCTCGATCGCGGCGCCATGATCGTAAAGCTGGAGGGTCACGCCCACCACATCATAGCCTTCGGCATGCAGCAAACCGGCCGTAACCGAGCTGTCCACACCGCCGGACATGGCGACCACCACGCGGGTATCCGCAGGCGCTTTATCGAAACCGAGTGAGTTCATAGCCGGGAATATAGGAAAAACTCTCCAATAAGCAAGGTTTCCGGCATCCAGGCCCCGCCCGCGGTTGAGCCCCGGTGCTCAGCCCTTTATGATCGCCGCCAGCCGGTCCAGAGCCGAACGGTCCCGATACAGCCCCAGCGTCGTGGAATAGTGCCCCTGACGCCGGCGGTGGAATACATTCTGTTCAGGCACGCCCCAGCGCTTCACCAGGCTCACACCGCCCTCATAGGGGGTAAGATCGTCCGACTGGCCCAGTTGGACAACGATCCGGTCGGCTGCCATGACCGGGTTGCCGTGAGGTTCCAGCAGGGGCATCCAGCGGGCCAGCTCAGCCTGCGACCAGCCGGCCGACGACATGACTTTGGGAACATCGAGCAGGCGGGCCATGCTGCCGTGCTGGGTCACAGCCAGCATATCCTCACTTGTGGTGACCAGCAGAAGTGAGTCCGGCTGGCGCTCGGCCGGCCAGCCGTGTGCGTTGGCCGCGACCGTCTGCGCCGTCAAGGCCCCAAGACTCAGACCGCCGACCGCCACAGAGCGGGCACCGCGTTCCCGCGCCCACTGGATCAGCACGGCAATTTCGGTCACCCAGGCATGGAACAGATCCAGAAAGCCGAGTGGCCCGTGCGCAATGACGTTTTCCCCGCCATGCCAGCCTTCGCAGCGGCGATGACCGTGCCAGGGCGCTTCGGGCCGGATGACGGTAAAGCCCTGCTCGGTCAGCTTGTTGACCGGATCGGCGACTTCGCCCCACCAATCGGTCTCCATCGCGACACCGTGGAGGAAAATCACGCAGGGCGCGTCGGGTGAAGCTCCGACAGGCTCGTACAGCTTGGCCCAGGCCCGGTCACCCGCGACCGGTGAAGGAAAGCGGATCCACTGCTGCTGATAATTCGCGCCATTGCTCGACTGTCCCTGCAGTCGCCGTGAAATCTCAAACTCCGGCTGCTCCGGGGCCTCGAAAGCCGACGCCCGCGCCCGCAGGCGATGGCCGTGCCGCCGCTCGACCTCATCAGCGCTCGGAACTTCCCACTTCATTTTCGGCAAATGGCGGCGCCAGGGCCAGAAGGCCTTACGCTGCAGCATGAGTTTTTCCGAGAGGTCCTGGCGCCGGGTCTCGGTCGCCACCAGATCCTCAGCGCTGACGGCCAAAGGCCCGAAGAAACGCTCCTCCCAGATTGTCTGGTTCTCCACGAAAGCCGTCGCGGCTTCGTTGACATTGCGCAGCGCGCTGCGCAGCCGCCGCGATTCTCCGAAATCCGTGCCCAGGGAAGCATTGAAAGCCGCCAGATCGCCTTGTGATTCGAGCGCCGCAGCCCAGGCGCGTGACAGCGGAAGGTACCAGTTCACAATCGCGCGCACCGCGCACCAGTCATACCAGGGCTGCAACAGGAATGCGCCCTTCAGGCCGTCGAACATTTTGATGGACTTGGGTGGTGGGAGCCGGGTGATTCCACCCGCCGTCAAAGGAATAGCTGCCGTCATGACCTCGCCCTCATGGCTCTGGCCGACCCGTCACGGCCGATCACAATCGGCGATACACCGATTATCACAGGGACGTCGCAGCAGCCTTTTGACTCGACGGATACAGTCTTGCCGCATCGCCTCTCATGATCGGCTGTTTACACCGTGAAGTGTTACACTGGCTGTATCGATTTGTTCTTATGTTTGTTACAGCCATCCCGGAAACATGCCGCGGGATGCACGTCCGCGGCCGGCAAACGTCTGTTTCGCCGTGTTGTCACGAAAACCGCGGTTTCAGTCCGAATGCCACATGATTTCGGTCAAGCGCTCCAGAACCGATGGATCTCGGTACAGCCCAAGCGAGGCTGAAAAATGCCCTTGTTTCCGATGGAACACATTGGCATCAGGAACGCGCCAGCGCTGCATCAGGCTGACACCACCCGGATAGGGCGTCAGATCGTCCGACTGTCCCAGCAGCATGACGATGCGCCCCGGCGCCATGACCGGATCGCCGTGGGGTTCCAGCAGGGGCGTCCAGCGGGTCAGTTCCAGCTCGGTCCAGCCGGCCTCGTCGAAGCGTTCCGGCATGTCGAGGAGGCGCGCCATGCTCCCCTGCAGGGCAACATCCAACATATTCTCGCTGGTGGTGACCAGCAGCAGATTGTCCGGTTGCCTTTCAGCAACCCAGTTGCGTGCCTGAGCCGCCACGATCTGGGCCGTCAGGGCCCCAAGGCTCAGACCGCCGACGGCCACTTTCGAGGACCCGGTCCGGCGTGCCCACTCGGTCAGCTGCGCAACTTCGCACACCGAGGCGTGAAACAGTTCGACAAAGCCCAGGGGACCTTGCGCAATCACAGGCTCGCCTCCAAAGCTTCCGGCGCTCCTGCGATGTCCGTGCCAGGGAGCCTCCGGACGGATGACACGAAACCCCTTTTTCGTCAGCATATTGACCGGATCCGTCATCTCGCCCCAAAAATCGGTCTCCATTCCGATCCCGTGCAGAAAAATCAAGCAGGGTGCATCTGTCGCTCCGTCTTCCGGTTCGTATACCTTCGCCCAGGCCCGGTTCCGCTCATCTGATCCTGCATCTGTAGCCGCGCGGCTACCATTGGCGGATATCAAAGACGGAAACCGCAACCAGTATTGCCGGTAGCCGCTATCGGCGTCCCACTGACCGCACACCATGCGAGAAACCTCAAAGTCGGGAAGCACAGGAGCGTCAAAGGCTGTATCCGATCTCCGCAGTCGCTCTCCATGGCGACGCTCAAGTTCCTCCGGAGACTGGATTGACCACTGCAGCTTCGGAAACTTACCTCGCCAGGGCAAAAAGGATCTACGGCAGAACATCAGACGTTTGGAGAGGATCTGACGTTCAACTTCCGTTGCGACCAGATCCATCTCCGACCAAGTCCCTCCGCCGAAGAAAGCCTCTTCCCATTGCTGCTGGTTGGTGGAACAGGCTCTTGCGGCAACAATAGTCTGCTCGAGCGCGGCGCGCATCCGCACAGAATTCCCGAAACGGGTTCCGAGAATTCTGTTGAATATCTCCAGATCGCCTTGAGACTCCAGCGCCGCAGCCCAGGCACGTGAAAGCGGAAAATACCAGTTCACAATGGCCCGAACGGCACACCAATCATACCACGGCCGCAACAGCAACCCGCCCTGTAAGCCGTCGAATGTCTTGATCGCCAGGGGCCGAGGAAGAAGCGGCGCGGATTGCATTTCGTCGGATTGCTTTTCGATTGAAACCGGAGCGTTCACAAAAAATCACCTGAATTACAAAAAGGGCCAAAAGTTGGTGTCACAGGCCTCACCACAAGTTTCAAGCGATCACGCTGAACCTCACAAACAAGTCACCGCCAACCTTCAAGGTTCTCGCTATGATCCTGAGCATTGACTGCACATTAAAGGATTGATTGCAATGAACCGGCTTTTTCTGACGACTGCGTTTGCTGTCGGACTCATAACATCGATTTCGCTGCCCGCCGCTGCGGAAAACGGCATGATTATCAAGGAAAGCAGTCGCTCCGTAAGTGAGACGATTACCCTGCTTGAAGAGACCGTCAAGTCGAAAGGTATAACCGTATTCGCCCGCATCGATCACGCCGCCGGCGCAGCCAAGGTGAACCAGACTCTGCGTCCAACGGAAATTCTGATCTTCGGCAACCCCAATCTCGGCACACCTCTGATGCAAAGCAACCAGACAGCCGGTCTCGATCTTCCTCTCAAGGCGCTGGCTTACGAAAATGCCGACGGAAAGGTGCTCCTGGTCTACAACGACCCGCAATACCTCAGCGATCGTCACGGTCTCGGAGAAAAGGCAAAAGTGATCGCGAAAATTTCCGCCGCACTGAATACATTTTCGGATATTGCCACGAAGTAAACGCCCGATGCCTGCAAGGTCGAAACCAGAGGAATCCTCCAAAAGCTGGATGATCGGCTTTATAAAGCCATCCGAAAACCCGACAGCAATGTGCACTGGTGCGTTCGCTTCAAAGACAATCACCCGGAACTGTCAGATTTTGCTTCCAATGATCGGATAGATACGAAAAACTGGCGTCTTTCATTCTACGGGTGCGCATGTAAGCACACTGGTCCGCACCCTTATTGTCATTGGTCGGTTTATGCGGGGCACTTTACGGTTACGATATCTTCTGGCCTTTGCATTTACGCTGGTCGCGACGGTACCCGTTCTGTTGCTCGGCGTCTGGATCGAAAAGAACGCGCTGCCCAATGAAATTCAGTCCGCAACCGAAAAGCACCTGCTTCTTGCCCGAAACATTACGTCGAGCCTTGAGCATTATCTGTTCGACGTGGAAGCCGCGTTCAATCATTTCGCCGAAACTTCCCAAACAAAAGAACACTCCGTCGCGCTTGCAGCGCTTGCCGGAAAACTGGGGTTCAAGGAGTTCTATGTCCTCTCAGCCGACAACAGGGTCAGCTATGACCTGATGGCCGTTCCGGGTGACGCCCTCCGGAACCTGAAACCTTCGGCCGAAAAAATACGCCTGCTGGCAAGCGGTACGGACCTGCAATTCAGTGAAGTCACAGCAAACGACCACGGCGTGCCGACGATCTACCTGACGAAACTTCTGACTGATAAGCAGTTAGTCGTCGGCGAACTCTCCACCGACTACATCGTCAAGCTTCAAAGGTCGGTCGTTTTCGGCGACAAAGGACACGCTGCCATAGTCGACAGCCGGGGACGAATTATCGCGCATCCCCGCGACGAATGGCGGGAAAAGATGCACGATCTTTCTGCTCTTTCGCCGGTAAAACAAATGATGAACGGAGAAACCGGCGTCACGCGTTTTGTCTCACCGGCACTCGGGGCTGAAATGATTTCCGGCTTTTCCGTCGCGCCGAGAACCGGCTGGGGTGTCATGGTGCCCCAACCCATCAGCGAACTGACCGGTCAGACCAACAAGATCCGCCGCGCGGTTCTCATACTCGTCATGATCGGGCTCGCCGCAGCGGCTATTCTGGGCTGGACCCTTTCCGGCGTGCTCACTCAGCCGATTGAGGCGGTGGTACGCGCCGCTCAGGACTTTGCAGCAGGCAACCTGAATCGCCGTGTACCATCGCTTCCAGTGCTTGCGCCTGTCGAGTTCAAGACCCTTTCTTTCGGTTTCAACGCCATGGCTCAGCAGATCCAGGATGATCACGCTGCGCTGGCAGAACGGACCCGGCAGGAAGGCATGGAACAACTGGGGATAATCGCCGCAAACATTCCCGGGTTGCTGTTTCGTCGCGTGCGGACAGCAGACGGCAAAATCAGCTATCCTTTCCTGCACTCCGGCGCCCGTAACGAATTTGGCCTGCAGCTCAACGGACACACACCGCTCTTCGACGATCTGTCCCTTGCTGTCCATCCACAGGACATCCCGAAACTGAACTGGGCGATTGAGGATTCGGCCCGCACACTTGACCCACACACCCATGAATTCCGCATTATAGGTCAGTCGGGCGAGGCGCGCTGGGCACGTTCGTTCGGGATTCCAAGACTTCAGGGCAACGGCGACATCGTTTGGGACGGCGTCATCGTCGATATCAGCGAAATCAAGAAAGTCGAACAGGCTTTGCTGGTCGCCAAGGAAGAGGCGGAAACCGCCAACCGGGCAAAAAGCGAATTCCTCGCCAACATGAGCCACGAACTCAGAACCCCCATGAACGCCATTCTCGGATTCTCCGAGGCGATGCAGCTGGAACTTCTGGGTCAGCTTTCACCGACCTACAAATCGTACGCCGGAAACATCCACACCAGCGCCGAGCACCTACTGAGCCTGATCAACGATCTTCTGGATCTCTCCAAAGTCGAAGCGGGGAAATTCGAACTCGAAATAGAGGAAATCGTGATCAGCGATTTCATCGAAGAAGTCGTGAAGTTGCTGGAGCCGAAACTCACAGCCAGTCACCTCAAGCTGGTCAATGCGATCCCCACCGACTTCCCCCACCTCTTCGCCGACCGCCGGGCTCTGAGGCAGATGCTCCTCAACCTGGTGTCGAATGCAATCAAGTTCACGCCGCCCCACGGACAGATCGAAATCACCGGAAGGCTTGAGCGAAACGGCGCGCTGCGACTCGATGTGTCGGACACCGGCGTCGGTATAGCGCCGGGAGATATCAAAACCGTGCTGGAACCCTTCGGCCAGGTGACCAAGGGAATGGAAGGCGCCAACACGGGGACCGGACTGGGGTTACCGCTCACCAGATCCCTGATCGAGCGCCACGGTGGAGAATTGCGGCTGCACAGCCTTCCGGGTAAGGGCACGACAGTGGAACTGATTTTCCCGATACACCGCGTTCACTCGACCGGCGACCTTTTACAGGCCTGAGTCAGGCCTCATAAACCGCGATTGGTCCTGATCCTGTGTTGCCTGGCGTCGCGGGGGCTAAGAGCCCCCACACAGAACTCAGCGGTCAGGCGACAGTCCCATGTTCCAGAAGCCGACTTCCAGCCTCGTGGCGGCCCCAAAGGTCTTGCACAGCGCATTCCAGCGGCCCGACTGGCGGACTGCACCACCCGCCCTTGCCGCCGCGACCCGATCCAGCTGCTTCAACGCCGAGACAACGACCGACTGATAGTCGTCACCGGCGTAGGTTTCAATCCAGTCCCGATAGGGATTTCCGGATAGATTCGTGCCGGTCGCCGGCGACAGTCTGAGCCCGATCTCGCCATACCCCGCCACGCAGGGCACCAGCGCTATCAGCAGATCGAGCAGATCGCCCGAGAGACCGGCCTCCAGGACAAATCGGGTATAGGCCAGATTCTCCGGCGCCTCATCGACCCGCGCCATATCAGCCTCATCCAGTCCCCACTGCGCACAATAGCGCAGGTGAAGCTGCATTTCCTCGTTCAACAAGGCGTCCATGGTTGCGGCCGCCATGCGCATGTCGTCCAGGTTGTCGCTCTTGTAGACGGCCAGCGCATAGGCCCGACTGAAGTGCATCAGAAAGAGATAGTCCTGGACGAGATAATGCCGGAAAGAGTCTTCCGGCAGCGTCCCGTCACCAAGGCGGCGGACAAACGCATGATCGACGTAGGATTTCCAGACAGCGAGATTCTCGGATTTCAGAGCTGCGAAAACGCCCTGTTCCCATGCCGGTTTGAAGGCTGACATTGCGCGCCGGTCAATCGAGCATCAGGTTGGGCGAAGCGCCTGGCAATGTGACCGTCAGACCATCCATTGCTTCGGTAATGATCAACTGGCAGCCAAGGCGGGATGTCCGGGTCAATCCGAATGCCAGATCAAGCATATCTTCTTCGTCCTCGCTGGCTTCATTGAGTTTATCGTACCAGGAAGGGTCAACCACGACATGACAGGTCGCGCAGGCCAGCGAGCCTTCGCAGGCGCCCTCGATGTCGACATTGTTCCGATGCGCAATCTCCAACACCGAGAGGCCGAGAGGCGCGTCGACCTCCTTGTAGTTACCGTCTCTCTCGATGAATACCATCTTCGGCATACAGCCAAACTCCCAAATCGTCTCGTCCACTATCGTTCCGTCCGGTATCGCCCCGATCGAGACAAAAATCGGACTGCTTCTTAGAGTGTCATCACATGAAATGCGAGCGCTCTCTTGAGTCCGCGATAAAAATATCGCGATTAACCTTGTTTTCCGTCCCTGATACCCAAAACCGCCGCCTTCAACAGGGCAATCGCGGTATCGATCTGGGCTGTGGTGTTGAAGCGTCCCACCCCGATCCGCAGGCTGCCGCGGGCCAGATCTTCGCCGACCCCAAGCGCCTGCAGGACGTAAGAGGATTCGACCGAAGCCGAAGTGCAGGCCGATCCGGTGGACAGACAGAGCTGCGGAACCGCCCGCATCAGAGCCGCCGCGTCGACCCCTTCAAACGCAAGGTTGAGGTTACCCGACAAGCGTTTTTCCGGATGTCCGTTCAGATGCACCCCCGGCAGCGATGAATTCAATTCGCGATACAGCCGTTCCGTCAGTGACCCGACACGTTGGCGCTCTTCGGCCATCTCCGCCTGCGCGATCCGCGCGGCTTCGCCAAAGCCAACGCACAGCGGTGTGGGAAGCGTGCCGGAGCGAAGTCCACGTTCCTGCCCCCCGCCGTCGATTTCGGCTTCAAGCCGGACGCGGGGACGGCGTCGGACAAAAAGCGCGCCGATCCCCATGGGACCATAGACCTTGTGGGCGGAAATACTCATCAGATCAACCGGCGTTTCACGGACATTCAGCGGGACTTTTCCGAACGCCTGGGCCGCATCGCAGTGGAAATAGGCGCCCTTTTCCCGGCAGAGCGCAGCAATTTCGTCAATCGGCTGAAGGACCCCGATCTCGTTGTTCGCCGCCATGATCGATACGACCGAGGTCTGCTCGTCGATGGCATCCGCCAGCATGACCAGGTCCAGCAGTCCGTTCGGCAATACCGGCAAGATCGTTACCCTATGGCCTTCCCGCTCCAGACGCCGCGCGCTTTCAAGCACGCACTTGTGCTCGGTCACACAGGTGATCACGTGAGGTTTGCGTGCCTTGTGAAAGCGGGCGGCCCCCTTGATCGCCAGATTGTTGGCCTCTGTCGCGCCGGAGGTGAAGATAATTTCGCGCGTTTCGGCCCCGATCAGTTCGGCGACCTGCGCCCGCGCCTGCTCCACCGCATCTGCCGCATCCCAGCCATAGGCATGGTCGGCGGAATGAGGATTGCCGAACGCCTCGGTGAAATACGGCAGCATCGCCTCGGTCACTCGGGGGTCGGTTGGTGTAGTGGCCTGATTGTCCAGATAGATCGAAGCGGGCACCCTGTTCCTATGGCCCGCAGCCGGCGATCCTTCTGACAGGGATTCAGAACGTTCCCGCATATCTGCATCGAAATTCCGAGACACTCTTTGCTCCCTAGGCTACCGAACTGGTTTTCTGTGGCGCGCCCGGTGTCCCCCCAGCACGGCGATGATACAACGCGGCCCAGGCGTCGAGAAACGCTTCGACATCCTCGGCCCGGCTCGACCAACCGAGGCTGACGCGGATCGCACTCGCCGCTTCTTCACGACTCGCACCCATCGCACGCAAGACGTGGGAGGGTTGAACTTTACCCGACGAACAGGCCGATCCGGAACTGACGGCGACCCCGGCAAGGTCCAGCGCCATCACCTGTGTTTCCGCAGGCACATCCGGCATGGTGACGCAGATGGTATTGGGCAGACGCCCGGCTTCACGACCGAATATCCTGCTTTTCGGTGAAAGTTCAAGAATCCGCCGTTCGATAGCATCACGCCATTCAGACAGTCCCCGCGCGGTCACCTCATGCTCCGCCGCAAGCTCCGCCGCAACGCCAAAACCGGCACAGCCCGCAACATTTTCAGTCCCCGCCCGCCGCCGCCGCTCCTGCCCGCCGCCGCGCAGCAAAGGCGAAATTTCGAATCCCGGAGCGAGAACCAGTGCCCCCACCCCTTGCGGCCCACCAATCTTATGGGCGGAAAGAGTCAGCATATCCACGCCAAGAGCAGCAAGATCAACCGGGATCTTGCCGGCAGCCTGGACCGCGTCACAATGCACGGCAGCGCCATATCGCCTGGCAATCGCCACCGCTTCCGGAACCGGCTGGATAACCCCGGTCTCATTGTTCGCCAGCATGATCGACAGCAATGCCGGCTCATTCACGGTAGACAGCACGTGCGTCAGCGCTTCCAGATCGACCATCCCATCCGGCTTCAACGTTATGCGTTCGGCATCCGGCGCGGCCTGCAGGATGGAATCATGCTCGCCGGCCGTCATCAAAACACGCCGCCGGCCGCTACCTGCAAGTGCAAGGTTATTGGCTTCGGTTCCGCCCGAAGTGAAGATGACATCCTGACTTCTTGTCCCGACAAGCCTGGCGACCGACCGGCGCGCATCTTCGACGAGTTGCCGCGAAGCACGACCGAAAGCATGTACGGACGAGGGATTGCCGACAGACCTGAACGCGCCGATGACGGCCTGCACGACTTCAGGACGGATGGGCGCCGTCGCATTGAAGTCCATGTAGTGCTTTTCCGTCATATTGTCCGCTTAACCCTCAAATTCGCTCATAACACCACTCAACCCCCAATTCACATCACCGCGCTTCATTCTGCGGCTTGCACAGGATCCTTCCGATCGCATGCCGAGGCCTTGTCGACCGTCTCCGCGCAAAAAACCTTGGAATCGACAGCGTCCGAAACCACACAATCAGGTGGCGGCTTATCGAAACAGGCCGAATCGAAGAGACCGCTGGAACCGAGCACCCGGCGGGCGACGACATCTGCCAGGCTGACCGAATTCAGGTACAGATAGATCTGATTACCCAGCTCTTCCCAGAGATCATGCGTGAGACAGCGGCTGCTGTTGCCCCGGCAACCGACCGGTTGACCCGGCATACAGCGGGTCGCGCGGATCGGCTCATCGACGGCCAGAATAATGTCCGAGATACGTGTATCCTCGGCTTGACGGGCGAGCAGGTATCCGCCGCCCGGCCCGCGCACCGATTTCACCAGAGCGCCGCGCCGCAGCTTCGCAAACAGCTGCTCAAGGTATGACAGGGAAATTTCCTGCCGCTCTGCAATCTCCGACAGGGGTACCGGACGACGACTCTGCGGCTTCTTGCCCGGCGACCTGCCTGCCTCGCTGCTGTTCGCTGCGAGATCGACCATCGCCATCACCGCATAACGTCCCTTGGTATTCAGCTTCACGACGTACCTCGCTTTCGGTGATCTCTTGATTTCATGCAGTTTATTGACTTCACAGCAGAATGCGCCCCTACAATCGCGTTACCTTGCCGGCGTTCACGCCCTGGTCGTCAGGGCGCGGCGCATCCGCCGCAGGCGTCGCGAGTATGACTTCCGAACTTCCTGAAGTTTGCGATACCTCACCCTCGGACGCGGCTTGAACGGTCTCCAGATCCTTCACTCTGTTCCGAAGACTCTGCACTTCACTCAGCAATCCCTCGAGCGTTTTTGTAATCGGGTCCTGGAATTCGCCCTGCGGCGTTCCATAGGGGGTAAAGGGACGTTCTCGAGTTGCATTGATCTGGGAGTCGCCGATCTGCTCTGATTCTGTGTGAATCTGCCGGCCAGGTATCCCGACAATCGTCGCGCCTGCAGGAACATCATGCGTCACCACCGCATTCGCGCCGATCTTGGCTCCACTGCCAACCGTGACAGGTCCCAGGATCTGGGCCCCCGAGCCGACGGTCACCCCCGCCTCCAGGGTCGGATGCCGCTTTGCGCCCCGTTGACTGTCGCTATCAACGCTTGGCGCGACACCGCCCAGGGTAACACCGTGGTAAAGCGTGACCCCATCGTCAATCTCACTGGTCTCGCCGATCACAACGCCCATCCCATGATCGATAAACACCCGCCGACCGATCCTTGCGCCCGGATGGATCTCGATTCCGGTCAGGAACCTGCCAATATGAGAAACCAGCCGGCCGAGAAGAAAAAACTGTCTCCGCCACAGGGCATTGGACAGCCGGTAAATCAGCATTGCCTGAAAGCCGGGATAGCACAGCACGACCTCGATCCAGGAGCGTGCCGCGGGATCGCGAGCCATTGCAGATTCGATCTCGCGTCTTAGATCCTTGAACATGGCTCTATCCCTCGTGCTATGATGCACACTTGTTTTCCGGACAATTGGTCATCGTCGGCTGATTCTCCGTCGGCGGACAGGATATGGACCTATTCTGGCGATATAGTAAACCCGACTCCAGAGGTCAAGTATAGAGCTTTTACCCTTTAGGGAAGAAGAGTCCTTGACCCAGCTTTCAAGTGGGTTATACCCGCGCTGCCGATCCGTGAAAGAGATTTTGATGAGGAAATTGGCTAGATGCCAGACGTAATCATAAACGGCCCCGAAGGTCGTCTAGAGGGACGATACCATCACAACAAGTCCCCCAACGCGCCGATCGCGCTCATGCTGCAGCCGCATCCGCAGCACGGCGGCACAATGAACAACAAGGTCGTTTACACTCTGTTCCACGCTTTTGTGCGTCAGGGTTTCTCGGTTCTTCGCTTCAATTTTCGCGGTGTTGGCCGTTCACAGGGTGTTTTCGATCGCGGCGAGGGAGAGTTGTCGGATGCGGCTTCCGCACTCGACTGGCTGCAAACGGTCAATGAAAATGCATCAGCCTGCTGGATCGGCGGGTTCTCATTCGGTGCCTGGATTGGCATGCAGCTGCTTATGCGCAGGCCGGAAATCAACGGCTTCGTCTCCATTGCACCGCCAGCCAATATGCACGACTTCACCTTCCTTGCCCCCTGTCCGTCGTCCGGCCTGATCCTGCAAGGCGACCAGGACGAAATCGTCCCGGAACCCTCGGTATCAAAGCTTGTCGACAAGCTTTCCAGCCAGCGTGGCATTATGATCGATTATCGGGTTTTGAGCGGCGCCGGCCATTTCTTCGGCGATCAGATGGAAGAAGTGAACAGCCATCTCAATGAATATCTGAACAAGGTTCTGAAAAAAGACGGCAACGATCAGCCCGCGCTCGCCCGTTAAGTAAAGATCACGTCCAGATCAGAGCCCTCGTGCCCGATCCGGGCGGACAGACACCCTATTGTCCGAGCGGCGAAACAGCACCCCGGCCACACCGCAGGGTTGTCAAAGGCATATGGCTGGCCGGAAACAGACAAAGTATCTGGCCTCTGATCGTTTTTCATGGAAGCGATCAAGTACGGGCATACTCCAGAGGTGTCAGACCCTGGGAGCCGGTGCAAACACGCCGCCGGTCGTTGCTTCCTTGACCCCGGTCGTCCCAGGAACCGAGAGCGGCAAACCAAGGCGGGAACGTACCGCGAGATAGGCGAAGGCCTGGGCTTCAAGCGCATCGCCGTCCCAGCCAACCGCCTCAACCGGCTCCACCGGAACAGCGAGTTCGCTGACAAGCCGCGCCATGATCGCGGGATTGTGCCGCCCACCCCCGGTCACCAGCCAGCGTCCAGGAGCCGAGGGGAATTGCGGTACCACCTTTGCCACCGCTGCTGCCGTAAAGGCCGTCAGGGTCGCTGCGCCGTCTTCCAGTGACAGATCTGCCACTGCTGCCGGCTCGAAATCATCCCGATCCAGGGACTTCGGCAAGGGTTGCGTGAAAAAAGGATGATCGAGCATCCGCGTCAAAGCAGCCCCATTCACCTCACCGGAGAGCGCAAGAGCGCCGCCTTCATCCATGGGCCGGCCGGTATGACTTTCGACCCAGTCATTGATCAGCGCGTTTCCCGGCCCGGTGTCGCAGGCAAGCAATCTGACCTCGGACACTTCGTCAACGCCCTCGTCCGCTGCGCCGATCCAGGTGACATTGGCCACACCGCCGATGTTGAGCACGGCAAGAGGCTTCTCGAGCCCGGCCGCAAGCGCCCCATGAAACAGCGGTGCCAAAGGCGCACCCTGCCCGCCGAGCGAAACATCGAGACTGCGAAAATCCGCCACGACGTCGATTCCCGTCTCCTGCGCCAGCAGCGCGGCATCGCCAATCTGCCAGGTTCGGCCCTGATCCGGCGCATGAAAGATGGTGTGGCCATGAAACCCCAGCAAAGCGACCTCGTCACGACCCAGGCCCGCCTGCTCCAGAAGCTGCTTTACGGCTTCCGCATGACGCAGGGTCAATTCCCGTTCGACGGCCTCAACAGGCTGTTCGCCGCCCAGTATGGCGCGAAGCCGGTCCCGGAAGCGGTCGTCATAAGCCACGGTCAAGCGGGGACCGAACGCCAGGATCTCCCGCCCGTCGCAACGCAGCAGCGCCGCATCGATCCCATCCAGTGAGGTTCCACTCATCAATCCGATGGCCCAGGTCTTCGAAAAATCGCGCATAAACTTCCGCTATCGACAGGTCTATTTGAGAACTTGCGATGATTGTGTTAAATCGGCCCGCCTAGGGCAAGCCGTCTCGGTCCAGATATGCAGCGCAGCAGGTTTCAGAAACCTTTACGTCACCGCCCGCCAACCCAAAAACCCAGTTGATAGAAATCATGACCTCCTCGAACGAGAACCTGAAATCGGATTTTTTGCGGGAATTGAGCTGCCGCGGCTTCATTCACCAGTGCACGGACAGCGGGAATTTGGATGCCCTCGCCGCAAAAGGACCGATTCCCGCCTATATCGGGTTCGACTGCACCGCAGACTCGCTGCATGTCGGAAGCCTCGTCCAGATCATGATGCTGCGCTTTCTCCAGAAAGCCGGCCACAAGCCGATCGTGCTGATGGGTGGCGGCACCAGCAAAGTCGGCGATCCCTCGGGAAAGGACGATGCGCGCCGCCTGCTCACCAGCGAAGACATCGAACGCAACATGCAGGGAATCAAAGCGATTTTCGCGCAGTTCCTGACTTTCGGCGACGGCCCCAGCGACGCCATCATGGTCAATAACGCCGACTGGCTCGAGCAGCTCAACTACATCGACTTCCTGCGTGACTACGGCCGGCACTTTTCGGTCAACCGGATGCTCGGCTTCGATTCCGTCAAGCTGCGCCTCGATCGCGAGCAGCCCTTGTCGTTCCTCGAATTCAACTACATGGTGCTTCAGGCCTACGATTTCCTTGAACTGAACCGGCGCCACGACTGTGTCCTGCAGATGGGCGGCTCCGACCAGTGGGGCAACATCGTCAACGGCGTCGACCTGACGCGCCGTGTCGATCAGAAGACGGTGTACGGGCTGACAACGCCTCTGTTGACCACGTCTTCAGGCGCCAAGATGGGCAAGACCGCGGACGGTGCGATCTGGCTGAACGAAGACCGCCTTTCGTCCTACGACTACTGGCAATTCTGGCGCAATACCGAGGACGCCGACGTTGGCCGCTTCCTGCGGCTCTTCACCGAGTTGCCTGAAGATGAAATCCTGCGTCTTGAGCGATTGGAGGGGGCCGGGGTCAACGAAGCCAAAAAAATCCTCGCCGACAAGGCAACAGCTCTTTGCCGGGGCGCCGACCAGGCCGAGAAAGCCATGGAGACGGCCCGCAAGACCTTCGAAGAAGGATCCCTGGCCTCCGATCTGCCGACCACGGAGATACAACGCAGCCTGCTCGACGCAGGAATCCCGGCTTATGAGCTATTGCGGCAGGCCGGTCTCGCCGCCAGCAATGGAGAGGCCAGGCGTTTGATCAAGGGCGGCGGCGCCAGGATCAATGATGTCGCCATAGCGGACGAACTTCACGCGATCGGTGTGAGCGCCCTCAATTCCGACGGCATCATCAAGCTTTCCGCCGGCAGGAAAAGACATGCTCTGGTGAAAGCCGTTTAGATTATTAAAATTTGCAGCGTTTTATGAAGGCTGAGCAGCCTTAGAGCATCCGGTGGGACACTCTAAGGCTGCAGTCTTTCATCAGGCAGTGCCACCGGTTCGCCTTCGCCGGTAAAAATCCCGCGCAAAAATCCCGGCGCCAGGACCGACAGCGGGTTGACTGAAATCTCCGGGTCATCGAACTGCCCGCGAATGCTGTAGGTAACGCCCAGAAAACCGCCGCCTTCACCACCGGTCAGAATATCCCCCAGCACCGGAATTTTGCCAAGTACGCGGCTGATCGTATAGGCCGGAATAACCGTTCCTGCCACATCGAACTGATCAGTGTTGAAGTCGAGCTGCCCTTTGGCGGTCAAGCCAATCGCCGCGCCGTAAGCACGCATCATTTCGGAACTGGCGACACTGTTGTTGATCTCGAAGTCCCCGATCAGGCGCTCGAATGCGATACCCTCACCGCTGAGCGTGTTCAAAGCGCCGGTCAAAGAACCGAACGTCAGCACCTTGGCAAGAATCGACGCATTCACCACCCTGTAATCCCGCGCCTGCATACTCGCCTTGATGGGGAACGCGGGAGATGGGCCATCGCTTTCGCCCCGGACCTCCATAACCCCGCCCTGAACCGTATCAAGAATATTCAGAACCCGCAGCGCGGCCCCCATATCATTGGTTTTTGCACGCAGAGTGTGCTTGTTTTCGATCAAGGGGCGGAAATCGATGCTGATGGTTTTTTTGGTTTCACCCGTCGTTTCTTCCTGAGCCGTATTTTCTTCCGGTGCCGGCGAGTCGTCCGGCGCCGCCGCAGTAACTGCCCGGGACCAGAATCGCTCGGGAATCTCACCATCGAGAACGATCCGCTCCCATCCTCCCGTCGACTGCTGAAGAGAAAAAGTAACCGATTCCAGATATTGATTTTCACCGAACAGCAAAGTATCGAGCGTCCTGGTCGTAACAGAAAAGGCGTCGCGGGGCTCGTTATCGACAGGCACGGTAACCGGATCGAGATCCGTGGAAGCCGCCGTATCGTCCCGAGACAGATACGGCTCCGCATCAATGGTTCCTCCGCCAACCGACACCGTGACTTCTCCCGGAAGCCGTCTCAGATGCACAGCCGAGACCGAGGTTCGGCCGAAACTCAGGCTGTCGGCGAAAATTTCCGAGATATCCCGGCCGGCTTGATCCATCACGACATTGCCTCTTGCCGT
>Ga0214472_10001363_pt1 | contig 27641 bp, 33 predicted proteins | sample RVTome_6_FD_207662 | JGI IMG/M metagenome (GOLD analysis project Ga0214472, IMG submission 207662) | Soil microbial communities from uranium-contaminated site in the Upper Colorado River Basin, Wyoming, United States - RVT140D175 | ecosystem: Environmental > Terrestrial > Soil > Contaminated >...
TGTCATGAAAGGTTCTGAAATAGTATTTGTGTCAATCTGGTACACGGCATTTATAACCGTGAACTTATATATGTGGGATAAGGAATGTCTGGTAATATCATTGAGCATATTTGTGATCGTGGCTTTATGCTCTGGGTTTGATCTGATGGGAGGCCCTGGACTGTGGACGACCACCAACCCCATTGTTTGGCTTTTTAAAGAAATCAACCGTTTCACAAAATGGCTTGACTATAATTATAGCGTTTAAAATTTTTGTTTTGGATAAAATTTGTTAAATTTGTCTGTTCAAACCGGTAAACGTAAATCCTTTTTAATAAGCTAAAAAATTCAGTAATGAAAAAGCTATTTGTCCTCCTTTGTTTGATAGGCATAATGTTGTCAATCCATAAACTTTTCATATCGGCTGTTGATTTAAAGCCTTTGTACGAAAAAACAGAAGATGTTGTGGTGGAACATTTTGACGGTCTGCCGGACATGCCAAAAGACCGTAAAGACTATGTCAAAAGGTTCGCATCTACCGCTGTGGCCGAAATGGAAAAATTCGGCGTACCTGCAAGCATATCTTTGGCACAGGGCATATTGGAATCAGCCGACGGGGCAAGCATGTTGGCCAAAGATTACAATAACCATTTTGGGATCAAGTTCAGGTCAGTGGCAAAAGTCCCGGTCGGTCTGCATAAGTTCCTTATTAATCCGATAGGCCATCACGACGACTGCAAAAAACACCACATAAAAACAAAGCACGATGGTACAAAGAAAAAACTTATCAAGAAAGGGTATATACCATGTGGTGACTATACGTACTGCCTTGGTTTAGACCAATTCTGTGCGTATGACAGGGTATGGGCAAGCTGGAGGCATCATTCCTATGTGGTGACGAAACCACGGTACAAACCGCACGGCAGCAACCCAGGCTATAAAGAATGGGCCAAAGCGTTACAGCGAGGCGGTTACGCAACCAACCCGCTATATGCTGACCTATTGATAGAATTAATAGAAAGGTACGGCCTTCACAGGTTCGACAGCCTGGCAAACAAATGACCATGTTAGAAAAAAACAGATGTGAGAGGTTCTTAACGGCCATCGGCTGGCAGATGGACGGCGACAACAACGGGTACAGTAAGTTCAGGCATAAAGACTGTAAGTACTCGATTGACGTGTTCCACAATTTCATAGGCGTTGTGGTGGCTGACCAACAAGTCATCATTAAGATAAATTGCAGCTTGTTAGACCTATGTGCATTGGTTGAGGATGTCCTTAAATTCGAGTACAGCAATGTTAGGTACTATATGAGGAACGGTACGATAAAAATACTGTACCCGATAACGGAGTATTTGGGCGACATTATCTGCATGGACAGCGACAAGACACCAGTGGCCATTACTCATGTCAACTGGTCTCAATTCCATACCAAGTACAGTGACATCACTCAGGAGATAATGTACGTAATCACGGCCAACCAGATGAACAACGACGGACTGCTGAACTGATATGAAACAGTTTGACCCGATAATACTCCAGATAGTACAAGCATATATTATCAGTAAGTCCCACCCTTACCATTGGGTCAGGGGCTATTACGGTTCAAAATATTGCTGAACGACTGGAAAAACATTTGAACGTTATGACTCCTGACGAAGCGAAGAAACATATAAATTCATTGTACGGCAAACCGATGGACTCACCGTTGTCGGCGGCCATCTGGGCGGACGTTATAAACGAGACATGCCTGGACGGCATCGGTGACGAACTGCTGATACAAGTGGCACGTACAATGCTCAACGTACATAACGTAGGCGACTACAACAACCGGTACGGACAATAAACACGATACATGGCGTACAAACCTAAGTCACGGAAGATAGGCCCATTGAAGGGCAACACAAACGCCGTAGGCGGCATAGGCGGTGGCCGCAAATCGGTTGCCGACCACGACGAAGCGATAGATGTACTGCTCAGCGTAATGTACAAGGCGCTGCACTACCGGGATTTCTACATGCTGCCGGAATGCATGATCATCGTAAAGCTTAACACGGAACTGAAAAAACACGGCTACGCCATCGGCGGTTCGACGTTCGTAAGGTGGCGGCAAGAATGGGTCAAGAACCGCTTTGACGAGTTCTTTACGAAGAGACCTAAGCTTGTGGAATTTATGGAAGCTTTTGAAGAATTTATGATGGCGGCGAACCAGTACTTGGTGCGGAAGATAGAAAAAGAAGGCCCAGGCAATTGGCAGAAGTACACTTATATACTGGAGCGCCGTTTTGCCAACTGGCAGCTTGACGCTTCCAAACAGGCCACCGTGGTGAACCTTGTCCAGATGAACATCACCGTGCCGAAAGACATCCAGCTTATAACAGATGAAAGGCAGATGTTGGAACTGTTCGACGAAGCCGAGACATAAACCAACCGACATAAACCAACCCAAAGCCGATATGAACCAACACCAAAGCAGACCGACATAAATCAACCGACATAAATCAACACACCGGACTTACGCTGCCCATCGGGACGGCAGCGCCCGGCGGCAAAACCGGACCTTATGACAAAACACGGACAACTTACGCAACTTGTTGAAGAGTTCATTGATATGGGAGACCCTGTTTACGAACCGCAGCACGTACTTAGCCTGCCGACGGTGACGAACAACATAGATGGTTTTTATAGGCTTGTCAGTCAGCGTGACGAGATCATAAAGTTCAATGAACAGTTGGTAAAGAACGTTGAGAGGCACAAGCTGAAGAAAGAGGCGGTGGAAAACAGATAAGGCAACTGTGCTATAAGAATGTCTGGGTATTGGTCCTTATAAAAGGATGTGTCAAGTATATTAGGTTCACTTCTGACGACAGATGGATTGTATCTAACATCGAGATACTTGATGAACTGCCACAACAAATGCCCGGCAATTTATCAGATTCAATGAAATAAAGCGGTACGCACGATTTTATTAAGGATTGATTGTATCGTTACGTCTGGACGGTCAAAAGCCGTCCAGACCTCTTAAAAACATCTTATGAACCGTGGTATCATAATACTTGACGAATACAGCCATGCAGAGAGGCTGGCAATAAGGTTTGGGCTGACCGCTGATGAGTTTGCCGAACGTATGATAGGCATTGCCAACGCCACGGGCGCATCTATGGCCGATATAACAGAAGCGCTTAAAGGTTTTGCGCAAACGTCCAGTATGCAAGACTACATACTGGACGTTTCAGGATTGTCCAAACTTATAAAAGATGCGGTGGACGGGTTATTGGAAGAGCATCTGCCGGACAGCCCCAAGTCAACCGGGTTTAAGGTCCTTAGCTTAGTGGTTTACATACAGTTATCCGTGAAACTCGAACTGGCAAGGCCCCCACCCTGGGAACCAGACAATTTGTAAGATACGACCTTAGTGACCAGCCTGCATAAACCAACCGGGATAATTAAAGCAAATGCAGTGCTGGTCACTATAATCAGACAATAACAATGAAACCTGACCGCACACATACGATGGCCGAACTTACAGCTACATGCAGTTGGGTCTTTGGTGTATCAGATGGCGAGACTGAAAGGTACCACATGGAAAAGCCGTTGTACGAATCGCTGTTCCCCGGTATATTTTCCGACGAGTTCGATGCAGTGGGACGTGGCGGTGTGGTAACGGTAAAACGCAAAATAAAATGAGCGCAGACAAGGCACAGGCCGATCACGGCCCAATGTTCGTTGAATGGATGAAAGCGTGCAACTCGGAATTTGCCGGACGTTATGGCCAACGGCTGACCATGTCGCCCGCCCGGTGGTCGCTGGCGGACTGGCAGCGGATGTACTTATTGAAACTTACGCCGATGGCGGCGGTTGAATGCTGTGCGATAACTCAGCTTGGATGAAAGAATGCGCCACCGACATCTGCACCAATACGGCCAAACGTGGCCGTTACTGTTTCAAATGCATAAGTAGGAAGCGCAAAGAAAAAGACCCGGTACGTGAAGCGTACCACAAACTTAAATCGAACGCTAAGCGCCGTGGCAAATATTTTGACTTGACGCTGGAGCAGTTCCGTTGTTTCTGCATCAAGACAAAGTACATAAGCAAGCGTGGCCGTGAACGTGACAGTTACCATATAGATAGGGAGGACGAGTCCGGCGGTTACACCATCAACAACATCCAGTTGCTGACCAATAGGGACAATGTCATAAAGTACAAAAAATACGTGGGCGAATGGACTGGCAACGGTATGAAGTTCTTCACTGCAACAGTCCGTGAACCCACTAAAGACGGTCATGAAGAAGATTGCCCGTTCTAAAAACATACCACAATGGCAAAATGCAACATTGACATCACTAATGACCATGCTGTGACTGTTACCGTGACCCTGACAAGTTGCGTAAAGACATGCTTCGGTGGCTGGGCGTCATGACCGACGCTGTGAACGCCATGATCGGCAACGAACTTAGGCGGTAGGCTGAATGGTCGGTGTCTTTGTCACAAGGCACATGGAAGATAGAATTAGGGATCACAGTGAAAGACAGTTTGATGAACATTATAACCGCTGAACAAAAAGACAATGACAAACAACCCTAAAGACAGGGGCGACGGCTACATCTGCCCGGTCGTTGGCTGTAAGAAACGGCGCACCACATTGTACAACATCGGTGGGTTGATGCAGCATTTGGTATGCTACCACAAAGGCCACCTCATAAATAAGCTTAACATAAAACAAGGCATAAGAGTGGGAGGGAAAATCCAGGTTAGTACAACGAGAAAACCGGGATAGTAACCTCTCACTCTTTTTGCCGCCAAACCAACAACGTTATGACAGAAGTACAACTTAACAAAAGGGTCACGTTCGACGACGTGGCCGAGCGCAGCCGATACGCCGAAATAGCGGAGCGTGACCCGATGGTCAAACGAGTCCAGCAAGTGGACGACCTTACACTGGACATCATAGCTCATACACCCGTCTCATTGGTCAAACGGGCAGCCGACGACGTGAACACGCTGGTTCACCGTGCCAAGCTGCTGCCTTACCAGGTACCCAAGTCTTACGACGGGCAACAACAGACAATGTTCGGCAAGTACCTTGAACAAATGTTCACTGACAACATACAAGCGTTCACGCCGAACAAGTGGGTGCTGATATTTACGGCGGTTGAGAGCTTATTGAAGATAATCGAGACAAGGTTCTTTAAAGATGGTAAGCTGGAAGCGCCTGGCTTCTTCCAGTGGTTCGGCGTTATAAAGGACCTGATCAAGTTCATCAAGCAAATCTTTACCATCAATGGTTGACTACCAGACAGCGGCCACGGACATACCAGATATGACAGACCCTATGGGCAAGTATTGGGCACAGCCCGAAAGGTCCCAGATAATCTTCGACAACGTGAACGGCGCTGCCATCATGAGCGAAGGTACATACAACCAGTTGGCGGCTTACAACCATACGTACCACAAACGGCTGAACAGGTGGAGCGGCCATGCGACGCTAATGGTAGAAGACTATTCTATAACGGTGGAGACGCCTATGTGCGCAACGATTGATGCAGCGGTCGGCAGCCTTAAAGACTGGGTGGTTGAAGCGTACCTTAAATTCAACAAAGATGACCAGCAACAACCTACCGTTTGAAGTAACGGATGTGTTCTGGATGATCGCAGCCGTATGGGACAAGTACGACATCGTTGGGTTGCAGGGCGGCACGTCCAGTTCAAAGACGTACTCCGTCCTCCAGTGGCTGACCATCAAAGCGGCTGAAAAGCGCCGGGTCATAACGGTGGCCGGGCAGGATTTACCGAACTTGAAAGCAGGGCCGATAAGAGACCTTGAGCATATAGTCAGCAACAACCCGACGCTGCTTAGATGGGTAAAGGGCGGCAAATGGTCTGAAGCGTTCAACAAATCGGAGTCAAAGCTTGAGTTCATAAGCGGTTCTGTGATAGAGTTCAAGTCCTATGAGAACTCCCAGGACGCACAGTCCGGCAAACGGGACATACTGTTTGCCAACGAAGTAAAAGGGATACCAAAAGCTATATTCGATGAACTTCATGACAGGTCTTATGAAAAGACGTTGCTGGACTATAACCCCACGTCTAAGTTCTGGTTCCATGAAATGGCAAAACAGCCTGAAGTGGTTAGGCTTATATCCAATTTTACACATAACAGGTTCTGCCCGCCTAAGATAGTGGAACGGCTTAAACGCTATAAAGGCAAGAACCCGTACCGTTGGCGTGTCTATGGGCTTGGGCTGACCGGGCAAGTGACAGGTGTGATATACCCGAACGTCGAGTTCATAACGGCTGACAAATGGCCGGGTGCAGACAATATGGACAAGTACGGTTACGGTATGGACTACGGGTACTCGAACGACCCGCTTGCTTTGGTTGATGCCGGGCTTTACCGTGGGGACATATACGCTCGTGCGCTGATATACAAGACAGGGCTTAAGCTAAGTAAGATAGCCAAGTTGCTGGACATGCTTGAAGTGGATGAATGGGACGTGATAGCGATGGATGACAGCCAAGCAAAAGAGCAGGCTGACTTATTGCGTGACGAGTACGGCTATTTCGTCAAATCGGCCAACAGGCGGGCCGGCTCCATACTTTCGGGCATTGGCATACTTCAGGACTATTTCATATACATCGTTGATACGTCTGACGGTGATTGGGAAAAAGAGCAAGAGAATTACAAATGGCTGGAACGGCTGGGCGAGACCGTGGCCAAGCCAGTTGATGACTTCAACCATTTATGGGACGCTTTGCGCTATTGGGCTTTAGAGATGCTGACTACCGTTGAGGTAGAAGAGTTTGAAGGCCACTCGTTCAGCGTCTGACCACGTAACTAAACAATTATAGATATGTTGATCGAATCATTAGACAAAGACAAGTTCAAGACACCAGGGCTTGGTGATGCGGTTGAGAAACTGCTTATATTGGAACCTAAGTTCGTTGAGAAAAGGTCCGCCAACAGCTTGGCGGGCCACCTGCTCAGCCTTGCTTCTGTTTTCAAAGAAGACTCTACGGTCATAACCGCTCTGCTGCAATCCAACAGCGGGCCCAGGCGGGCGGGCACGAAGGTCATACCAATGAAGACGGTGGTAAAGAAAAAGACCACTTCATTTAAGTACGATGGTAACGGCAATTGCATAAACTGCCCGAAGACCACCGTGTCGCCGCCTGTCAACGCTGGCGGCAAGGCGGACACAGCCGAACCTGATGAATCGCAGAATGTAGGCGGCGTACCCACCACGTTGACCGAACTCAGCACAATGAACATAAAGTCATGGCGTGACATAGCCAACATTTTCGAGACAGACCCGGACGTGATGAAGGCGTTCATGCAGATGAACGGCATAACGGTGGGTAACACGGTGGCGGAAGCAGGCCTTGCAAAGAAAATCTTTAAAGCGCTTATTGATGAAGGCACTGACTGATACGGGCAAAGAACTGTTCATCCCTGCTGATTGTTCGGAAATAAAGTTCTCACAATACATTGAGATGTCAAAACGTGAGCAGAAGTTCTTTGAATCCAACAAAGCGGCAGGCGATGACGTGTTGGAACGTGCCGACATCAACGTCGAGTACATTATGGAGTGCGTGTCGGCCATTTGCGGTGACGTTGGCGACATGGTGTACAACGACGGTGTGGACGTTGAGCAGATGGTGAACCAGGGGTATAACGCCCTGCTGCCGTCGAACATGGGCCAGGAACTGACCGTTGCCAGGTTGTACGCCCATATAGTGACGCTTATAAGTTCGTACGAGCCAAAACAACCGCCTCTGGACATGGTTTTTGAATGGGGCGGCAGTACGTACACAATCAATAAAGACGAGGCTGCCAGAAGTCTTTTGAACATCCCGCTGACGGCAGGTGAAGTGGTGGTGACTTTGGAGCTTCAGAAAAAGACCGCCAAGATGGTGCAGAAGAAAGGCGATGTGGACGGTAACTTTGCGTTCAACCTGGGCATACAAGAGTTCGCAGTACTTGTACGGAAACCTGGCGAACGGCTGCCGTCGAACAGGCGGGAACGGATAAGCTTTATAGACAAACGTTCTCGGCTGTTCGCAACGCTGCCGATGGACATTGTTCTTGATGTCCGTTTTTTTTTGCTTCGTACTTTGAAAGATTACATAAAAACCCGACTTACAAGTTTTTCTTCGACCCTCCAAAAAGGATTGGGAAAACAAAATCGGAAAGAGACGCAATCGAAGAAGCAAGGAAAAAATCGGAAGCCGTCTGGGAAATGATCGGCTGGGACACCATACTGGACGTTGGGCTTGAGTGCCGATGGTACGAAGGCAACGAAAAGAACCCGTACGACTCTGTGTTCTACGCAGACTGTGAAGACCTGGTCTTCAACATTGCAAAACATAATCTAAGGAGTTACTGACAATGAGAAACAACAACATTGGCTTTATATGGCCGATCATCATAGGCATTGTGCTGTTCACCATGATAGTGGCGGCGGCTGTAATGGTGGCCATAGTCGTACTTAGCCTGTTTTAAATTCCTGAAACGTTACGAAAAACAATATCGAAAAAATGTATCTATGGCCTATAAGCGATTGGGTGCTTAAAAACGGTGAACCGAGGCTTAAAAGAATATATGGTAAGTACAATAGGCAGCCAATGGTTTTTGAGTTTAAAGATACCGAACAATCAAAAAAAAACAACAAAGATGACCAAGGACGACATCAACGCAATAGTGCTTAACATTGTCAAGACGTGGCCATACAGCGAATGCAGCCGTATGAACACGTTCTTCGTCATTGACGACGGCAGCGAGTTCGATACGGACAACCTGAACGCCACTTTTCTCGACTTTAAGAAAGGGCATTTCTGGCAACGTGACTGGGTCTTGTCCGGGGCGGACCCCAACAAGCTGACCAAAAAATACCCCATCTGTGGCATCGAGCAAAAAGTGGTGGGGCTTGACAGTGTGTTCCCAAAGTCCGCTTGCTACGATTACTGGGTAGTGATGGCCGACGTGCCGGATTGCAGCGGCTGCCCAGACGAATGCAACCGTACCATTGATGAAGTTGACCGTGACTTATATGAATCGGCCATAATGTTTTTAAAAGAGCTTAAAAAATATGAAGAGTTCGTATTGGTCAAAGATGGTGAATCGGTCAACGCATGGCTTACGTTGGCGCAAGTCCAGTATATGTTAAGCAAGGGCGACATTGACAGTTATGATGTTACGTGTGAAGATATAAGCATGTACGTACAAGACAACAAAATGGACATTAGGTCAACGTCAATAGGCAGCTCGGACGGTGCACGTGCCATAAGCTTTATGATCAAGTTCTGCTTATGCCCACAGGCAGGTGATTTCGACTACACATTTAAGTCGCCTGTGGAAAAGTCGCAGACAAAATGCATAACTTGCTGATCGCTCAAATGCTGGCAGATATGACTTGATAAATATCACCGCATTGGCAGCGTCCGGCTCAAACTGTTTAATTTTATGTGGTTTATAGAATACATGGTAGAGACTGAGGAAAACGGTGTGTTCCACGGGGCCGTGACCAGCAAATCGGCAAAAAAGAAATTTGTCGAACCTAAAGTTCTTAAAGATGCTTTTAAAAACAAATCTTCGCTGGACAAACTTAAACTACGCCAAAGCGTTAACAGAATCCGGCTGATAAAACAACGTATGAAATGAAATTGAAAAGAGTAATGCAAAGGGTAGGCTATGGCATGGCAATTGGCGGCATTGTGCTGCTATTGCTTACAGGCCTTGTTTGGATGTACAAAAATGTTGACTTGCTTGTGTTCATATCGGTCTGCCTTATATTGGGCGGCTTGTCTGTGAACTCGGTGTTCTACGAGAAAAAAGCAAACAATGATACCAGACCACCTACTAAAAGAGTCGGTAAATAAACTTCTTGAGGTTGTTAAAAAATCCATACAAGAAGAATTGGAGGCCCAGGGCCACCGTGCCACTGGCAAATTGATAGACACGGTGGAGATACGCCTGACAAAGACCCCGGACGGGTACAGGGGAGGCATATACGTACAAGACTATGCCGTCATACTGGACAAAGGCGTTAGGCCGGACAGAGTGCCTTACAGCCCTGGCAGCGGCGCAAAGACGTCATTGTACATTGAAGCGCTGAAAGAATGGACAAAGATAATAAAACCCGGCTTAGGCGAAAGAGAGCGTACATCTTTCGCTTTTGCTATTGCGGCCAACGCCAAAAAGCAGGGCCACCCTACACAGGGCAGTTACGAATATTCAAGGAATGGTAGGCGCAAGGAATGGGCTAAGTTCGCAATTGACGGCAAAGTCAACCAGTTCGCCGAAATGATGGATGTGGGCAATTTCGTGGCCACGCTTATAAGCAACTTTGTGACAGAGTACAGTAAGCTTGTGGTATCATAGGTCAAACTCACTTAAAAATGAAAATCTTAGCGTTTGAAATAGAAGTCGGGGGCATTAAGTCCGTGGTCAGCGACTTAGGCACGTTGGGGGAAGCCATTAAAGCGACCAATACCGAGCTTAAGAAAGGCCCTGACATTGGCACTAAGGAGTATGCCAAACTTCAGAAACAGTTGGGTGCGCTTAAGGAGATACAGCGGCAAGAGAATGCAGAGATACGCAACCAGGGACGTGAGTTTGTCATATCAGCCGACAAAGGCAAACGTTCGTACCGTGCCATGAACGCCGAACTCGTCAATGCACGAATGAAATTTAAAGAATTAGGTGAAGCAGAGAGGAAAGGAAAGATTGGCCAATCCATTATAAAGAATATACAGACGCTTGATAAAGAGCTTAAAGAGATTGATTCATCAATAGGGCAGTTCCAGCGCAATGTCGGCAATTATAAACAAGCGCTTATAGGCTTGGGTGACATCGTAACGGGTGGGCTGATAACGGGTGGCCTACAAGAACTGTTCAGAGATGTTACCCAGTTCGGTAAAGAAGCGGTACTGGTCACGGCTGATTTCAATAGGCAGATAGGTATACTTGGCCAAGTATCTGGTGCGGCGTTAGTTACCGTGCAAGTTGAAGGCCGTGGCGCTGTGAACGCATTGACACTTCTTGAAGAAAAAGCATTGGAACTTGGTGGCACAACTGAGTTCTCAGCGTCTCAAGTGGCTGACCTTGAGATCGCCTACGCCAAGCTCGGTTTCAAACCTGTGGAGATATTGGCGCTGCTGTCTGATACGATAGATACGGCCACCGTATCGGGCAGCGAGCTTGGCCGGACTGCTGAAGTCATAGGCACAACGTTAAGAGCTTTCCAACTACCTGCAGAAGAGGGCGCACGTGTGGCCGATGTTATGGCCAAAGCATTCGCTTCATCATCACTTGACCTTTCAAAATTCGAGACCGCACTGGGCGTGGTCGGCGCATCCGGCAACGCTGTTGGTTTTACGCTTGAAGAAGTAACGGCATTGTTGTCAGTGCTTACGGATGCTGGCTTTGACGCTTCAACCGCTGCCACTTCCTTACGTAATATCTTCATTGAGAACGCAACGGAAGGCTTAACACTCGATCAAGCGTTAAACCAGTTGGTGGATTCGACAAATGCGCTCGTGGACGCTGACACGGCTTATGGTAAACGGGGCGCAGTTCAAGCGGTCGTACTATCAAACCAGATAAATAGGACAGAAGAGCTTACGACTACGTTACAAAAAGCTGCCGGGTTCAGCCGTGAGTCGGCCAAAGTGATAAGAGATGACCTTCAAGGTGCGATGGACAATGTAACGTCCGCCACTGAGACATTACAGATAACTTTGATAGATACTTTTGGGGATACTTTGAAAAACGGGTTCAACAACTTGGCGCAATTCTTGACCAACATAACCGGGCTGGTGAATGGCACCGGTGAATGGGCTGAACGGCTCGATGATGTACAAGCGTTGATCAAGAACTTAATACCCGGCCTACTTACGTTGGCGGGTGTCATAGCGTCTGCCAACGCTCAGATCATCTTCCAAGCATTGACGGCACTGCCAGCACAGATAGCCGCACTTAAACGGTCAACCGTGGCCGTGAACATATTCAAAGCGGCCAACGTAGCTCTTAACTTTGTATTAAAGCTTAACCGGATCGGATTGATCGTGTCCACGTTGATCTTATTGGGAGGCGCACTCGTCACTGCTTACCAGCGTTCGGAAAAGTTCAGGGCGGTCATAGCCGGGTTGGGTGCCGTGGCAACAGAAGTGTTCACTATAATCAAGGAAGCGGTGGGCTCGTTCGCAGAAGGCTTTAACCAGATTTCAGAGGGGAACATAAGCGCTGGGTTGAAATCGTTCGGCGAAGGCATTAAAAAAGCCAACCCCATAGGGATAGCGTTCGGCGAAGGCCAGCGGCTTAAGGACGCATTCAACAAAGGCGCATCTGAACTGCTGATAAAAGAGGAGGAAGAACGGCGGCTGCAAGAGGCTATGAAAGAAGTCGGTGACGAAGGCGCAAAAGCCGCTGAGACGGCAGGTGAACAAGTCGGTGGTGCGCTTGGGGGTTCGCTGGACAAAAGCATAGGCCAGACACTGGACAAACTTAAAGCAAGGAAGAAAGAGCTGACCAAAGAGCTGGGTACGCTTGAGATTGGTAGCGAACAGTTTGAAGAAGTTTCAGAAGAACTTAACAGTGTCAATGCCAAAATAAAAGAGCTTACCGCAAATATAAAAGGCGCAGACGTGCCGGGTGCGTTCCAACAGCTTACGGGTCGACTTAACGAACTTAAGACTCAGATACAAGACAACATAGCAGCCGGTGAAAGCTATGCTGACCTTCTCGAAGAATATATCACATTGTCCAAGTCAGCCGCTGACGCACAGGAGGAGTTCAAGACCCGAGTTGAAGCGGTAGTTGCCGCATCGCTGTTGGCGGAAGGTTCGGTCGGGATGCTCAGTGCCGAAGTGTCCAGACTGAAAGAACAGTTGAGCACAGCGGCACCCGGCAACATCCAAGAGATAACCAATGAACTGGTACTTGCGGAGAAAAAATTGCAGGACGCACAGAACGCAGTCGAACGGTCACGGCTTATCGCATCGGCTGGCGTGTCCACTGGTCTTCTGCCAGATGATATACAATCGGACATAGATACGATAGAACAGGTCAAGGAGGCCCGTATAGCAGCTTTGAACGATGTCTTTACCAATGAAGAAGATTTCAACAGCAAACGTGAGCAGATAGCGGTTGAAACGGACATACAAATATTGGAAAAAAGGCTGGAGCTTTACCGTATCGGTACAAAAGAACGGCTCGAGCTGGAGAACCGATTGGCCGAAAAACGCAGGCAGTTGGCCAACATCGAAGTATCGAGCAACCTTGATGCTGAAATAAGCGATATAGAGGCCGCACGTGACCAACGGATACTTGCGCTGGAACGTGTCAAGAATGAGGAGAAACGTTACCAAACGGAACGTGAAGCCATAGAGCGTGAATCGACTGTTGAGATACTTAAGACCCGCCTTGAACTTGACCAACTGAACCAACAAGAACGGCTTGCGCTGCAAATCGAGTTGGCAGATGCAGAAGTGAGCCTTGAGGAGTCCAAAAACCAACGGATACTTGAAAGCAGGCGAGTGCTCAATGAGCAGACCGTGGCGAATTTCCAGTTCGTGGCTCAGTCGCTGAACACGGCCATACAAGCATTGGGTCAGACTCAGGACGCTGCCACACAGCGGCGGGTCAACGACATAACACAGTTCTATGAAAAGCAGATCGAATTGGCCGAAGGCAACGATGAACAGATAAGGGCGCTTGAGGAAGAGCGTGATGCCGCTGTGCGTGAGCTTCAAGAGGAACAGTTTGAAAGGCAAAAGAGGTTGCAGATAGCTCAAGCGCTTATCAGCGGCGCACAGGCCATCGTCTCGACGTTGGCCGCTGTCCCGGGCCCGGTGGACATATTGTCGCTGGGTGCCATACGTGCGCTTCAGGTAGGGTTGGTGGCCGCAACGACGGCGGCACAGGTAGCGGCCATAGCGTCACAGTCTTTTGCCAAAGGCGGTTTCACAGGCCCAGGCCGTGGGAGGCCGGACAGTTCAGGGCACCGCCCGGTAGGGATAGCGCACGAGCATGAGTACATAATGCCTAAAAAAGTTCTGTTCACAAAACAGGGCAATGCGTTGGCGGACGCTGCCGAAAAGCTAAGAGTCGGCAAACGGATTGATAGCAGATTCATAAATGAGATGGGGCTGACCGGGTCGCTAGCAACCATAATGCCGGAAGTGCCCCGTACATCAGGCTCGGTCAACGTAACGGCCTCCATAAACGAAGACAGCATGGCGGCGCTTATTGGCCGCATATCGGATACGCTTAAGGATGAGGTCAAGCAAGGAGTTATAGAAGGCATGAAGAACCGTGACCGTATGGATGAGCGCAAAAACACAATGAAGAAAAACTCAAGGATATGATAGATGAGACAGTACCGTCAAGTAAAGCGCTGATCGCTTCAATGAGCGACCAATGTGTATGCTTTGAAACCGATGAATCGGTTGACGTGTTCGGCGAGAACGCAACCATCACGGTCGTGTTCGACAACGCCACTACAAACCCGGCGGGCGAGTTCTTTGCGATATTTGGCAAAACATTCCAAACAGACAACGCCACTGCATTTACTTATGACACTTTCCGTGCATCTGTGGCAGGGCAGGCTTCGGCCGAGAATTTCGCCAATATGCTTAGGAAAAATGTGTTCTCGCTGGACAGGGACATAGATGTGGTTGACGCTGGCGGCGGTACTTACCACGTGGTAATAACAGCCAAACAGTCGGGCGAGGATTTGGACTATGTTATGATCCAGACCGGGTTGTCGAACCCGTACCCCATCGTTAACTTGAACATTGGTGTGGCCGTGGAATTTGTGCCAGGCTACGAGATACAATGGCGGCTGATGGCTTATGACTCGAACGGTGACGCTCAGGTGCTTTCACCTATCCAGTTCATTAAGCCTGGGTACGATTACCGAACTAATGCCATAGTGAACCCGCCATGCTTGAACCTTAGCAGTTTGACCAACGAGCTTACACGTTCGCCGCTGCTGGATTTGTCTTTGACCAATATGTTCTTCAGTGAAGGCCAGTACATGTACTTTTATGTAAACTTTTGGGGCGCTTACTTGAACGGGTCGACCGTGGAACTGCTGGAACTGAACACGAGCACTCCCTGGCATACGGTAAACGCAAGCGTAAAGATCGGTGAAGACTTTTCTGAATTTTACTGGAAGGCCGCACCATATAGGTTTTTGACAAACATGCATTCGGATTGCTTATGCAGGACGGGCATGGTGCATTTGTACATATACGTCAACAACACAAACCCGATAGTCCCAGTGTCACCAGGTAACACGCTTTTCTGGGCAAGGAACATCAATGGTTCAAGGTCTTATGAGCCTTACGAGACCGGAGTGCTGGTGGTCCCAGTCAACATGGCCACCGTTGGCACTTATGCCGTGAAAGTGGAAGTGGTTGAACTGAACGGCCTGGGCGTTGTGCAGAATGCAATTGACATAAGTGAGACATTGGTCTTTAATGTTGGCGGTTGTGGCGAATGCACAGAGCGTATGTTCTTTCTCAATTCAAAAGGTGGGTACGACCCAATAGATATGTTCAAAGTGGATTTGGAGTCGGTGGTTGATTCGGGTTATGTTATATGCAAAGAAGTCAGTTGTGGCAGTGAAGACCGTGGTTACAAACAACTGGTAGAAGAAGGTTATGAAGAGATAACATTAAGTACACGTCCTATGAAACTTAGTGAGGAGAATTTGGAATGGTTCAAAGAGTTTAAAGTATCTGAAACAAAACTTATACTTTGGAAGATAGACGGCACTGAATATTTAAGGAGGTTCCTTGTGAATTACGGCACTTTCAACATTTGGAAAAGCGACGGTGTCCTGAAAGTGACCATAACCGGGAGGTTCAGCAACAGCATTGACATTGTAACGGAATGAACAGCTTAAAGATATACATAAAAGACCGTATATTGGAAATACCAGACGAGTTCTTGGAGCCGTCCGGCGACATAGTGCTGGACATGTCTCCTGATGCCGAGTTCGGTCTTGACAAAGAGTTTGATAAACTTACACGGTTCAATGAGATAACAGGCGATGCGCTGCTGCCAACCGTGTTGCCGTCAACGCCTAAGAACGATTTTATACTTAAAGCTTATGGGTATGATTACTTGACCGTGTTTGAGAACGTCACGCCTATAGCGATAACTTGCATGTTGGAAGGCTGGCACGTGACAAGGCAGGACAGCCTTTTTGTACGTTCGCTGAACAGCAACAGTAAAAACGCTTTCTGGGAGATCGAGATACTGAACGGTGAAGACTATTGGAAAAGGTCCATGAGCGGCTTGAAATTACGTGACATAGATTTGGGAACGTTCACTTTCACCAAGGTCAACACACAGCTTACGTGGTTCGGTTATTATGGCGGCGGTGCGGGTTATATGACTATGGCCCCTGTCCATTATGGCAACTGGTTGGCATCCTATACAGCGGGATGGGCTGGCAATGTGGTCCCGGAAGACATAAGGCCATTGTTCTTTATAACTGGTGTGATCGAAAAAGCGTTCTCAATGTTCGGCTGGACGTTCCAAAGCCCGCTGCTTTATACGACTGAATGGCTTGGCAAAGTTTGCTACATATTGGCCGAAGAAATATCATACGATGGCCAAGCTGAATACTTCAGAGTCAATGCACCCAAATCCATAGGGGTCCACATATCTTTCGACCCAATGGTAGGGACTCAGTTCGATGCGGTCGCACCGCCTGGCGGTTCGCCACATGACCCGTCCGGCAGTTGGACCTATGTACCAGGTAGCCCAGGAGATTCCTATTGGTCTAATGTACATTATTTCAACCAAGAACTGAAAATAGAACTTGATGTTACCATATCGTCATTAGAGGCTTATCCAATGACTTTGAAGGTACATATATGGGACAGGATAAACGCTGTCACATACAAGACGTTCACATTCACTGTACCTGCCGTTGGCAACTTTAGGGTCATCACAGAAACCGATTACTTTATACCTGTGGCTGGTGCGGAGATCATCGTGTACTTCGAGTACGTTACATTGCCTTCGTTCTTTACGCCAAGCTGTGCCAACGGTGAAGTCATGGTCATTATGAAAAAAGACCGTATGTACCTCAATGACGTCATCCAACTGAATCACCTTATCCATCCTGATTATACTTTCTTTGATTTCTTAAAGGGCATACTTCACTGTATTGGCGGTGGCCGTATCGTAACGGACTGGGACAACGGGACGGTCACTTTGTACCAAGCGGACAGCACAGAGCTTTGCGATGGAAGCGTCCCAGAGCCGTTTTACATTGAACGCCAAACAGAGCTTGAAGCTGCATGTAATTCGATGGTGAGCAATATAGGTACACTGGAACAAAGCAGGTTCTTACAATTATGCTTTCAAGAACCTGATGAATATCTGCAAAGCTTAGGGTTTTCGGACACAAACAAACCATACAGCAAAACGGTTGACTTAGGCGAACTGCTCCGCAACAATGATACACAAGTATCTGAAAACCCATTCTTTTACCCGACAGGGCAGATCATAGCGGCGGAGATAGACAGCGGTGACGGCCAACCAGTCCAGATGCCCGCCATGTGGGACAATACGGATAATGAAATATCTTATGACATTGCGCCGCGGATACTTCAAAGCATTGGAATAGCTTCACAGCTTTATTCATTGCCAAGTTTTTATATGTTCTGGTCTTGGGGCGATTTTGGCATCGTTACACAGACGCTGATCCCCATGGTGTTCCAGACAACGGGCTTAACTGTGTCAAGCATTATCACAGGCCTGACCGGGCCTATATGTGAGAACACCGTGTACGGTGACCAACCTAATGACTTTTATTCAAACTATTGGGTCAAAGAGGTAAAGAGGTTACTGATACTGACCGATATTGAACTACTGGTGTTCGTGTCGTTGCTGGAATTACTTGAGATAGATGGCCGAGATGTTTATGAAATAATCTATAAAGGCAATGTATATTTTTTGCGTTTGGTGGCCATAAACAACAAAGCACCAGGCACAAGAATATCAACGCCTATGACATTATCGAAAACGGTATGAGTTGGGCATTGCACAGGTTACCTAAACGTATGCACGGGATCGTGATACGGAAATTCAGGGAAGGCGATTTGAACTACCTTAAAAATACATTGTCTTATCATAAAGTCGTTCACTGCCTTACTTGTGTCAATAGGCGGACAGTGAACGAATGGATAAATCACGCCATATCCGAAAAGATATGGGAAACAACCAACAACGATGAAGAAAATGAATAGTGCCATATTGAGCTTTTACAACATCATGTACACTAAAGATATTGAGCAAGTAGATCTTATCCCGCCCGATATACTGAACAACATGCTTTTATATACGTACAAAGAGTTGTACCGCCCGCTGGTGTCCAAAATGATAACAGAAGGTAAGACATTGGGCAGGATAGCCATAGCGACCGGGTTGACAGAAGCGGAAGTAAGGAACATAGGGCGTGTGCTTAGGTTGTTATGTTAAATGTGACATGGCTACTTTAAATACGATTGCGTAATTGGATAAGTTCGGCCAATTTTGCAGTCATGACAACAGAAGACAAAACATATAAATTCAACCGTGGGATTGATCGGTTCATAATGTCGCAGACTTCTTGGGCCATTGACGTAAACTGGGGCATAGCCCAACTGAACAATTACATATCAGAAATAGAGACAGTCTCAAGCGGTGTGATAAAATTCAAGCATTTAAGATATGCTGAAAAATTGCACAGACAGCGGGGTGTTGCCATAAGCTGTCTTGGTAAACAACCCCAAAAGTTTGACCTTACCAGCAATGACATACCAGCGGGTTCATTTGCACATCTTCGTTTGAACGGTGTAATGAGGATGGAAGATGGGTTGTCCACACGGGGCGTCCGGCAATTATGTGATGAGATAAAGTTGTGCAACCAGAACCCAAATATTACAGGCATACTTCTTGAAGTCAATTCTGGGGGCGGTGAATCAGCCGCTGGCAATTTCCTTAATACTACAATGAAAGACTCTAACATACCTGTGGTCGTATGGGGCCATCTGGTAGGGTCCGCCGCCGTGCGTGGTACGCTGCCCGCAGCTCATGTGGTATTGTCCGGGACAAATGCGGAGATCGGTTCGATAGGCACGATGGCTTCGATTGACAAAGAGTACATAGATTGGTACAATGACAATTATGAAGACATTTATTCCAGTAAATCTCCCGATAAGAACAAGTGGTTCCGTGACTTGTTGAAAGGCGATAAAAAACAGTTGATAAACGAACTGGACAACAATGTAGATTCTTTTCATACTGATGTGCTGGAATATAGGAAACTGCCGGACGCTACCAGGGAGCAGACTTTAAAGGGCGGTATGTACATGGGAAATGATGCGATTGAACGTGGGTTGGCCGATTCGGTCGGGACGTTCAACGACGCTTTACAGATATTGGCCGATTTGGCCTCTAACTCTTTTAATAACAAAAATAATACTTCGATGAAAAATTTCAATTTTAAGACAGCTTATGAAACTGTCATAACCAAACTCAATGCATTCTTTGGGAAGGATTTTAAATCCGATGAAGGTGAAGAAGAAGTCGTTGATTTCTTTGATACGTTGGGTGAATCTTTTGATTCATATGTATCGGCCAAATTCGATACTGTGCAGAATCTGTTCAATGAAAAAATCGCTGGTTTTGAAAAGACTGTTAAACAGCTTACCGATCAAGTCAAAGATTTGACCGAAAAGAATACCGGGATGGTCAGCAAGGATGACCTTGACAAATTGACCGAGCAAGTAACTGAACTTACCAAAAACAATAAAAAACTTGCTGAAGAAAAAACCGAACTGGAAAAAGCCGTGGCGGTTTTGTCCGGTGATACAGATATTGATGAGAACACGGAGACGTTGGCAATCAATTCAGTCAGTGAGTTCATGGATGCAGTAGGTAACCTTAAGATTGAAGGTAAATCAAAATACTAAGCTTGGTTCGTTATTCTTTAACTGATACCAAGGATCATTAAAATCAATAAATAACAATACAATGAGCATTCTTATCGTTAAGCCTAATTTCAATAAGATTAAGCAGCAATTGGCATTCCCTGCCAAGTCTTTGAATTATTTCATTGAATCTGAGATTCAAGACAACTTTGGGTTTTATCAGCAAAACTTTGGGATATATTCCTACATGCAGTTGACCAAAAACCTTAAGTATGTGATCCACACGCTTACTGGTACGCCGATGCTATGGCAACCGTTGAACTCGTGTTCATGGGACCCTACCGGGTCAATGACGATGGGCCGCCGGGAATTTGAGCCTTGCCGTGGTAAGATCAATGAATCGTTCTGTTACGATGAATTCTTCGATAGCTGCTTTGAGCAGTTCCTTACTTACAATGGCCGTGGCCCAGTTCAACTGGACGCAAATGGTATTGACTTGGTCAATAGCATGGTGCGTACGCTTGGGCAGAATGCCACTCTTGGCGCAAGGCTGACGCTGACCGCTGGGCAATTGCATGATGTTGCAAACCTTTCTTTCAACGAAGAGACGAGCAATGACATCCAAGCGTTGTTCAAGAAGACTGCTGGTACTTGTAAAGGTTGGGTGGAACTGGTTCGTGAGATGGGTGAAATCCCACAATATCGCCACATGAACGTGCCCAACTTGCTGCCGTCAACCGATTATAACGGCAAGACCTATACAGGTGATGTCATTGAGCTGTTCGATTCACTGAAAGACAACGCCACGAACGATATGCAATCGTTGATAGCCGAAGGCGGTATCGCTGGCAGCGTTGACGGTGACTTCATGCCTTACATGGGTGTTACGATGGACATCTATAAAGCCGCCACCGCACAATATAACGAACAATGCATATCTGTTACTTGTATCAATCCGAGGATGACACGCGAAGAGTTCCAGATACCTACACGTAGGGGCACACGTAAACTTTATGTTTACTATATTGACGATGTGCCGATCATCCCGTTCCCGGACATCACTTACTACGACCGTTTCCTTACTGGGATGACCAGCATGGCTTTCATTACGGTTGGTGGCAACATCAATCTTGGTGCAAGTTTTGCAGCACTGCCAGACATTTCTGAAAGCAACATTGGGATATTGGTTGAACGTGCCACGGACGTTAAAGAATGGGGCCAGTACTCATTCCTTGCTCACTCGCTGTTCGCGACTACCATAGCTGACCATTCATTCTTTGTAGGGTCGCAGACTTATGTAGAACCTGCTTAACGGCAAGCTTATAAGTCTGGTACTTTATGAAGTTTTTAATCAACTAATCTTTTTGTAACATGAAAAATATATTTAAGAATGCGTTAAGTTGGCTGCTGGTAGCGGTGACGTTCGCTTCAATTTATTTTGAGGATTATCTTACATCCGGGCTTACTTTTATTTTGGGCGCATTGCTGAACACTCAGAACTATAGGTTGGGAGTCCTTCAGGTATGCGTCACAACCTGTGAGTTGGCCGACATCAGCACGTCAGATGAGTGCAATATCCGCGGCGGCCTTAAGACTGTGTACTGGGCGCTTTACAGTGACATTGACTGGGAGGACATGGCGGCTGACCCGCTCCAGTTCGATACCGCTACTCAGGAAATACTTGGGTACACTATGGTCGGCGGCGCTGTCTTCAACAAACTGACATTTGAACGTAAGCAAGGTCTTTATGACTTCACTTATACTGAAGACACAGGCGTTTATGAACAGGTTGTTACCATGATATTTGAAGGTAAGTCGGTAACATTACGTAACGCCCTGGTAAGCACCATAGGATGCTGTAAGATCATCCTGCATATATTCGACAATAACTGCCTTGAGCGTGTGGTAGGGGTCGAATGGGACGGTGTAACGTTTGAACCACAAGTCAAGACTTTGCGGATCACACGCCATTTGGATTCATCAGGTGAGTTTGGTACGGCTCCTGCACGTGATGAACTGGATATTGGTGGTGAATCGCTGTTTGCGCCGATTTACGCACAGGTCGGCGAGACGAACATACCTGTATAAAACTTTAACCAATCTAAGTAGCCCAGTCAACCAAAACTTGGCTGGGCTACTGACCTTAATTTATGAAAAAGAAAATATACGGGCCTTCAAACGAGGCAATAGAAAACCCAGTAAGGGTTCAGATACCATCTAAGCTGGACGCTAAACCCGATGAGATAGTGCCACGCACATGGGTGGGTGTAGGCGCTGATATAAAGCTTAATCGTAGGGCACCTAAAAAACAACTTACGGTCAAGGAAGCTACACCAGAACAGTACAAATGGATGTACGAATCCGGCAGGTTCCCGAACCTTGTGATTGTGGAAGATGGTGAAGAAGAAACAACCAATGTGGCTAAGACTGGAAAAAACGATAAAGACAAGTAATGCAAGTAAGTTTGGTAAATCCGATACCGGCCATAATAGCCGATCCTGTAGAGCTTGGTGAATTTTTTACCAAGTATTCGATCATACCTTATTATGGCACGGCCGAGTCTACTTCACATTATACTCTTAGCCTGTTATCGGATTTATCAACCTTGTCTTCATCTCATAAATCTTGTAAGATAAACATATCCAAATATGCTTTTTCAAGCAAGGTGGATATAGTCAAACAAAGCATTCCTGGGCTGCTGGAAGATGATGAATCGGACGACCTTTCTCGTGCTGATAAAATAAAGTTCCACAATGACTTTTTAAATGTTTACGGCATAAAGCTGCCAAGTATAGTAGAACTTAGTAAATCGCTGTACAACGACAATGCGGACTGTGGGAATGCATACTTGAGGATACGGGTGGTTAAAGTAGGCGGCACTACACAAGTGTTCTTTAAAGTACTCCATTATAAACAGATAGCTTACTTAAGGACTAAGAAAAACGAAGACCGCATACTGATATACACGAAGAAATGGGGCGATGAACAATATTGGGCCAAGAACCCGCCAACGCTTTATAAAGCGTCTTATCTTAACGAACCGTTCAATTGGTGGAAAAGGTCCAACGTGATAGAAACGGTCCTTCATTTAAAGAACCGCTGCGATGAATCGGATTACTATGGCCGCCCGGACATATTGTCGGTAATGTACTGGATGTTCACGGAGTGGTGTCAACAAGATTTAAGTGTTAAGACAAGCTCCACCGAATTTGTCAGCAAGATACTTTTGGCGTTCGAGGAGGAGGACCCTGCACGTGGTAAGAAAGGTACCAGCAAAACATCAAAAGCAGATAAGTTCAGGAAACGCATGATCACAATACGGTCGCTTACCACCAATGAGGGCAATTATGATGAAGCAAAAACGGTCGGTGGTATTGAATACCCATTTGGGTCAAAGCCGCCGATTGCCATAAAGCTTGACATCAACAGAGATGTTAAGTACTCGGAGTTCCAAATAAATAAAGCATCGAGTTATATCTATTCCATCCACGGTTGGGATAAACAGTTATCGGGTTTCGAGCCTGCAAGGTCCAACATCGGTGGGAACATAATAATAGACCTTTTTGTCCAGCGCAACATTGGGACCATAATGCCGCTGCAAGATAAGTTTTCTGACTTATGGTCTAACGTGTTCAATGAGGTGGCTTTGGTGGTCGGTTACAATGGTGATGTGCATACGGTCAAGTACGCCAATTTGATAGACTCTTTGGTTGATAAGCTTATAGCAAGCAAAGATGGTAAGACTGATGATATACTTAAATCTGAGGAGACATTGGTCGTTGAAGATGTAAAAGATTCAGTTGACGACCTTGATGAACGTATGAACAACCAAGAAGCTTTACTGGTGCAGATTCTTGAACGGTTTGAAAAAATAGAAAATGACCACAATACTTAAACCATACGAAGTCATACATTACACTGGGATTTCAAAGGAATTCCCACCGTGCACATTGAGGACCATACACGGGGTCGAATACTATGAGTTCTCCAATTGTCTGGGCAGTGCTTTTTACCAGACGCTCAAAGACGGCTTGGCCGACTATTCAGATGCGGAGCCTTATTCAAACACTGAAGCATATACGATAGATGACGTGGTAACGTACGAGAACATTTATTACAAAGCGGTTCAAGACTCGACTGGGAATATCCCAAGCAATGTGGACTATTGGGTTCTTGCGCCGCGTTTCCAGACCGAATGCTATGAAAAAGTCTGGTGCATGTACCTTGCTGAATACTTAAGCTGGATGGTGATTCATAACCGTTTGCCTTTCATAAACACTCAAGTTAAGGGCACAGGTCTGGTTAAGCTGTTCGGCAACAGTTTTAAAGCTGCCGATGACAGGGATTTCAGGACCACCGACAAAGCGGTGCTGCGTTCGGCTGAGATAGCTTTCAACAACTTGGTGAACTATACCAAAAAGAACAACGATGATGGGTGCTACGACAATTTCAAACCGATAGCGGAAACGTGTTGCAGCGAATGCGGTGAATGCATTGAGGACTGCACATGTGACGGTTGTAACGATTCAATAGAAGATGGGTATTCTTGGTGTATCGGATAAACTAAAAGAATGGACGCTTGAAAACTTAAGCGACACTATAAAAGCGGAAGGCGAACTGGTGACTCATGAACAGGCGCAAGCCAGAATAGCTATCTGTAACGGTTGCGAATATCTCGGAGAAGTTCAACCGTTGCCGAAAATAAAGACTTCTGGATGTACCAAATGCGGTTGCCCGTTGGTTACCAAGGCGTATATGAAAACGTTGCTTAGAAGACTTGAAAATGCCGGTGAAGAATTAAGTATACAGGAGATAATCGAAATGAAGACTTTAAAAAAGTTTGACCGAAAATCATACTTTAGTGAAAAGGTTGTTTGCCCACATCCTCAAGGCAATAAATGGGAAGCTGCCGATTCGTTATTTCAATCTTAAAATCATAAACAATGAAAGTATTATCAAATCTTTTAATGCTCATCACAAATATAGATGAGTTCGGTAAAATGCGAGCCAACCCGTACGCTTTGACAACCAACAACATGATGTTGACCGACACATGTGGGTGCACTGACGACCCCGTCTGCCGTGATGCCATACTTGTGGTCAACCCTGGTGTCCAGACGGTCACAAGCATTGACTATGAAGGCACCACTTATACCACGGACGCGCCGGTGCTGGACCTTGACGGGAAGCAGCGTTATGGTGTACTGGGTGCAAAAACGCTTGATGACCCATTGCTTGTTGATTGGTTGACCGCTATTGCCGAGATTTACGAGGTGAACACCAAAGTCGTCATCGAAGCGTCTGGCAGCGATTATATGATCCTACACTATGGTGCTGGCACGTTCGATGACTTAGTGGTCTCCGGGGCTGCCGTCATCGTTGAAGATCGTTGTTGCGACACGGGAGCGTTCATCCAGTACCGTCTATCTGCTGAGGGTGCAATCGGTGACATTGACTGGAATGACACTGGTGCCGAAGCATTGCCTAACAGCCCGTACGCCTATACTGGTGTGGCGGCTACCGACGAAGCGACGGCTGCACAGTTAGAGACTGACCTCGGCGCTGTGCTTAACACGCTGGCAGTGCCTGACTTGATTGATGTCGAGGTGAGCGTTGACAACAATGCAGGTGAGTTCGTGATGACATACTGGACAACAAGCACGGTTGCATCCGTAAGCGGTGTGCTGCCTTTCGCCAATGTTGCTTCCAAAGTTGGTTTTACTTGTGCATTACCAGTAGAACCAGAAGGATAATAAAAACATCTTGCATACCGATGTTTCATGCACTATTAATCGGGATAAGTGGGCCTTATATTAAGGCTCACTTTCCCATGTAATAAAATTAAGCAAATGAAGTACTACCTCATCTTAATGTTTTTTATCGCCTATTGTTCCAGCGGTTCGGCGCAAACCAGGTTGGAATGCATTGACTGCTCAAAAATGCCAAAGTCCGCATGTGCGGCTTGTGACCAGTACGGAGCCACCGCCGAGTATTTCTCTGGTCTGCTGATAACCAAAGGCGGAAGGTCCACCCAGATTTATAGACCGTACCAAATATGGACACGTGGGAACACAGCTTATGTCAACGATTGGCGGGGGACGTTGGAATCCATTAGCCTGTCTCAGACGAACTATGGGACAATGTACAACCTAATAAATGCTTTGACGGAATGCCTTTGCAGCGGTGGGTCGTCTGAACATCATACAGATGAAACGATCATAGGAGACGGCTCTGTTGGGAACCCGTACCGAGTTGACACATTGAACATTATGGCAACCAAGTACGACTTGGAAACGATGGGCAACCTTGGCACTCAGGATTTGACGGCCAACGAAAACAGGACGTTCACTTATGATGGTGTCACTTTTATGCTACTGGATGATGACGGTACACCACGGGCAATGTTCTCAAACGCTGGTGAACTGGCACAGTTCCTGTCAAAAGATTTGGATGGTCAGATAGGTGCCAATAACCAGGGAACTTATATGTCCCATGACAATGTCGCTTCATTGACTATATCCGATGTTGACGGTAGGGCGCTGCTGACCGACAACCGGGGTGCGGGAGACCGTGCAGGTCTGGAGTATTCAACGCTGGACTATGACGACTATACACCTTATACTCATGCCCCGGTCGGTTACGTGGACAGCACGGACATCCATGAAGGCGCTCATCTGTTGCTGAACAACAACGGGGGCACGACCGTGACCTATAACGTAGAGCCTAACATAGGCGTGGTGGTGTGTGAAGGCAACTCGGTCAATGGTGTATGGCGCATAAACTTGGACACATTCCCAATATCTTCAGTAAGTGTGGTAAGTTTGTTGATAGTGAACAACACCACACAAGCAACGTCCACCATATCAGTGTACTATAAGAACGTACTGATCACCACTCTTACAAATGCTTCATCTGCGGCCATAGCTACCACTAAGATAAGTGTTGACAACTGGGTAGTGAAAAAACTTCAGAACCCGGATTATGTACCAAGTGGTGGGACGGGTGGCATCTATTCAGCCAGTGGGACGATCGCCAATGCGTGTAGGGCGACCATACCTGCCGGACAGACGTTCACTATCCAGTACGGTAACCTTACGACCGATTGTGTGACGTTCTCAAGGTCCACTGAATCAGTGGACTTTTTTGGGGAAGTGATCGTTGATAAATCCCACGCACAAGCGGGTGGTGTCGAGATTGATGTGGCCGGGCTTGCCACCAATGAAAGCCCAACGTATGATGTCAACTGGAACTCAAGTACTGAAATGCTTGAAAAGAGCACGCATATAAACTGGACTGATTCGCTCAATCAAGTAATGCGGCTGAACCCCAACACAGACGACGTGCAGCGGGTCAACAGTTCGGCGGCGTTCGGCCAACGAGCTCAGTACACAGCCACAAACGCCAACCTTTTCCGAAATGGCAGCAACTTGCAGATCACTTGGGTCGGTACGATCACAGGCGATTATATTGTGGGCGATGTCATATATGTTGACTTTACAGCCGATTTCACTGATGGCTTTTATACCATAGCCACAAAACCCGGGGCTAACATCATGACTTTATCTGGTACTTCAGGCGGTTTTTATTCCAGTGGCCAACCCGGTGCGACTGGTAACATCGGTGAAGATAAAATGGGCAATGTCACTGTTACCGATACCCTGTTCCTGGAGAACCCTGAAGAAGAAGACACACCTACAAAATTGGCCACGTGGGACCCAACCAGCAAAGTG
>Ga0214472_10001365_pt1 | contig 27616 bp, 25 predicted proteins | sample RVTome_6_FD_207662 | JGI IMG/M metagenome (GOLD analysis project Ga0214472, IMG submission 207662) | Soil microbial communities from uranium-contaminated site in the Upper Colorado River Basin, Wyoming, United States - RVT140D175 | ecosystem: Environmental > Terrestrial > Soil > Contaminated >...
GAAAGTTAGATGAAGCCATAGAGCGCGTACATGAACCTGATCTTAGTCAGCTGGCACAACAAATTGTCGGTGAAGTTAATTACCACGTGGATAAAACTCCTATTACAGCTGACTTAACCTTTACAAAACAAACCTTTAGGTTTGTACGGAGGACGGATTAAATTTGCTAAACATACTATTGCTTTCAGCAATAGATTTAAGAGAATTGCCTTTGGCAATTCTCAATACTCGTGGTGCGCCCACTGCTTGGGCTATCGAATAAGTATTTTCGGATAAACATTGTGGCAATTTGGTGTGAGCATTTAGTATTGATGCACTTCTGCGTGGTTGTATGGATATCTGACGAAGAATGAGTCATAATATGATTACTGCGTATAACAGCACTAAAAGATATCTGTATATCCCATTTATCTTTTTATTTGTATTTTTTTTAATAGTTTATCTCTACATCCAAAGAGCCGCTGCCCTGGATGATAAGTTTTTTGAAAACCACGCTCATATTGTAGCCGATGATATCTGGGCTTTAAATAAAAGTGGCGCGACCGCCTACCTTCAATTGGCCCTCAAAGTTAACCATTACAAGTCCCTCTCTGTTTCCATGCCGGGAGCCAGTTCTTTTATCTCTGTCACCAATGCACCATTAACAGACCTCTCCCTCTTTCTTTACAACCTCAAGCTTATTGGATTAAGAAATATTTCCAAGGAAATCATCTATGAAGGCCAGAATATCGGAATTCTGAATGGCGAAAAATATGTACGAGTTATTTTCCCGCTTTTTAACATTCTAATATTTCTTCTGCTGATCTCGCTGACTGCTCTTTTCATAATCCATCTTTTTATAAACAGGCGGTTTCTCGAGCAACAGGTTCTGGATCGAACCCGAAACCTGTTGGAAAGTGAAAGACGATTTCACGATCTTGTCAACCTGCTTCCGGAAATGGTTTTAGAAACCGATCTGACCGGCAAAATTACATATGCCAACAAGGTGGCAAAAGATCGGCTCCAACTCTCGATTGAATCAAAGCCTGCTATTAATTTTTTCCAACACATAAAAGAAGATGAAAGAGATGAGGCTAAAAAGAATTTCCAAAATTCTCTTAGAGAAAAGAGTGAACGATCCGGGTTAATTGAATTTACAGCAATTGACCGGAATAACAGGATGTTTCCGATACTGATTCGTTCAGCACCAATCATCAAGAGAAATACAATCTCTGGTGCGCGAATGATTGTCATTGATATTTCCGAACGAAGATTACTGGAACAACAACTGCATCGCGATCAGAAGATGAAAGCTATCGGACTTATGGCAGGTGGGGTTGCCCATGACCTGAACAATATTCTTTCCGGCATCATCAGCTATCCTGAACTTCTGCTTCTTGATCTGGAAGAAGACAGTCATCTCCGGCGCCCACTCGAGGCAATTCGCAGGTCGGGTCTCGATGCTTCCGAGGTAGTGTCCGACCTTCTCACCGTTGCGAGGGGTGTCGCTGCCAGTAAGGAAATCATTGCCCCAAATGCATTGATTCAAGCCTATCTTGGCTCCACTGATTTCCAACAACTCCAGACGAGATATCCCCTCATCAGCTTTAAAAAATCTCTCGCTCAAGACCTGCGAAACATATCCTGTTCGCCTATTCATGTCCGTAAATGTCTGATGAATCTCATTACCAACGGAGTTGAAGCAATTCAAGGAAAAGGGACTCTTTCCATTATCACCGGCAATCATGATCGAAATCTTCCTTTATCACAAGAAGAGCATGATTTTGCTAAAGATAATTTCACAAAAATTGCCATCCACGATAATGGCTCGGGCATTTCGCCACACGACATGGATCATATTTTCGAACCGTTCTACACGAAAAAAGTAATGGGCAGAAGTGGAACCGGACTCGGCCTGGCTGTTGTATGGAACACCATGCGCGATCATGGCGGAACTGTCAATGTGATCAGTAATGGACAAGGGACAATTTTTGAACTTTATTTCCTTAGTGTAGAGGCTGAAATAGCTCCACAACCTGAAAAAAAGGACTGGAAAAACTACAAGGGACAAGGAGAAACAATCCTGATTATTGACGATGAACAGCGCCAGCGAGAGATAGCCTGCCAATTGTTGACATCTTTAGATTACTCTGTTCAAACTGTCTCTTCAGGTGAAGAAGCAGTAAAATATGCCAAAAATCATACGGCCGATCTGATAATCCTCGATATGATTATGCCGCCCGGTCAAAATGGCCGGAGAACTTTTGAAAAAATTCTGCAGATCCACCCGAACCAGCGTGCGATTATCGCCAGCGGTTTTGCGGAAGATGACGATGTCCAGGCCACACTGGCAATGGGCGCGAAGGCTTTCATTTCTAAACCGTATACTCTCGACCAGATTGCCTTGACCATACACAGCACCCTGCAGACTTGATAGAATGCTATTACTTTTTTTCACTTTTAAGACAACGGGGATATTCATGATAGCAATAAAACATTTACCACTTGTCATTATCATTTTTTTAGCCACAACATTTCTTCCTACGGGAGCATGGACAAAAAATTCCATTGTCTGGCTGGAAGCTGTTGCTCCTCCCTTTTTTATCCATGAGGGAGAGTTTCAAGGACAAGGCTATGAAGATCTGATAACCGATATCCTGAAAAAGAATTTACAGGAATATGACCATTCACATATGATAGCCAATATTTCACGGCATTATCAACAATGGAAACAGGGGGAACAAGCCTGTGGTCTGGCAATGTACAAGACACCTGAACGGATGGAATTTGCGCATTTTTCTATTCCCAGTGTTATTACCTTACCCACTGTCCTGATAATTAATAAAGAGAATTTCGATAATTTTGGAGGTACAAAAACCGTTAGTCTTAAAGATATTCTAAAGAGTAATAATTATGTTGTCGGCAGAGCCAAAAACCGTTCCTACGGGATAGAATTTGACGACACATTAAATATTTACGGTAATGAGAAAAATATCTTCGCCTACGAGGGACCGGAGTTGACACTCAATCTCTTTGAAATGTTGCTGGCAGGAAGAATCGATGCACTCTCGGGACTACCGGAAGAAGCCATGTATCTAGCTGAGATCATGGGTATAAAAGACCAGATCATGACGCTCAATATAGTCGAAAACCAGGTGAATCATAATGCATCTCTTACCTATGTAGCCTGTTCCAAGACTGAATGGGGCCAAAAAGCTATTGAAGATATTAATAAAGTACTCCTCAAGGTTCGTCCCACTGAAAACTACAGGACTGCGTATGAGAGGTGGCTGGATCCAAGCAGCATTGCAGGGTACCGAAAACTCTACAATGAGGTTTTTTTAACCATTACCGAATAGCAGGTTTCTCAATGAGGATTGTTCTGAATTCCCCTCTCGACATGCATCTTCACCTGCGGGAAGGCAAAATGCTGCAAGCAGTGGCACCAGTTACTATCAATGGTTTTGCCGGAGCTGTGATCATGCCTAATCTTGTCTCTCCGGTAGATTCATTAGAGAAAGTAAGAAAATATAAAGAACAGATAGATGCTGCCGCTCATGCTATGCCTTTTACCCCCTACATGACGCTCTTTTTCAAAAATTATTCAAGGGAAGAACTCGCAGCTGCCAAAAATGAAATAATCGGAATCAAACTTTATCCAGCTGGAATTACCACACAAAGCGAAAATGGAGTGAACAATTTTGAGGATATAGACGAGACCCTCTCCCTGATGGAAGAAATGCAGATTCCGCTTCTTGTACATGGAGAATCAGCCGGCTTTGTGCTCGACCGGGAAAGTGAGTTTCTTGAAATATATAAACGACTGACCGAAACTTTTCCAAAACTGCATATCATAATGGAACATATTACCACTGCAGGAGCAGTGGATTTTGTTAACCGCTATCCAAATATCTCGGCTACTGTCACCCTCCATCACCTGATGATCACCCTTGATGACGTTATCGGCAACCTCATGGAACCCGATCTCTTCTGCAAACCAATCGCCAAAAGCCCTAAAGACCGCGAGCGTCTCAGGGAGGCTGTTTTCTCAGGCCATGAGAAGATTATGTTCGGTTCGGATTCCGCTCCACATCCCCGGCATAAGAAAGAATGCTGCGGCTGTGCAGCCGGAATTTTCTCGGCCCCAGTTGCCCTGCCGATGTTGGCCGAGCTCTTTGAAAATGCAGATCGACTAGACGTTCTGCAAAATTTTGTCAGCGATATCGCCTGCAAACGCTATGGATTGCATCCACCTGAAAAACAGGTCATTCTTGAAGAGAAACCCTGGGTCGTCCCACAACTCTACGGCAAGGTGAAACCTTTTGGCGCAGGAAGCCGGCTTCGGTGGTCGGTTGCCGGTGTTCAGTAGTTAATAATCAGACTCCTTTTTCCAAATTCTGTCGCATAGCCTCAAAAAGAATCACGGCTGCTGCAACGGAACTATTCAACGAGTCGAGGGTGCCGGACATAGGAATTGAAAGCAGGACATCGCACTCTTTTTTAACCAACGGCCGGATACCCTTACCTTCGCTGCCAACAACCAGACAGGCCGGCATCGTCAAATCAGTTTGATAAAGGGAAGGCACATCACTCTCTTTTACCGCCCCAAATACCCAAAAACCTGCTTTTTTCAAATCTTTTAAAGCACTCACCAGATTGGTAACCTGACAGATATCGATATGCGACATTGCGCCGGCAGACGACTTTGCCGCCGTCCCTCCAAGGGGGGCCGAACGCTCCCGGGTTACAATGACTCCGACAGCCCCGGAAGCCAGTGTGGATCGAATTATGGCACCGAGATTATGAGGGTCCTGAAGGGAATCGCATACCATTAATCGGATGTTTTCTCCTCCGGCGATACGGGCTTTCAATTTTACCAGCAGGTCATCAAAGGCAATAAGCGGTGTTTCACTCAATCGTGCAATTATTCCCTGATGCCGTACCTGCGAACTTCCTTCACCAGTTAAACACAAAGATTCGACAAAAGTCAGTTTAACATTTTGCTCCCGGGCCATATCGATAATTTCTTCAATTTTCGTTCCCCTACGATCTTTCTGCAGAATTATTTCGGTGAATCTGCCGGGTTCTTTTGTCAATCCTTCAAATACCGGATGAACTCCCCAGAGCAAATCTTCACTGAGGCGAATATTTTTTTCTCCCGACCTTTTTTGCTCCGCGCCCTGTCTTCTCATTATATCACTATACCGCTAATTTTTTTACCGGATGGCATTCTGTGGGCTCTGGCTCGTTCCGCCAAAATAATTGCGGTCAGAAGATTAGCTGCCTCATCGACATTGTCATTGATGATCAGGTAGTCATATTCAGCAGCCGACTTGATCTCGGTTGCAGCATTCATTAGCCGCAATTGGATAGACTCCTCACTCTCGGAACCTCTGCCGCGAAGCCTTCTTTCAAGTTCATTGAGATTAGGGGGCGAAATGAAAATATGCGCTGCCTCAGGCTGTCCTTTTTTGCGTAAAATTGCTGCGCCCTGGACATCAATATCAAGAACAACGTCCAAACCATCCTCAAGCTGCATTCCTATGGCGTCCTTGCTTGTTCCATAAAAATTATCGTGCACCTCGGCATATTCCAGAAACAGTTCCCTATCAATCATATCTAGAAATTGAGCCTGTGATACAAAGTGATAATCAATACCATCCTGCTCTCCCTGCCGAGGTTCCCGGGTTGTATGAGAGATAGAAAAAACCAATCCGGGCAAAGCACTCATAACCCGCTTAAGTAAAGTCGTTTTGCCGGCACCCGAAGGAGCAGATACGACAAATAATTTTCCTGTGGTCATATAAATTCCTTAAACTTTCTTCTTTTGCTGATCCAAATATTCAGCCAGATTATGCGCGGGCTGCAAAGCTTGCATCCTCTGCCCAATGGTATCAGGCTGAACGGAAGAAAGAATAATATGGTTTGATTCCATCACAAGAATTGATCGGGTTCTTCTGCCTTCAGTCACATCAACGAGCCTGCCTTCCATTTTCGCAACTTCTTTCAATTTACGGGCTGGGGATGATCCGGTATTAATGACAGCAATGATTTTTTCGACAATTACTGTGTTGCCAAAACCAATATTCAATAATTGCATAGCTCACCATTATTTCAACTATCCTACCGATAGTTTTAAGCTTATTCTATGTTTTGGACCTGCTCTCTCATTTTTTCCAGCTCACTCTTCAAATCGACAGTAAGATGTGCTACCGCGGCATCGTTTATCTTTGACGCAAGTGTATTCACCTCCCGCAGAAACTCCTGAATGAGAAAGTCAAGTTTGCGACCAATACCGCTTTCTTCTCTAAGAAACAATGTAAACTGCCCAATATGACACCGCAATCGAACTATCTCTTCAGTGACGTCAGTCTTATCAGCCATAACCGCAACCTCTTGAGCCAAACGAGCAGGATCAAGCTGAACATTAACCAACAGCTTCTCCAACCTTTCTTGTAAGCTTTTCAGCCGTTGCTCAAGTAATTCCGGAATATTCTTTTCGATATTGGCAATTGTATTTTCAAAAAAATTCAATCGGGTCATTAGATCTGCAGCCAATACTTTTCCTTCCTGGGCTCTCATCGTATCACAGCTTTCCAAAGCCGCATCAATGACTTTTTCTACGAGTTCCCAAAGCACAATTAAATCTTCATCTTTCTGTTCACGCACAAGAACATCAGGATAAGCAGCGAGCATTTGAGTGGTAATAACATTCTCCAACCCAAACTGCCCTGACAGAAATTGCAAGGCATTCCTGTAACCCTCGGCCAAAGGCACATTCACTTTTACCTTCTGCAGATCTGAAAAATCGCCGCTTACCGACAAAAAAAGGTCAACCCTGCCGCGCAAATATGTTTCAGCTACCTTTTTACGGATCTTTTCTTCAAATAAAGCATATCCACGAGGAAGTTTCATTTTAAGATCCAGATATCTATTGTTGACACACCTGACCTCGGCTGTCCACACCCGACCATCTTTTTCCAACTCTCCCCGGCCAAAACCGGTCATACTTTTAATTGTCATGCATCCGCCTATATTCAAACTGTAAAAACGACAAAACGATGTAAAGGATAGCCCCCTACACCGTTTGTCGATGATCTTGACAGAATCTTACTCCAGAAAAAATTACTTTCCCGATAATGCTCCGTTCAATTTCTTAATAATGGTATCGCTGATATCAATTTTATCATCAAAATAAATAACGCCGTTTTTAGAATCCATTATTGTCGTATATCCATTTTCTTTACCAAATTTATCAACGACTTTTTCTAGCGCTTGGAGAATCGGTTCGAGCTCTTTGTCCTGCAAGGTTTTCATCTCAAAACGAGCATCCTCGGTTTTAGCTTGAAGTTCCCTGCCGCTTTTTTGAAAATCACGAACCTTCTCAGCTTTTTTCTCTTCACTCCAGGCAGAACTTTTTTTCTTTATCTCGTCCTGCATCTCTTTGAGAGCATCTTCTTCAGCCTTGAAGGTGGATTGAAGTTCCTTCATTTTAACATCAAACCGACTTTTTGCTGCCTTTCCCGCCTCACATTCAATAATGATCCTTTGAACATTCATAATACCGATTTTTACATCGGCAGAGAAACAAGTAGTCACAGCAAAGCTAACTATTGAAAAGACCAATACCGCCAGCAGGTTTTTTCTTTGAAATACCATTATTTACTCCGAATTATTTATGAAATCAAATGTATACTATTCGATAACAACGAAATCCGCTCGTCTGTTCTGAGCCCAGGAGAGTTCGTCATGACCGTGCAGTAATAATCTTTCTTCACCATAGCTTATGGTACTCAGTTTCGCTTCGTTAATCCCGAGATTAACCAGAAATTTCTTAGCATTCAAAGCGCGTCTTTCACCTAAAGCCATGTTGTATTCATTGGTACCACGCGGATCGCAATTTCCTTCAATTCTGATATCGTAGTCACTTTGATTTTTGATAAAGTCAGCATTAACTTCAACACGTGGAATCTGATCTTTTCTGATATCCGAAGAATCGAAATCAAAATAAACGGGTAGCATTCCATCGGTGGTTCGGCCTTCACTAATGCCAAGAGGCTTGGACTCAAGTGATTCTTCAACACCCATTGCCTCTCCTTTATCCTCCACCTTCAACGCTTGATCCGTTTCACTTTTTTTTCCGCAACCGGACAGGGCTATAACAGACATACATAACAGTACCGGCAGCATAGCTTTAATCTTTGTTACCATGGGAAGAACCTCCAGCAGGTCGATAAATTTTTTTTGTGCAATAACATAAATATTAAACTGACAATTACAGCGACACCCCTCACTCTCAGTTTCTTTAATGAGCGTCTAAATATACTGAAAAATACAAAAAATTCAACTTATTTTTTTCTAGCAAATTAAAGATTCCGCGGAAAAATCCCTCAATATTGTTCAATATTTTCTTTTGTTGGTATTATTTTTTGAAATATTGTCAAAATTTCACGACTACAACCTCCATGCGACTTGAGATATAATCAATTTTTTAGCCGATCCAATGTAAATTTACGCTAGTGATTATTATTTATTCAGATTATAAAGCATGAATACTATCACCAGAAAAACACCAGTCCCATCTCCTTATGGAGATGATAACTATATGGAGATTTGAATGGCAAAAGTAAATATCAGCCCCAACAGAACAACAGACAAAACCATCCGTAGCATTGATCGTAAACGAGAGCAGGAACGTCGTAAAATGTTTATGAAAGCAAAAGATCATGCTCCGGAATTTGCGGCAAAACTTGTTCAACGCTTGATTGACAGAGAAATAATCGAAACAACATCTGTTTCTCAAATGAGAGAGGCTTTTGAAAATCAATTAAATAAACTCGGATATATAGAAGAGTTTGAACTGCAGATGAAGATTGCCCCTGTTCGAACTATTGCCCAGGATCCCAATGTTGTGAGCCTTTATTTTACCCAATATATAGTTGAAGACCTCATTCTGCATCCGGCAATTCAGGATATTTTTGGGGATGACCTTGATATATATCGAGCAGTTGATTCTGTCTTCAGAGTTCTCAGACAATAAATGGAACATCCCGAAAACATCCCCGCACTTCTTTTTGCGGATGCGGAGGGTAATATCAGAGAATTTGCCGAACTTGAAATGGTCGGCATGAGTAATGGTAATTACATCCGTCCAGAGCTTGAAGATTTAATTCCTTTGCCGGAAGGCAGTGATCTTTTCACCCTTCCGGGACGTCTCCCAATAGGGTGGGATATACGCTCAAATGAAGCAGTACTCCTCACGGAAGATCCCTATGGAAATGGCAATACAATACTCGCTGTCGCCGCATTTATGGCCCCGGCTCACACGGCCATTTTGTCCAGCAGCTATCAGACTCAGCCGGGGGCTCCAACTTTGCCGCTCTTTGCCTATACCTCTGTCGGTTGGTATAAGGACAGATTCTGGGTCACAGGTTTTCGCAGCGATCCTGACAAACGGCAAGATGCAGACCAATACCGACAAACCGATGTAATAAAACGTACTAAAAAAAAACTTCAGCAATACAAAGACAACAGGCTCGTTCAGCATCTCGGTAAATGTTGCCTTACTTATGGCTGTCCTGCTGCCCGAAACTATTTCCTCGGCCGCTGGGAAGCCCCTTTACCTACTTCTCCCGATTGCAATGCCCGCTGCCTAGGCTGCATCTCCTTGCAACCTTCCGGCTGTTGCCCTTCAACTCAGGATCGCATCACTTTTGTACCTAATGCACAAGAAATTAGTCAAATTGCCGTCTCTCACCTCGAAACAGCTGAAAACCCTATAGTCAGTTTTGGCCAAGGCTGTGAGGGTGAACCGCTTTTACAGGCTGGAGTCATTGAAAAAGCGATTAACCGTATCCGCAATAAAACATCGAAGGGCACGATCAACCTCAACTCAAATTCCAGTCTGCCGACAAGTGTTAAACGGCTTGCCTTGGCTGGGTTGGATAGCCTCCGCGTCAGTCTTAACTCTGCACAGGCAAATTGTTATAACTCTTATTACCGCCCTAAAAACTATAGCTTTGCCGATGTTACAAAATCAATCGATGTCATGAAGGACAATGATCGTTTTGTTTCTCTTAATTACTTTATCCTCCCAGGATTTAGCGATTCAGTTCAGGAGTTTGAGGCGCTTTGCACATTGATTAGAGGCCATCATCCTGATTTTCTGCAACTTCGCAATCTGAATATGGATCCGGAATGGTACTTGAAAAGTCTCGGCCTTCCAAAAGACACACCAACGCTTGGAGTCCGCAAATGGCTTAACCTTCTGCAAAAGGAATTCCCCACTCTTCGTTTCGGCTATTTCAATCCGCAGGTTCATGGATGAGCCATTTCTCCATTTCCATGCCTCATATTGGTACTATTACAGTCCTTTACTTATGCATTAAGAATTTGTTATAGCTAATTTTCCTTTGCTTTCTTTAAATGGTGATATATGATGTTATTTAATAAAGCTTATCAATATTTATCTTGAGGTATCATTATGGAACAATTGCCAAACATGAGGTTAACCCCCCAACGACAAATCATTCTGGAAGAATTGGGTAAAGTAACCTCGCATCCTACAGCCAATGAAGTCTACGACATGGTGCGAAGGCGTTTGCCTCGTATAGGCTTAGGCACAGTATATCGGAACCTGGAACTCATGGCTGAGAACGGCATTATCCTCAAGATCGAAGTCGGCGGCACCCAAAAGCGTTTCGATGCTACTGTAAAGCCACACTATCACATACGTTGCTCTTCATGCGGAAAGGTCAATGATATTGAAATTGCTGTTCAGGAGCAGATCAATGAGGTCGCAGAAAAAGCCAGCAATTATAAAATCCTTGGTCATCATATCGAATTTTCCGGGATATGCCGGAACTGCTGGAAAAAAAGTCAGGAAACAACCATTAATTGATAAACAGTGCCATAAGCAACATATATATTATAAACAACAAAAAGGGGCAGTCGTTTCGCGACTGCCCCTTTCTATTTTCAACCCGTATTTCAACCAAAAACTACTTTACTGAATCTTCGTTTGCCTACCTTGAGAAGCATTTCTCCCATTGGCTTTATTATTGAGTGCACATCTGTAACTTTTTCTCCGTCAATTGAAACGGCACTCTGCTGAATCATTCTTCTTCCTTCGGATGTTGATTTCACCAGACCTGCATCAACCAACAACTGGGGCAGGGCTATCGGCTCGGTCGCCGTAAATCTTACCTCAGGCAAATCTTCCGGAACACCACCTTGCTGAAAAACTTTTTCAAAATTTTCTTCAGCGGATTCGGCCGCCACAACACCGTGAAAACGTGCGGTAAGCTCTCTGGCCAACTGTTTTTTTACCTCTTTCGGATGCAGGAGATTCTTTTCTACCTTACTTTTGAGTTCTGCAATTTCCTTATTGCTCAGATCACTCAGTAAAGCAAAGTACCTGAACATTAAATCATCCGATACAGAGAGCACTTTCCCGTAAATATTATCGGCAGATTCAGTTATTCCAATATAATTCCCCAAGGATTTACTCATCTTGTTTACGCCATCTAATCCTTCAAGGAGGGGCATTGTAATAACCACCTGTGGCTCCTGACCGTGTGATCTTTGTAAATCCCTGCCCATCAACACATTAAATAACTGGTCAGTTCCACCAAGCTCGACATCAGCCTTCATTGCTACCGAATCATATCCCTGAATAAGGGGGTAAAGGAATTCGTGGATAGAAATTGGTTTACCGGATTCAAATCTATTATGAAAATCGTCACGCTCAAGCATTCGGGCAACAGTCAGCTCGGACGCAAGCTTTATCATATCGATAGATGTAAGCTTGCCGAGCCATGTGCTGTTGAAAACTACCTGAGTTTTTTCGGGATCAAGTATTTTAAAAACCTGTTCCTTGTAGGACTCTGCATTTTCTGCTACCTGCTCTACCGTCAAGGCCTTTCTTGTCTCGGACTTGCCGGTAGGATCACCGATCATGCCTGTAAAATCGCCTATTAGAAAATAGATATCATGGCCCAAATCCTGAAAGTGCTTAAGTTTTTGCAGCAGAACAGTATGACCAAGATGAAGATCGGGAGCAGTAGGGTCAAAACCGGCTTTAATCTTGAGGGGAATACCTGATTCCTGAGATTTTTTCAGTTTCTTGATTAATTCATCTCGGGAGATGCAGTCTACAACTCCACGTTCTATCAATTCCAACTGCTCTTCAATCGACGCCATGATATTTTAAGCCTATAATTAATATTTCGATTTTAGTTTATATTGTAGAGACAGCTTCATCTATTTTGCATATTCCACAGCCCTGGTCTCTCGAATAACCGTAACGCGTATTTGACCTGGGTAGGTTAATTTACTCTCTATCGACCGAGCGATATCCTGACTTAGAAGTGCAGCATCTTCGTCCTTCACCTTTCCTGAATCGACGATTATCCGCAAATCGCGCCCAGCTTGAATGGCATAGGATTTTTCAACACCATTGAAACCGTTTGCGATAGCTTCGAGATCTTCAAGTCGTTTCACATAGCTCTGCAGCATCTCTTTTCTGGCTCCGGGTCTTGCGCCGGATAAAGCATCTGCCGACTGAACAAGAATATCGATAACGCTGAGAGGCGGCTGTTCTTCGTGATGAGCTCCAATGGCATATACCACCTGCTCCGGTTCTCCGTATTTTTTGGCAAGGTCGCGACCGATTATGGCGTGGGATCCTTCGACTTCATGATCAACTGCCTTGCCTATATCATGCAAGAGACCGGCACGTTTAGCCATTTTCACATCAACACCAAGCTCGGAAGCCATTATTCCGCACAGAAAAGACACTTCAAGTGAATGCTGGAGAACATTTTGGCCATAGCTGGTTCGATATTTTAAACGTCCGAGTAGATTAATCAGATCAACATGTACCCCATGAGCACCGACATCAAAGGTAGCCTGTTCTCCAGCTTCCCGCATGGTAATCTCAAGTTCTTTGGTCATTTTCTCTACAACTTCCTCAATGCGTCCCGGATGAATTCTACCGTCACTGATGAGTTGTAACAGTGCCAATCTGGCCACTTCCCTACGCACAGGATTAAAACCGGACAAGATAACCGCTTCCGGAGTGTCATCAATGATGATATCGATCCCGGTGGCGGCTTCAATGGCCCTGATATTCCGCCCTTCCCTACCGATAATCCGTCCTTTCATTTCATCGCTTGGTAACGGAACCATTGATACGGTTCTATCGGCTACATAGTCGCCGGCATAACGTGAGATAGCCAGAGCCAGAATGTTTTTGCCTTTCCGGTCTGCCTCCATCTTCATCTCATTTTCAATCCTGACAAGTCTCTTGGCCGCTTCCATTCTCGCTTCACTTTCTAACGAGTCCATGAGGAGCTTCTTGGCTTCTTCCTGACTTATTCCTGCCAATTGTGCCAATTCATAACGTCTTTCGCTGACCAGTGTGTCTATTTCCTTGTGCTTCTCATTCCACTCGATTTCCTGCTGTTTAACCAATCGTTCGCTATTATAAAATTCGGTCTGTCTGCGATCAAATCCGTCCCATTCTCTTTTTAGACTATCTCTTTTTCGTTTGAGTTGTCGCTGTTCCTCTTTTAACTCTTCTCTTTCCGCTTTAAGCTCTGCCTCTAAAGCCTGTTTAATTTGAAGCGCAGCCTCTTTACTTTGTAAAAAAGCTTCTTTTTTCAGTTGCTCGGCTTCAACTATGGCTTTTTCAATGATCTGATTACTTTGAAGTTTTATATTTTTTTGATGCCCCTCAACTACCAGCTTCCTGAAGTAAATACCCAGGGATAAGCCGATAAGGAGGCTGATACAGACGAGTAAATATGGATGGGTTAATAGATCCATTGGACAATCCTATCTGGTGGTGACTGACAGGACAGAAGAAAAAAGCAAGGAAAATAAATAAATACGGGAATTTGAGGAAAGCCCGGCAAGCCACATCTCGACCGGCCGTGCGAGCGGGAAATAACATTAATACTTCTTTAGTCTTTTCCTGAGATCAACAACCTTTCAAAATACGCATCAAACCAGTTGGAGATTCTCCTCAAATCTGCAGATAGCTCTATGGTCATTGACCATTTTTCTCTTCCCGGCAAAACAGCACATCTCATCAATGCACACTGGTTTTTACCAGGGTGGAACTGAACAATCCGTTTTACGTTCAGATAATTACCATACCAGTAAACATTTTTTGTATACTGCCCCTATTTTAAGAGGTTATTCCACGATCATAAGTGAGAATAAGTCAAACTCAATAAGCTGATTAAATCGGTTTATTCAGAGAAATATCTAAAAAAAGCAATCATGCTTCCCTTAATTTATATTTTATTCCAACAGCACCTTTCTGCTGAGGTCAATCTTCTGTTATATGTTTAACCAGCTTCATATTTCCCAAAAGATATATCTTAAAAAATATCAAGCCGGATAGAAAAATTTAGTAAGCAAATGGCTCCATTCATCCGAATGGATATCTTCCCCACACTGCCGTGTCTCCAGGAAAGTTAAACCTATATAATAGGTGGGCAGCCTCATAGTATCTTCAGGAAATTCGATGAACGATCTTCCATCAAATACCAGCGGAGTTACCCTTTTTTTGGGAGTTGGCTCAACACACACTGAAAATCACCAACAGTGCAGGGAAAACTTTGTTCCGTTATTTATATATCGTCAAACGTAATATGGGGTATTTTCAATACTTCTTAACACCCCACAAGGGGGTATGAGTGCCTTGGAGGTTACTTTAACATTCTAATTTTATAGTAACCTCCAGATTTCTTGTTTTTTATCCCCCTCACAGCATGGGGATTCTTTTTAATCCACACGCTTTGAGGTGGACTGAACTGAGTGACAGATTTTCTGGAGTAAGGCACTAAAGCATTCAATCCTTAAAAAGAATTATAACAGACTTTCCGGTAAACGAAAACAAATTATACCTGCCCTTCTCATTCAGATAATAGCCTGGCTCTTATCTCCTCATTGAGCCGGACAATTCTTTCCTCTGAATCCCTTTTGTATCCCTCGAATTCCTGCGTGAGTTTCACATAACGTGATGCAATATTCAAACAAGCCAAAACTGCCACCTTGCCAACCTGCAGGGTTCCTGTGGTTTGCGGAGAGCTGGTTTCGATAAGTTGCCGAACCAATGAAAGTATCGACCGCAGTTCTTCCTCTGAGGAAGCGGTATAAAACTTGTATTCCTGCCCCAGCAATTCGAATCTTACCAACCTTTCCGTCTCAGACATATCTATCCGAATCCACCTTTAAATTCTGCTACGCAACATACATAAGGCTGTAAGGGTGCCTAGTCCAAGTAATGGGATATTTTTCAGCCCTTATTCCTTTGAATGAGTCATTGAAAAAAGGTCGTGCTGGACATGCCTCTCGTTTTCATCATCATTGTCTTCTTGTTCTTCTGTTAAAAAATCTTCGGCATCCGTATTAATTGCTTCCGAAGAATTGTCTCCGGGTTCTTCTTTACCGGTATCCAGATTGAGTTCCCATTCTTCTATCTGGTCAACGATTTTATTAACTCTCTCACTTATTTCGTTTCTCTCTGTAACTTTAGAAGAAATGTTGTCTCTCAACTCCTCAATTAACAGATCTCGCTCAAATACTTCCTGCTCTAGTTGTGTTTTTTCAGCCTTCAATGCGGAAAAGCGTGTCAATATTTTTTCAACGAATTTCTCAAGTCGCTGCAGCTCACTTTCTTGCTCCATATCTTTTCCTCTCAACTATTTATTTTTAACAAGTGAATTTTCTAAGTTCCTAATGTTATTATTTGTTACTGCGACACAGTGAATATACCATGCACCCTGCACACTGCAACCTCTATCAGGTTCGGGAATAATGCCAATCGACAGGCCTGGCGTTGTCATATGGCATGAAGCCGTGGAAAACTCTGGGATCATCATCAAATACCATCGGTAAAAAAAATTTATCTCCTTCCCACATCGGCAACTTCATAATATCCGCCACGTCAACCCAGACTAAATCGCCCTCCTCGTTGGAACTTATAGGAGTTCCGCTAAAACTATCTATTCTATAGATAAAACCAAACCAGTTTTCACCTTGCGGTCCAAAACCGGTCCAATTTATCGTCCCCCGTAACACTGCGGTTTCACAGATAATGTTCGCTTCTTCGTGTATCTCCCTGACCAGACACTGATAAATGTCCTCATTGGGAAGCATTTTTCCTCCCAAGCCGTTATATTTGCCGAGATGCTGATCTTCGGAACGCTTATTTCTGTGCACCAGCAAGGTCTTTTTCCGGTCAGGGGATAAAATATATCCCAGAGTCGCAACTATTGGTGTGTACATTTCAACTCCCAACTTTCTGCCATTGAATAACGATACATATTCCTATCCTCTCTTTCTTATGATACAGTTAATCAAATTGTTGTAAAATTCACCGGGAATAGCAAAATGCGAGTATGTTCCAAAATCCGTAAACGTTTAAAGGCAAACGACCGGAGGGAGACTCCAGGGTACTGGTGAATGTTTACAAATTGTTGAACCCCGAAAAATTTCCGAACAAAGTCAATATCCTCTATATTTTTTTTAAGTGTGCTCTTTACAATACCCTCTGAATCTTTAGTTTACCCGGAGGGCAGTAAGCATTTTCACGGGATTATTTTCTTCGTTGAAGAACAGAAATAATCTCTTAGGCTAAAAAATTTTATGATTAAGCAACTACAACCTTATAATGACTCCGATACCTGTCAATTTGTTTCAAAAACGCAAATTTTCCACCTTCCCGGGTTTGCTTTTCTTACTTGCTATAATGATTTTTCCTCGAACTGCAGTCGCGAGCAACCAGAATTTTCCAAACTATAAAGCTATCGGCAACAATGTTGCTTTCTGGGAAAAGATATATTCCCACTATTCCCTCACCGAGGCAGTTATACATGACTCGAAAGATTTATCAAAGATATACGAAGTGATTCCGATTCTTGGGGAAGATTTGCCGGGAGCATCTCGTATTAATTCGCTTTTTGAACAACAAGTAAAAGATAAATATCGCGAAATCCTTACCAGTCTCGCCAGTAGAAAACCGACGACTCCCGATGAAATCAGGGTCGCCGCACTCTTCTCCGGGCAAAACAGCTCCAGGAATTTTTTAATGGCTGTAGAAAATGTCCGGAGTCAAAAAGGACAGAAGGAACGATTTTTGGCAGGGGTCATCGATTCCGGTAGATATATGCAGGAAATTAAGAGAATTATTCGCGCTTATAATTTACCTGAGGAATTGGCCTATCTCCCCCATGTTGAATCATCTTTCAATTTTCGTGCTTATTCCAGGTTGGGTGCAGCTGGTATATGGCAGTTCACCAGAGGAACGGGAAAACAATACCTGACAATCGATGACACTATTGACGAACGCCTTGATCCGATACTGGCCACCCATGCAGCAGCCAAATATCTCAAAAACAGTTACCGCTCTCTCAACAATTGGCCCTTGGCCCTAACCTCATACAACTATGGTTTATCTGGTATGTTAAGGGCCGTAAACGAGCAAGGTACTTATGAACAAATATTTACTCATTACGATAAGGGCCGCTTCAAGTTTGCGTCGAGAAATTTTTATCCCGAATTTCTCGCGGCGCTTAAGGTTGCCAAACAACTGGAAGCCAACCGGAATGTTAAGCTTGCACCCGCTCAATCCACTCAATACCTCAATCTTCCGGGATACGTTCATTTAAAAGACATCGGGAACCACTTCGGTATTTCGCAGGAAACTATTAAATCTCTTAATCCGGCTCTGCGATCATCGGTTATCAGTGGTGAAAAGCGTATCCCAAAAGGTTCTGTCGTCAGACTTCCTGTTGGAAAGAATACCAACCAGCTTCTCGCTTCAATCCCCTCCTCTTTTTATTCAAAAGAACAGAATCCGAGTCTTTTTCATCAGGTGCGGAAGGGTGACACTTTAAGCAGTATTGCACGACACCATGGTGTTTCCCTAAAAAGTCTCATGGCGGCAAATAATCTTAACCGGCATGCAACTATCTATCTGAAGCAGAATTTGAGAGTCCCAAGTAAAGGAGAAGCTATTGTAAGAACTAAGCAAAATGTTCCAAAAATAATTGCCCCCAGCAAGTCTAAAACAATTACCTCGGTTCACGATCCCACAATGCCAATTTTTTCTGCAACTAAAAAAAAACATCCGTCCGGAAATGGTTATGATTATCTGCCTGTAAAAGATCCCACTATCTAAAAACAAGAAAATAATCTGTAAAATACAGATCTCCACATCATCAAGGAAATTCAATGGATATTACCAAAGCAATAAAAGATCTTAAAAAGAGGCCTGAATTCAATGACAATGTAGGAATGATCCTCATTCATAATGGGGTCGTCCGCAATTGGTCAAGAAAGGATCGCAACGCTGTCACAGCACTTGAAGTCACCCCCGACCATCTCAAAATAGAAGCTCTTCGGCAGGAATACCTGAAACGAGAAGGTATATTCGAGATAATCGTTAAAGCATACTCCGGAACTTTCCAGCCGGGAGACGATCTTCTCTATATTATTGTGGCTGGCGATATCCGGGAAAATATTAAGCCTGTACTGGCAGAATTACTCGATCGGATTAAATCCGAGGCGGTAACTAAAAAAGAGATTTTTTCCCATTAGTACCTTACTCCTAACACCCCTCAAGGGGACTGAAAAAAGTACCCCTCAAGGGGGTATTATAATGAACACCCCTCAAGGGGGTACTGAAAAGAGTCCCTGCTTTGTTCCCGTTTAGTCGTTAAAACACTTCATCCGCGCACAAAATGATTAGGTTATAAAATTTGGAGATACACTTGTCCACTGCTCAATTTTTTATCGAAAAATTCACTGATATCCACCCCCTTCCCCACGTAGTCACCACCGTCACGCGTCTTATAAACGATCCGGAATCTACAATGAAAGATTTTGAAGAAGTTATTAAGGTGGATCCCGTTTTAGTGAGCCGCTTATTAAGGCTTGTCAACAGTCCTTATTTCGGCTTGGTACAGAGAGTCGATTCGATTGGTCGTGCAGTGGCTTTTTTGGGAATGAAGAACCTTCACAATCTGGTCATAACAGATGCCCTGAAAAACATTTTCGTAGGTCCGGAAATTCATTCCAACTTTTCAAAGAAAAAATTGTGGATTCACAGCGCTGCAATTTCCATCTGCAGCAAAATGGTTGCCGAAAGAATTTTCGGGATCAATGGAGACGATGCATTTTTGTGCGGTATACTCCATGATTTCGGTCTGTTGGTTGAGGAACAGGTCCGGCAGGAAGATTTTCATCGGATTTGCTCCTCATGTACATCTACCAGTTCACTCCTCGAAATGGAGCAACAAACATTTGCCACAGATCACTGTGAAATCTGTTACCTCATGACCCTGGACTGGAATATGCCGATTGCTATCCAGAATGCCATCCGAGATCATCACTTAATCCTCAATGATATAGAGCCATCGAGCCTTACCGGGATCATTCAAATTTCGGAATATATCACCGGACAACTGGAACTTTCAACCTTGCCCAATATGGAGATGGTGATATCGCCACCGCTCATTGAACACCTGCAGGATAATGTCGATGAATACACCGTTCTCATCGAGGATCTTCCAGATGAAATGGCCAATGCACAGAGCATTTATGGTTAAAGAAGAAAATGATTAACTTGTTCAATAAAGCAGTTTCCTATGATGAGCGGATAAATGATTTACTTATCTATCTGCAGAAGGAAGTTCCCACTATCTCGGCTGTCGCCGTCAATATGGTGGAAGGACAGCAGCTTTCAGGGAACCATAATGCACAATTCCCCAAAAGCCTCACTGAAGAATTACTGCTTGCCGTTCAGAATCATACCGGAATACCAATACCCCTTTCCGACGACAGGTACTTCGCACTTTATGTTCCAGCCCTGCAGGCAACATTACTGGTATACTCTCTTAACGAAAAATCCCAGCCGGCGGATATCTCCAGCCTGATCAAGATTGTAGTACGCGGCTATTTTGACAGAAAAGAAGTGGAACAGCTCAACAAAAAAATGAGCATCCAAAAAAACCAGTTCAACCGTAAATTTCAGGTTATGGACGCCAAGCATCAAAAAATGCTTGAGGAGACACAGCGTAGTTACAGAACTATTCAGGAACATCAGGAAAATTACTCCAGGACACTGCAATCTGAAATTGAAATACAAACGCAGGAACTCCGCAAAGCTAAAATGGTGGCCGAAACGGCAAATGTTGCCAAAAGTGAATTTCTTGCCTCCATGAGTCATGAAATCCGTACCCCCATGAATGGTGTCATCGGCTTCACAGACATACTTCTCACTACCAATCTGGACGAAGAACAGCGTGACAGCGCACTGACCATCAAACGCAGTGCAGAAGCCTTGCTTGGATTGATTAACGACATCCTTGATTTTTCCAAGGTTGAAGCTGGACAGATGACACTCGAATACATTGATTTCGATCCGGAAATTACTGCTCATGATGTCTGCGAACTTATCCGCCCGCGGGTGTCGGGAAAATCTATTGAGGTGCTCTGCCGCATAGATGACAACCTGCCTGCCAATATAAAAGGAGACCCCGGAAGATTTCGTCAGGTACTTATCAACCTGCTCGGCAATGCCGCAAAATTTACCGAACAGGGAGAGTTGGAACTAAGCATCGAAGTTCAGGAAGAGACCGAAGAAACCATTACTATATTAAGCAAAATAAGAGACACAGGGATCGGAATCGCCAAAGAGAAATGTGAAACTATCTTTGAAGCCTTTATACAGGCTGATGGTACAACCACCAGGAAATATGGTGGAACAGGCCTTGGTTTATCAATCTGCAGAAAAATAGCTGCCTTGATGAACGGACATGTCTGGGCCGAGTCCAAACAAGGAGAAGGAACCACCTTCCATTTTCTGGCAGTGATGAGAAAATCGACATTGAATCAAGACCAGAGGCCACAAATTACCAACCAAAACCTTAAAAATGTTAAGGTGTTAGTGGTAGACGACAATAAAACCAACAATGAAATCCTCAGAGCCGTTTTGGGAAAATCCGGTATGGAGGTGGTAACACTTCTCGATGAAACCACCGCCATCACCACTCTCATTACTGCCGAAAAGGAGCAAAAGCCATTCCAGCTTGCGATCCTTGATCTACAAATGCCGCATATTTCAGGGTACGATCTCGCCAAACGCATTCGTGCTTCAAACCTTGTAAACCCTGACATTCCGCTTCTGGCTTATACTTCATCTGCTGAAAGAGCTGCTCAAAAATGCAAAGATGCCGGTTTCAACGCATTTTTAACAAAACCGGCCCGCCGCAGGATTTTCCTTGGGACCCTATCCAGAATCCTCGGCAGCAGGAATGATGGTCTGCAGCAGCCGCAAAACGAAAGACTCGTCACCCAGTATTCAATACGCGAAGATCTGAAACAATCGACACGGATTCTACTTGCCGAAGATAATCTGGTGAACCAGAAACTGGCTACCATTATACTCAACAAAGCGGGCTATAAGGTGACAGTAGCGGAGAATGGCAAGCAGGCATTGGACATATTCACCAGGAACCCGGGTGATTTCGATGCTATCCTGATGGATATCCAGATGCCGGAGATGGATGGTTACGAAGCAACCCGCTGCATAAGACAAAATGGCAACAACGATATTCCCATTGTTGCCATGACGGCCAATGCAATGAAGGGTGACCGGGAACTTTGCCTCGAGGCTGGTATGAACGATTACATCACCAAGCCGATCAAGAGGGAGATCGTCTTTCAAGTCCTGGAAAAATGGCTTACTATCCGGATGCAATAAAGAGTTATATAAGCCAGTTAGTGCCTTGCCGATAAAAAAGTCCCGGCTTATTTTCCGCTTACCGGAGTTATATAAGTGACGATTTTCTCTTCCGGGATTTACTACTCAACCTCCCAATTGACATGCCAACGAGCAGTACACCTCCGCCGGCAATGAACCAGTTGATGGATTTATCTTTGTTCAATTTATTGTTTTCTTCTTTAAGAGAAGCCATTTCCTGTACAAGCGATTCATTTTTTCTTGATACCTCCAGCATATCCTCTTGGATCTTAACCACGTCTGCGGTATCTTCCTGCAAATTCTGATAATCGGCCAAAATCCGATCACGCTCGGCTAGTATTGATTGTAGCTGGGATTCGGTACGACTAAAACTATCAGAAACTTCTTCAAGCTGGCGGGTTATTTCAATTTTCTCTTGTTTCAACTTTTCATTTTCAGCATTTAAAGATCCAACTATCCTGGAAGGTGGCGGTTCAACGCTCAGAAATCTCTTCAACATCCAGCCTTCTTTACCATCAGCCAGACGAATCAGCGCATGAGAATCCCCCTCATTGAGAAGTTCGACAACATCGCCATCCTTTACCATACCGATGATTTTATATTCACTTCCCGCACCTCTCCTCACAAGTACTTCTGCACTGGGCTTCACATAACGGCTAGCGGCAGAAACCTCCGTTGCCGAGAATAATACAGAGCTGAGTGGCAGCAAAAAACTGAGCATCAGGAGCAAAATAAACCTTCCCGATGGTTTTGTGATTTTTCCGATAATCATTATTCTTCAAATTCTCCTTACTTTTTTGTAACCGTTCACCGGGAATAGCTAAATGCTCGTATAACCAGGCACCTGAAAACGTTTACCATTTTTTTAAACATGACACCCGGTAACATTTGAAAGCACATCCGGTTAAGCTTTCAGTGAAATAATTATTAACTGGCCGATAACTGTTCAACATACAAAGAGAGTCGTCCTTTTGGCAATCAAATTCATTGGGTACAAAACCGAGTCCCGACTTGTTTCTCATTTACCCGGGTCAGAATGCTATATCCAATATCTGCAATTGACTGCTTCCTCCCTGATCGAAAAGGGATCCGGGATCGGTTGCCACAAAAAGAATCTGCTGGCCATCGGCACCCAGGCCCTGGATTGCCGCGTCAACCGGCTCTCCCACCGTTCCCCTGACAAAAGCACCTTTTTCGTAATTGAATACAATGATGCGGCTTTTATCAATTGTCGTCATCAAGCCGGGTGCTTTAATTGCCGATTGGTCGGAAGATACCACGAGAAGTTCCTTGCGGCCATCTGCATCAATGTCGACGGCAATCGGAGCGACTTCAAAAAATACGGATGTCGATCTATAGTCAAGCAGGGTCGGGTCGACTTTATATGTTAAAGCCGACAGACTTCCACCCATCTGCTTCGGTGAAACATACAATTTCTTGTTCCCGGAATAGACCCAAAGGCTGCCATTGCGTACGTAAGCGGCTTCAAGCTTACCATCTCCTGTCAAATCTGCAAGCAGACCGCCGATTACCGTAAATTTGGAAGGAAGCTCCAAGGTGATGTTTTTTTGCTTTAACTGCGCATTGTGCCAATACATTTCTTGGATACGACGACCAAAAAAACTATCAGCGTCAAAATTCTGGCTTAGCAGCGTCTCAGGGCGACCATCTTTGTCGAGGTCAAAAGATCCCAATATGCTATCCAGCCCTTTTTCGACAGTCGATAATCGATTATTTTCAAATTTAAAGACGGTACTGTCGATTTTATCGTCTGTCCAGGCAAGTACTGCCAGATACAACATTACACCGGCTTCCGGCTGCCACCATTTTACAGTCAATATTTTCCCGTATCCGTCAATTTTTCCTTCAGCTAATAGTTTGAGCTGCTGTTCTGAGTTGAAAACACCAAAGATACTGATTTTATTGCCGTCTGTTGTGGCCAGCATACGTTCCCCGTTCTGCTTCAGCAGCTCGGCCATAAGGGTATTGTCACTCAGTTGAGCCATCGAAGTGGCAGGACCGTAGTTGATGATTGACGGCGTATTTTTTTCATAGGCAGATGTAGTCAGTGTCGTACTAAGTGGTGCAGCAGAACTGTCAACCGAACTGTGATGAGTTGATGCACCTGCTCGACCGATAGCTGAAGCTTCACCTACAGGATATTTACGAAGGAGGCCATACTGTGCGTCGCGAATTTCCAGTATGTTATTCTGGACAATAAAAATTAAAATGGCGCTTTGTTCAACCAGAGGTGATGGCTTGGGCGGACGTTCAATCTGCGATGTTTTATAATCCTGCCAGGTTAAAAAGGGCAATGTGTTTTGCAGGTGATCGAAAAGCGGCCTGTTCGTATCACTGTAATCCCAAAATACAGCTTTAAGAGCGGAAAAACGCCTAATCCGATCTCCCCGCTTTATTGCAGCAGCTTCTCCGATTGGTCGTGCAAAAGAATAGCCGTCACTGATTCGTATCACTTTTAAAACGCCTTTAACCTCTTCAAGTCTCCCTATAATTTTTTGAGTAACCGGATGAATAAGTTCTTCACCAGGACCCATTACACTGAAAATGTCCCCTGCTTCAATGCCATGTGTTGCATCAAGATCGATGACAAACTCGTTTTCCCCGACCTTTACTACATAACCATCAATGGGTTTCAGATCGTTGGCAATGTCGGCATAACAAGAAGATGCAAGACAACAACAAAGACCAATGAAGCCCATTACAACAACCATAGGATTTCGATCAAATTTCTTCACTTCGGCAAAGATTTTCATGAAGCACTACCTCCCTAACGATAGCAGTAGAAATTTGTGGGGCCGAAACGTATTTCGGCCCCTGCATACAGAATAGCGATTGAGCACTAAAACTGGTAGCGCAGCCTGGCGCTGGCGATATAAATGTCTTCATCCGATGAGCCATCCTGAATCTCCGCCACTTCATAGACATCCAGTGCATCTCCGGCAAAAAGATAGCCAAAGTTGAAAGCTATTTCAACATTGGGATAAAGCATGTATTGGATATATACATCGATCTCCCAGCCTAGCTCGTCCTCACTCACCGTGTCTCCGTTGGCCGCTGCTGTGTATTCAAAGTCCTCGGCTGTCATCATGTACATTAAGGCGCCGCCCAAGGTCATTTTTTCGGTTGTTTTATAATCAATACCAAGACGATTCATGATAAAGCCTTTATCTGCCAGGTATGGGCGCTCGGTGAAATAATTATCATCTGCATAATTGCCCTCAAAAAGAACGATGCTATCGGTAATGTCGACATCTGTCGCAATAAATGCATCAAAATCGTCATCGTTGGGATTGTCATCGCCGGAGGCATACCAGAATGTATAGGTAATCTTCAGGTTATTCATGGTAGCACCAACATCGAAATGAATAAAATAGGCACTCATATCGAAATTTCCTGTGGTGGTTTCCCCCGAAGCAAATTCAGTGAAGGCAAGGTCGTTAAATTCGCCGGTCTGGTATATTAAATCCCAGTTAATAAAAAAAGGATTAAGTTCTACGATACCATCGGTTCCAAATGACCAGAGGTCGAAGTCTACATCTGGATCACCAGCTTTTTTAAAGAGTTTGACCTCCCAATCCCGAGAGTCAAGAGTGGAGCCATTACCATCTGAATCATAGCCCTGGTAGTTTACAAATAAACCTGTCTTGATGCCGCCGGGTTTCAGGTTCAGCCGCACCAAAAAAGTATCGAGATCTGTCCGATCATCGTTATCATCACTATCTCGTGCGGTTTTGTCATATTCAGCGCCTCGCATCCAGGCCAGCACATAATCCATATCGTTACCAATGGTCGAATTAAAAGCAACGCCGGCAGAAGTTTCCTGCCATTGGTATTTATTTACCGTAAAAGGCTGTAAGCCAATTTTAAAGCGTGCTGTCCGCTCAACCCAGGGCATTTGGACATCAACAAAGGCCCAACGCACTTCAAACTGAATATCGTCTCCTGAGAAATCGGCTTTGTCATGTTCACCAAAGCGCAAGCCGCCTATCTCTGTAGCGATAACCCCTTTTACATCACCATCGTTAGAATTAGCCTCAGCCCAGAGCCGGTATTTAATCTCACCAAAATTTTCATCAACATCTCCATCATTTAATTCAGGGTGATCACTGGTACTGTCAAGAGTAAGGAAATCAGCGTGGTTGGTGAATTGAAATCGATTGTTCAAATCACCATGAAATTGAACTTCAACTGCGGAAGCATGACTGTAAATTCCCAGCATAAGAGCCGAGACCGTGAAGTATAGGCCGAGTTTCTTCATGTTTTCTCCTTAATAAGCTTGAGTAGTTCTTAATAAGTAGTTCTAAATGAAACAATGAAATTGCCTAACAATGGTAATTTATAGCCGTTTTAAAACAAAAGCTTGAAACCCCTGAGCATCACCTCCTTTACCTAAAAAATGTAGTGAAATTCTTTGCTTTTAAGAATTTGACGAGGCTGCCAATATGTGTTGTAATATAAAGAACTGCCGGGCCGGGAGTTGAAGTCGCGATTATGACTAACGCCAGGTACATCAGCCATGATTGAAGGGTCATATAATCTTTCTCTTGTTTTAGATAACCATCTGTTTTCGACCTGATATCAACCTTTAATGGATACAACACCTGACAAAATCTTTCAAGCGAAACATGATTCTATATACAGTCAGGCAATGATAAAATCAGCCGAAAGGAATGGTGTATCGGAAGAAGCGACTTTTCACCTGGTCCATTTTCCTAATTCTGTCTCTGCAGCTTCATCAAGAGTTTTTAAGATCTCTGGTGAATCAAACAGTTTTTTGCAAAGTTCACATTTGCGGTAGGTGACAATTTCACGCGCTTTAATCCCGGCAAAAGAGGCGATATTTGAAATGCCCATAGATCGAATGCAATTGTAGAGGGGAGACGTTTCACTTTTAGCAAAGAGTTGAGCGACTGAATGATTTTCCAGGCTCCCAAGGAGAAAGAAATTTGTGAGGGTGAAGTGACTGCCTGCATCACAACATGCATACATGTTGAGATCCGGAGCGAGGTAAGGATTCATGGAACATCGATTTTCCTGATAATCGGTGAAAATCTCTTTTCGACCAAAAGAATGGGCCCGACCGGCGTAGATGACAGGTTCAGGGAAAAATTTCAGTTTGCTGTCTCGAAGAAATTGTTCGTTGCCATCATCTTCTTCTGAAAAATCCGTTACAAAAGAAATGAAATATTCAAGACCTTTTTCCATACAGGCCAAAGCTGCATTCAGCACATTTTGGCGGGGAACATGTTGCTGGTGCCAGCGGCTATAACTCAAACGCAACTGGGAAAGTCCAGCTTGTTTGAGCATGTCGACTTGCTGTTCGGCCTTTTCCTGTTTTTTTGCCCAATAGCTGTTGGTTACTATCCTGGTATAGATATTTAAATCCCGGCAGAGGTTAACCAATTCAAGCATATCATTGAAATAGATAAACGGTTCACCTGCTGTAAAACTAATGCCGGTAACACCGGTTCCAGCCATTTCACGTATAATTTCCTTGGCTTTACCCAGCTCCATCTTTTTATCATCGACAATGACACCTGCCGCCACACAATGGGCACACCTTATATTACAGCGGGTGGAGTATCCGAATGCTATTTTTCTCATAGATATCAAAAATGTATTAATTGATTAACCCGGAAGTTAAAATTTATTGAAAAGACAACCAATTTTCAATTAACCCATTATTTTAGGTCATGCAGGGACGTAGGGGAGGGTTCTAAACCCGCTTTTACGACGCCATCACCTTTGATCAGGCAGCTTTTCAACAATCCCCGCCCCCAAAGCAATGATGTGATTATAACTGGTGGTCAATTTTACAGCGGAAGACTTTTCGCGATT